>OIZR01000353.1_pt1 | contig 37304 bp, 30 predicted proteins | sample 1588591 | NCBI WGS metagenome assembly OIZR01 (sample SAMN03283249) | human gut metagenome | biome: human-associated habitat; material: feces | host: Homo sapiens | place: USA | collected 2013 | reverse complement strand
ACGGGATCAGAGAAAGGCGAGACAGTCCATGGGCATGATCTTCCAGCAGTTTAACCTGCTGGCACAGAGAAATGTCATTCAGAATGTCTGCTTCCCGCTGGAGATCGCAGGCGCACCGAAGAAAGAAGCGAGAGAGCGGGCCATGGAGCTGTTAGGGCTTGTAGGGCTTGCGGACCGCAAGGACGCGTATCCGTCTCAGCTTTCGGGGGGACAGAAGCAGAGGGTGGCGATCGCCAGGGCACTGGCCACCAATCCGAAGATCCTCTTATGTGATGAGGCCACCAGCGCGCTGGACCCCAACACCACGAAGTCGATCCTGGCCCTGTTAAAAGAGATCAACAAAACCATGGGCGTTACGGTAGTCGTGATCACCCATGAGATGACCGTCATCGAAGCGATCTGCGACCGCGTGGCCATCATAGACCAGAGCCACATCGCAGAAGTGGGAAGCGTATCGGAGATATTCTCCGAGCCGAAGTCGAAGATCGGGCGGCAGCTGATCTTAGGAGACGCGGCCGAGCAGGCGGCGAGATTTGGAAAGTCCAGACGGGTGAGAATCTCCTTCGACGGACGTTCCTCCTTCGAACCGGTGTTATCCAATATGATCCTGGCCTGCAAGGTGCCGGTGAATATTATCCACGCGGAGACGCGCGACATAAACGGAACGGCCATGGGACAGATGGTGATCCAGCTTCCCGAGGATGAGGTCGATGCTAACCGGGTGGCCAATTACTTAAAAACAGCCAAAGTACCATTTGAGGAGGTGACGGATTATGACATTTGATGCCGCTACATTCGATATGCTAAAAACAGGAATTTGGGAGACACTGTTCATGACCTTCACATCTTCCTTCTTTGCCTATTTAATCGGGATTCCGCTGGGAATTATCCTGATTGTGACGGATAAGGACGGAATCCGGCCGGTTCCATGGCTTCAGAAGATTCTCGGCCTGGCCATCAACCTGCTTCGTTCGGTGCCGTTTATCATCCTTCTGATCATGGTGATTCCGCTTACGAAAAAGATCGTCGGAACGACGCTGGGCGCCAAGGCGGTGATTCCGCCGCTGGTAATCGCGGCCGCGCCCTATGTGGCGAGAGTCGTGGAGTCGTCCTTCAAGGAAGTGGATGCGGGAGTCATCGAGGCAGCCAAGTCCATGGGAGCCTCCACCATGCAGATAGTATGGAAGGTGCTCCTTCCGGAAGCGAAGCCTTCCCTGCTTGTGGGAGCCGCGCTGTCGGTGACCACCATCCTGTCCTATTCGGCCATGTCCGGCTTTGTCGGAGGCGGCGGTCTGGGCGATATTGCCATCAAATACGGCTATTACCGCTATCAGACAGAGATGATGTTCGTAACCGTGGCGATTCTCGTTATCATTGTCCAGATCATACAGGAGGCGGGCATGAAGCTGTCCCGCGTCAGCGATAAGCGAATCCGCTAGATCATAGATAATAAAGAAGTAATGGCCGTAAGGCGTTACCATAAAAACGATCACTCGCACGCTTTGCGCACGAGTCACCGTAACAATCAAGAGGCGCAGGAAACTGCACAACAAAAAGGAGGAAACAATTATGAAAAAATCACTTTACGTACTGGCTGCCGCGCTGCTTGCAGCGGGAGCACTGACCGCCTGCGGCGGAAACAGCAAGGCGACGAATGCCGAGACGACAACAGCGGCTGTTACAGAGTCCAAGGAGACCGAAAGCGCTGCACCGGCCGATGAGACAACGGCAGCAGCCGGAGAATTAAAGAAGCTGGTGGTGGGAGCTTCCCCGGCACCTCACGCAGAGATCTTAAAGGCAGCCAAGGACATTTTAAAGGAAAAGGGTTACGATCTGGTAATCAAGGAGTACACCGATTACGTTCAGCCGAATCTGGCGCTGGAATCCGGTGATCTGGATGCCAACTACTTCCAGCACTTCCCATACTTAGAGCAGTTCAACCAGGAAAACGGCACGGATCTCGTATCCGCAGGTGCAATCCACTATGAACCGTTCGGAATCTATGCAGGAAAGACTGCTTCCCTGGCAGATTTAGCGGACGGAGCGCAGGTAGCGGTACCGAACGATGTATCCAACGAGGCGAGAGCGCTTCTCCTCCTGTCCGACAACGGCCTGATCGAGTTAAAGGAAGGCGTTGGTCTGGAAGCAACAAAGAATGACATTGTAAAGAATGACAAGAACTTAAAGATCATGGAAATCGAGGCAGCACAGCTTCCGCGCTCCCTGGGTGATGTGGACATCGCCGTTATCAACGGCAACTACGCCATCGAGGCAGGCTTAAAGGTGACGGATGCTCTGGTTACCGAGGATTCCCAGTCGATCGCAGCCACCACATACGGCAACGTCGTAGCGGTTCGCGCAGGCGAGGAGAAATCCGACGCGACTCTGGCTCTGATTGATGCGCTGACAAGCGATACCGTAAAGAAGTATATTGAAGACACGTATCAGGGTGCAGTAGTTCCGTTATTCTAAGATATGTAAATGGGAACAGTACCGCCGGATTATTGGCGGGCTGTTCTTTTTTTGCGAAATGCGGCGGAGCAGGGGGCTGGCGGGCGGCAATCTTTGCTCAGACGTCATTGAAAATCCATATTCTCTGTGGTAAAGTATAACCATATTAAAATAGAAGAGTATGCAGCCCTGCACGGCTGCCGGAGAACCATATGAGGGGATGGAACGAGATACGAAGCCGGATCAGTGACAGCATCCGGGAGATGAAGCATGCGGCGCCGAAAGGTTCCGGAAGAAGACTCAGCTATATGAAGCGTTATTTCCTGAAGATGCTTCTGCTGATCATCATACTGGTGGGCGTTCTGGTGTTCATGATGACCAGGTTCTCCAAGAGCGTGGTGGGGGATGAGATCATCAGCCTGCACCGTTCGATCTTAAACCAGACGATCCGGCAGCCGGCCGAGACCATCCGGAGTCTTAAGGAAAGTCTGGAAAAGATTACGGAAAACACCCGCGTGATCGACTGGATCGTAGGCGGTGAGGGGGACACGGAAGAGATCGACGCGTATATCCGCGATGAGATCTACGGGAATTATAAGAAAGGCAATAAGTTCCGGATCTATATTTACGATCTGGATGAGCTGCGTTATGCCAGTGACTCTCCGGAGCTGCCGGTGGAGGAGGCCAGGGAGGCGCTTAAGCAGGCGGCGCTTCTGGAGCAGAAAAATCCGAAGGATAATCGATATCTGGGCGGGCCGCTGCAGAGCGGGCAGGAGCAGGGGCTTTACCGCCACAGCTTTTACCTGACCCAGCCAATTAAGGACCTGTTAAGCGGCAGTGTACGCGGTTATGCCCTGATGCAGTTCAGCGAGGTGGTTCTGTACGATTCCTATTCGGACATGATTGAAAAAGACAGGGATTACTGCATTGTGGACGCGGAAGGCATCGTGCTGTCCGGCAAGAATAAGAACCATATCGGGCTGCCCTACCAGAAAAATGATATCGTCATCCATAACCGGGAGGCCCTTGGCTCCGGTTATGGGATATCGAAAGCATTTCCGGATAATGTCTATTTCTATGAGAATATCTCAGGAACGGAGTGGTTCCTGCTGGAGAATGCGGATATCCACCATCTCTTTGCGCCGATCGACCGGATGACGTTCTTCTCCTTTCTGCTGCTGGCAGTGTTCGCCGTCTGTTTTCTGCCGGTGACAGCCGTCTCCCTCCGTGTGATATTAAAGCCGATCGACGCCATAAAGAATAAGATGGACATGGTGGCCCGCGGAGAACTTCAGGCCAGGATCGAGGAGGCGGAAAAGGGAAAAGGGGAGCTTTCCGAGATCGCTGATTCCTTCAATTACATGGTCGGGAAGCTGGAGAGCCAGGTCGATGAGATTGGCGTGATGGAGCGGAAAAAACATCTGCTGCAGCTGGATTTTTTACAGACGCAGATCAACCCGCATTTTATCTACAATACGCTCAGCTCCATTCGTTTTTATGTGGAGATGGGAAAAAATGAGGCCGCCGAGAAGATGCTGATCGATTTTTCCAAAATACTGAGAAAGACGCTCTCCAGTTCCGAGAAAATGATCAGCCTGAGAGAGGAGCGGGAGACTCTCCTCTATTATATTGACCTACAGAAGGCAAGATACCGGGACCGTTTCGAGGTGGAGTTTGACATGCCGGAAAATACGCTTTCCTGTATTGTTCCGGATTTTATACTGCAGCCTATTGTGGAAAATGCAATCTTTTACAGCCTACAGAAGAAGCAGGTCTGCCATATCGTAATCCGGAGCTATCTCGATCCTGACGTACATCTGACAGAAAGCAATTTTCAAACACGCCCCAGGACGCTCTGTATCAGTGTAAAGGACGACGGAATCGGCATGGATGAGGATAAATTAAGCACTGTCCTGGATAAGGGCATGAATATGAACAAGGTTGGCCTGCGCAATGTGAACGAGAGATTAAAGCTGAATTTCGGCGAAGAATACGGGATCCGGATCTTAAGCGAGGAAGGTGTGGGAACCGAGGTGATCTTAAGCATGCCGGTAAATATGAGAGGAAAGAATTTAGATGAAAATACTGATAGCGGACGATGAAACACCCATCAGAGAATGGATACAATTCAGCATTGAACGCGGCAATCATCCGGATTTTGAGATAGTGGGAGTGGCGGAAAACGGAAACGATGCCCTGGAACTGGCGCTGGAACACCATGTGGATACGGTGATCACCGATATCAAAATGCCGGGGATGGATGGCCTGATGCTGATGAAGAAGCTTCTGGAAAAGATGCCGTACGTCTCGTTTATCATTCTGACAAACTATGCGGAATTTTCTTATGCCCGGGAGGCCATTACCTATGGAGCCAAGAAGTATTTTTTAAAGTCAGAGCTTCGCGGACAGGACATTCTGGAAGCGCTTTTAGAGATCGAGAGCGAGCGGGCGGCCCTTCTGGAAGCGAAGGAGGAGGACTGCTACTCAAACGGCTATCTCGATATCTTCACCTGCTGTCACCGCCTGGACGACGGTGCCTTTATCCGGTCGTTCTGGCAGAAACACCATTTTTTGGAGGAGCTGGACTTTGCCGTCGTGGCGTTGAGAAGCCGGAGCAGTGAAGGACAGAAAGAGATGCTGGACGGGTTTATCAGGGATCAGAAGCTTCATATTCTGCGGCCGGTGCTGAGAAATGAGAGTATTTACCTGATCCTGCAGGCGGAAAGCGGGGAGCTGTTAAAGGAAGCCGTTCAGGCCTTTGTGAGCTACTGGAATGAACGGGAGCCTGGGATCATTGTCTCCAGCCGGAGCCTGCACGGAATCGACCGGGTGATGGAAGGAATCGAAGAGGCGGAGCGGATGCTGCAGTACGATTTCTTCTATAAAAAGGGATTCTTTCCGGCAAAAATAGCGGAAAACGGCGAGCGGCTGGAACGGAATACAATTAAAAAGGAATGCCGGAAGCTCTTAAACCGCGTCATGCACGAGGACAGGGATACGCTGAATCAAAATATAGACCAGTGGTTTTCCTTTTTCGATCATGTTCCGTGCCAGGACGTGGGCTGGGCCAAGGAGGCCTGTATGAGCTTCGTTATGGGGCTGGAGGAGATTTTCCTGGAATACTGTAAAAACAGCCAGGAGGAGCCGGAGATCGACAGAGGATGGACCCTCGATAAATGCCGGGAATTCTGCACTTATATCATAGGGGAGCTTTACTCTGATAACTATTTAAACTATTCCCAGAGTGTCAGGGAGGCGATACAGTACATCCACGACAACTACGGGAACCAGGATCTCTCCTTAAAGGAGGTGGCCCAGGCGGTCTACCGGTCGCCGGAATATTTAAGCCGCCGGTTTAAATCGGAGACGGGAAAGAATTTCTCCGTTTATCTGATGCTTTACCGGCTGAATCAGGCGAAGGAGCTGCTGCTCTACACGGATATGCGGATTTATGAGGTTGCGTACGCGGTGGGATATGCCGCGCCGAGCTATTTTTCAAAGGTGTATCACGACTATATGGGAGTGACGCCGGAAATGACGAGATGTCAACAAAGTGACAGAAAGTCAGAATAGTGATAGATAAAAAAGCTGTGGACTGAAAAGAAGTTAAAATACTTCATGACAAAGTACACAGCTTTTATTTATGTTTTAAATGGAAATTAGTACAATATATACAGGAAATACAGATGAAAATCTTGAAAAAAGAAGGAGAAGAGCAATGAAAAAGAGGATCGCAGCAGCAGCTATGGCAGTGATAATGGCGGTATCCATGACAGGATGCGCCGGAAAGACGGCAGACACGAAGGGGAGCCCGGAGGCCGCCGGAGCACAGGGAGGCACGGAAGCAGCCGGGACACAGGGAGACACCGGTAAGGGGACTGCAAAAATCGGCGTGATCTTCGGTACCGGAGGACTTGGCGATAAGAACTTCAATGACATGGCATATGCCGGAATCATGAAGGCGCAGGAGGACTTAGGGATCGAGTTCGACTATGTGGAGCCCAATGCCATCAGTGATTTCGTTCCTCTGGGAAGGCAGTTCTCAGAGACGGAAGAATACGATCTGCTGATTGCTGTCGGTTCCGACCAGCAGGAGGCGGTAAAAGAGATCGCGGAAGAGTTCCCGGATCAGAGGATCGCACTGGTCGATGGAACGGAAGAGATCACCGGTGTGAGCACGCTTCAGACAGAGTGGTGTGAGCAGACCTTCCTTGCCGGCGTTATTGCGGGCCTGGGGACGAAGAGCAGTATGGACAAGGCGAATGCAGATAACGTCATTGGAGTCATCATCGGTGCGGACCAGCCTAATTTAAGAGAGGGCATCGTTGGGTTCACAGCGGGAGCAAAGTATGTGAATCCGGATGTGGAAGTGCTGGAAGGCGTTGTGGGAGCGTTTAACGATCCTGGAAAAGGCAAAGAGATCGGCCTTTCCATGTATAACAAGGGTGCTGACTTTATCCAGTGTATCGCCGGAGCCTCCGGTCTGGGCGTGTTTGGCGCTGCAAAGGAAGCGGGACGCTATGCATTCGGCGTCGGATCGAATCAGAATGCGGAGGACCCGGATTATATCGTGGCCTCTTCGGTCAGAAGCGTGGAAAACATGGTCTATAATGAAGTGAAAAAGGTGATTGACGGAACCTGGGAGCCGGGCCTCCATATGAGCGGCATCAGGGAGGGCGTCGTAGGCTGTGACACGGAAGGCTCCAATGTAGCCATTCCCGAGGAGATTCAGACGGCACTGAAGGATATCAGGGAAAAAATGGTGGCTGGAGAGCTGGTGCCATGTAAGACGGCAGATGAGCTTAACGCCTGGGTGGCTGAAAACCAGTATACGAAGTAGTCGGAATCGATTGGAGGAGACGGCTGATGGTTGTAGTTGAAATGAAAAATATTACGAAACAGTATCCTCTGGTTTTAGCGCTCGATCATGTGGATTTTTCCCTGAAAAAGGGAGAAATCCTCTCTCTTCTCGGAGAGAACGGGGCCGGGAAATCGACGTTGATGAAGATCCTTTACGGAATCTGCAAAGCGGATGAGGGAGAAATCCTGGTGGAGGGGAAAAAGGTAAATTTAAGAACGCCGAAGCAGGCGATTGATCTTGGAATCGGCATGGTGCACCAGCATTTTATGCTGACTCCGGTCTTGAGCGTCACGGAGAATATCGTAGTCGGACAGGAGCCGGTAAATGGAATTCTGTTTGATAAGGCGGCGGCCGAAAAGGAAGTTCAGGAGATGATCGAGCGGTATGGTTTCCACATATTCGCATCTCAGTTCGTGAAGGAGCTTTCTGTGGGGGAACAGCAGAAGGTGGAGATATTAAAGGCCATCTACAGGAACGCGAAGATTCTCATCCTGGATGAGCCCACTGCGGTTCTGACTCCGCAGGAGGTCGAGGAGCTGTTTCATATTTTAAGAAGGTTAAAAGCGGCGGGAACCAGCATTATTATTATCACCCATAAGCTGAAGGAGACACTGGAGATTGCTGACAGCATCAGCGTGCTGAGAGATGGCAGGATGATCGAGTCGGGTGTCTCCACCATAGGAGCGACTCCTGACAGTCTGGCCCAGATGATGGTTGGCCGAGAGGTGGAGCTGGGAATTCGGAGGAAAAGTGAGTGCGTCGGGGATACCAGGCTCACGGTGCGGGATATTACGCTGAAGGAAAAGGGAAGAACCGTACTTAATCATGTGGGCTTTGAACTGAAAAGGGGAGAGATTCTGGGTATTGCGGGAATCGAAGGAAACGGGCAGACGGAGCTGATCGAATGTCTGACAGGGATTCGTAATCCTGACGTTCTGGACATGGAAAAGGACGGGGAGAAGATTTCCGGCAAGCCGAAGGATTTTATCCGGAAAAAGATCGGCCATATCCCGGAGGACCGCATGACCAGGGGGCTGATCCTGGAGCTATCGATTCTGGACAACCTGATACTGGGATATCAGGACCAGTTTCAGAACAGGGGAATTCTGGACAGAAAGAAGATCAGAAGCTTTTCCGAGGGACTCTTAAAGGAGTTCCTGATCAAATCGCCCAATTCAGGGGTGAAATGCAGCGCCCTTTCCGGAGGAAATCAGCAGAAGGTGATTATCGCAAGGGTGTTCAGTGAAAATCCGGATATTATTATCGTCGCACAGCCGACCCGCGGTGTGGATATCGGTGCGATTGAATACATACACGACCGGCTGCTGAAGCTGAGAGACGAGGGGAAGGCCATCCTTTTGATTTCTGCCGACTTAGATGAGGTGAAGAATTTAAGTGACAGGCTGATGGTCATGTACGACGGCGAGATCGTGGCGGAAGGGGAACCGGCGGATTTTGACGATATGCAGCTGGGACTTCTGATGACAGGCGCAGTGGGGAAGGGGGGACAGAGAGCGTGAAGGCAGCAGGATTGCAGTTCGATAAAAAAGAATTTCTGAATAAAAATATGTCTGCGGTGGCTCTGGTTCTGGCCCTGGTTCTGGGCGGAATCGCCATGCTGGTCTGCGGATACAATCCGTTTGAGGCGTACGGGTCCATTTTAAAGGGGGCGTTTATCGGCAGAAAGGCTATCTGCCAGACGCTGGTGCAGGCGACTCCCTTAATCTTTGCAGGACTTGCCTACACGGTTGCAAAGAAAGCGAATCTGATCAACTTAGGAATTGAAGGGCAGCTTTACATGGGCGCCCTTGGTACCAGCCTGATCGCCCTGATGCCGGTCAATCTGCCTGGTGTGATCTGGATCCCGCTGTCACTTCTGGGCGGAATCATCTTCGGCGGACTGTATGCGGGCCTGGTGGGCTTTATGAAGGTAAAGTTTGGCTCCAACGAGGTGATAGCGACCGTTATGTTAAATACCATAGCACAGAATTTTGTGGCATATGTGGTGAACTATCCGTTAAAGGAAGCGGGAAAGAGCATGGCGCAGACGGCCAGATTTTCCGAATCGGTGTGGATTCCGAAGCTGGTGGATAAGACACAGCTTACGGCGGCGATTATCATCGCAGTGGTTCTCTGCGTCCTGATTAAGCTTCTGTTTGAACGGACTGTGGTTGGTTATGAAATCAAGTGTGTCGGGCTGAATCTGAAGGCTTCCGAGACCGCAGGAATCAAGATCGGGAAAATTATGATCATCGCCATGGTGCTCAGCGGCTCCATTGCCGGTCTTCTGGGAGGAACTCATGTGCTGGGCGTGGATCACCGGCTGATTGCGGATTTCTCCTCGGGCTACGGCTTCGACGGAATCGCGGTAGCGGCTCTGGCGGCAGACAGTCCCCTGGGCGTCATCCTTTCCGGAATCATCTTCGGTGCACTGAGGGCGGGCTGTATGGTCTTAAACCGTACGACCGGAATACCGACAGAATTTATCGATGTCATTCAGGCGTTCATTATTCTGCTTGTGGCAGCGCCGCTTCTCGTTAAGGAAATTCTCAGAATTAAAAATGGCAGTAAGGGGGGAAAGAAATGATGAATCAGTTCATGTCAATCGTTACATCTACCCTCAGCATGTCCGTTCCGCTGGTGCTGGCGGCCCTGGGCGGAGTCCTTTCCGTCAGAAGCGGCGTCATGGCGCTGGGACTGGAAAGTATGATGACCATGGGGGCATTCTGCGGAGTTCTCGGCTCCTATTATACGGGAAATGTCTTTGCGGGTCTCCTGACCGGTATGGCGGGCGGAGCGCTGTTTGGTCTGGCCCACGCCGTTCTCTGTGTACGGTATAAGGTCAATCAGGTAATCAGCGGAATCGGGCTCAACCTCCTGTCGGTAGCGGCAACCACACTGTTGATGCAGCTCTTATGGGACAACAAGGGATCGTCTCCGCAGGTGGCCTCCATTAACGCCGGTGTGTTCGCATCTCCAATCACCTATATTATGCTTTTTGCCGTAATCGCAGAGTATGTGGTTCTGTTTAAAACACGGTTTGGCTTAAGGCTGCGCATGGTGGGGGAAAACCCGAAGGCTGCGGCCAGCGTGGGGCTGGCGGTACATAAGATCAAGTATATCGGAGTCATTGCCTGCGGCGTACTGGCCGGATTGGGGGGCGCATACCTTTCCATCGACCACCTGGATATGTATGTGCGGGATATGTCGGCCGGACGCGGTTATATTGCGGTGGCAATCATGATCCTCGCAAAGTACAACCCGGTCATGGTCCTGTTCTGCGCCCTGATATTCGGTTTTTCCGACGCGGTACAGATCAATTTTCAGGGGTACGGAGTTCCGCCGCAGATTATGGCGATGATTCCTTACGTGGTGACGCTGTTCGTGCTCGCCTTCGGTGTCCGCCATATCACACCGCCTGCCGGTGTCGGAAAGCATGATGATGAATAAATACTATGAGGAAGAAAGAGGATAAAAATATGAAAGCGATAATGGTAATGTTCGATTCCCTGAACCGTCATATGCTGCCTCCCTATGGCTGCGATGACGTGATAGCGCCGAATTTTAAACGGCTGGCAGAAAGAAGCGTGACCTTTGACAACTGCTACGCAGGCAGCCTTCCGTGTATGCCGGCGAGAAGAGAGATCCATACGGGACGCTACAATTTCCTGCACAGAAGCTGGGGACCGCTGGAGCCTTACGACGATTCCATGCCGAGTATCTTAAAGGCAAACGGAATTTATACCCATCTGACTACAGATCACTGGCATTACTGGGAAGAGGGCGGCGGAAACTATGTAAATAAGTACAATTCCTACGAGTTTGTCAGAGGACAGGAGGGGGACCCCTGGAAGGGCAGAGTGGAATGGGAGGTTCCGGAGCACCTGGGCGGAAGAAAGGATTTCTGCGGAAGGCAGGAGTACATCAACCGTTATTACATGCAGGATGAGGCCAATCAGTCGATTGCCCAGAATTTCTCCAACGGGCTTGATTTTATCCGAGATAATCACGGAGCCGACAACTGGTACCTTCAGCTGGAGAATTACGATCCCCATGAACCGTATTTCACACCGGAAAGCTACAAAGAGCCGTATAAAGACGGATACCAGGGCGTGATGTTTGACTGGCCGGGATACCATGAGGTGGTGGAGACACCGGAACAGGTGGAGCACTGTATCAATGAGTACCGGGCGCTTGTGACCATGTGTGATACGTATCTGGGAAAGGTGCTGGATATGATGGACGAGTATGACCTGTGGAAAGACACCATGCTGATTGTCAATACGGATCATGGCTTCATGCTGAGCCAGCATAACTGGTGGGGAAAGATGATGATGCCGTATTATAATGAGCTGGCGCATACGCCGCTTTTCATCTGGGATCCGAGAACCGGAGTCTGCGGGGAACGCCGTCAGGCGCTGGTACAGACTATCGATCTTGCCCCAACCTTATTGGAGTATTTCGGGCTTCCAATTCCGGCGGATATGGAGGGACGTCCGCTCCGTGAGACGATTGAGAGCGATAAGAAGATCAGAGATTATGCGCTCTTTGGCCAGCATGGAATTCATGTAAATATCACAGACGGCAGATACGTGTATATGAGATGTCCGATGCCGGATAAGGAACAGGAGCTCTTTAACTATGTGGTGGAACCGACCAGCTATCCGGGAGCAATCACGGTGGAGGAACTGAAAACGGCGGTTCTCCACGAGGGATTTTCCTTTACAAAGGGCTGTCCCATGCTGAGAATAAAGGGCGGCTACGGTATCCGTACGCTGGGATTTCCGCCGAGATCACTGATGGAATACGGAACTTTACTTTATGATACGGAGACAGATCCCGGCCAGGAGCATCCGCTGGAGGACAAGGCGACTGAGGAGCGGATGCTCCGGAACATGGTGCGTATGATGAAGGAAAATGACGCGCCGGACGAGCAGTATGTAAGACTCGGATTGGAGCAGTGGGTCTAAAAGAAGGATTGGGGATACAGATATGTTAAATGAAAGAGAGATCATCGAAAATAGTATTGGGATTATCAGGGGAAAGACAGATTTTGTGCCTGAGATCGGCCTGATTCTTGGAAGCGGCCTGGGTGACTACGCGGAGCAGATTGAGAATCCGGTGGTGATACCGTACGGTGAGATTCCGGATTTTCCGGTCTCCACGGTGGCGGGGCATGCAGGACAGTTTGTGCTGGGAACCTGCAAAGGAAAGAACGTCATTGCGATGCAGGGCAGAGTCCACTATTATGAAGGCTACAGCCAGAGAATGATAACGCTTCCGGTGCGAATTATGAAGCGGCTGGGGGTTCAGTACATGCTGCTGACCAATGCCGCAGGGGGCGTAAACCGGAATTTTGATCCGGGTACACTGATGATGATTCGGGATCACATCAATTATTCGGGCGGAAATCCGCTGATGGGAGCGAACTGGGAAGACGACGGACCGCGCTTTCCCGATATGACCCGGGTATATGCGGCGGAACTGCGGACTCGTCTGCGGAGCGCTGCTGCGAAGAAGGGCATTAAGCTGGAGGAAGGCGTCTATATGATGTTTTCAGGGCCATGCTATGAAACTCCGGCCGAGGTTCGGCTGGCCGGAATCCTGGGCGCCGACGCGGTCGGAATGTCAACTGTGCCGGAAGCGATCGTCTGCGCGCACTGCGGGATTCCGGTGATTGGAATCTCCTGCATTACCAACTTTGGTGCCGGAATTCTGGAACAGCCGCTGAATCATAAGGAAGTGGTGGAGACCGCAGCGAGAGTGAAGAAGACGTTTGTGGAGCTGCTGGATACGATTCTGGAGGAAGTGATCGGATAGAAAGGAAGAACGGATGGATCAGAAAATTTTAAGCGCGGTGGATCATACCCTGCTGACACAGACAGCAGCATGGGCAGAGGTAAAACAGATTTGTGACGATGCAGTGGAGTACCGGACCGCATCCGTCTGTATTCCGCCTTCCTATGTGAAACGGGCAAAGGAGTATGTGGGAGACCGGATGAAGGTCTGCACGGTTATCGGGTTTCCCAACGGATACCAGACAGCGGAAGTGAAGGTGTTTGAGACGGAGGATGCGGTAAGGAACGGAGCGGATGAGATTGATATGGTGATTTCAATCGGTGCGTTAAAGGATGGCGATTATGAGACCGTGAAGTCCGAGATTCAGGCTGTGAAGGCGGCGTGTAAGGGACGGATTTTAAAGGTAATCATAGAAACCTGCCTGCTGACAGAGGATGAAAAGATTACCATGTGCCGGATCGTATCGGAATCCGGAGCCGATTTTATCAAGACCTCCACCGGATTTTCAAAAGCGGGTGCGACCTTCGGGGATATCGCATTGTTTAAAGCCCATGTGGACGCTGGCGTGAAGATTAAGGCAGCAGGAGGAATTGGAAGCGAAGCGGATGCAGAAAAGTTTCTGGCATTGGGCGCAGACCGGCTTGGAACCAGCCGGATCGTGAAGCTGGCCAAGCAGGAGCATGTGGAGAGCGATTCCTACTAAAAGGCAGCAGCCTGATAACAGGGATTCATATAGGAGCAGAAAAAAACGACCAGGCGTTTTAAACGCCTGGTTTTTCATGTACGGATAGACGAGTGCAAGAAAAACTTAATTTTACAGATACTCGTTCGTGCTGTATAATAGGTAAATATATACAGATTTACAAACAGACAGAATGGGAGGCAGGATATGGAAGAAGACAGGCTGTATGGATATGATGGTCCTGATTCCAGAAGGGAACCGGTGGAGGAAGGGCTGACACCAGCGGAAGGGCTGGCCGGTGCGGGAGAAAGGCCGGTGAATGCAGAAGAAGGACCGGCGAATATAGAAGAGGGGCGGGCAAATGTAGAAGAGAGTCGGGCAACTGCAGAAGAGAGTCGGGCAACTGCAGAAGAGAGTCGGGCAACTGCAGAAGAGAGTCCGGTAAATGCAGAAGAGAGTCCGGCAAATGCAGAGAAAGAACTGGCGAATGCAGAGGAAGATTCGCCAGCTGCCGCAGAAGAACCAGCAGCAGAAGACGCAGCTGACTGTTACGACACGCAGAACAGCGGAACGGGATCGGATTTCCATGAGTTGAATGGATATCCGGATACCGGAAGCAGACAGTATGAGAGCTGGGGCAGAGAAGAATACAGGCAGAACGATAACTGGCAGCAGGACAACCGTGAGAGGGGCGACTGGCAGCAGGACAACTGGCAGCAGGACAACCGTCAGCAAAACAACTACCAGCAGCCCAACTACCAGCAGCCCAACCCCCAGAACAGCTATTACCGGGACGAATACCGGCAGGCGGCTAATCCTGCGTATACACAGCCTCAAAAGCAGAGCAGCATGGCGTTGGCTTCCCTGATCATGGGGATCATCGGGATCGTCACATCCTGCTGCTGTTACGGCGGGGTGATTTTTGGCAGCCTGGGAATCCTGTTTGCGCTGTTGTCCAAAATGGGAGATACGATGGAGGGCTATGCGAAGGCAGGTCTCATTACCTCGATTATCGCGCTGTTTCTGGCGGCCATGGCAATGATATTTCTATTTGGAATGATGAGTTCATCCCTTCTGTCAGGAGGTGCTTTTTAATGAAGACAACGTCAACGGAACTGAAAAAACGTGCGAAGCTTACGCTGTCAGGCAACTATGGAACAGCCGTGGGAGCTATGCTGATTGTGTATGTCCTCCTGATCGTCGTTATTATGATTTTTATCGGTATATCTGCAGTCAGCACACTCTCCTGGATCGGCGAACCCGGCTTCAACCGGGGAGGCTGGATGCGCTCACTGGCAATCGATATGGTGATTTATTTCATCGCGATCCTTTTGGTTTACCTCATAATGGTCGGAATACGAAGGATGTTCTACCATATGTGTACAGGCCAGCCGTATTCACTGGGAGATATGTTGTTTGCCTTTACTCACAGGCCCCAAAGATTTTTAGGAGTATACTTTATCAACCTGGTATTTGGCATGATCATCGGAATCCCATATTTTGTGGTAAGCGTTTCCTCACGAATTACGGGTTATATCCCCATCCTGGTAGCGCTTCAGTTTTTGATGTATCTGCTTCAGATAGTCGGAATCGTCGTGTATAGCCTGCATTTTAAAATGGCGGTTTACCTTCTGATGGAAGACCCCGAGCGGACGGTGATCAGCTGCTTCCGGGAGAGCGCGGCGCTCATGAGAGGGAACAAGGGCCGCCTGTTTTATCTGGGAATCAGCATGATCGGGATGTATTTGCTGGGGTTCGGATCGTTTGGAATCGGGTTTTTATGGATTTTACCGTATATAGAGACGACCATGATTCACTTCTATCTCGATATGAGCGATGGACCGCGCCGGGAAGAAGCATATGATTACGAGGAACCGGTTTATGACGGCAGAAGCTGTGACGGCCTTTATGGAAATGTACCGGAGTAATAATTTGTATCACACATAGGAAATGCGCATAGAATACACTAAGGAATATAGAAGGTGCAGGCTATGCGCATTTCAGATCTCAAACAAAAAGAAGTGATTAATATCTGTGACTGTAAACGCCTCGGTTATGTGGGTGATGTGGATTTTGATATGGATACGGGCTGTCTCCTGGCGATTATCGTTCCCGGGCCGGGCTGCTTCTGCGGATTTCTGGTCAGAGAAAAGGAGTACATCATTCCTTACAGTGACATCTGTCAGGTAGGGCGTGACATCATCCTGGTGAAAGTAGATCTGGAAAAAACTGAGGAAAAATGCAAGATATAGTATAAGTTGTGCTTGCGAATCTATGGATTGTGGGGTATGATATACATAATTAAAAAGTAAGGGATCCGGAGCCGGGAAAACTGTGTATTCTGTTTTGCGGCTCCCGTATTCTGTACAAAAAAACAGTGGATTCCTCCGCTTTGCAGTGAAGGAGCGGGGAATCGCCAACAGGAGGATAGCGACGTGAAATGTCCATTTTGTAATGAAGCAGACACAAAGGTCATTGATTCAAGACCGGCAGATGACAACAGCTCCATCAGACGCCGCAGGCAGTGCGAGAAGTGCGGAAAGAGATTTACAACGTATGAAAAACTGGAGACTCTGCCGCTGATGGTAATTAAGAAGGACGATTCCAGGGAAGTCTACGAACGCTCCAAACTGGAAAAGGGAATCCTTCATTCCTGCCACAAACGTCCCGTTTCTTCCCAGCAGATTGATTCCATGGTGGATGAGATCGAGACGCAGATTTTTAATATGGAAGAAAAGGAAGTCTCCAGCGCTACGATCGGAGAGCTTGTGATGAAAAAGCTGCAGGAGGTCGATGAAGTGGCCTATGTCCGTTTCGCCTCCGTATATCGTGAGTTCAAGGATGTGAACACGTTTATGGAAGAGATCGGAAAATTATTGAAAAAGTAGGACGAGGTATGTTTAACAGATTTTATCCGGATGAAGACGTGGCCTCTGCGTATGATATTCCGTATGATGCTCTTTATAGAGAAGGAGTCAGAGGCGTAATTTTTGATGTAGACAACACCCTGGTGCCCCATGACGCGCCGGCGGATGAGAGGGCAAAGAACTTATTCTCTCATCTGCGGGCACTGGGCATGGACACCTGCCTGCTTTCCAATAACAAAGAGCCGCGGGTGGCAGCTTTTGCAGAAGCTGTCGGCGGCTCTAACTATATCTATAAGGGCGGGAAGCCGGGCGTGAAGAATTATAAGAAGGCCATGGAGCTGATGGGGACAGGCTTACAAAGCACGATCTTTGTGGGAGACCAGCTGTTTACTGACGTATATGGAGCCAAACGGACGGGAATTAAGAGCTTTCTGGTGAAGCCGATCAATCCCAGAGAAGAGATTCAGATTGTATTAAAGCGGTATCCGGAAGCCCTCATCTTATTTTTTTATCGCAGGGACAAAAAGAGGAGACAGTATGATAAGCGGAAAAAGTAAAGTTTGCGGAGTCATGGCGTATCCGGTGGAGCACTCCATGTCGCCGCTTATGCATAATTATTATTCGGAACAGACGGGAACAGATCTTGCCTATATCCCTCTCAAGGTAGAGCCGGGCTGCGTGGAAGCGGCGGTGAAGGGGGCTTATGCTCTCAATTTCACCGGTTTAAACGTTACGGTTCCTCATAAGCAGGAGGTCATGAAATATCTTGCGGAGATCGATGAGGATGCAAAGGCCATCGGAGCCGTCAATACGCTGGTACGGACAGAGGGCGGTTACAGGGGATATAATACGGATGCGGCAGGACTGAAACGGGCCATGACGGAGGCGGGAATCGAAATCCGTGACCGCTCCTGCATTCTGTTCGGTGCGGGAGGAGCGGCCAGGGCGGCAGCCTGTGTGCTGGCGAAAGAGGGCGCGGCTGTGATTTACGCTCTGAACCGGAGTGTGGAGAAGGCGGAAGCACTTTCGGAGATCATCAATGAGCGGTACGGCCGCCGGGTGATGATTCCCATGGCGCTGGCGGATTACGGAAGGCTGGAAGGCAGCTCTTATCTGGCGGTTCAGACAACCAGTGTGGGGATGCATCCCAATGTGGACCATGCTCCGGTGGAGGACGAAGAATTTTATAGAAAGATCGACACGGCAGTGGATATTGTGTACACGCCGATGGAGACAAAATTCATGAAATACGTCAGAGCGGCCGGAGGCAAGGCCGTCGGGGGGCTGGACATGCTGATCTACCAGGGCGTGATTGCATATGAGCTGTGGAGTCCGGAGACCGTGTTTACCAGAGACATCATCGACGGCGCACGAGTCCTGATGCGGGAAGAACTGGAGGCAGCGCGATGAGGAATGTGATTTTGATCGGCTTCATGGGGGCCGGGAAGACGACTGTAGGAGAGCGGTACGGGAAGAAACACGGACTCCCCATGGTGGATACAGACTGGCTGATCGAGGAGCGGGCCGGCATGACGATCTCGGAGATATTTGCCAGAAAGGGCGAGGAAGAGTTTCGGAAGACAGAGACGGCGGTCCTTCAGGCGCTGCTTTCCGATACGCAGGAAAAGGTCATTTCCGTGGGAGGCGGGCTTCCGCTGCGGGAAGAGAACCGGAAGCTGTTAAAACAGCTTGGAACGGTGGTTTATCTGGAGGTGAATCCGGAGACCGTGTTAAAACGGCTGAAGGGGGATACGACAAGGCCGCTGCTGCAGGGCGGAGACGTGACACAGCGTGTGAAAGAGTTCCTTGCGGTCCGCGGTCCCATATACCGGGAGGCGGCAGAAATGATCGTGGATGTGAATGACAGGACCGTCGATGAGATTGTGGCGGAGCTGGAAGAAAGGATGGGATTTGAATGAAGTTACTTCTGTTAAACGGACCGAATCTGAATTTTCTGGGAATCAGGGAAAAAGGGGTATACGGCACGGAGGATTACGGATATCTGGTACGTATGATGAAGGAGAAGGCGGAAAGAGAAGGCCATGAGCTGGATATTTACCAGAGCAACTATGAGGGCGGCTTAATCGATAAGATTCAGGAGGCTTACTATAACGGGACAGAAGGGATCATCATCAATCCGGGGGCGTTTACGCATTACAGCTACGCTCTGAGAGACGCCCTTTCATCGGTGGAGATTCCCAAGGTTGAGGTACATATCTCCAATGTGCATAAAAGGGAAGAATTCAGGCATACATCCGTTACGGCACCTGTCTGCGACGGCCAGGTGGTGGGACTGGGACTGAAGGGATACGCCCTGGCCATGGACTATCTGACCGGCCGTGAATAGACCGGCCGACAGGTGCGGCCGGCGTCATGTATACAGAATTTGAAAAAAAGAGTTGAAAAAGGGATTATTATAGTATAGAATAAAAAGGATTAAGAGAATTTCAAGGAGGAATATCATTTATGATATCAGCGGGTGATTTTAGAAACGGTATCACATTAGAGATTGACGGTAATGTTTATCAGATTATGGAGTTCCAGCATGTAAAACCTGGTAAGGGTGCTGCATTTGTCAGAACTAAAATTAAAGACGTAGTGAACGGCGGTGTAGTAGAGCGTACTTTCCGTCCTACAGAGAAGTTCCCGGCGGCCAGAATTGACCGTGTGGACATGCAGTATTTATATGCGGATGGCGATCTTCATAACTTTATGGATACGAACACTTACGAGCAGATCGCACTGAGCCCGGAAGTAATCGGAGACGCGTTAAAGTTTGTGAAGGAGAACGACATTTTAAAGGTTTGTTCTTACAATGGAAAGGTGTTCTCTGTTGAGCCTCCGTTATTCGTAGAGCTGGAGATCACTGATACAGAGCCAGGCTTCAAGGGTGATACGGCACAGGGCGCTACAAAGCCGGCTACCGTAGAGACCGGAGCAGTCGTTTACGTTCCGCTGTTTGTGGATCAGGGCGATAAGATTAAGATTGATACACGTACTGGGGAGTATTTATCCAGAGTATAAGAATAAGAATAGGATACGACGCCGCAGACTAAAGCAAAAGACGGTAAAAGAGTGTGGTAAATGTTGGCCTGAAGGCCAGGATTTACTACCCTCTTTTACCGTCTTTTTTGTATTGCCGAAGCATTGGTAACCGTTCAAACATTGACAAAGAGGGGGAAGACGCGGTAAGCTGGTAAGAAATGGAGATGGGGAAAGGGAGGATTTTATGTTTCGGATTTTGCTGGTGGATGATGAGGCGCAGGAGAGGGATGGAATCCGGTTCCTGATTGAAAAATATAGGCTGCCGCTTTCGGTGGTGGAGGCGCAGAATGGGCAGAAGGCGCTTGAGTATTTGAAGGGGCACCCGGTGGATATTCTGTTTACCGATGTGAAGATGCCTTATAAGGATGGGCTGGAGTTGGCGAAGGAGACGTTTCAGTTTAATCCGGATATCCGGATTATTATCTTCAGCGCGTATGGGGAATTTGAGTATGCGAAGAGGGCGATGGAGGCCAACGCCGTGGATTATCTGCTGAAACCGATTGAACTGGACGAGTTCGAGAAGGTCATGAATAAGGTGATCGGGGATCTGGAGAGGCAGAGAGAGGAGTCAAAGCAGGAACAGGAGCAGAAGGAAGCTTCCATGAAGCGGGTGTTTTATAAGGTGTTTACAGGAGGGAGCGTGTCGGCGTCTGATCTGGGGATGCTGGAGGAGTATTTTCGGACGATTGGAAAGGAACGGAAGGTGCTTATAAGCCTGGAGAGCGGGCGGAATATTTTTGAACAGCAGGAGGAGGTCTTTTTGAAGCTGCTGCATACATATATCCGAATTCCATGCGAATATGTGAACCTGTATCCCGATTCGTCGGTGGTGCTTCTGGCCGATGAGAACCGGATCGTGGGAAGCGGGCTGCAGAAGCAGCTGGAGAAACTGGCCAGGGACGGCAGACAGCTTCTGGGGACTGAGATCTCAATCGTGGTCAGCAGGGAATTTACTACGGTGGAGGAGATGAACCGGCAGATGGAGGAGATCAGCCAGATTCGGAAGAATTTCTATGGGACGGGCGGTGAGATCACGTTTCTGTCTGAGATTGTATTAAATTCGGAGTATTATGCCGCGGAGGTGGAGCGGATTAAGGAACTGATGATCGGGGCGATTGGGGACAGGAACGACGATCTTGTGATCCTGTACGGAGATCAGCTGGTGGAGACGATGGTGGGCGGCCATGTGGTCAGCCGGATCTATGTGCATCATGTCTTTTACGATATTCTGTCGGCATTTTACAGCCAGTATGGAGTCAATGACAAGCCACGGCTCTTTGAGAGCGTGGAACGGCTGCTGTCCTACAAAGATGGCGAGGTGCTGGAGGTGAATTTCCGGGCAGTCTTAAATGAGGTGCTGGTAAAACGGACGGACGCCGTGGGGGACAGTCCCAGGATCGTGGAACGGATCAAGAATATTGTCAGGGATGAATACAGGAGCGATATCGGACTTGAAGATATCGCCGAGCGGGTCAATCTGGCTCCGGCCTATTTGAGCTATCTGTTTAAGAAGGAGACCGGGGCAAACCTGGTCAAATATATTACCGATTACCGCATGGAACAGGCCAGGAAGCTGCTGGAGGATGAGGAACTGAAGATCGTTCTGGTGGCAAAGGCCTGCGGATATGAGAATCAGCCGTATTTTAACCGGCTGTTTAAGAACTATTACGGAATGACGCCCCGGCAGTACCGGGAGAAGAATGGAAAGCAGCAGGGATGAGGATGAAACGATTGCTGAAGTGGTATTATGGAAGCGCCTCGATCCGGAAGAAACTGGTAATCAGCTATCTGCTGCTGATTACCGTTCCGATCCTGGTGCTGGGAGTGTACTCGTATTCGGTGTCGAAACGCAATATGGAGCGGCAGACGGAGGAGACCATACGGAATAATGTACGGCTGATGGCCTCCGATTTGGAGACCTCGCTGAAGAGGGAAAATGACAACATCAAATATCTGTCTTATAACGCAAAATTCCGCCAGGTGCTGAAAAACAGCAGGGGAAACCAGGTGGAGGTGGCTCAGGTGCTCAACGAGGTGGTCGAGCCGATCTTCTGGTATTTTATCACCAGCGATTACAATATGAAGGGGATCGAGATCTACACGCCCTATGTGAGCCAGGAGGTGGGAAGCTTTTTAAAACCGGTGGGCGGCAGCAGTGAGGAATCGTGGTACCAGTATCATCAGAAGAATTTCGGGACGCTGTGGACGTATGAGGACGGCAGTATGTTCGCAACCAGGACGCTTCTGGACGCCCAGACGGCATCAGAGCCCATCGGTGTGCTGAAGCTGAGCGTCCATCCGGCGTCGGTCCTGGAGCCGATCTCCAGTAATACATTTTTAAACAACGGGATTCTTCTGGCGGATACGGAGGGAAGGCCCATATATTCCAGGCAGACGGGGACGGAGCAGGCGGATCAGTCCGTCTTAACCGGGGCAGAGGCGGGAACGCTTCACGACGGCGACCAGGGGGACTATATTCTGATGTCTGAGGAGATCACCACCAGCGGATGGCGCCTTTACTACTATGTGACGAAAAGCGAGATCACAGGGCGGCTGTATGAGATACTGAAGTCCACGCTGCTGATCGTGGGACTGTGCCTGGCGGTCAGCCTGTTTCTGATCGGTATCCTGTCTAAGGTTTTAAGCCGCAGGATTCTGGAACTGAAGGAGAGCGCGGAGAAAGTGGCGGAGGGCAACTTTAATCTGGAACTGAACCACAACGATTCCGACGAGATCGGGATCGTGGCAAAGAGCCTGCAGACCATGTGCGACCGGCTGAATGAGATGATCAACCGGGTCTACAAGGCGGAACTGGAAAAGAAGGCCATGGAGCTTAAGGCGCTTCAGGCCATGATCAATCCCCATTTCCTGTATAACTGTCTTTCCAGCATCAAATGGAAGGCCATCCGTACCGGCAATGACGAGATCAGCGATCTCACGGGGCTGCTGGCCAAGTTCTACCGCACCAGCTTAAATGGAGGAAAACAGATTACCACCGTGGGAAGCGAACTGGAAAATGTGAAATCGTATGTGGAGCTTCAGCGCATGACCCATGAAAACAGCTTCGACGCAGAGTATGAGTTTGATGAGACGCTTCTCGGATATTCCATGCCGAACTTCCTTTTGCAGCCGATTGTGGAAAATGCCATTGAGCATGGCATTAACTATCAGGAGGAGATCGACGGAAAGGGGCGGCTGATCGTGCGGCTGGAGGATGAGGACAGCCATCTCATCTTCAGTATTTTAAACAACGGCCCCCGGGTGGAGCTGGAACGGCTGGAGGAGATATTAAACACGCCGGGCAAGGGCTATGGAATTTATAACATTGAAGAGCGGATCCGGATTTACTACGGGGCTGGATGCGGCGTCTATGCCTCCGTTACGGAAGACGGCTATACGAATTTTACGGTGAAGATATTAAAAGAACTGAAGGCGCTGTCCGTATAGATGGGAAGTTCTAAAAATAGTGCAAGGTTTCTAAAAAATTTGTTAAAAAGTCTTCCTCCGGGAGATGGTAAGATAGAGACATCAAAGGAATCATAACAAGGAGGAAGGTAACATGAAAAAGAAATTATTAAGCGTTCTCTTATGTACGGCGATGACTGCTTCTGCTTTGGCAGGCTGCGGGGGCTCTGGAGCTTCTGGCACGGAGGCGGCCAAAACAGAGGGGGGAGAGGCGAAGACAGAGGCTGCTGCCGATAAAACGGGGGCGGATAAGGTCAAGATTCGTATGACGTACTGGAACAGTGAGGACACCATGAAGGCGATGCTGGATTATCTGGCGGAGACGCTTCCGGAGATCGAGATTGAATACCAGTTCATCGACAATTCCAATTACGATACCATCGTAGATACCCAGCTGTCGGCGGGAGAAGGCCCGGACATCATCTGCGAATCACCTGGATCTTCCTTAAAGCACGCGAGACTGGGCTATTTAGAGCCGTTGAATGATTTGGGGGCCGAGTATTCCAGCGCCGGAACCAGCGTCTATTCCTATGACGGAAACATCTACGCGCTGCCGGGAATCAGCTGGTTCGAGGGAATCTATTACAACAAGGCCCTGTTTGAGGAGAATGGAATTGCACTGCCGACCACATTCGACGAGTATATCGCAGTCTGCAGGGCGTTTAAGGAGAAGGGGATTACCCCTCTGGCAGCAGGCTTAAAATCCTGGGAGCCAATGCTGAAAAACTCCATGGCGTTTGTGACTGCGGAATACTTATCCACAGACGCAGGGAAGAACTTTGGCTCCGATTACCGGGAAGGCAAAGCCAAAATGGAAGGGACCTGGGACCCGTACGTGGAAAAATGGTCTGAGATGATCTCCGAGGGCGTCTACACCACAGACATGACGGGAATCGACCACGATCAGGCATTAGAGCAGTTCGCAACCGGAGGCGCGGCCATGTTCTGTTCCGGTCCCTGGGACTTGGATACCATCACCAGCAAGAACCCGGATCTCCAGATTGATATGATGCCATTCTACGGAACCGCCAAGAGCGATGGCTGGCTGATCGGCGGCCCTGGATGCGGATTTGCCGTAAACAGCGCCTCTGCCAACAAGGAAGCAGCTATGAAGGTGGCCCGCGCGATCTCAACCGTGGAAGGCCAGAAGGCACTGTGGGAAAACAACCAGGGCGGCTCTTCCTACTTGGAAGGCGCATCCTTTGACTTACCGGCTGCCTACGAGGGCGTTTCGGGAACCCTGGCGGCCGGCAATGTATACTGCCCGTGGAATGAGTGGGGCGCGGCAGCCGGCGCTCATGAGACATACGGAACCGAGATGCAGAGCTATCTGTTAGGTTCCCAGGATTTAAAGACCACATTGTCGAATGTGGATGCGGCCGTGGCGGAGCTTTTGGAAAAGTAAGACCCGGCAGGTAACTGACGACCGATACCGATTATGGGAGCGGTAATCCATGCTGAAAAGAATATTGGCGTACGCATGGGTTACGCTCCCTTTTTGCGCCCATTTTTGGGCAAATTAAAGAGAAGGAGGGGTATGAAATGGAACAGATTCAAAGAAAAAAGAGGCAGGCAGGGACGCTGGGAAAGTATTTCTACGTGTTTATCCTGCCGGCTTTCGTCGTATATCTTCTGTTTTCCATCGTTCCGTTTTTATATACGTTTTACTACAGCTTCACCGATTACACGGATATGAATCCGGTCAACTTAAGCTTTGTAGGCCTGAAAAATTATATAAAGGTTTTCAACACGCCGCTGATGATGACGGCGATAAAAAATTCCGTAATTTATGCCATTATGCTGACGTCACTCCAGACTATTCTCGCGCTGCCGCTGGCGGTGCTCCTGAATAAAAAGCTGAAGACCAGGAACCTACTGAGAGCCGTATTCTTCTTCCCGGCCGTATTCAGTTCCCTGATCATCGGCTATCTGTGGAACTTCATCATGTCGTCGTCGGATTACGGCCTGATCAACAACCTGCTGCATCAGCTGGGCTTCGGAACCTTTAATTTCTTTACGGCTAACCGGGCGCTGTTTTCCGTCATTTTAACCCAGGCATGGCAGTGGACCGGATGGGCCATGGTCATCTACCTGGCCAACTTACAGAGCATTTCACCGGATCTCTACGAGGCGGCGGACATCGACGGAGCCGGAGGGATCAAGAAGTTCTTTTACGTGACACTGCCGCTGATGTGTCCGTCGGTCAAGATCATCGTGGTGACCGGCTTAATCGGAGGCATGAAGGTCTTCGACATCATCTACTCCATGACATCGGGCGGTCCGGGCAATGCGACCGAGACAGTCATGACAGTCATGATGAAAAAGGGCATCTCGGACGGCTTTTACAGCACCGGATCAGCCTTCGGCGTGTGTTTCTTTGCTATCGTGCTGGTGATCAGCGCCGTAGTCACAAAATTAATGGGGAAATGGAGTGATTCGATACAATGACGAAGAGAAAAAGAAATTTATATATTCTGGAAGCAGTCATGCTCGTGATTGCGGTGATCTGGTTTATTCCGATATACTATCTGATCGTAACGACGCTTAAAAATCCCCAGGAGGCCACGGCCAATCCCCTGGGACTGCCGATTCACCTGGAAATCGGAAATTACATCAAAGCATGGACCAACATGCAGTTCCCGAGGGCGTTTGCCAACACGCTGTTTATCACGGCCACGGCTGTCGTCATCATCGTCGTGTTCGGCGCCATGGCCGGATACGCACTGGCGAGAACGAAGACGAAAATGGGAAACCGTATGTTTTTATTCTTCCTGGCCGGACTGATCGTGCCGTTTCAGATGAACATTGTCAGCTTATATAAGATCGTAAAGAGCCTTCATTTGATGAACACTCCGTTTGCAGTGATTCTCGTCAATGTGGCCATCAATACGCCGCAGGCGGTATTCCTGTTTAAGGAATTCATAGAGGGCACGGTGCCGAAGGAGCTGGAGGAAGCCGCGGAGATCGACGGCTGTACGGTGTTCCGCAAGTTTTTCAGGGTGGTTCTGCCGCTGCTCACACCGGTAATCTCGACGGTCGTTATCATCGTTACACTGAACGTGTGGAATGAATTTATGACGCCCCTTCTGTTCCTGCAGAGCCGCGAAAAGGATGTAATCCTTCAGGAGGTGTCCCGGAACATCGGGCAGTTCGCCACCGACTGGACCGCGCTGTTCCCCATGCTGATGCTGGGTGTGGCGCCGCTCATGATTTTCTACGTATTCATGCAGAAATACATAATCGCCGGTGTGGCTGCCGGTGCAGTGAAAGGATAGAGAAAAAATGGAAAAGAAAAAGTCGGGAACGCTTCATGACAGCCTGATGGTGATTGTTCCGCACCAGGACGATGAGATCCTCATGTGTGCCGGTATCCTCTGGGAGGCCGCTAAAAGAAAGATTCCCGCTGTCGTCGTGATGGTGACAAACGGTGATTACGGGAGCAGTGATCTCTCTATTGGAAGGAGCCGGTTAAAGGAGACGCTGGCCGGGCTTGCCATGCTGGGAATCGATGCCGGGAATGTAGAGTTTCTGGGGTATGCCGACACGGGGATGCCGAAGGAGGAAAGCTTTTTAAACGGTCTCTATGAGGAGACGGACGCAGGGAGACTTCATAGATCCCACTGTTCGGAGGAGACGTACGGTCTGGAAGAAAAGGATGAATACCACAAAAAACGGTGGGGAGCGCATGCGCCATATGACAGAGCCCATCTGGCTGCAGATTTGTACGGCGTGATAGAGGAACACCGGCCGGCAATGATATTTACCACATCAGAGTTTGACACTCACGGGGATCACAGCGCACTCTGCCTTTTTGTCCGTGACAGCCTGGTCCGGATGAAAGCGGAGGCAGATACAGAATGCGGACTTCCCCGTCTGTACAGCGGAATCGTTCATTCCCTGGCGGGAGATGAGAACTGGCCCGTCAGAACCACGGAAGTGGGGCCGTATACGGAACCGGAACAGTTTGAAGAGACATCCCGGTTCCGGTGGGAGGACCGGATCAGCTTTCCGGTTCCGGAGTGCATGAGGACGGAAGTCAGAGAGGACAATTTAAAGTATCGGGCGCTTTCCTGTCATGTTACGGCGTTAAAGCCGGATGCGGTGGATTTTTTATATGCATTTATTAAAAACGAGGAACTTTTCTGGGAGATTAATTACTGAAGGAGCGAGACAGAATGGAGATTAATAAACAGCCGATCTATCCCGTCGAACCGTGGACGGTGACGGAAACGGAATTTAAGATGGAGACAAATTACCGGAATGAGACGACATTTTCCCTGTCGAACGGGTATCTGGGGACGAGAGGAACCCTGGAGGAGGGGTATGACTTCACGGTGGATGAGGGACTGGAAGGCAATTTTATCAATGGATTTTATGAAAGCGAACCGATCCGCTACGGAGAATGGAACTATGGGTTCCCGACAGAGAGCCAGTCACTCCTGAATCTTCCTGATTTAAAGACAATCAGGCTCTTCCTCGATGGGGAAGAACTGGATATCAGAAAAGGGGAGGTGTCAGGCTGGCGCAGAACACTTCACATGGACCAGGGGACGGTTACCAGATCCTTTGACTGGACCTCCCCGGCGGGACGGACGGTTCACGTGGAGACGGTCAGGCTTGTAAGCTTCGAGGTGAAGAACCTGATGGCCATGTCATACGAAGTGACACCGGTCAACTTTGACGGAGAAATCACGTTCCTGTCGGTTCTGGACGCGAATGTGGAGAATCATACACGGAAGACGAATCCGCTGGTGGATTACGGCCCCTTCGGCCGCTGTCTTCTCACCGACAGGATCACCGCAGATGAATCCATGCTGTTTTATCAGGGGACGACGGAGCACAGCGGCCTTACTATGGCCTGCGGCAGTGTGATGACGGTGAAGTCCCCGCTGACACAGGAGTGGAGCGTCACGGAGGACGGCCTTCACTGCCGCCATAAGATAGCCGTTCACGGAACGAAAGGTCAGACGATCACTGCGGAAAAGCAGATAGCCTACACCTCCTCTCCCGATCTGGAAAAGAACGCGATGAGAGATTTTATTCTTTCTATATTAAAGGAGGCGGTAAAAAAAGGCTTTAAGAGCGAGGCGGCCAGTCAGGAGGCCTGTATGAAAGCCATGTGGAATCAGGCGGATGTGGTGATCGAGGGAGATGACGCGCTCCTGCAGGGCATGCGGTTCAACCTGTTCCATATCCTTCAGTCTGCTTCCAGAGACGGGAAAAACGGCATGGGCGCCAAGGGTCTGTCGGGAGAGGGCTATGAGGGCCACTATTTCTGGGATACGGAAATGTACGTAATGCCGGCGCTGATTTATACCAACGCAGACCTGGCAAAGTCTCTTCTCGGCTATCGTTACCGGACGCTTGACGAGGCGAGAGACAGGGCCAGGGTTCTGGGGCATGAGAAGGGCGCTCTGTATCCCTGGCGTACTATCAATGGTCAGGAAGCCTCCACTTATTTCCCGCTGGGGACGGCGCAGTACCACATTAATGCGGATATTGCCTACGCCTTTAGGCTGTATCTCGATGTGACCGGAGATATGGAATTTTTAAAGGATCAGGCCGCGGAGGTGCTGGTGGAAACGGCCAGAGTCTGGGCGGATGTCGGCTGTTTCGCTGAGTCCAGGGGCGGTAAGTACTGCATCTGCGCCGTAACGGGGCCGGATGAGTACAATGCCATTGTGGACAACAATTTCTATACGAATCTCATGGCGAGGGAGAATATCCGCGATGCCGGGTGGGCGCTTGACACACTTCGCGCAATGGATGAGGCCGCCTGGGAGGCTCTTGTGGCGAAGCTGGGGGTTAAGGAAGAGGAACGGGCGCTCTGGAACCGGATCGTGGAGAACATGTATTTCCCCTACGATGAAGGCAGGAAGGTCTATCCGCTGGATGACGGCTTCATGATGCGCAAGACGTGGGACGAATCGAGAATACCGCCGGAGAAGCGCCATCTGCTCTATGAAAACTACCACCCGCTCTTTATCTTCCGCCAGCGGATGTCGAAGCAGGCCGACGCCATACTCGGTATGGTGCTGCACAGCAATTACTTTACGGAAGAGGAACTAAGGCGCAACTACGATTTCTATCAGGAGGTGACGCTGCATCACTCGTCCCTCTCCACCTGTATCTTCGGGATTCTGGCCTGCCGGATCGGGTATGAGGAAGAGGCGTATACGTATTTCGCCCAGTCGGCCAGAATGGATCTGGATGATTACCACGACAATTTCTATGCGGGAATCCATGCGGCTAATATGGCGGGGACTTGGCAGGCGGTGGTCTTCGGTTTCGCCGGCCTGCGCGTGAACCGGGGATTCTTAGAGCTCCATCCCATCCTTCCGGAAAAGATGAAGGGGTACGAGTTCCGGTTCATGTACCGCGGCCGCCTGCTTCACGTGCGGACCGGACGGGAAGGAACAAGAGTGACGCTGCTGTCGGGAGACGGCGTCGTATTATGGCTGGGAGATACCCGGCATCAGCTTTTAAAGGAGGGAGACTATGTCTGTTGTTAAGCCACGGGCCGTATTCTTTGACTGGGATGGGACGGCGGTTTATTCCAGAAAAGCGCCGGCAGACGCGGCGTTATCCGCCATGAGACCGCTGCTGGCTCAGGGCGTCAAATTAGTGATCGTCAGCGGGACGACGATCGAAAACATTGCAGGAGGGCAGCTTGAGAAATGCTTCACCCCTGAAGAATTAAAAAATTTATACCTGGGGCTGGGAAGGGGCGCTTATAATTACGCGTTTGACGATGAAGGAAGACCGTATGTCTTTGCCGACCGGCTGCCGGACAGGGAAGGCCTTCTGGCAGTCCACAGCATCTGTTTCGATATCCATAAGGAGCTTTTAAAGAAGTACGATTTCCCTACTGATATCGTATTTTCCAGGCCGAATTACTGTAAGATTGATTTGATGGTGTCGAGCCAGAGAGGAGATCAGCTGTTTCTGCAGGAAAATGAGCTGCTGCTGTTAAAGGAGAGCTTAAAGCGTCACGGAATTGAGGGCGGGCTGTCAACGCTTCTGGAGATGGCAAAGACTATTGGGGCGTCGTATGGAATCACGGTGGCGCCCACCTGTGACGCGAAATATCTGGAAGTGGGACTCTCCAGCAAAAGTGATAATGTGGACACGATTCTCGGCAGGCTTTGGCAGGAATTCGGGATTCTGCCGGAGGAGTGCAGCTACTGGGGCGATGAATATGTGGGGATTGAGGAAGGTATCTTTGGAAGCGACAGCTTTATGATTACGGAAAAGTCGAAGCGGGGCCATTTCTTTGATGTTTCGGAGGTCCCGGGAGAACGGCCGCAGGAGGTAAGTGTGACCGGCGGCGGAGTAGAGCGTTTCCTGGAGTATTTAAAAGAAATAAACAAATAAGCAAGAAAAAGCGTACCGTTTGAGCCAACCGGACCGAAAGAGGAGTCCTGGCAGGCTGAAACGGTACATTTTATTTGATTTAAAGTACGTTTAAAACAGGTGATAAAAATATTTTTAAAACGAAGTTACAGAAATATTGATAAAATTCGATAAAAATGTTAAAATGTAACTTTGATGGTAAATAAAAGAAAAAAGAGAATGATATCGCAGATTAAGAGAAAACAGAACGGGATATCAAAAGTGAAACACAGAGGAGGAAAAACACGTATGAAGAGAGCAGCCGCATGTCTGCTTGCATTGTGCCTGGTCGTACAGGGACCGGCAAGTCTGATGACCAGCTTTGCTGATTTCGGGCAGAGAGGAGTGGCGTCACCGTCGAACAGCGTATCGGCGAGTCCTTCTGATGCCTGGAAAGAGAGTGACAGCGACAGTAAGAATGGGGAATTAAAGGTAGAAATTCGTGGAGTCCTTCCTGTGCAGAAGGCTGCGGAGTGGGAATTGTTTCTGACAAAGGACGAGGAACTGACCGATCAGGGTTCGGTGCAGTATGAGGCCGTGGAATCGGCCGGGGTCTATTCCTCCGGCAGTTACACATTTACAGACCTTCCGAAGGGGAAGTATCAGCTTCAGGTGAAGGCGGTAAATGGCGGTTATGAGGACTACATACAGAAAAATATTTCAATTAACGGTGACCGGGCGTCGATTCTGCTTTTAAACGACTACCCGGACAAATACGGCTATGCCGGGGATAAAATGCCCGGTGTAATCCGGATGGGTGATGTGAATGGTGACGGAACGATCGACAGCGATGATATGGAGGCTTTCATTGACGCCATTGATGAAGCAGACGGTAATTTCGCAGATTCCAGGTTCGATTTTAATGGAGATGGGCAGATAGATCTTGTAGACCTTCAGTATTTTACCATCTTCTATAAAAATAAGAGCAATACAAAGGCGACTGTAACGAGGCAGGCCCTGGTGGATACCGCTGCTGTTGTTGCGTCATCCAGCAATGCGGCGTTCTCCGAGGAGACGCTGAAGGAGGTATTTGCCGGAAATGACAGCGAGGCGTTGACGCTTACAGCGGAGACGGCGATCACACCGGAAACGCCAATTGAGATCACCGCAGACTTGGGACAGAGCTTAAAGGCGGAAGGATTTACAATCCAGCCGGTTACAGGTTCCGGAAACACCATCAAAGACGGCTGGGTCACGGTTGAATTGGAAGGCGAAGAGAAGCCTGTCGTATTCAGGATTGAGAACGGCGTGGCGGAAAGACAGACAGGGACAAGGATGCGCGCGGCCTTTAGAAGCGCGCCTGAGGATTCCGCCGCTGGTAAGACCATTGTCATCGATTTGGGCAAACAGGTGGCGATCAAGAAGGTGACGATCAAAGTGACGGCTGCATTAGAAAAGGAGGCCACTCTGGTCGAGATATCCAAGGTGGAATTCTTAAATGATATGGAGAGCAGAATTCCGGAGCCGGAGATGAACATCCCGGAGGACTTAAAGGCTGTGGCTGGCAGCGAATCCTTTGATTTAACCTGGAAGCGCGCGGTAAATGTGACCGGCTATGAGGTCGAGATTACCGGTGAGGTAAAAGGCGGAGTCAAGTCTGAGGTGCTGCCGGTATCGGACAACCGTTTAAGCGTAAAGTCAATAAAAAATGAGGACCTGATAAACGGAAAAGAGTATACCGTGCGGGTGCAGTCTGTAAACGGGGCGTGGAGAAGCGGTTACAGCACGGCTGTGAAGGTGACGCCGGAAGCCTCCAAACGGCCTGACCCGCCGGAGGGAATTACGGTAAAGGGCAGTTACCGCAGCCTCGATGTGTCCTGGAAAAAGATGAAGGATACGGACACGTATTCTCTGTTTTACCGGGAATACGATGATGCCGACGGTAAATACACCAGAATCGACAACATTGAAAATACCAGCCAGATGATCCAGAATCTAAAGGATGAAACAAAGTACGATATCTATCTGACCGGTACGAACAAAATTGGGGAAAGTGCGCCTTCCATGCACTACAGCGGAACGACCGAGAGCGTCAATGCCCCCATAACGCCAAACTACAAACTGATCAATGTGGCAGGGGAGAACGGCGGAACCGAACATATCAAGGCGGTAAACAATCACGGCGGAAATGCCGACAGTGAGTTTGCGATTGTGGACAACGATATGGTATCTGCGTGGGTGCGCAACGACTGGGATGCGGGCTGCTTTTACCCGGGAGAATCAAAATCACCAACGGTGACCCTCGACGACAGCTATACTATGGACACCGTGGTCCTTATTCCGGATCCGGCTCAGAAGTTTGCATATACCGATGCGACCTTCTTCTACTGGCCGGAGGGAAGCAGCGCACCGGTGCAGGCATCAGGCACCTTCAGCAGAAAAACCAGCTCTAACGGGAAAGTATATTATGAGTTCCAGACGAAACAGCCGGTAACGACAGACCGGGTTTCAGTCAGACTGAGGACAGGATACGGTGCGGCCAACAGAATCAGCATTGCGGAGATGAAATTCTATCACTACGATCCGATTGAGCATGAGGTATACGATCTGTTTGCAGACGATATGCACATTTCTTTGAAGGATGGGGTGACTCAGGAGCTTATTAGCAGTCTGAGGGCGCGTCTGGATGAGAAGGATGAGGTAAGCGGGGAATTCCATCCAAAGAAAGAGATTCTGGAGAGAGAACTGGATATGGCAGAACAGCTTTTAACGGATGAGGCTCTGGCTGGAATTCTTACCATAGATAATCACGTAACGAAAAATGCGGACGGCAATATTACTTTTAAAGGCGGATTAAATGCCTGGCAGCCGCTTGGCATTACAGCCATGGCCGGAGACACGGTGCTGGTCTATGTGGGCAGCCCGTCCAGGAAGACTGGAGACAGCACGAATCTGCGCCTTATAGCGACTCAGTATCACGGGGAATCCAGCGCATGGTCGAACACGATCGGCACGCTGAAAGCGGGAATCAATGAGATAACCATCCCCCAGATCACTGCCCTCGACGTGGAGCAGGGCGGACAGCTTTACATCGAATATACCGGCGGGCAGGATAAGGAGACCTACAGTGTGAGAGTCAGCGGAGGAAATCACATTCCAACGCTGGATATAACGAGAGCTTCCGATTCCAATGCAAAGAGAAACCTGGTGACGAAGTATGTGGAAGATCTGGAGGCCAGCACAGCGGAGCTGGAGGCAGACCATGAGAACCATAAAAAAGCCCATGACGGAGACTGGAGCGCTGCGCGGAAAAACTGTATTCTGGGCGCCACGGATATCGTGACGAGATATATGATGTATTCCGTTTCCTCCCAGCAGATACTCGCCGGATTATCAGGCGGAACTACGGAGGAAAAGGCGGAGCAGCTGTATCAGGCACTGACGGCGGCTGATGAGATGGTAAATCTCTTCTACCAGCACAAGGGACTGAGCAGCGATCCCGATGCCGGAGTGAAAAATAAACTGCCGGTTAGCCGGCTGAATCTGCGCTACCAGAGGATGTTTGCAGGCGCATTTATGTATGCGGGCGGACTGCATATCGGAATCGAGTGGGGATCCGTACCGGGCCTTACCAAGTCCGTACCGGTGAAGACAACGCCGGAAGGCAAATACGAAAGCGGCCAGTACTTTGGCTGGGGCATCGCTCATGAGATCGGCCATGAAATTAATGAAGGCGCATATGCCATAGCCGAAATCACCAATAACTACTTCTCTGTGCTGGCGCAGGCCCGTGATACGAACGACAGCGTGCGGTTCCAGTATCCGGAGGTTTATAAGAAGGTGACGTCGGGCGTAACGGGGCGGTCCTCCAATGTATTTACACAGCTGGGATTATACTGGCAGCTTCATCTTGCATACGATATGGGCGGTTATAACTATAAAACGTACGATACGTATAAGGAACAGTTCAACAATCTGTTCTTTGCCAGAGTGGATTCCTACGTAAGAAATCCGGAATCGGCGCCGAAGCCGGGCAACGTGGCGTTAAGCGTAAGCGGAGATGTGGACAACAAGCTCATGCGTCTGGCTTGTGCGGCGGCTGAAAAGAATATTCTGGAGTTTTTCGAACGCTGGGGTATGGTGCCGGATGAGAACACAAGAAAGTACGCGGAGCAGTTTGAGAAGGAGACAAGAGCGATCTGGTTTGTAAACGATGAGGCAAGGGCTTACGTGCTGGAGAACGGCAAAAATGGTTCTGTGGCAGCCAGCGCCACGGTCGAGGCTGACTTAAGCTACAGGCCGAATTCCAACGAGGTGACAATTCATCTCGGAAGCCAGTCGAAGCAGCCGGAGGCAATGCTGGGATACGAAATCTACCGTTCCGAAATCATCAAGAGCCATGTAGAGAAGAAACCGGTCGGCTTTGTGACCGCGGACCAGACAGAATTTGTCGATTCCATTTCTACTATTAACAACAGAGTTTTCACCTACGAAGTGGTAGGCTACGACAAGTACTTAAATGCCACAAAACCGGTGGTACTGGAGCCGGTTAAAGTCTCCCACGGCGGTGTGATTGATAAGTCAGACTGGACCGTGACCACGAACATGGTCTCTGCAGAGGACAAAGTGGATGAGGAGATAAATCCGGATGTGGTAACCATGGAGGCCATCGGAAAGGTCATCGACAACGATGCAGGAACCACTTATACAGGAAAGACGGTAGCCGGAAGTAACGGAAAAGTACCTGCGGCCTCTGTCACCATTCATTTAAACAGAGAAGAGACCATCACAGGTTTCACGTATAAGCTGAGTAAGGCGGATAACGCGGCCGGAAGTCCGATCGGCAATTTTAAAGTGGAGATCAGCGATACCGGCGCAGATGGTTCCTGGACCCAGGTCAAGGCCGGAACCTTCGCCGTAGCGCAGGGACAGCTGGCGAACGGCAGTCAGACCGTCTATTTTAACAAGAATGACGACACCTGGCTGTATGCCTATGACACCTCATACGTAAGGATTACGGCGGTGGACCAGAAGGGAACCGATATTTCCATTTCGGAGATTGATCTGCTGGGGCAGACCGGAGACGACATCGACTTTGGTCAGACGGATTCGATTGGCCTTTTGAAAGAGGATTACCATGCCGGACATGGAGAGAGCGGCGAGGCCGTTATTCCGGCGGGCTCCCTCCTGTTCACAGGAACGTATAAAGGGAATCCGGCGTACAATGTGGTCCTGCTGTATGATGAGCAGGGAAAGATTGTGGGCGGTACCGATGAAGCAGGAAATATATCGGCGGCCCAGATGATCTTTGCGGAAGTGCCGGAGCATGGAGAACTGGGTGAGACCAGCAGCGGAACCTGGATCTATTATATCGAACCCGGGAACTTTAAAAAAGACGCTCTTCCAAAACGTGTGAGAGCGGAGCTCTACCGGGTAGACAACGCACATGACAACAGGGGAGAACGCCTTGTCAGCAATACTCTGTTTGTCGATATGCCGGAGAAATTGCCGGTGATCGAGATAAAAGCACAGGACTGAACGTACGGGAGGAGAAAATATGTTGCAGCGACTTATGAATAGGAAAGTAGTAATTGGCCTGCTGGGAATCCTGATCCTTCTTGCAGCGTTTGGCCGAATCATGACTACGCCGGCGGAGGAATACCGGTTTGTCACATGGGAAAAGGGAACCAGCGAAAATGAGGTAAAAGTAAGTGTTATGCTTTCTGCACGGGAGGACGTGCAGAAAGCAGGAACCTTCCAGGTTCAGTTCGGAGTGGCCTCCGATGATCCGGATGGGATAGAGGATATCAAATTTAAGTTCGACAGCGATTTAAAAAACAATTCGGACGTTACGGTTAAAACGTATCGCTATAATCAGAGCAACGGGACCCTGACGATCTACGTATCAGGTGCAGCAGATGATATACTGAAAAAGGGGACAGCGTTAAACCTTGGAACCATTGTGGTCGATGCGGACAGTGATGTGACGTTCTCGGTTGAGCCAGGCGGCTGTAAAACGGCGGATGAGAACTATACAGAAAGAACGCTCACCGTGTTTGGAAGCCAGGATGATTATACGGTTAAGCGGGAGACGTCAGACGACGAAACGCCGAATGAGACACCGGAAGAAACAACTCCGGATGAGACGCCGGAAGAAACACCAGGTGAAACGGCGCCTGCTGAGACACCGGAAGAGACGCTGCCTGATGAAACACCGGGCGGAACGCTTCCGGAAGAAACAACGGACAGCAGCGAACCGGAAGAAACGCCGGAGCAGGAAGATTCCTCAGACAGTGTGTGGAAGGATCCGGAAGAGACGAGCGGAACCTGGAAGGCAAAGGACGGAGTCTGGAGCTTTAAAAAGGAAGACGGGACCTATGCGCAGAGCGAGTGGATCAAAGTCGGCGGAGAGTGGTACTGGATCGGTGCTGACGGCCGGATGATTACCGGCTGGATTCATTTAAACAATGTCTGGTATTTCTGCAGCCCGTCAGGGGCAATGAAGACCGGATGGGTCAATACCGGAGACCACTGGTTCTATTTCAACCCGTCCGGAGCGATGAAGACCGGCTGGGTTCAGGAAAAAGGCTATTGGTATTATATGGGAGAATCCGGAGCGATGAAGACCGGATGGGTTCAGACAGACGGAAAGTGGTACTACCTGGATGAATCCGGCCATATGCTGGCAGATACAGTGACACCGGACGGCGGCAGAGTCGATAAAAATGGCGTCAGGGTCGATTGAAAATTTTGCCGGTGCATTCTCGTGATTTAAATCGTGAGTTAACCGGCAGGGTTTGTT
>OIZR01000333.1_pt1 | contig 38858 bp, 40 predicted proteins | sample 1588591 | NCBI WGS metagenome assembly OIZR01 (sample SAMN03283249) | human gut metagenome | biome: human-associated habitat; material: feces | host: Homo sapiens | place: USA | collected 2013 | reverse complement strand
GCAGCGGACGAGCCGCTGCCTTTGTCGTTAAATGTTGTTTTTCTGAACGCTGAATTTTAATTGAGTTCGTCCCTTGAAATCAATATTGGAGTATCAAACAACAGCAAAACATTTTGTTAAATGGAAGTAGTACTCTTTGCAATGCTTTAATGAGTGTTATTCTGTTCTTGCTTCTGTGTTTCTTTTTTACACAAAAGAAGCAAAGCACGAACGAGATTTCCAACAAGTCCGATTAGAGCTGCTACTATTGAAATATTCGTAACAACAGATAAAGGCTGAAACAAAGCGTCGTTGGCTATATTTTTAATCATTATCGGATAGAAAATGAGTATTCCAAGACCTCCGATTATTAAGAGTGTCCTAACAATAATGGTAAATGCTCTCATTTGATGCTCCTTTATCTCATTAAGACGGAATGACAATGTTGCTTATAGAGGTGGTTGCGGTATGACTTTCCGAATAAACTATTGGCGAAATTCCTGTTGCTTCAGTTACGATGCTAAACTCCAATGAAACATTAACGGTAATTGATGTAGGATAGTTTTTAGGACTTAATGAATGAGTCGCATCAGTAAAGCTTATTGTATTATTGATATTTATAGATTCGGATTACGGCATACCCGTGAGCAAAAGAAAAGCGCATAGTCCTGAATACATTTCTGTACGGACTATGCGCAACTTCTGATAAATTTTAATCGCTTCCTCCAGAACTGGAAGCTATCAGAAGATTGATTTTGCCCAATGCCGTACCTCGCATGAAACAAGAGAATCATCGTCTACACCTCCAGTTCAAAAAGTCTAAGTAAGAAATTAACTTACCCATGTAAATTTTACCATACATATCCTGATTTATCAATAAGCATAACCGAATCATTATTAAAATTTTTTATTGTTAGTTTGGCAAGCATTTTATGCTTGAAGCGTCCATCGGACGCGTAGCCGCAGAATGAAATTCTGCGTTTAAGGGGGCTTGGGGGATACCCTCAACAAGCAGCGCCGGAAGCCGAATGGCTATCCAGGGGCATTGCTTGCCTCTTTCCCGCAGGAATAAAATAAGCCAGTGACGAAACCTTCAAATTTCGCTCACTGGCCTACTTTGTTTCAAGTTTCTTGGAGAGTTCCTTTAGTTCCTCTGTAAATTCACGAGTGTGGCGCAACAATGTTTCACGCATCTCTGGCGGACAGTTCATATAAAGCAGCTTCATCTCATTCTGTCCTGCTTCGTCCGGCGAGAGATCCGGGTACATAAGCGAGTCCAGTGAAAGATGAACCACCTTTGCCAATGCTTTCAAAATCAAATAGGAAGGATTTCTCCTGGCTTTCTCAATATCGGCAATCTGTTTGGTAGAAACATGGGATTCATCAGCCAGCTGTTCCTGCGTCAGATTTTTTTCTTTTCGTGCTGCTCGGAGCGCATCGCCCAAGGCAGTCAAATCATCAATCGGCATTATCGTTCACCTCAATAATATTGTATCGTTCCGGTTTGATTTGAGGAATAACCTTATCGTTCCGGTTTTCTGGCACGATTATACCGAATTTGGAGTGAGAAAAGGATTTCCTATACTTGCTGCAAATGATATGATAAGTTATGATAAAGCGGTAAGAAATTTAAGCGGGCGCGAAAATGAAAAACTTTTAGATTCTTAGGACATTTCTGCAACATTTCAGCTTTAAGATAAATAGTACATACTAAAAAAGAGAGGAAGTGAGCGCATGAGAAAGATACTGATTGTGGAGGACGATACCCTACTGAACCGGACTCTGGGTTATAACCTGGCGTCTGATGGATATGAAATCACAGCGGCCTATAACCACAAGGATGCTGTTTTCCATTTGAAAGAAACTGAGTTTGATGTTGCGCTCCTGGACATCAATTTGCCGGATGGCAGCGGTCTTGATCTTTGCGAAGAAATCCGGGGGCGCGGCCAGCACACCTACATTATTTTCATCACCGCCAACGACAAGGAAAGCGATATGCTCAAAGGCTATGAAGCAGGCGGCGCGGACTATGTGACGAAACCTTTTTCGGTGACGGTGCTGTGCAGGAAGGTGGCGGCGGTCTTTGCCAATCTGGAACTGCGCACGCCCCGGCACGATCTGTTTGACGATGGCTTTCTGAAAATCGACTTTTCCGAGCAGCGGGCGTCCCTTGCCGGGGAACCGCTGGACTTCACCCCGAAGGAATACCGCACCCTGTTTCTGTTTGTGAAGAACCCGCGGATTATCCTGACCAAGCGGCAGATTTTAGAGAAACTGTGGGACATTGACGGAGATTTTGTGGATGAGCATACCCTGACCACCATCATCAGCCGTATCCGCAAAAAAATCGAAACAGACGAGCATAAGTATATCAAAACAGCTTACGGCATGGGCTATCAGTGGATCGGCGGTGAGCAGGCATGAAGCTGGAAAATTTATCTGTCGAAAAGTTTCTGCGGCTCATTACGATTGGACTTATTGCAACCTCTTTTCTGGTGCTGCTCTGTCTGTTTTTGGTTACGAAGAACCTGTGGGTGGTTTTGTACGGCGGGTTGCTGACCGCTGTGTTTCTGGTATGGGGCGGGATTTTCCTGCACTACTTTCAAAAAAAATTGACCCTGTTCACCGACAGCCTATGCCGGACGCTGGATGACATGATGGACAGCACCGCACGGCCAGAAATGGACTATGAAGCGGAAACACTGCTGGCGAGGATCAGCCACCGCTTGGAACGGCTCTACAACATCATGCAGAAAGACCGGAATACTGTCGCAAAAGAAAAGGCCGATCTGCAATCTCTGTTATCGGACATTTCCCACCAGACCAAGACCCCTATCGCCAATCTGAAAATGCTTAATGAAACCATGCTGACCCGTCCGATCTCGGAGGAACAGCGCCAAGAGTTTTTGCAGGCAACCGGTAGCCAGCTTGACAAGCTGGAATTTCTTATTCAGACAATGGTGAAAACTTCCCGGCTGGAGGCCGGTGTGATTACGCTGGAGAAAAAGAATGCTCCCATTGAAGAAACATTGGTAACAGCCATCAATGGTGTTCTGGCACCGATGGAGAAAAAGGGCATCGAACTGTCCGTGGATTGCCCTGAGGGGCTAACCATTTCCCATGACAGCCGTTGGACTTCCGAAGCCTTGTTCAATCTGCTGGACAATGCGGTGAAGTACACGCCTGCTGGCGGCAGCATCCATGTGTCCGTTCAAAATTGGGAAATGTATTGGAAAATTGATGTGACCGACACGGGCCGGGGCATCCCGGAACGAGAGCAGGCCACGATCTTCAAGCGATTTTACCGGGAAGAAGCGGTACATGAGGTAGATGGTATCGGCATCGGCCTATATCTGGCGCGTGAGATCATTACCATGCAAGGGGGGTATATTTTGGTGACTTCCGAGGTTGGAAAAGGGTCTACTTTTTCGGTATTCCTGCCACGAAACTAATCAAGCGGGGGTCTGCCTATGTAGCCTCCCGCTTTTTCAAAAGTTTTTAGTATCATAGATTTTAGGACATTTCTGCAACATTTGGCCGTTATCCTTTTTGCATCAAGCAAAGAAAGGCGGTATTCCTATGAGTATCTTACAAACAAGTGATTTGAAAAAATATTACGGCACGGAGCCGAACATCACCCGCGCCCTGGACGGCGTGACCTTTTCCGTGGAGGAAGGCGAGTTTGTGGCTGTGGTCGGTACATCCGGTTCCGGTAAATCTACCCTGCTGCACATGATGGGCGGCCTGGATACTCCTACTTCCGGCAGCGTGGTGGTTCGCAATAAGGAACTGGCGAAGATGAATGACGAACAGCTTACCATCTTCCGCCGCCGCAATATCGGCTTTGTGTTCCAGAACTACAATCTGGTGCCTATTCTGAATGTGTATGAGAACATCGTCCTGCCCGTGGAACTGGATGGCGACACAGTGGATAAGAAATTCATGGATGAAGTCGTAAAGATGCTGGGCCTTCAGGATAAGCTCCAGAATATGCCCAACAACCTTTCCGGCGGCCAGCAGCAGCGTGTGGCGATTGCCCGCGCCCTGGTGTCCAAACCGGCTATTGTTCTGGCCGACGAACCCACCGGCAACCTGGACAGCAAGACCAGCGCCGATGTGCTGGGCCTGCTCCAACGCACCAGCCGGGAGTTCAATCAGACTCTTGTAGTGATTACCCACAACAACGAGATCGCCCAGCTTGCCGACCGGATCGTGCGCATTGAGGACGGGAAAATTAAGGCATAAGGAGGTTGGCAGCATGACATTACCATTTGAAAATAACACAACCCAAGTTGTAAAGCGGCTTGCAAAAAACAGCTTAAAGTCTGGAAAATTGCGAAATATCTTGATTGTTCTTGCAATCGCTCTTTCTGTTGCATTGATGTCTGGGCTGGCTCTTTATATTGCCTCTATGGAAACATCGAATAGTCGGCAACTTAATAATTTGCAGCAAGTGTTTTTCTATGACATTACAGAAACACAATGCGACATGCTTCGGCAGGACAGTCGTATTTCTGAAATAAGGGTAACGAAATATGGCAAACGATCTGAAATTGAAAACTATATAATCTGGCCGATGTATATTGAACAATCTGAAGGAAAAATTCAAAGTGTAGAAATTTCCGAAGGACACTATCCAATCGCTGAAAACGAAGTGGCTGTCGATCAATCCTATTTGGAACGCATTGGAGAGAATCTTTCAATCGGGGATACCATTTCATTTTCCTTTTATGACGGAACGCAAGAAACTTTTGTTCTTTCTGGTCTTACCAATACGGGTTCTACATCTGATGTTTACCCAATTTACTTTTCTGAACAGTATGCAGAAACAGGAAATCAGTTAAAAGATACCTTATTCGTAGCTGCCGCACAAATACAGGGAGCCAAGGCTATGACTGCTGATGAGTTTCTTGATACCATTCATGCAATCGGATCAGATTGTGGTATTGATCGGCCAAGTATTGGAGAAAACAGCGGGTTTGTTCAGTCATTGACATTTAACCCCAAAAATATGTTAATTGCCCTCTGCATTGGTTTGGTTGTTATGTTAGCTGGCGTGGTGGTGATTTATAGTATTTTCTATATCTCTATTGTAAATCGTATTCAGTATTTTGGACAGTTGAGAACCATTGGAACAACTGAAAAGCAGATTAAGCGCATTGTCAATCGGGAGGGTACTTTACTATTTTGTGCGGGTGCGCCGCTGGGATTAGCGATTGGTTCTCTGTTTGCATGGATTCTTAACACAGAAGGATGGTCCTGGATAAACTTCCTCATTTGGGGAGGGTTGACTATCATTGTGGAGTATCTTGCGGTTTTATATTCCATTCGTAAGCCGGCTCAAATAGCGAGCAAAGTATCACCCATTGAAGCATACACAACCAAAGGAACCATGCAAAACTTAAAGGCTCCGAAACATAAATTCAGAAAAATTACACCATTTACAATGGCAAAGATGAACACATCCCGAAATAGGAAAAAGTTTATCATGACCTCTCTCTCGCTGGCAATCAGCGGTATTATTTTTATGGTCGGATCGACCTTTTTGGCTTCCTTTAATCAGGAAGCATACGCCAGGAACGGCATGATGGAGTATGGTGAAGTGCGGATTTATTTATCAGAAAATGCTGCGCAGGTTAATGAACAAGGATATTCAGGAGTACAAGTTGATAATCCGTTGAATGAGACTTTGATACAGGAAATTTCTGATATAGATGGAGTCAATCGGATTATTGCGTTTGAAAAGCTGTACGGAACCTTTGAATATAATGGTCGCCGGGAGGACGACTATATCGTTCCTTTTACAGAAAATGAGTTCGCCTATTTATCCAAGTACATGGATACGCAGGATAAAACCTATGCTGATATTGTAAAGAACAGAGAAATCTTTGTTTTGAAAAATGATGCTGTGGAAGAAATCTTTGGCTGGAAATTCAAAACTGGTGATACGATAACATTTGAGTGGTTTGATGGGACAGAGTACCGCAAAGATACCTTTACCATAGGCGGTGAAATTACAAACGAAAAAGCATACAACGATCCAGAATGCTTTACGGCCCTCGGTGCATCTGGCTGGTTTTTGATGCCCGCTGATCTTGTCCACTCCATGATACCGGAAAACTACAATATCAATGCGGAATTTCTTGTTTCAACAGAATGGGATTCCAAAGAAGTGGAAATTACACAGCAGCTAAATACCATCATAACAAATTCGGATAATTTACAAATGCGAACCTTACGAGATTCCATCAATAATAATGCGGGAATGTATAATACGCTTTTGACTTCCATTATCGGCATCAGTATTTTTATAATGATGTTCAGCCTGATTAGCCTGATCAATACCCTTGTAACCAATATTATGACTCGAAAACAGGAATTGTCGGTTTTACAGTCTATTGGCATGACACGGCAGCAGCTTAACAAGATGGTTCAGTGTGAAGCCGGATTGATTGCTGTATGGAATATTGCCATTACCCTGTTAGTAGGCGGTTTTTTAGGATTTTTGCTGATTTTTAGTTTGAATGGTATTGGCATGAATTATTTACATTGGGCGTATCCGATGTGGTTTGCATTTGCGTATGTCATCATCATTCTTGCTGTGCCAAGACTCATTACAAAGGTCGCAATCAACCTTCTCCGCCAAAAACCTCTGGTGGAAAGATTGCGTGAGACTGGCTAAATGAAGGATTTGTATGGTAAATCACAGTGAAAGAGGGCACATGACATCCGCCGTTCAATCGAAAAAACAAGTCTTATTGAAAATCTGCGAACGGAATAAACGCTGACTTTCGAGAGGTAAATTGGTCGGGACAGAGATTGCTTGTCTCGACCAATTTTTGCTATTTGTAAACTTTCTTGAAGCATATTGTCTTTTTGCTCACCTTGTGTTATAGTGTTGTTATAATATTTATAAATAGTCGTATGTATAAAGGAGATTAAAATGGTTGATTTGGACATCGATATATATAGGCTCTTAAATAAACAGATAAAAATAAATGAATTCCGCTATTTATCATCTGGTGATGATAGCGATACTTTTTTGTGTAATGAACAATATGTTGTAAAACTTCCAAAGCGAGATAGTGTCAGAAATGCTCAAAAACGAGAATTTGAATTGTATAGATTTTTAGAAAACTGCAACTTATCTTATCAGACTCCTATGGTTGTGTATCAAAGTGACCAATTTAACATAATGACATACATTAAAGGGGAACATATTACTTATGAGCAGTATCATAAGTTGAGTGAAAAAGAGAAAGATGCCCTTGCATACGACGAAGCAACATTCTTGAAAGAGTTACATTCCATAGAGATTGACTGTTCAGCTAGCTTGTTTTCAGATGTTCGGGAGAATAAGCAAGATAAGTTTTTGAAAGATAAAGAATCGCTTATCAGCATTCTAAAAAAGGAGCAGTTATTGACTACTGATATTTTGGAGCATATCGAGTTAATATACTCAACCATATTGAACAATACCGTTTTGTTTGAATATACACCGTGCTTGGTACATAATGATTTTAGTGCAGATAATATGATTTTTAAAAATAATAGACTGTTTGGAGTTATTGATTTTGGTGATTATATTGTCGGTGACCCAGATAATGACTTTTTGTGTTTGTTGGATTGTAGTGAAGATGATTTTGGGAAAGACTTTGGCAGAAGAGTTTTGAGGTACTATCAGCACAAGGAACCAGAGGTGGCAGAAAGAAAAGCAGAGCTTAATGATGTGTATTGGGCTATAGACCAAATTATTTATGGTTATATACGAAACGATAGGAAAATGTTGACCAAAGGGGTTTCTGAATTGCTACAGACACAAGTGGGGATGTTTATATTTTAGTAGGAAAAAGTGTTATGAGATTATATCATGGAAGAGGTGATTATGTTGGAAGCAAAGCGAGTCTCATTTCGTCCGATGAACAAGGATGATTTACTTCTTATGTTAAAATGGTTGACGGACGACCGTGTTCTTGAATTTTACGACGGTAGAGATAAGAAGCATACACAGGAAACGATTTGTGAGCATTATACTGAACAATGGGCGGATGAAATTTATCGAGTCATCATTGAATATGATACAATTCCCATCGGTTACGCACAGATATATAGAGTTCAGGGCGAGCATTTCGACGAATATAATTACCATAAGACTGATAAAAAGATTTATGCGATGGACCAATTTATCGGTGAGCCAGAATATTGGAATATGGGAATCGGTACAGAATACTGCCGAGTGGCATGTCAATATCTACGAACGGAAATGTGTGCTGACGGGGTGATTCTTGACCCACGAAAAAACAATCCGCGAGCGATACGAGCATATCAGAAGGCAGGATTTGAAATTATTAAAGAGCTTCCCGAACATGAGTTACACGAAGGGAAGAAGGAAGATTGCGTGTTGATGGAATGGAAAGCGTAATGTTAATGAAATCTAACTTTTCAAATGTCCAATTCAAAAAAGCACCCGTTCACTTTTGTGGAGTGGACGGGTGTTCTTTTGTAAAAACCTTAACTAAATGACATTGGCTTGCGCCCCGGCTCTTTCCACTCCTCCTCCGGCGATAGTGTCAAATATTTTTCGCAAATTTAATTTTAGCCGTTCGGTAGCCGGCAGTTAACCGGCTATGAAATCAGACTCGTCTTGGACATCCAGTTCGTAAAGATGATCCATGTTCATGTATCGCTTTGCACCCCACTGGGTACCTGCCACGTGACGAAGTCTGGCACATACTAACATCAGGGCACTTTGCCCGTCAGGAAAAGCACCGATTGCTTTGGTGCGTCTCTTGATTTCACGATTGAGACGTTCAATGGTATTGTTGGTGCGGATGCGGCTCCAGTGCTGGCTGGGAAATTCCATATAGGTCAGGGTCTCGTCAATGCCGTCTTCCAGCTTCTTTGCAGCGGAAGAAAGCTTCATTTCTCGAAGCTTTGCCGCTACCTGTACCGCTTTTTCCCGGGCAGCTGCCTTGCTCTCCTGAGCATGAATTGCTTTCAGCATCATGGATACTTCCTTCATGCATTTACGGGGTGTGGCGGAAAAGATGTTACGGTAAAAATGTACCGTGCACCGCTGATATTTGGCATCCGGGAATACTTCGGGGATGGTTTCCAACATACCGAGGCACTTGTCACCGATAATAAGACGAACGCCCTGTAAACCGCGCTCTTTGAGCCATACAAAGAAGGAACGCCAGCTTTCCTTATCCTCCTTCATGCCCTCAGCAGCACCGATGATTTCACGGCAACCATCACGGTTTACACCAATGGCAACAAGAACAGATACATTCTGGATTTCACCGCCCCAACTGCGCTTGAGGTAAACACCGTCCACATAAATGTAGGGATATTCACCGGAAAGCGGTCTGGTACGCCAGGTTTCGATATGCTCATAAGCTTTCTTGTTGAGGTTACTGATAGTTCCGGGAGAAACCTTGGTTCCCCAGAGCGCTTCCGTGATATCCTCAACACGACGCACGGAAACACCTGCAAGGTACATTTCGATGAGAGCCTCTTCTACGGAACATTCTCTGCGGCGGTAGCGTTCGATAATGGCAGTTTCGAACTGTACCCCCTTCAGTTTGGGGACTTTCAGGGTAACATCACCGGCAGTGGTCTGGAAGTTTCGGCTATAATGACCGGAGCGGTAACCTTTACGCTCGCCGGAACGCTCATATTTTTCGGCGTTTACGAGTTCCTCTGCTTCATGGTCGAGCAAAGCATTGAGCGTTTCTTCTACGCTGCTGCGTACAAGAGAGCGTAAATCGTGCTTTATTAAATCCTCGTTTAGTTGTATAATGTTATCAGACATGGTTTTGGCCTCCTTTAGTAGGTTTTGTGTGGTAACTTAATTCTACCAAACGGCTATAGACCATGTCTATTTTTATGAAATTAATTTGCGAAACTTATTATACGTCATCCCTCCGGCATTATCCTGCCGACTAATCGGCAGTCACAGAAGGAATGAACTTAACGCCAGTTTCCCACTTCGGGAGACTGGCGTTTTTGTTTGTCGTTTTTTGTGGAATGGCCCCGAATTGTGCCGGTGCCGTTCTCCGCCCCATTTCGGCTCACTCGCCAACTGGACCCGTGAACCGAAATGGAGGTACATAATGCAAAAAATCAATCTTCGGGAGCTGTATCCCGATATTTATAAAACAGATACTTTTTTGGAAGTGGCCGATGAAGTACAGGCCGTTTTTCTGGCCGACAAACGAGCTGAAGCACGCTACCTGCGGCAGATGTATAACTATAAAGCGCACTATTCCTTGGACTGCGACAACGGAATTGAAAAGGCCATTGTGCAGCCCCCGCCGACCCCGGAAGAAATCCTGGAGGACCAGCAGTTTCGCGATCAGCTCTACGCTGCGGTGATGGAACTGCCGGACAAACAGGCCAAGTGGATTTATGCCCGGTTCTACTTGGGCATGACCGTCAAGGAAATTGCCCAGGCGGAAGGTGTTGATCTCAGCTGGGTGTATAAGAGCATCAAGCGCGGTTTGAAGCGCCTGGGAAAAAATTTCAAAAACTTTAATTAACATGGCCAAAATGTCGGCGTTTTCTTCACTACCATTAGAAGGACAACTTTTCACCTTCATTGGTACATTGACAACCGAATAGACGGCATTTCTGGTACATAGCCCATGTACGAGCGAATCAGGCGCGCCGCCAAGAAGGACAAGCCAAGGAGGTGATGAACCAGCTGTCCTGAGCGATCAACGCAAGCCTGAACCCCGGAGGTGGCACTTCGGGTCGCGGTGACTGCATGGGGGCTTAAAGATACTTCCTCACGGCCTCCTAAAGACTTGGGGGGAACCCTGCGGCGCACGAGCAAAACGACGCTGCGGAGTTATGACAGCCGCGCCAGCGGAGACCAGGAATGTCCCTATCGTCAGGGGCGCGTGGCAAATGTGACGAAAGTAACGGATATTATCTGAAAGGCTGCGTCCATTTGCTGTTAGCAACAACAAGGCATCATTTGGGTGCAGTCCTTTCTTTTCAAAGTCAGATACCATGAGCTGGCAGCTCCGGTTGCCAGCTCATTCATGTGATTTTGAAACCGACTTCAAAGAAAGGAGAACCCTTATGAGCCAGTTGATGCAATGCTGTCCACAAACGACAACCGATGAATTGGTTGACATCCGTGAAGTCACGGTAGATAAAGACCTCCCCAAAGAGGAACGGATCGCGGCCTTTCTTCACCAGATCAAAAATCCCTATCGCTTTCGCTGCGGTGATTTTGTGGTAAACGCCGCATTTGCCAGCAACGGGGTCACATTGGAGGAATGCCTGCAAGGGATTTTAAGGTGATCGACATCCTCGCTCTTTTTCCAAAAGCGTGCTACGATGTGTATGGAAAAGGATGAAAACTGAAAACCTCGAAATCCACTCTTTTCTTGCGGGAGCTTCCAGGATGAAAGGAGTGCTTTTTCATGCCAAAATATCAGGCAACAGCTTACATTCGTCTGTCTTACACCGATGATCGCTCCAGCGAGAGCGACAGCGTTACCAACCAGCGGAAGCTGATTGAGAACTTTATTGAACGAAACCCGGACATTCAAATCGTATCCGAAAAAATCGACGATGGTTACAGCGGTATCATTTTTGACCGTCCGGCGTTTAAGGAAATGATGCAGGACATCACCGATGGCAAGATCAACTGTGTCATTGTAAAGGACCTCTCCCGCCTGGGACGGGAGTACATCGAAACCGGACGCTACCTGCGCCGGGTGTTCCCCACTTATGGGGTCCGCTTTATTGCCATCACGGATAACATCGACACCGCCCATGAAGGCAGCGGTGACGATCTGACCGTATCCGTCAAGAACATTATGAACGAAGCCTACTGCCGGGACATTTCCATCAAGACCCGTACCTCTTTGGATATAAAGCGGCGTAATGGAGATTTTGTTGGAGCCTTTCCCGTTTACGGCTATATGAAATCCGAGGAAAACAAAAATCTGCTTGTACCTGACCCGTATGCTTCCCGCGTTGTCCGGGACATCTTCCGTATGCGCCTGGACGGGACAAGCGCCCTGCGGATCGCCACCGTGCTGAACGAAATGGGCATCCTCTCCCCCCTGGCCTATAAGAAAAATAATGGTTTTCCCTATGCCAAACACGGCTATGCCGACAAAGAGGATTGCAAATGGTCTGCTACAACGATCATCCGCATTTTGCAGGATGAAACCTATATCGGCACATTGGTACAGGGGAAGCAAGGCACCCCACACTACAAAATCAAGCAAATGGAGCAGCGGCCATCCTCTGAATGGATTCGCGTCCCTGACGCCCATGAGCCGCTGATTGCCAAGCAGGATTTTGAGCTGGTCCAGCGTATCCGCAGACTGGATACCCGGACTTCTCCCAAACAGGATACAGTGTATCTGTTTTCCGGCGTTTTGATCTGCGGTTGCTGTGGGAGCCGCATGACGCGGAAAACAAACCGGGTCAAAGGCAAGGAATACCACTATTATTATTGCCCCACCGGGAAAAAGCATGGCTGCGCCAACCCGGTAATGCTCAAGGAAAGCGATCTGGTGGAATGCGTTAAGGACAGTCTGAAAGGCTACATCGACAATGTGAGCTGTCTGCAAGCTATCCTGGACGGTATCGACCAGAGCAGCATCAATCAGGCGCTTGCCAATGAATACGCCTCCCACATCGCCGCCAATGAGCAGCAGGTGGAGCAGGCGCTTGAATTTAAGGCCCGGCTGTATGAAAGCCTGATTACCGGCACCATCAGCAAAGAGGAATATACCGACTATAAGGCCAAATACACGAGGATTGCGGAAAATGCAAAAGAGAGTATTCGGGTCTTAAAGGAAAAGCTGGCTGATGTTCTGGAGAACCGGAGTGAACGGAACCGCTGGATTTCCCACTTCACACAGTTTTCTACGATGGAGACCCTGGACCGCAAAGCTGTGGTTCACATGATACAGAGTATCAAGGTGATTGGGAAAAAGGAATTGGAGATCACCTTTACATATCAGGACGAATATCAGAAAGCTATCCAGCTAATTCAGCTGGCAGAGCAAACAAGCCAAAGAAAGGTGGGATGATTTGTGGCAAGAAAAAGCAGAAAGGAAACTGTGGTGCTTCCTGCACCGGAGATGGATACTACTTGCCGCGCCGGAATTTATGTGCGGCTTTCCGTTGAGGATAAGCATACTCACACCGCCTCTATTGAAACCCAGCAGCTGATTATCGCCCGGTATCTGGAGCAGAACCCGGAGATTATTGTGGTACAGACCTACATTGACAACGGCGCAACGGGTACGAACTTCCACCGCCCCGGCTTCCAGCAGATGCTCTCCGATATTGAAGCGGGTCTTATCAACTGCGTCATTGTAAAGGACCTCTCCCGCCTGGGGCGAAATGTCATAGACACGGGCTACTATATCGAGCGTTACTTTCCCATGCAGAAAGTCCGCTTTATTGCCGTAAATGACCGCTACGATTCTTCTTCCCCGGATAATGCCCACGATGGTATCATCATCCCGCTGCGGAACATGATTAACGAAGCCTATGCGATGGATATTGCCAGAAAAATCAAAGCCCAGCAGCGGCAGGCCATGAAAGACGGCAAGTATGTTGGCGGGCGTACACCCTATGGATATTTGAAGGCTCCTGATGACTGCCACCAGCTGATCGTTGACCCGGTGGCTGCCGAGGTAGTCAAAACCATGTTCCAATGGGCCGCCGAGGGCGCAGGATTAAACACCATAGCAGTACGCTTGAACGAGGCCGGGTATCTCTCTCCCAGCCACTACAAGAGGACTTTGGGAGAGATCACCCATGAGAATTTGGTGGGCAATGGGCATTGGCAAACCCGCACCGTTGCCAAAATTCTTCGCGCAGAGGTTTATACCGGCGATCTGGTGCAAGGGGTATCTAAAATCATCGACCACAAGCAGGTCAGAGCCAGCGCCGATGAATGGACAACGGTACGCGGCACCCATGAAGCCATCATCAGCCGGGAGCTGTTTGCCGCTGTTCAGAAAGCGTTGGACCAGGCTGCACAGCAGGCAAAAGACAGGGAGATCCATTCCTGGTCCCCCAATCTTTTGAAAGGAAAAATCTTCTGCGCCCACTGCGGACGCAGCCTTCACCGACAGAAATGCATCCGCAGAAAGTCACAGGAGGTATATGTCTATCACTGTATCAGCAACAACCGTATCAAAAAGGGTGTTTGTCCTGGTGCGTTTATCTTTGAAAAAGAGCTGCTGGACGCCCTGGCCGATATGATACAGGAACAGCTTGATACCACGCTGGGGCAATACTCTCTCGGTCTGGAAAACCTCTCCAAAGAAGCCGAGGAACAGAAAAACATACAGGCTAAAATCGCCAGCCGGAAACAGGAAATCCAACAGCTGCGAACCTATCAGCGTGGATTGTATGAGGGCCTGATTCAGAACCATCTGTCAAAAGACGAGTATTTTACCTTCAAAGAGAAATACGAAGCCAAAATCGAGGCCATCAGCAAGGAAATCGAACAGCTGAAAGCAGGGCTTGCAATCATCGCCAAGCAGCTGGAACAGTACAAAATGCTGTCCCAGGATGCACAGGATATCAAGGAAGATCGCCAGCTGACGGCAGCCCTGATTGACCGCCTGATTGACCGTGTAGAGGTCTCAAGAGAAAAGCGGATTACGGTTCGTTTCCGCTTCCAGAGCGAATTTGAACATTGTGAGGAGGTGCTGAGCCAGTGCAGAAATATGTGATTGCCCTTTATATCCGCCTTTCCCTGGAGGATTATAAATACGACAGTATGAGCATTGAAAACCAGCACCTTGCGCTGAACGAATTTGTTTCTTCCATGCCGGAGTCCGCTAATGCAGAAGTCCTTGAATTTATCGACAACGGGTATAGCGGGACAAACTTTGAGCGTCCCAAAGTCCAGGAGCTGATTGAAATGGTGCGGGCCAATAAGATCGACTGTATCATCGTAAAAGACTTTTCCCGATTTGGACGAAACAGCATTGAGACCGGCTATTTCATTGAGCGTGTGTTCCCGCTGTTTCACACCCGGTTCATTTCCATCAACGATGATTTTGACAGCGATCAGCACAAGGGCGATACCGGCGGTATGGATGTAGCTTTCAAGTATCTGATCAGCGAGTATTACAGCCGGGATATGTCCATCAAGACCAAAAGCGCCAAGTACGCCAAAATGCAGCGCGGTGAATACCAGAGCAAAGTTTGCCCTTACGGGTATCGCAAAAGTGCCGATGGCAGAATGGAACCGAACCCGGAAACCGCTGCTGTGGTACAGCTCATTTTCCAACTTGCCGCAACCGGAATTGGAGCGGCAGCCGTTACCAGGGAACTGTTTAAGCGAGGCATACCGACCCCAGGAGAATACAAAGCAGCGCATGGGCAGCAGTACCACGATGTCTCACGCTCCCGTGGACGCTGGAGCAGTTCTACGGTTCTCCGTATCCTGGAGGATGAACGCTATATCGGCTCCTATGTCATCGGGCGTCGTGCAGTCATTGAAGTGGGCGGCACACGGAGCCGCAGGAAGGACCGGGACAAATGGTTCATTATTCCCGATCATCATCCGGCAATCGTTGATAAAGAACTATTTGAAAAAGTGCAGGATGTGCAGCGCCGATTCTCCTTGCCGACCAAGAAAGCCAGGGAGTACCCACTGAAAGGCAAGGTCTATTGTGGCTGCTGCGATCATGCACTCTCCCGCATCGCCCAAAAGAGACCGTTTTATATGTGCCGCCATTCTACTGCCGATTTGAACAGCCGCTGCCGCGATGTCCGGGCAGATGCTGCCGGTCTGGAAGAAGCAGTCCTACTCACTTTGAAAAAGCAACTGGAAGTCCTGTTGCCCGTACATGAGGACGGCACCATTCACCTGGAGGCCACCGCTGCCAAATGCTCCGAGTATGAGAAGCAGCTGGAAGCTCTGAAGGACCAGAAGCAAGCTCTCTTTGAACGGTATCTGCTGGGGCAGATCGAGTTGGACACGTATAAATCGGAGAAGGCAGTTTATGACACAGAAATACTGAAAGTCAAAAACGCCTATGCAGCTGTCACCGCCCAGGCAAAGCTGAAGCGAGAAGAACAGGCCCGCCAAAGCAGCCGGCAAGAGATTGCTCACTCGATTGCGGAAGCGGATGTGCTAACCTCGGAGCTGACCGATCTACTGATCGAAAAGGTGTATGTATTCCCCGACAACCGTATTGAGATTGTTTACAAAATCCATGATCTCTTTGAATAATTGAAGATACAAAAACGGAAAACCCAGGCTATCAAATCCATCTTGGTAGCTTGGGTTTTCTGCTTTTCAGAATTATATTTTTTTGTCGTGTGCTTGACATACGGGTGTCGCAAATCGTGGATTCTAATGCGTTTCACTCCCGCTTTTTCCGCCCCCCTCGTCATTTCATGGTGCAGAAAGCTTTTTGTCAGATGAAAGATACGGTCAGTGGGAAGAATCCCGTACAATCTGCCGATATAATCTTTCAGTTCTTCACATAAGAAATCCGGCATACTTACATTTCGTTTACTTTTCGGAGTTTTTGGGTCTGTAATTACATCTTTACCCTCCAATCGCTGATAAGATTTTGTTATCCGAATAACTTTGTTATCAAAATCAATATCCTGCGGCGTGAGAGCTAACAGTTCGCCCACTCGTAAACCGCACCAGTACAATATCTGAAACGCATGATAGGAATATGGTTTGTCCTTTACCGCTTCAATGAATTTCAGATATTCCTCTTTTGTCCAGAACAACATTTCCTCCGCTTTTCCCTTTCCCAGCGGCCCCGCCTTTACAACAGGATTGCTTTTCAGTTCATAGAACCGTACCGCATGATTAAACAGTGCGCTCAATTCTGATTGCAGAGTTTTCAAATAAGTCGGAGCATAGGGCTTTCCTTTTTCATCACGATAGGAAATCTGTTCATTCTGCCACTGGATAATATCTTTCGGACGAATATCACGCATTTTCTTATCCTTGAAATAGGGCAGTAGCTTTGTCCTCAAGATATGCTCTTTCGTCAGCCAGGTATTGTGTTTCAGTTTCGGCTTCATATCTCTTGTGTATGCCTGAACAAATTCCTCAAAAGTCATATCCAAGTCAGCCGCTTCTTTCATACGGAAATGCCGTTCCCACTCTATTGCTTCCCGTTTGGTCTTAAATCCCCTCTTAACTTTCCGGCAATTCTTACCAGTCCAGTCATAATAGTGAAAGGACACATACCATGTTCCCCGCTGTTCGTCTTTGTACGCCGCCATAATCTCACTCCTTTCCTAATTCGCCTGCGCCATGCCATAAAATTTTTCTTCATAGTATTTTCTGCTCACTCGTCCGGCGATTGTGATAAAACCTTTTGCTTCCAGTTCTTCGTTCATCTGCCGCACCAGCTTATAAGCAAATGGTTTGGAAATGCCTAAGTCCTGCGCCACTTCTCCGGCTGTTACAAATAAATCATTTTTCAAATACACGTCCTCCTTTTGGATTTTTAACTTTTTTGTTAAGTTCTGTATTTTCACTATACTTAACATTTCTGCTATTGTCAATAGCTTTTTTGTTAAATTTATCTTTTTTATTAAATTTAGCATTTCTGATAAGTTTTTGTTGCCGTATTATTTTAGGTATGCTACAATGTAGGAAACGGGATAACTATTTTCACAGGAGGGCTTTATGGAATACACGATACGAGAAATGACGGTAATGGAATATCCTCTATTGAATGAATTTCTATACGAAGCTATTTTTATTCCAGACGGTATAAAGCCGCCACCGAAAAATATTATCGCTTCTCCCGAATTACAGATTTATATTGACCGCTTCGGGGCATCAAAAGCTGATTTCGCATTAGTCGCAGAAGTTGAGCAAAAAATCGTTGGTGCTGTCTGGGTACGCATTATACACGATTACGGACATATTGATGATAAAACGCCCTCCCTTGCCATCTCTCTATACAAAGAATACCGGGGACAGGGGATAGGAACCGATATGATGAAAGAAATGCTATCTTTGTTGAAAACACATGGTTATAAACGTGTTTCACTTTCCGTTCAAAAGGCTAATTATGCGGCTAAAATGTATCAAAAAATCGGTTTTGATATTATACGGGAAAACAAAGAAGAATGGATTATGGTGTGTAATTTGTAAAGTTTAAGGAAAGGACACAGAATTATGATACTGGGAGAACGAATTAAGAGAGTCCGCACATTTCGGGGATTAACACAACGGGAACTAGGCTTGAAGCTGGGATATGAGGAACGCAACGCTGATGTTCGTGTAGCACAATATGAATCCGGTTATCGTGTTCCCAAAAAAGATACTCTCATGGAAATTGCCAGGATTTTGAATGTCAACTATATAAATTTTATTACCGAAGCCCCCGGCTGCGCCGAGGACATTATGCAAACTTTTTTCTGGCTTGACGAGGACAACCGCAATACCTTTCATCTGTTCCAGCTTATCCGCAATCCCAGCAAGTGCAATGCTTCTGATGATAAGTCTGTTCGCTATAATGATAGTGACGAATGGCCTGCTCATGCTCCTATCGGTATGTGGATTGATTACGGCCTGGTAAATGAATTTCTACGTGAATGGTATCTGCGGAAAGAACAGCTAAAAAGCGGAGAAATTTCAGAAAACGAATATTTTGAATGGAAAATCAACTGGCCTGCCTCCAGTAGTAGTGTTGACTATGATAATATTGATAAATGCAACAATACTTATAAATGGAAAAACCATTAGAAAGGAGCTTTATGCCAAACGAATTAATTACTGCGAGTAGTCGCGAATTAGCCACCGAATTAACAGCCTATGATGAAAAAATGTTGAGTGTATTCGAATATTTAGGCTTACCCACAAACAATATTTTAGTAAAAGTGGATGAACGTCGTAAGGTTTTTAAAAATATAGAAGATGTATTAGAACCACTTTCATCTGAAACTCTGGAAACTTCCACCTATATCTCAAAGTTTTTATCTGCGGTAAGTGCTGGATTATTTGATGCTGCATTAAACTACCTATGGGATGAAACTGTAAGTCAGTTACGTTTTCGTGTCTCTCAATATGATATTCAGTATTTTTTTGATTTAGCAGTAACATCAGATAAAAGAACTAAGCTATCTACAGAAGATGATTTAGTAAAAATTGATGATAGTGAACTTATTCAAGGTGCTAAAGAAATCGGTTTGATTTCTGATATTGGTTATCGTCTACTTGATAATATAAAATTCATGCGAAATTGGGCTAGCGCTGCTCATCCCAATCAGGTTGAATTAACGGGCTTACAACTAATTGATTGGCTAGAAACTTGTATTAAAGAAGTAATATCTCTCCCATTATCCAATTTAACTATCCAAATCGGAAAATTATTACGTAATATCAAGACAAACACTTTAGATGAAGCAGAAGCTGAAACTATTAGCAATTTCTTTTGTGAATTAACTTCTGAAAAAGCCAATTCTCTTTGTAATGGCTTCTTTGGTATTTATTGTCGGATAGATACAACAAGCGATACCAAGAGGAATATTAAACTTTTATTGCCTAAACTATGGTATTTAGTAGATGAAGATGTAAAATGGAATTGTGGAATTAAATATAGCAAATTCCAAATTAATAATGATCAGACTGAAGCAAAACTAGCTAGAGAATTTTTACAAATAGTTAATGCAGAGTCATACCTGCCTGAGTCTATACGAAGTGCCGAATTAAAAATTGAATTGGAACATTTATATAATGCTCATAACGCTACTATAAACAACTTTTACTTAGAACCTCCATATGCAAAACAAGTACAACGACTAGTGGGGTCGCACGGAGTTCCAATCCAGATTAACGCTTATTATACTATGGTAATAATTGACGCATACTTAACAAACGGAAATGGTAAATGCTGGGGAGCAGAAGACATATATAACGAATTAATTGATAATTTTACTCAAGTTCAATTCATGCTCGCAATAACTTCATTCACACACGATAAAATTTCCAGCAAATTACAGTTCCCTTTATGTTTAAATCAGTACAAATCTCTACTTACTAAAGCTGAAAGCAATGTCACTGCACCCAAACTATTAGATTTTATTAGCACTGTTAGAAACTTTTCACAGCCTTTATATCGGTTAAAAGAGGATGCAAATATAATGCAACAAGTTGAACATCTCAAAAAAATAATCAAATAACATTTAGGTATCAAAAAGGTATCACGCCACACACTAAGAGCCGGAAAGTCCGCTATTTATGCGGCTTCCCGGCTCCCTGTTTACTATTCAAACTCAATCGTAGCCGGCGGCTTCGGAGACATATCATAGCAAACCCGGTTCACATTCTCCACCTCGGCCAGAATCCGGTCTGTTATTACCTGGAGTACATCCCAGTCTACGCGCTCAATCGTCGCGCTCATGGCGTCGATTGTATTAATCGCGCGGATAATAACCATATATTCAAAGCTTCTCGCATTATGCTTCACTCCAACCGATTTAAAATCGGGCACAACGGTAAAATACTGCCATACCTTTTTATCAAGTCCGGCCTTCTCAAATTCCTCCCTGAGAATGGCATCCGATTCCCTGACTGCTTCCAGGCGGTCACGTGTAATTGCGCCCAGACAGCGAACGCCGAGTCCCGGTCCCGGGAAAGGCTGACGGTAAACCATGGAAGCCGGAAGTCCCAATTCCAATCCGCAGGCACGTACTTCGTCTTTAAATAACTGCTTCAGAGGCTCGACAAGCTCAAACTTCAGATCTTCTGGAAGTCCGCCCACATTGTGATGGGATTTTACCATCTTTGCAGTCTTAGTTCCGCTCTCGATGATGTCGGGATAAATCGTACCCTGTCCAAGGAAATCAATGCCCTCCAGCTTTCTTGCTTCCTCCTCGAACACACGGATAAATTCTCCCCCGATAATCTTCCTCTTCTGTTCCGGATCCGACACATTCTCAAGTTTACCCAGGAAACGTTCTGCCGCATCCACATAGATGAGATTGGCATGGAGCTGGTTGCGGAAGACTTCAATCACGCTCTCCGACTCGTTCTTTCTCATCAGTCCGTGATTTACATGAACGCATACGAGCTGCTGCCCGATGGCCTTGATAAGAAGGGCGGCAACAACGGAGGAATCTACGCCGCCGGAAAGAGCAAGCAGGACTTTCCTGTCTCCAACCTGGCTGCGAATCAGCTCTGCCTGATCCTCGATAAAGTTCTTCATATTCCAATTGGGGGCAGCTTTACATGTGTCAAACACAAACTTCTTTAAGACCTCATTTGACGGAAGCTCTGTTAACTGCTGTTCACATTTCGCAGACGGATGATCGATTGCCATCATCGGATAACCGCAATTATAAAGTTCACTGCTTACATCTACAGCCGTTCCGTCCACCACACGGTTTTCTCCGCCGTTCAGAATAATTCCTTTTACATTCTGTAAGGCCTTCAGTTCCTCCACCGTTATATCATGTGGATGAATCTCGCTGTAAACTCCCATGTCGCGTATCTGGCGGGCAATTACGGTATTCTCCGTGCTGCCCAAATCCAGAATTACAATCATATCCTGTTTCATGGTCTTTCTCCTTTGTCATATATAATATTTTTCATTGATAACATCTTATCGGCTCAGTGCGGCAAAAAATTCCGGTTCCGGTATCTTTATCTCATATCCATATTCACGCAGCACAAGCTCCTCGTCAATCCTCTCCTCAAAGATTCCGCCGGCTCTTTTAAACCCGTTTTTCAGGTAAAGATTGATCGCCGGCTTATTAATGTCCACAACAAAAAGCCTCAGATATCCGGCGCCCTGTTCTCCGGCAAGTTCCATGGCTCTCTTCAATATGTAACTGCCGAGACCTCTTCTCAAATAATCGGTATTCACTCCCAGACGGTCTATATAGAACGCTTTTGCATCTTTATTCTCCCATCTCACATAAGCCTCACCATCATTCGCATCACATAATGCGAAAGCACCGGCTACGTCCTCATGCTCCGTCAGAACGTATAAGCGATTCCTCTTGATATCGGTGACGAAACACTCACATGGATATATTTCATCCCAAATCTGTACATTGTCCCGATCCATATTCTCAATTATTTTCCGGTATACTGCTTTGATTTTCGGTAAATCGCTCATATCAGCCAGTCTCAGATTCATAGAAACTCCCATGCCGTCCGTTTTCCGCATCTTTTATTGTTTCAGCCCACGCTCGATGTATTATCGAAGTGCGGCTGCTTCCTATACGGACACGTGGTTGGCCTCATGGCAGTGGGGGATACCAACTTCTCTCCGCCCACCACTGCCGTTAAATTTGTTTCGGGCAATTCATCTCACCACATTCGAGGATGGGAGAATCCTTGCAAATATTTGTTGAATGGAATGCTTGATTTTTATTATAACTGATAATTGTTACGGTTCAGACAAATATCCTCAATCAGGCTCTCCGACCGCCTTGTCCAGAAAAATTTCACCGTCCAGGTGCTCCAGCTCATGACAATAACATTTTGCCATTTCCCCTTCTCCGGTCAGGATGACTTCCTGCCCGTACTCATCCAGGGCCTGTACCGTCACCTTCTGCGGCCGAATGGTATTCACAAATTTTCCGGGGAAACTCAGGCAGCCCTCTATACACTCCTGTGTTCCGCTCCTTCCGATAATTTTCGGATTCACCAGCTTTAACAGTTCGCCGCAATATTCGATTACCACAAGCCGCTTCAGGATTCCTACCTGATTTGTCGCCAGCGCAGCCCCGTTCTCCGTATGACGCAGGGTATCAAGCATATCGTCCAGCATGACCCTGATTTTATCGTCTACTTCCTTCACTTCTTTACACCTTTTGCGTAATATCTCATCATCATTATATCGCATTTGTCTGATTGCCACGATTCTCCCCCCTGCTTCTGTCTGCTCTTTCAATCAGAGCTCCCATGCACAGGAACCGGCAATACGCTATAAATAGTATAAGTTTCACTTCGTGTAATGTCAACCTTACTGTTACTGTTCACACGGTTGCGTTACGCGAGGTGTTTTCGTGCGCATTTTGCACGAAAATCCCGAGTTTTACGGCGCGAACGGCGCTTTTTTCCGTTTCTGTGCAACGCGAAGCGTGTTATTGTTCGCAGCACGCCGCTTTTTGGCGGGGTGTGAACAGTAACACCTTACTTTTTTAATCAGCAGATTTTTTTATTAAAGACTTGCAATTTTCTGCCGTATGTATTATATTAAAGCAAAGGCAGAAAGAACATGTGTTCTGTTTTGAATAGGGGGAGTATTATGATAATCAGCGCCAGCAGACGAACAGATATCCCTGCATTTTTCTCCGACTGGTTCATGAACCGCATCCGGGAGCAATATGCCCTGGTAAGAAATCCGTTCAATTCGCATCAGGTCAGTAAAATCAGCTTAAATCCGGACGTTGTAGACTGTATCGTATTTTGGAGCAAAAATCCGGACCCAATGCTCACCAGACTAAATGAATTACAAAATTACACCTTTTACTTCCAATATACGCTGAACGCTTATGGAAGAGAGATTGAGAAGAACCTTCCCGCCCTCAAACAGCGCATCGCAACCTTCCAGTCGTTATCAAAGATGATTGGAAAAGAGCGGATCATCTGGCGGTATGATCCCATCATTCTCAATGAAACCTATACAGCCGGCTGGCACAGCAGCGCCTTCTCGAATCTGGCCTGTCAGCTCAGCGGCTATACCGGAAAATGCACGATCAGCTTTATTGACATGTATCCCACAATAACTAATAACGTCCGGCCGCTGGGGATCCGGGAAATACCCGGCGGCAGTATCTCCGCCCTGGCCAGAAATCTGTCTTCCATTGCCGCATCCTGCGGCCTTGCAATAGATACTTGTGCGGAAAAAATTGATTTGTCCGATTGCAATATCCGGCACGGCTGCTGTATCGACGGCGAACTGATCGCAAAGCTTGCCGGCTGCCCGGTCAACACACAAAAGGATAAGAACCAGCGTCCCGAGTGCCGGTGTGCCGCTAGCATAGACCTCGGATTTTACAATACCTGCCGCAATGGCTGTCTCTATTGTTATGCCAATCACAGCCGACGGCAGATGGAGGAACGATGCCGGTCCTATGACAGCACTTCTCCTCTGCTCTGCAGCCAACTCTCAGAGGATGACCGGATCTATGAACGCAAAACCGGAAGTCTTAAAAATATACAGTATGATTTATTTAGCATACCTGCGCCCTGACCGGCTTTCCCACAGTTCACTGCCGTGGTCATAGTGAATACAGTACGCCAGCATGCTCTGCGTTGTACCGGAAAATAACACATAAAAAAGAACCATCCTGCCATTTCATAAAAGCAGTTTGGTTCTTTCCTGCCAGATATTATCAAGATATCTCTTACATCAGACCACCATTCTTACTTCAGTCCATTTTTCCGCTTCGGACCATTATTTCTTATCCAGTCCGGAAACATCGTTTAACAAAATTCCACAATAAGTCTGCTCCGCTTCGCGTACATGCTCATAAAGCAGATCAGGCACACGATCGAACTCTTCGTTCAGCAAAGCATCGATTATCTCAATATGACCGTTCGCCCCGCTGATGGAACGCTGCTTTAAATAAAATTCCTGGGTGCGGATTCTCTGAAACTGGTCGGACACATAGGATAACAGCTTATTTACATGGCGTTTGCTGCAGGCCTCGTAGAGATATTTATGAAAATCATAATCCAGGGTACGCAGCATATCGTAATCCTGATTTTGAAGCGCCTGCTCAATTCTGCTTCGGAAATCTAAAAGTATCTCTTTATTATAACAGTGCAAATACGGCTTAAGAAGCAACGGCTCCATCACTTTCCGAATTTGAATCAGTTCAATGATAGTCTGAAGCGACAAATCCGAGACTATAATCCCCCTCTGCGGCAGAGACATAACCAGCCCCTCCCATTCCAGCTTGACAAGCGCTTCGCGAACCGGTGTCCGGCTGACTTTCAGGTCCTCGCATATTTTTTTTTCATCCAGATAAGCGTTAGGTAAAATTTCATTATTTATGATCTTGTATTTCAGGTCCTGGTAAACCTGATTTGTTAAATTATCTTTTTTAGACATGGCAATCAGCTCCTGAAAATCATTATATCATGTTCACTGCGTTCACATGAGTCTCCGACGGAAAATAGCGCCAGTTTTCTGCGGTGAACGCAGAAACTGTATTGCGCAGATATAAAGCCCGCTCTGCCGACATTATATCATAGGCTGCACTTAAAGAACAGATACTATTTCATTTTTAGGCTTAACCGGATGCTTGCTGGTACTGTTCACACCTCGCTGAACACAACCGTGTAAACAGTAACGCTTGCTGCCTGATTTAAAAAATATAATAAAAAACACTTGAAATCCGTTTTTTTCGTATACTGTTCGTATACTAATTTGTATACAAATATAAATACACAATGTATACAAACTTGAATAGTAACTGTCTTACCACAAACGAAAGGAGAAAAGTAAATTGCCGAAACACCTGTATTCCCTGGTGCATCTCACCAATATCAACTGTCCGCCGCCACAATTCATCTATACGGCGGCAAAAGCCGGCTATGATGCGGTGAGCCTGCGAACAATTCCCCTGGGACTGCCGTGAGAGTCCCCCTATAACCTGGCCCAAAACCCGCAGTTGATGCGGGAGACCCGGCAGGCTTTGTCGGAAACCGGCATCCGGTACACTGATACGGAAATTGCCCGTATCGCGGATAACATCGATGTCAAAGACCACGAGCCTGCAATGGCGGCCGCCGCTGAAATGGGTGTCACACACGTCCTCACCAATATCTGGATTCAGGACAAAGAATGCTATACGGAACAATTTATCAGGCTTTGCGAGCTGGCTGCGCAATATGGACAGGATGTGAATGTTGAGTTCGTCACCTGGGCCAGCGTGTCCAACCTCAGACAGACAAAGGAATTGCTGCTGGCCTCCGGCCGGAAGAATGTAGGAATTGTCGTCGATACTCTGCATTTTTACCGTTCCCGCGTAACACTGAGCGAACTGGAGGACTGTCCCAAAGAATGGTTCCATTATGCGCATCTTTGCGATTGCGGGGCGGAAATACCGACGGAGGTGGAGGCGCTGGTCCATACCGGACGGGCGGAGCGTCTTTACCCCGGCGAAGGAGCCGTACCAATTCAAGATATTATTTCCCACATTCCAAACCAGGATATCATATACGGTCTGGAAGTCCCCCACGCAGGCCGCCTGAGCGAGCTTGGATTTGAGGAATATGCCCGCCGGGTATTGAAAGCGGCAAAAGCCTGCATGTCGGAAGATTAGAAATTAAACAAAAAGAACGGAGAGACAGAATATGGAACGTTACACTGACAAAATAGTTATGATTACCGGCGCCGGTGATGTTGCTCTGGCCATAGCAGAGCGCATGCTGGGCGAAGGAGCCAGGATTGCTTTCACAGATTTTTCTGAAACGGCTCTGACTGCCGCGGTGAATGAGATGACAGCCTCCGGCTTCGGAGAGGATAGAGTGATGACCGTACAATGCGACGTGCGCAGCCAGGATGCCTGTGACGCTGCTGTTACCGCAATTACAGCCAGATGGAGCAGGATTGACACAATGGTTGCCACTGCCGGCATTATCCGGCATCTGCCTATCGACCAGATGAGTGAAAAAGACTGGCAGGACGTCATTGACATCAATCTGAGCGGTGTTTTCCGCGCCTGCAAGGCAGTCGTTCCCGGTATGAAAGAAAAACGGTACGGCCGTATTGTCATCATTTCCTCCATCGGCGGCCGCACCGGCCGCAATGTGGGCGTAAATTATGCTGCAAGCAAGGCCGGAGTCAATGGAATTGCCATGAATCTGGGCTATTGCCTGGCCCCATGGAATATTACGGTAAACACGGTCGCTCCCGGCCCTCTGAAAGGACGGATGTTTTCCTCCATGCCCCAGGAACAGCAGGACAGCCTGGCTGCCGGGATTCCGCTGGGACATGTGGGCGAGCTGAGTGATGTCGCAGCCGCGGCGGCCTATCTGGGCAGCGACGACGCCGCATGGACCACCGGCGAAGTATTGGACGTTAACGGAGGACTGCAGTATTAATTGGAACTACATAATTGAAACCGATTAATCAAATTTAGATAAAAAATATAAATTTAATTTTTGTTTGCGCAGCAAACTTATATTTAAGATAAGAAAGGAAAAAGATAACCATGAAAAAAATAATTGCAATGATCATGACCGGCGCCATAGCCCTCTCACTGACTGCCTGCAGCAATTCGTCCGGCTCCGCCCCGTCCCCTTCTTCCAACGGAACATCCTCCGGCAACATGGCCGGCGCTGCAACTGATAAAGCTGCCTCCGATATTGACACCTCCAAATACGGGAATCTGGATCCCGTCGAACTGGTCCTGGCAGACTCTGCCGCAAAAGGCGCCGCCGGCTCCACCTTTGATGAGCTGGTAGCGATAAAGGTTTCTGAAATCACAGGCGGCCAGCTGACAATAGACACCCACCTGAACGGGGAGCTTGGAAATGATACCGATCTTCTCCGCCAGATGCAGAACGGCGATATTGATATTGTCGGCTGTCAGATCGCTCCCATGGTATCTTTTATCCCGGAGCTGGCCATATTCGACCTTCCTATGGTCTTTGCAAAACACGACGGAGATAAAATTGACGCAGTGTTAAATGGTGATTCCAAAACCCGAGCCACACTCGATACCGCTTATGAGACAGCGGGCATGCATCTGCTGGGTGTTCTGCAAAACGCCACCTACCGTCTGACTACGGCAAATGTGAACCTGGAAACACTGGGCAATTTCAAAGCGCTGCAGATCCGCACCATGGAAAACAGCAACCATATGGCATTCTGGACGGCCATCGGAGCCGAGCCGACGCCTCTTGCATGGGCTGAGGTTTATTTTGCTCTCCAAAGCGGAACCATTGACGCACAGGAAAATGCAGCCGATACAATTGTGGGCGCCAATTTAAGTGAAGTCCAGAGCTGCCTTGCATGCACCAACCACATTCTGTACGCGAACCAGATCTGCATCAACAAAGCCTCCTGGGATGCCTTAAATCCGGCTTACCAGTCTGCCCTTGAGCAGGCTGTCACAGAAGCAATGGCGGAAATGCGCACCCAGTTATCCGATATTGACCGTGAAAACAAGAAAATTCTGGAAGACGGGGGTATGACGATTATTAACTATGACGATTCCTTCTTTGACGAGATTCTGGCGCTGGACGGAGTCCGGACCTTATACGACCAGATCGACCAAAACACCAACGGCCTGGCACAGATTCTCCAGGATGAATTGACCCAGTAAACGGTGAGCCGGAAAGCAGCAGACTTTCCGGCTCTTCCGCCCGCCTTAGGCAATAACAGGCTCCGGGAAGCGGCGTTGACAAAGCACCGGCCGGGACTTATGATAATAATAAAACAAAACCGGGGATCCGCCTATGATTACGAGAGAAGACAGACAGCCGTTTCATGATACCTGTCGTATTTTAGATAAAGCCGATGATTTTATCTATGTTCTGCCCCATCCCGGGCTGCTGGAATGGATATCAAATTATACTATTACATTTCCAAACGGTAACATCATATCTGATGACTACACCGTAATGCCGCATGGCAGTGCAACATTGGTATTTACATTTGACGGGAACAATTTATGCAGCAATTTATTCGGTCCCATTACAAAGCCCTGTATGATCGGCAGGCAGGCAAACCAAAACGATATGCTGTTTATTATTGAATTTCAACCAGCCGGTTTGCATGCGTTTACAGGCGTTGATCAAAGAGAGCTGTCTGATCAGACCCTCCCCTTTTCATTCATAAATCCCGTGTTAAACAAGAAGATAATGGAAACGCTGGATTCTGTACACAGTATGCATGAACTGGTTATCCATATCGACCATATACTCCTCTCCTGCCTGCCCCTACCCCGTCCCGGTGAACTGCATTGGTCTGTGGAGAGTATTATAAGAAACAGCGGAAACATCTCTGTAAAAGAGTTATCGGAGGCTGTTTATTACAGCGAACGTCATCTGAACCGGATTTTCAGCCGTTATTTGGGAATGAATACTAAAACCTTTTCCAGACTGGTCCGGATAAACAAAGCAGTCCGGCTTCTCCAGAATCCCGGAACCAGCATCTCCTCCGTCTGCTATTCGGCCGGTTTTTATGATTTGTCTCACTTCATTCATGATTTCAAAGACGTCACCGGAATTACTCCTTTGGATTATCGGCATAAGATGTCCGATTTTTACAGTGAGATTGCCAAATTCTGATGTACAATGGAGGAAATCAAAGCAGAAGGAGTGTGGCATATGAAATACTGCGGTACATTAATCTCCGTATCCGATATGACGAGAGCCAGGAATTTTTACGAACAGGTAATGGAACAAAAGGTAATGTTAGATTTGGGTGTCCACGTTTCATTTGAAAACGCCTTTTCGCTCCAGTCCAATTATGAAGAGCTGGTCGGCGTGAAACTGGAAGCACAACAGAAACCCAATAATTTTCAACTCTATTTTGAGGTGGATGATTTAGAGCGGTGGGAAGCAAAGCTGAAGTCCACGGAGGGGATCGAGTTTATTCACGAAATCAAAGAATACCCATGGGGACAGCGTGTTTTCCGCTTCTATGACTATGATAAGTTTATTGTGGAGGTTGCGGAAAGCATGAAAAGCGTTGCAATGCGTTACCTGGCCCAGGGGCTTTCCGTGGAAGAAACAGCAAAATGTACGATGCTGCCGATTGAGGTTGTAAAACAGTTTCAATCATAATTTATAATTGGCTCACAGCATACAAAACAGTGTGCAGGAACAAATCACAGAAAACCGTCCGGCAGCTCCGTCTGGCTTTCTGTGATTTGTTTCATTCCTTATTTGGATGTATTTTCGAAATCAATCAACTCCCGTATGTCCGTTATTTCCAATGCCTCAGCGATTTTGGACAAGTGTTCAAAGTTTATGACCGTCCGGGCCCCACGCACAATATCGCTGATGGTGGACTCGCGTATTCCTGATACCTCCGCCAGCTTTTTTTGCGTTATTTTACGTTCCTCCAATATTTCCTTTACTTTAAGTTTTACCTGATAACTCATATGTCTCACTCCCGTCTCTTTGCCAATTCCACTTTCATATATGCCAAATCCCAGATATTTGTATCTTTTCCCACCGCATTGGGATTGTCTCCAATGGATGAGGCAAAATTCATTATACTGCTTGTCAGCTCTTTTTTACAGTCATTCCAGATATCCTCCGGTCTGATGCCGTTTCTCCACTCGTATTTATCGGTCTCCTCATTATACTGCAAATAAGAGCGGAATGCAGCAACTACAGGATACATAAAACCGTCAGGAATTTTATATTTCAAATCATGCATCCCGAATTTGCTTTTTCCCACCGTAGAATCATCCTTGTGGCCTGAGTATTTTTTTCTTCCATACCGTCCCCCTGCCGAATTATATGCGTCGGCAAATTCCATTTCAATCTGATCATATAAATCGAAAATATCCGGCATCACATTGACGAATTTACGGTAAAACTCCGGATCCTGCAAATACAATTCGAGCATTTTTGCTTTTGACGAATAAGCCTGCATCGGATGCGTCTGCGCATCATATTTCTCAATATTAAACATATTTATGATTGCCACAACTTCCCTCGCATCTATCATCTTCAGGTTTTTCCCTGTCTCATCAACGGATACCTGATTCTGCTTAAATGCTATCCTGTCAAAGAAAGGCATGCCTTCCAGTCCCTCTTTAATCGGGTCAAACTTCCGTGCCAGTTCCGCCATGGATTTCTCATCCACCTGCACCGAGGTGTTCCTCGCTTCTGCAAGATTTTCGATAATCCCTTCCACACCGGTCATCACCTCAAACTGCACATACTGGTTTAACTTTTTCCCCTGATATTCACAGATGATTCTGTATGTATGGCCGCCGTCTATGTTGCCGTGGCATAATGTATTGTCAAAGTAAACCGTCACTTCTGCTCTCTCCGGATCGTATTCAAGTTTGGATGCCGACAGGATGATTCCACGATTCTTGAGATAAAAATTGCCGTCATTGCTCAGGAGAGATTCCGTGATTGCCTTCGCAACACTGGATGTCAGTTTCTGGTTCCTGGGGTTTGTCGCCATCGGTATCCCCAGAGGCACATCATCTACTTTCACATAGAAGATGTATTTCTTCGAATCATTGTTCCCGACAGGGTTTAAAAGTACCTGAAATGAGTTTGCCTTGACCGGCATTGTTTTCTTTAGCATAGAGCCTCCTTCTCTGCACCGGATGGACCGGCAGAGTTTTATTTATTTGTTTCCTATACGCATTTCGTTATTTCATAATAACGCAATATCGTTATTTTGTCAATTAATTTCTCCACTATAATCAGAAAATAATAAAATGCTTGACATTAACTCCCGCCACTACTATAATCCAAATTGCAAGGGAGTTCTCGTAAGAGGGCTGAGAGGAGGGTGTATTCCCTCGACCTCACCTGATTTGGATAATGCCAACGTAGGGATGCAACGACAATCTACATTTTTACGACTTTCAGAAAATCTGTCGGCAGTGTGCCGCGGGTTTTAACGGAAACCGGTGGATGTAACCGCAAAGTCAGAGCCATTCTCTTGCAGGAGGATGGCTTTTTTATTTAACAGGAAAATTCCCCTGTTAAATAAAAACCGCTCCGCGGAGGATCGCACTGCGGCGGTAGAGAATTATGCCGCCGAAGCGCCCCGCCGCAGGCGGAGAATCCCACGAGCGGGATTCTTTCTTGTTTAACAGGAAAATTCCCCTGTTAAATAAAAACCGCTCCGCGGCACTACTCGCGGGGTTCGTGCTTGTCGTTAAAATCTCCTTTGTAAACAAGGAAAAGAAGGAGGAATAATCAATGAATCAACAATCACAATCTTTATCCCCGGCGCGCAGCAGAAAGTGTGCTGTCTACAGGATAGTGCTTGCGGCGATGTTCGCCTGTCTCGCCTTTGTGCTGAATACCTTCGTGTATTTTCCTGCCATGGCCCCGTTCCAGCACTTCGTTGATGTGATTGCCGCCGTGACACTGGGCCCCTGGTACGCCTGTGCCGCTGCATTTATCTGCGGAATACTCCGGATGCTCTCCGGCCGTACGGTTCAGGCTGTCACCGGGGCCGTCTTTGGTCCCATTCTGGGCGGACTGCTCTACCGGAGATTCCACAGTCTTTGGGCCGCTGCCCTAGGTGAAGTGATCGGCACCGGCTTCTTCGGCGCCATCGCATCCTACCCGCTGATGAAGTGGTTCTACGGACTGGATGCCGGGTCACCTTATTATTACATACCGTTTTATACCCCATCTGCCGTCATGGGTGCAGCCATGGGCGTCGCAGTACTTCTGATTCTGCGCCGTGCCGGAGTATTCAGCCGGATGCTGCAGGAACTGAACCAATAGCAGAAACCGAACCAATAGCAGACACTGAACTAATAAAAGGAGAATATAATGGAAAAGTTTGAAGCGGCGCTGCGCCGGGTCCGGGAGCGGACCCCTCTGGTACAGTGCATCACCAATTTTGTCACTGTGAACGACTGTGCCAACATCCTGCTGGCCTCCGGAGCTTCCCCTACCATGGCCCACGACATCCGTGAAGCAGCAGAAGCAGTCACCGGGGCCGACGCTCTGGTATGCAACATGGGAGCGATTGAAGACACGGATGCCATGATACTGGCCGGAAAACAGGCCAATCGGCTTGGTAAACCCGTTATCTTAGATCCGGTAGCCGCCGGAGGGACTGCGCTTCGCCGGGAATCCGCCGGACGGCTTCTCTCCGAAATCCATTTCGCCGTCATCCGCGGAAATGCCTCGGAGATTCGCGGCCTTGCCGGAGAAACGGCAGCCGGCAGCGGCGTGGATGCAGGTGTCTTAGATGTCGTTACCGAAGAAAATCTTCTGTCGTCTCTGGAAATGGTTCGTTCCTTTTCGCAGCGCACAGGCTCCGTAATTGCCGTTTCGGGAGCCATCGATATCATTTCCGACGGGAATAACGCCATGGCACTGCGGGGCGGCTGCGCCACCATGGCGCGTATCACGGGCAGCGGCTGTATGCTGACCACTCTGATCGGCGCATTCTGCGGGGCAATGCCGGACGATCTTTATACCGCCGCCTGCGCCGCCATGGCCGCCATGAATGTGTGCGGCGAGCTGGCGGAAAAACGCCGTCTCACCAATGGTACGGGCAATGCCACGTTCCGCACCGATCTCATCGACGCAGTATTTAATCTCACTGAACAACAATTAACGGAGGGTGTACGCTATGAAATTTACTAAAGAAGAAATCCGCAAATCCATGCTGCTCTATGCCGTCACGGACCGCATGTGGCTCAATGAGGGAGAAACCCTGATCTCTGTGGCGGAGGAAGTTTTAAAAAACGGGGCAACCTTTCTGCAAATCCGTGAAAAGGATCTGAATGAGGACGATTTTGAAGCAGAGGCAGAGGCGCTGCACGCCCTCTGTACGAAATACCGCATTCCTTTTGTCGTCAACGACAGCGTTGAAATTGCCCTCCGATGTAACGCCGACGGTGTCCATGTGGGGCAGTCCGATATCAAAGGACGCGATATCCGGGCGCTGATTGGTCCCGATGCTATTCTGGGCATCTCCGCCGGAACAGTGCAGGAGGCTGAAGCGGCAGAAGCGGCCGGGGCCGACTATATCGGAGTAGGTGCGGTTTTCACCACCGGGACAAAAAAAGACGCACGCTCTCTGACCATGGAACAGCTTCGCGCCATCCGTAATGCAGTCTCCATTCCCATCGTGGCAATCGGCGGAATCAATTCCGGAAACATCATGCGGCTGGCTGGCAGCGGCGTGGACGGAGTTGCCGTAGTTTCCGCCATCTTCGCCGCACCGCATCCCGGGGAAGCGACGGCCGGGATGCTAAAGCTGGCAGAAGAAATGCTCTCTGCTAAGACAGTCAGAGGAGAAGGTAATGAATAAACGCTTCGCTATTTTTGATATGGACGGCACTCTTGTTGATTCCATGGCATTCTGGCAGCGGCTCGGGAGGGAATTTCTTGCCTCACAAAACATTACAGAGCGGGTAGATGAGGTTCTGGAACGAATTATTCCCATGACCATGATAGAATCCGCAGCCTTATTCATTCAGGAATTTGGTCTGTCGCGAACAAAGGAAGACCTGGCCGCAGAGATGAATGCCATCATGGAACGCCACTATCGTTCTGATATTCCGCTTAAACCCGGTGTTCCGGAATATCTGAATATGCTCCGGAGTAACGGAGTGAAAATGTGCGTCGCCTCTGCCACTCCGGTTCATCTGATACACGCCTGTCTGACACGCCTTGGCGTGGCGGAGTATTTCAGCTTCCTGATTTCCTGTGATGAAGCCGGCGCCGGAAAAGACAGGCCCGGGGTCTACCTCCTCGCCTCAGAAAAATTAGAGGCCGCCCCTCAGGAAACCGCTGTCTATGAAGACGCCCTCTACGCCGCTAAAACAGCTAAAAAGGCCGGATTTTATACAATAGGTGTCTATGACAAATGTGCCGCTGAAAACTGGGAGGCATTGAAAGCCCTTTCAGATGAAACAATCCGGGACTGGAAAGAGCCTGTTAATAAATATAACAACAAATAAGGAGGGAAAAATAATGAGTGCAAGCATTGCAATTCAGGTACTGCCCAAGGCAGAAAACGACACCGAACTGGTAAGGATCGTGGATGAGGTCATCGCCTATATCAAAAGCTGCGGTCTGCGCTGTGAAGTAGGCCCCTTTGAAACCACAATCGAGGGTGACAGCTACGACCAGCTCATGGATATTGTAAAGGAATGCCAGCATGTAGCCGTCCGTGCCGGTGCAGAAAAAGTGTCCGCCTATATAAAGGTGGTATATCAGCCGGAGGGCCAAATCCTGACCATCGACCAGAAAATCACCAAACACCGTTAACATGGAGCCGGTTAAATTACGGCTTAAAAGCACATATAAGCATGATGAAGAAAGGGAATCTTTATGAAAACAGCCTTGACGATAGCCGGAAGTGATTCCAGCGGAGGCGCCGGTATTCAGGCCGATATCAAGACCATGACGGCCAACGGCATCTATGCCATGAGCGCCATCACAGCTCTGACCGCCCAGAACACCACCGGTGTCACCGGTATCTTTGATGTAACTCCTGCATTTTTAGCCGCCCAGCTCGACGCCGTATTTACCGACATACGCCCGGATGCGGTAAAAATCGGCATGGTTTCTTCCGCAGAGCTTATCGAGGTTATTGCAGAAAAACTGACACAGTATGGGGCCGGTCACATAGTGGTCGATCCGGTGATGATGTCCACTTCCGGTTCCAAACTCCTCAAGGACAACGCGATCGATGTTCTGAAGGCAAAACTGCTTCCCCTGGCTGAGATTGTGACGCCGAATATCCCGGAGACCGAACTGCTATCAGACACTGCAATCCGCGATGACAAGGATATGGAAAAAGCCGCGCAGATAATCAGCGGGCGGTACGGCTGCACCGTACTCTGCAAAGGCGGCCACAATTTAAACGACGCCAACGACCTGCTGTATATGAACGGTGAAAAACACTGGTTTTATGGACGCAGAATCGATAATCCCAACACCCATGGAACCGGATGCACCCTTTCCAGCGCTATTGCTTCCAATCTGGCAAAAGGAATGGAACTGACTGCGGCGGTGGAACGGGCAAAAGAATATATCTCCGGCGCTTTGGCAGATATGCTGGATTTGGGCAGGGGACAGGGACCTATGAACCATCTGTTTGAATTAAAAGGGGAATTTGTAGTGTAGATTTTAATATTTTGGCGTAGAAGTTATGTTACTGTCCACAGAACTGCGCTTTTCAGCTGGGCTGTGAACAGTAACGATTTCATCACACTTGCAACAGACTTTGCCATACTTTAAAGAGCCTTAGTGACTTTAAAAATTTTTTGTGGTATAGTAAACTTCCACTTTTATGAAAAGGAGTTGATAATATATGCCACAGATGAACAAAGGCGGTAAATTTATTTTTGGAAAGTCACTGATACGAGAGGACTTAACGATACATCTTCCACCGCAGGCACTCACTGAATACAACGCCACAGCAGAGGGAAAAGTCTATCTTTTTACCGGAAGCAAAATTACCGGCGGTTTCTGCGTGACAAGGAAGAGTTTGTTAGAACCATCAAAATTGGGACACATTCTTTCTGCTAATCCGGCTTTACTGAATTACCAGACTTCGGAGGGCGAGTTTATCAAATACAAAGGACGGTCATATTGCTGGGTAAGTATTTCCAGAACTGGTATAATTCAGTTAAATCAGAATATAATTGATTTTCTTAATCTGGAAATTGGAATGGAGCTGTTATCTATCCGAAGCAGCGATATTGCTTTCACAATGGGTGCCAAAGGACCGCTATTAGAAAGGGCAGAAAACTATGATGGAGAAATCAAAATATATTAAAAACAGATATCACGTAACATCCGGTATTACTCAAATAAATGTAAAGGTGCAATTGAAGAATCACCTTTTGTCCAGATTAAAATAGACTTTTTTATTTCACTTTTTTAAACGTTTCGATGTGGAAATATGTTGTTTTTGGTTTATTTCTCTCCTTAATCTATCCTTATCCCCCCCTAGAGTGATCGACTAAACTAAAAGACATATACAAAAACAGAGCCGGCAGGATCTTAATTCCTGTCGGCTCTGCGAACTTCTTATTTTATTCTATTTTCGGCCGGATAACAGATACGGAACCGGAGACTAGAGATACCTCTACTCGAATTCTATCGTAGCCGGCGGCTTCCCGGTACAATCATACAGTACCCTGTTGACCCCCTTCACTTCGTTCACAATCCTGCTCGTCACCTTGCCCAGAACCTCCCAGGGAAGCTCAGCCGATTCGGCAGTCATGAAATCCGACGTTAAAACTGCCCTGAGGGCAATCGCGTAATCATAGGTTCTCTCGTCACCCATGCAACCAACAGAGCGCATATTGGTGATCGCCGCAAAATACTGGCCCAAATCGCCTGCGATGCCTGCCTTATCGATTTCCTCACGGTAAATCGCGTCAGCGTCCTGAACAATTCTCACCTTTTCCGGTGTTACATCACCGATAATTCTCACACCGAGTCCGGGTCCCGGGAACGGCTGACGGAACACAAGTCTCTCCGGAATCCCCAGTTCCAGCCCCGCCTTTCTTACCTCATCCTTGAACAGCATGCGGAGCGGTTCAATGATCTCTTTAAAATCAACATGCTCCGGGAGGCCTCCCACATTGTGGTGGGACTTGATTACCGCCGATTTGCCGAGGCCGGATTCGATGACATCCGGGTAAATTGTCCCCTGGACCAGAAAATCCACCTTACCGATTTTTTTCGCCTCTTCCTCGAACACGCGGATAAATTCTTCTCCTATAATTTTACGTTTCTGTTCCGGATCCGATACCCCGGCCAGCTTCTCATAGAAACGCTCCTGGGCATTCACATGCACGAAGTTTAAATCGTACTGTCCTTCCGGTCCGAATATCGCCTCAACCTCATCTCCCTCATTCTTACGGAGCAGGCCGTGATCGACAAATACGCAGGTTAACTGTTTGCCAATCGCTTTAGCCATCATTACGGCAGCCACGGAGGAGTCCACGCCGCCTGACAGTGCGCAGAGCGCACGGCCGCTTCCGACCTTCTCACGGATTTCACCGATCGTTCTCTCTACGAACGCATCCATCTTCCATTCGCCCGTACATTTGCAGACATTATATACAAAGTTAGAAAGCATCTTCGTGCCTTCCTGTGTATGCATAACCTCGGGATGGAACTGGACGGCGTACCAGTTATTTTCCTCACACTCCATGGCCGCAACCGGGCAGACAGGAGTTGTGCCGGTAATCTTGAATCCTTCCGGCGCTTTTTCAATATAATCCGTATGGCTCATCCAGCAGATCGTCTTTGGTGATACGCCCTCAAACAGCTTGGAATCCGTATCTACTTCCACCTCTGTCTTACCGTACTCGCTGACAGGAGCCGTTGCCACCTTGCCCCCGAGCAGATGCGCCGTGAGCTGCGCGCCATAGCAGATTCCCAAAATCGGAATACCCAGTTCAAAAATTTCCTTTGGACAGCTGGCAGAGTCTTCCCCGTACACACTGTTCGGTCCGCCGGTAAAAATGATTCCTTTCGGGTTCATTTCCTTAATCTGTTCCAGCGGCATATTGTATGAATGTACTTCACAATACACGTTGCATTCTCTGACTCTTCTGGCAATAAGCTGGTTATACTGGCCGCCAAAGTCCAATACAATAATCATCTCTTTTTCCACGAGTATTCCTCCTAATAATTTCCGTTGGTAAATTTAAATAATGTTAGTGAATCTAAACAATGACCTCAAATTCATAATCATACAGCAGTGTCCTGCCGTAACTATTATCGGCAAAATTGCCATAAATTATAAACTCAGGCCAATTCTCTACAACACCGGTCAAACACCTGCCATAACGGCAGTTACATTTCCCGCCTTTAAGCGTACTCTTTATTATAAAATAATGACGATATATTGACAAGAAGTTTTTTCACGGTTTTACGCCATTTTTCGCCCTATATTTTGTATCTTTGCAACAGTATGGAAAAAATGTCAAACAGCCTCATGCCGGCCTCCGATACCTTAAAGGGCAGAGACAAGCCTGTTTCTGTTCACACGCCTGCCAAAACGCGGCTGGGCTGCGAACAGAAACCAAACCTTGCTTCTGCCCTGATAACTCGTTTTCCGTCCCCGATTGGAGGGTGTCGTGAGGGGGAAATCCGGCCGGAATGAATTGCTGCGGGGACTGTTTGCGCTCTTTGGAGTGCGCAGCGGTTCTAAGCTCGTGAGGAACCTCGCTAAGCACCGGCGGACTCCCATGTCCCCTCCGCAATTGATTCCGCCTAC
>OIZR01000330.1_pt1 | contig 39222 bp, 28 predicted proteins | sample 1588591 | NCBI WGS metagenome assembly OIZR01 (sample SAMN03283249) | human gut metagenome | biome: human-associated habitat; material: feces | host: Homo sapiens | place: USA | collected 2013 | reverse complement strand
TGGTCTAATTCGAGATAGCGGATGCCTTCCTGTCCAAAAACGAATGCGGAGACAACGTTCAGCACATCCCGGATAACGGACAGTGTCTTATTCAAAATAACCATCTGCTCTGATGTAGGGTATAGTTTGATTTTAGCAGTAATGGTAACAGATTTCATAGATTTTGTACCTCATAACATTTTTTATGTTCTGGGTATATTTTACCATGATTAAGAGTAAAAAGGCAAATGAATGTTTGAAAAATTAAAAAGGAGAAGGAGCTCGCGAAAGAGTCAGGAGGGGTACAATTCCTCTCATGTCTAAAGACACAAGTCTCCATGTGTATTTATGAAATACAAGATCGATGTGGCGCGTATCCGCGAAAATTCAATCGTATTAAATGGCTGGGTGATCGGAAGCAGTCCGGAGGCAGAGGTTTTATTCACTGTCCAGGATGAGAATCAGAAGAACGTGGAGTTTAAGTACGTTCCGGTGCGCCGCGATGACGTCAGCCAGAATTATTTTAAGACCGTATATGAGAAGGACTTCGGATTTGATATCCGCATTCCTTATGTGAGAGATAATAATGAGGACCGTTTCCTGGTGATTCGGTGCGACGGGAAGACCTCCAGGGTGAAGCTGAATACGGAGATCATCGAGAAGCACAACAGCTCTGCGCATAAGAAGCACGCGAAGCTAAAGAGTATGATGAATAAGGAGACGCTCCATTCGGCAATCGAGTTCTGGAAGGAAAACGGCTTAAAAGCGTTTCTTTTGAAGTCGAGCCACAAGCTTCAGGGGATTGACAGTGATTACGATTATCCGGAATGGTACCAGCTGACGAAGACGACTGACGAAGAGCTGGAGGCGCAGAAATCGATGGAATTCGATTATATGCCGAAGCTGTCCGTGGTGATTCCGGCTTACAAGACGCCGGAGCGGTATCTGGCGGCCATGCTGGATTCCTTAAGGGCACAGACCTATAAGCACTGGGAGGTCTGCGTGGCAGACGGAAGCCCCAGAGGCGAGAGCGCGGAGCGCGTGCTTAAGCGGTATGCCATGAAGGACGAGAGAATCCGCTACGTGGTTCTGGGTGAAAATAAGGGAATCGCGGGAAATACCAACGCTGCCATCGATATGGCGAAGGGCGATTTCATCGTTCTGGCCGATCACGACGACACGCTGGCGCCGGATGCGCTGTTTGAGTGTGTGAAGGCGATCAACCGTGATCCGGAGATCGACGTGGTCTATACGGATGAGGATAAGCTGGATATTGACGGCGGGGAATTGTTTGAACCGCATTTCAAGCCTGATTTTAATCCGGATTTGCTGACGAGTGTGAACTATATCTGCCATTTATTCGTGGTAAACCGGGAATTATTAGATGAGGTCGGGGGCTTTTTAGAAGAGTTTGACGGAGCCCAGGATTACGACTTCATTTTCCGCTGCACGGAGAAGGCCAGAAAGATTTACCATGTGCCGAAGGCACTGTATCACTGGCGCTGCCATCAGAATTCCACCTCCAGCAATCCGGAGAGCAAGCTTTACGCCTTCGAGGCGGGGGCGCGGGCCATTCAGGCTCATTATGAGCGTATGGGAATCCGGGCGCTGTCCGTGGAAAAGGGCGTGGATTATGGAATTTACCATACGAAATTCGAGATAACCGGGAATCCTCTGGTATCAGTCATCATTCCCAATAAGGATCATGCCGCGGATCTGGATGTGTGTATGCGTTCCCTGATTGAGAAGGGAACCTATAAGAATCTGGAGTTTGTGATTGTGGAGAACAACAGCACGGAGCAGGCGACCTTTGATTATTACGAACGGATTCAGAAGGAATTTGATTTTGTGCATGTGGTTACATGGGAGCGGGAATTTAATTACTCCGCAATCAATAATTTTGGCGTGACAGCAGCTTCAGGAGAGTACCTCCTGTTCCTGAACAACGATACGGAGCTGATCAATCCCGAAAGTATCGAGGAGATGCTGGGATTCTGCCAGAGGGACGATGTGGGGATTGCGGGAGCCAGACTTCTCTATTCGGACGATACCATCCAGCATGCGGGAGTGGTTGTGGGATTCGGCGGCATTGCCGGTCATACCTTCATCGGCCTTCACCGTGCGGAGAGCAGCTATTTCAACCGGGCCATGTGTGCTCAGGATTACAGTGCGGTGACCGCGGCCTGTATGATGAGCAAAAAATCGCTGTTTGAAACGGTCGGCGGCTTCTCGGAGGAACTGGCCGTCGCGTTCAATGATATCGATTACTGCATGAAGATCCGGTCTTTGGGCAAGCTTGTGGTATACGCGCCGTATGCGCTTTTCTATCACTATGAGTCCAAATCCCGGGGGCTCGAGGACACGCCTGAGAAGGTGGAGCGGTTTAACCGGGAGATTAAGATGTTTGCGGACAAGTGGCCGGATATCTTAAAGAATGGCGATCCGTATTACAATCCCAACTTAACGCTTCGCAAATCCAACTTCGCTTTACGCGACCTGCGCAGGGAGAAAATCGGGGAGCCTTATCGGCTGGAGGTATGAGATGTCAAGGAAAGTAACAGTCGTTATTCCAAACTATAACGGGCTGAGGTTTATGGAACCGTGTTTTGCGGCTCTTGCGGCTCAGAGTGAGAAGAACTTTGATGTTCTGGTGGTGGACAACGGATCTTCGGATGGAAGCGTGGAGTGGCTGAAGGAGCATGAAATTCCTTCTGTGTTCCTGCCTGATAATATCGGGTTTCCGGGCGCGGTTAATATCGGCATCAAAAAAGCGCAGACGCCCTATGTAATCCTTTTAAATAACGATACGGAACCGAAGCCGGATTACATCCGGGAAATGATCCGGATGATAGAGCGTTCCCCGAAGATATTTTCAGTGAGCAGCCGGATTCTCCAGCTGTATCACAAGGAACTGATGGACGACGCGGGAGATATGTACAGCCTGCCCGGCTGGGCATTCCAGAGAGGCGTCGGACAGCCGGTTACCGGATATAAACGCCCGTGCCGTGTGTTTGCGGCCTGTGCGGCAGCGGCGATCTACCGGAGGGAGGTCTTCGAGGAGATTGGATACTTCGACGAATCTCATTTTGCCTATTTAGAGGATGTGGATGTCGGCTACCGGGCCAGGATATACGGATATGACAACGTATACTGCCCGGCTGCAGAGGTTTACCATGTGGGAAGCGGAACCAGCGGTTCCAAATACAATTCCTTCAAGGTAAAACTTGCGGCAAGAAACAATATTTATTTGAATTATAAGAACATGCCGCTTCTTCAGCTGCTGTTTAATCTGCCGTTTCTCCTGGCCGGGACCGGAATTAAATACCTGTTTTTCAAAAAAATGGGCTATGGCGCCGACTACGCGGAAGGCTTTTGTGAGGGAATAAAAACCCTTGGTACATGTAAAAAAGTGGCGTTCCGGACAGAACATATCGGGAATTATCTGCAGATTGAATGGGAACTCTTTACCGGCACGCTTCTCTATGTGTGGGAATTTCTCAAAAGAAGATTAAAAAAACTTACGGCGATTTAAGAATTATTTAATGGCATCATGGTACATTATCATGTATAATATACGAGAAATTATCATGGACAAGTTAGGTTTTCGTCGTACGACAGGAAGGTTATGCTGCTATGATAAAGGACAATCAGAAAAAACTGAACGGATTTCATGTAGTGCTGGATGGGCTGGTTATTATCGCCTCCTATGCTCTGGCGTGGTTTATCCTGCTTATGGGAAACCGGTTATTCAGCCCTGAAAAGAAGCTGCTGGCACCGCAGTATTATTTTGCTGCGCTCATCATAATCGTACCGGGATATCTGCTGCTTTACGGTATATTCCACCTCTATGCGCCGAAACGGGTGCAGCAGAGACGATATGAGTTTGCCAATATCTGTAAGGCCAATCTTATTGGGTTTCTGCTTGTTACCATGGTCTTGTTTCTTCTTAACAAGAATCCATACTTTTGGAACTTCTCGAAGAGAATGGTATTTTATTTCTTCGCGATTAACATCATACTGGAAACGCTGGAGCGGAATCTGATCCGTTACGTACTTCATTCCATGCGTTCCAAGGGTTATAATCAGAAGCATATTCTGCTCATTGGTTACAGCCGCGCCGCGGAAGGCTTTATCGACCGGGTGCAGCAGAATCAGGAGTGGGGCTATCAGGTCAAGGGCATCCTGGATGACCATAAGGAATGGGGAACCGAGTATAAGTCGATCCATGTGATCGGCACGGTGAGCGATTTGGATGAGATTCTGGCGCTCAATTCTCTCGATGAGATTGCCATCACGCTGAGCATTGACGAATATGCAAACCTGGAAAAAATCGTGGCTTCCTGTGAAAAATCAGGCGTCCATACCAAATTTATTCCCGATTATAATAATATCATACCGACCCGTCCCTATACCGAGGACTTACAGGGGCTGCCGGTTATCAATATCAGACACGTACCGCTGACCGATCCGGTCAATGCGATTATGAAGCGGATTGTTGATATCTTCGGAGCCATTGCGGCGATTGTGCTGTTTTCGCCGGTTATGCTGGTGACCGCTGTGCTCATTAAGCTGACATCTCCGGGGCCGCTGATCTACAGCCAGGAACGGGTGGGACTTCATAACAGACCTTTTAAGATGTACAAGTTCCGGTCCATGGTGGTCCAGGCGCCTTCTGAGGAGAAGAGCAGATGGACGACGCCCCACGATTCGCGTGTGACACCGATCGGACGGTTTATCAGGAAGACAAGTATTGACGAGATGCCTCAGTTTTTCAACGTTTTGATGGGTGATATGAGCCTGGTGGGACCGAGACCTGAGCGTCCGCTGTTTGTAGAGAAGTTTAAAGAGGAGATACCGCGGTATATGATTAAGCATCAGGTCCGTCCGGGGATTACCGGCTGGGCGCAGGTCAACGGCTACCGTGGAGATACCTCCATCACGAAACGAATCGAGCACGATTTATATTACATCGAGAACTGGACCCTTGGATTTGATTTTAAGATTTTGTTTCTTACTGTGTTCAAAGGGTTTATCAATAAAAATGCGTACTGAGTAATGTCCGGTACAGCAGGCACCAGAGGATGAGGTTATTTACATGAGCAAGGAATACGATGATGAGTTAGACCGCGCTTCCGGCCCGAATGGGCGGAGCAGGGCCAGAAACAGTGAACACGGAACTTCGGAAGATGCTTACTATCTGGATGATGACTTAAGTACCGCAGGATATAGCGATGCGGACGGTGACACATATGGAAGACAGCAGACGGGAAGACCCATGGGCCGCCCGTCTGAGAGTGCGCAGGGAAATGGCCGGCCTTCCGCAGGTACCGGCAGAGCATCGGGAAACGGCGGACCGCAGGGCGGGAACACCAGGATGCAGGGCAACAGCGGAATGCAGGGCGGCAGCGCCAGAACAGCAGGAAGTGCCGGTGCACAGGGTGGAAGCTCCAGAGCCGCAGGAAACGTCGGAATGCAGGGAGGAAGCTCCAGAGCCGCAGGAAACGTCGGAATGCAGGGAGGAAACTCCAGAACTGCAGGAAATAGTGGAATGCAGGGAGGAAACTCCAGAGCCGCAGGAAATGGCGGAATGCAGGGAGGAAACTCCAGGCCCGCAGGAAATGGCGGAATGCAGGGAGGAAACTCCAGGGCCGCAGGAAATAGTGGAATGCAGGGAGGAAACTCCAGGGCCGCAGGAAATGGCGGAATGCAGGGAGGAAACTCCAGAGCCGCAGGAAATAGTGGAATGCAGGACGGAAACGTCAGGCAATCCGGAAATGGCGTACCCCAGGGCGGAACTGCCAGGAATGCAGGAAACGGTGCGCCGCAGGGCAGTTTAGGAAACGGATCGAGGAATGCAGGAAACGGACAGACCCAGGGCGGTATGAGACAGGCCGGAGCGGCGGGGAATGGAAATGGCAGGGCCCGACAGGAAGGCGGAAGACCGGACGGAGGAAATCCGGTTCAGGGCGGAATGTCGAGAACAACTGGAAGACCTTCCGGGAATGGACAGCCTCAGGGCGGCGCCGGGAGATCCTCAGGAACCTCCGGCTATGAGCCGAGGCGTCAGACGCTTCAGGGAACCTCGCTTCAGATCGGTGACGGCGGAAGCGGTTCAGGCGGAATGGGAGGAAGGAAGCCTCAGGACGCAGCGAACCGGGCAGCAGCAAGCCGTTCGGCGGCACAGGCTGCGAAGAAGAAAAAAATCAGAAGAATCATTGTTATGGCAGTCGCGGAAGTGCTGACACTGATTTGCATTGGGTTTTATGGTTATGCGCTGCGATTAAACAGTTCCTTGATTCATTCCAACGATTTTGACAAGAGCAAGGTAAAGAACACAGAACTGCCTGTCGCTAAGACGGAACATATGCAGGGATATATGACAATCGCTGTGTTTGGTGTGGACAGCAGAGATGGAAACGTACATAAGGGAACGAATACCGACGTGATCATGCTCTGCAACATCAACCGCGATACGGGAGAGATTAAGCTGGTATCCGTTTTCCGTGATACGTATTTAAACACCAGCAGCGGCGGAACTTATAACAAAATCAATTCCGCCTATGCGAACGGCGGCGCCGAGCAGGCGCTGGCGGCACTGAACCGGAACCTGGATTTAAACATCGAGGACTATGTGACCTTTAACTGGAAATCTGTGGCAGATGGCATCAATATGCTGGGCGGTATCGATGGAATCGATATCAGTAAGGCAGAATTCCGCTACATCAATTCCTTTATTACAGAGACTGTACAAAAGACCGGCGTGCCGTCCACTCAGCTTAAGTCGGCGGGTGTCCAGCATCTGGATGGAATCCAGGCAGTTGCTTATGGCCGTCTTCGTCTGATGGATACGGACTATGCCAGAACAGAGCGTCAGCGTCTGGTTATTCAGAAGGCATTTGAAAAAGCAAAACAGGCCGATCTCGGCCTTTTGAACCGGATTCTTCTGATGGAAGTGGAACAGGTCGAGACATCGCTGTCATTCAGCGATTTAACCAGCCTGATTCTCGATATCGGCAAATACCATATCGGTGAAACCGGCGGCTTCCCATTTGCCCGGGATTCCATGATTATGGGTAAGAAGGGAGACTGTGTTATTCCTCAGACACTGGAGTCGAATGTAACGGAACTCCACAAATTCCTGTATGGAGAAGAGGGATACCAGACGACTGATTTGGTGAAGAAGATCAGTGCGAAGATCTCGGCTGATTCCGGTATGTATAAAAAGGGAGTCAGTGTAGATCATGTTCCGACGGATCAGGGATACGTTCCAAAAGAGACGAAGGAGACGGATGAGACAAAGAAAACGACGAAGGAATCCGATGAGATTGACGAGCGGGAGTCCACATCAGAGGGCACATCGATCGAGGAGACGGATGAGAACGGAGATCCTGTAAAGCCGACGAAACCGGGAGAGACGACGGCGGATGGCACGAAGCCAACGAAACCGGGAGAGACCACAGCGGATGGTACGAAGCCGACGAAACCAGGGGAAACCACGGCAGACGGCACGAAACCGACCAGTTCGACGAAGCCGGGAGAAACCACGGCGGATGGCACGAAGCCAACCAGTCCGACGAAACCGGGAGAGACGACATCGGCGGTTAAACCTTCCTCACCGGGAGATGAGACCACGGAATCGTCGGATTCCAGCACGGGACCTGGCGTAAAGCCTACGACGGCGCCTCATGAGTCCACCAGCGCACCGGAGACAACATCTCCGGGACCGGGCGGTTCAGCAGGGCCGGGAGGCGGAGGAACCGTACAGCCGGGCGGTTCAGGGAACGATGATGTAATCACGGTACCACCGCCAAACGCGGCATAAAGCATACTTAAGACATTCAAAAAGACATCTTTCAGGACTTTAAAAGCCCGGAAGATGTCTTTTTTTGCGATTTTCACATATTGAATATAATTTTATCACAAAATAGTCACATTTCATTGATAGACTTCAAATATCAAAAGAAAACAAAGGAAACAGGAAAGGGGATAGTTTTTATGTATAACGAAAATGAAAACAACGATCTGGGCCGTACGACTCCTGAAGAACATAAAGAAGAACCTATTACAACGAACTTTACAATGAGAGATCCGGACCCGGAAGAAGCAGCACGTGAAAACGGCTATGAGAGTAAAGAGACTCAGCCGGAGTACACAAGACAGGAGAGCCGATCCGTATATGGACAGCAGCCCTATACGGAAAACCAGAGCCAGGGGATGAATCAGAACCAGGGCGCGAATCAAAGCCAGGGAATGAATCAGAGCCAGGGCGTGAATCAAAGCCAGGGGATGAATCAGAATCAGGGCATGAACCAGAGCCAGGGCGTGAACCAGAGTCAGGGAATGAACCAGGCTCAGAATCAGCAGACATACAGACCTGCGCAGCCGATGGGACAGAACCCATACCAGAGCGGCCAGAATGCATATCAGGGCAGCCAGAGCGGACAGAACGCATATCAGGGCAGCCAGAGCGGGCAGAACGCATATCAGGGAAGCCAGAACGGTCAAAGCCAAAACGCATACCGTTCCTCCTATGGTTATCAGCAGACGTCACAGAATCAGCAGTCCTATGGCGGGCAGCAGGGAATTCCGCATTATCAGGAGCACCAGTATCAGAGAATGACGCAGGGACCCGTTCCGGAAGGACCGAAGCCGCCGAAGAAGAAATCAGGTTTTGCAAAGAGAGCGGCAGCGATTGTAGGCGCAGCTCTGGTATTCGGTGTGGTAGCCGGAAGTACCATGGTTGGAATCAACTGGGCGGCTGGCAGCTACAATCAGAGAAATCAGGTGGAGATCAGCCAGGCTGAGACACTACCGTCATCAGATGGTTCAGCGGCTGCATCTTCGGACAGCACATCAGGTCAGGTAAGTGGAATGGCTGCCAATATGGACGTATCTGCGATTGTTGATAAGGCAATGCCGTCAGTAGTTGCCATTACGAGCAAAGTAATCTATGAGAGCCAGACATTCTTCGGCCCGATGCAGAGAGAGGGCGTAGGAAGCGGTTCCGGTATTATTGTAGGAAAAAATGATGATGAACTTCTGATCGTTACAAATAATCACGTGGTACAGGGCGCCGAAGAACTGAAGGTAACCTTCATTGATCAGACTCCTGTGGATGCCGCGATCAAAGGAACAGACGCAGACAGCGATTTAGCAGTGATTGCAGTGGCACTTAAGGATATTCCGTCCGATACACTGAGCCAGATCGCCATTGCCAGCCTCGGCAATTCCGATAATATCAAGGTAGGCCAGGGCGTTGTGGCAATCGGTAATGCACTCGGTTACGGTCAGTCCGTAACAGTCGGATATATCAGCGCACTCGACCGTACTGTACAGACAGAAGACGGCGTGAGCAGGGATCTTCTTCAGACAGATGCAGCCATCAATCCAGGCAACAGCGGCGGCGCACTTTTAAATATGCAGGGCGAAGTCATTGGCATCAACTCAGCCAAGTATTCTTCAACAGAAGTAGAAGGCATGGGATATGCAATTCCGATCTCCAAGGCTCAGAATATTATTGATACTCTGATGACAAAGAAGACCAGGACTCAGGTGGCAGATACAGAGCAGGGGTATTTAGGCGTTCAGATCAAGAACATTGATGCGGCAACCAGCCAGCAGCTTGGCATGCCACAGGGCGTTTTCATCTATAAGATCGTGGAAGGCGGCGCAGCTTCCAAGTCTGACCTCCGCGAAAAAGATATCATTACTAAATTTGACGGACAGAGCATCAAGACATACGATGATTTAACCAACATGCTGAAATACTATGAGGGTGGAACAACCGTTACCGTAACGGTACAGTCTCTGGAAAATGGTCAGTATGTGGAGAGAAATGTAGATATTACACTGGATAAGAAACCGGTAGAGAATTCCGTGAACTGATAGGGAAGAGACCGGCCGATTCAGGGAAGTAACAGCGCGCAGGCGCGCGGAGAAGGCTGAAAGAGTCTTCTCCGCGCGTTTTTTGATTGGATGGGAAAATTCGTCCTATGAAATAAAAACCTTCCGGGGGCTGCACACTGCGCGCTAAGGAGATATGGCCGCTGAAGCGACCGTGCTCCGGCGCGCGCGTCCGGTTTGTCAAACTTTTTGTCCAAGCACTTTACCATTTTACGGTAAAGAATGGAAGGAAGTTGTTAAAAAAGTCTAAAATGCGGCAGTGCTCTTGTAGGATGAAAGTAAATGATTTATAATGAACAGGTGTGCCGGCAGTGAAATACGGCGGACAGAACGATAACGAATAATGATAACACATAGCGCTAACACATAACGACAACGCATACCGACAACATATAACAATCACATATAACTTAACATATAAAAGGAGATTAAATTTTGGAAGATAAAGAATATCTGGAAGAGACAAAGGACAGAGACGAGGGCGGCAAGGCTGTTTCGGAAGATGCGGGAAAGACGTCTGTGAAGGACGATGATGAGTATGAGAAGATCTGTTACGTCTGCCGCAGACCGGAGAGTAAGACCGGTCCCATGGTTACCATGGGCGGGATGAATCTCTGCCATGACTGTATGCAGAAGGCATTTGACTCGGTGACACAGGGGGGATTTGACCTGTCGAAGATTCAGAATATGCCTTACATGAACTTAAACTTAAGTGAGTTTGGCAATCTGACTAATCAGGATGTGGAAATTCCGAAGAAGCAGAAGATCAAAAAACGGACTCCCGAGGCGAAGAAGCCGGAGTTTGATTTAAAGGATATACCGGCGCCCCATGTGATCAAACAGAGACTGGATGAGTACGTGATCGGACAGGAGCAGGCCAAGAAGGTAATTTCTGTTGCGGTTTACAACCATTATAAGCGTGTTTTCCTGGTGGATTCCGACAAGAGAGATGAGGAAGGAAACGTACAGATTGAGAAATCCAATATTCTGATGATCGGGCCGACAGGAAGCGGAAAGACGTATCTTGTAAAGACTCTGGCGAAGCTTCTGGACGTGCCGCTGGCGATCGCGGACGCCACCTCATTAACGGAGGCCGGCTACATAGGCGACGATATTGAGAGCGTGGTCTCCAAGCTTCTGGCCGCGGCCGATAACGATGTGGACCGGGCGCAGCGCGGTATCATTTTTATCGATGAGATTGATAAGATCGCGAAAAAGAAAAATACCAACAGCCGGGACGTGAGCGGCGAATCGGTTCAGCAGGAGCTCTTAAAGCTTCTCGAGGGCAGCAATGTGGAGGTGCCGGTCGGCTCCAACCAGAAGAACGCTCTCACACCCATGACCACCGTCAGTACGGATAATATCTTATTTATCTGCGGCGGAGCGTTTCCGGATCTGGAGGACATTATTAAGGAGCGTTTGACGAATAAGTCTTCTATCGGATTCGCAGCAGAGCTTAAGGATAAGTTTGATAAGGATCCTAATATTTTAGGCCGTGTGATGAACGAGGATTTGAGAAAATTCGGCATGATTCCGGAGTTCCTGGGCCGTTTGCCGATTACGGTTACCCTGCAGTCACTGACAAAGGAGCTGCTGGTGAGAATCTTAAAGGAACCGAGAAATGCGATATTAAAGCAGTATGAGAAGCTGCTGGAACTGGATGAAGTAAAGCTTGTATTTGAAGATGACGCACTGGAATGGATCGCAGAGCAGGCCATGAAAAAAGAAACCGGAGCCAGGGCCCTTCGTTCCATTATCGAGGATTTCATGCTGGATATCATGTATGAAATCCCGAAGGACCCCGAGATCGGTTCCGTCGTCATTACGAGAGCATACCTCGATAAAAACGGAGGTCCTCTCATCCGAATGAGAGGCTATCATTAATTTATTCTCTGATACGTAAAAAGGTCTGATAGAGATCCAGCGTACCGTATCCCCACTCTCGGTTGGGATAGGTGTAGGCTGGATTTCTGTTTGCCCCACGGATTAGATAGGCGCGTACACTGGCATCGCTCATGGCGGGATTGTTGCCCCGGACGATGCCCCAGGTGAAGAGGTCGGCCACCGCCCCGGCCACATGGGCCGCAGCCACGGAGGAGCCGGTGCGCCGGGTCATGGGGAAGGTGTCACCGGCTCCTCCCGGCGACAGTCCGGGACCGTAGACGTTGACACCAGGGGCTGCCAGATCCGGCTTAATTAAACCGCCCCGGGAATATCCCCTGCTGGAGTGGATGTAGATGCTGTTATTTATGTGGTTATAGGTGCTGACCGTGATGGGAACCGCAGCATTGGCCGGTTCCGTGATCGTGGTGTCAGGGTCGGAACGCAAAAAAAAGGTATCCTCGTCGATGAAACCCTGGATGGGGAGCCACATATGGAAGATTCCGGTGATAAATAAGGAATTGTAGACACGGACGTGCCAGATTCCTGCGGTCGGTGCGTCGAAGCGCATCAGGACAAACTGGCTGCCGGAACCGATCTCCGTGGTACGGTAGTTGATGGTAATAACCGTTTGCTCCAGGGTAAATGGAACCGTGATTTCCGCCCCCAGGCCGATGGGAAGCCGCGGGATTGCCTCACCTGTGGGGGAGACGAATCCTACGGTATACAGTTCCGGTTCCGTTGCCCACAGCTCAAGGAAGAAGCCGCGTTCCCCGCTGGCTACCCGTATTTCCACGTCGTCGTATTCCTGGCCGCTCAGCAGACGTCCCATGTAATGATGGCGCAGCCCTGCTTCATTGCCGGCCGGGAGGACGGCGGAGACTCCTACAAGACGCCCGATGTTGCCTAAGACCAGGCCAAGAGGCGATGTGCCGTCGTGGCTTCCGTAATTCGTGCCAAGTCCGATGTAGATGACGAGAGGAAGGCCCTGCCGAAGTGCCAGCAGCTCTAGGTATTTGATTCCCATCATGATATCATTTTCCTGATAGGCAATGGCATCCTCGGGGAGTAAGTAAAAGTCCCGGAGATATTGTTTGGCCGGTTTCAGCTTCACAATGCCGATGGAGCAGTTGGGGGCGGCGCCTGTGAAGTCCTCGTTTGCAGTCGCTCCGCCTGCCGCGATACCCGCCATAAAGGTGCCGTGTCCGGAAGTATCGGTGGAAGGAACGATGGAGAGCGGGTCAGGAGAGCGCAGCGCCTCATCGATCTGAGGTTTTAAAAATTCCTGCCCATAGGAGAAGCTCATGGCCGGTACGGCAGCGGGAATCCCAAAGGGAGCATCCATGGTGCCTATGGGCGCGGGAAGCGTCTGGTCCCAGATACCGAGAATCCGGGAGCTGCCATCCGGGAGCCGGAACAGCGGATTGCGGTAGTCGATCCCCGTGTCGATGAAGCCGATCATGGTGCCTTCCCCACGCAGATTCAGCGTTGGCTGCTCAAAGGTCTGGATAATGCCGGAGGCTTCCATGCTGGTGGTATCGAGCAGGGTATAGAGCGTGGGAATGGCGGTATAAGTATATTTTTTTGTGGTGATAGGAAGGAGCGGTTCTAGCAGACTATATACAATGGCAAATTCCTGATCGACATAATCGATACAGCCCGCCTGCTGCTGCAGGATGATGTCTTCCGGAGAACTGTTGTTGTGGTGTATGATAAAGTCCCCGTACTCTTCCGAGGCGGGATTAAAATCACAGACTGGCATGAAAAAAACTCCCACATTCTTTTTAGTAATGTATGCAGGTTCGGGGGCGGGAATTACTGGACTATGGATAAAAAACATAGTAAAATGGAGATAATAAAGACGGAAGGAGTGTGCGTCATGGTATTTATCGGTATCATCGTGCTGCTGGCGGCAGTGGATCTCTGTATAAAAAAGGCGATTGAAGAGCAGGAGGAATCCTCATTTCCCAAAGAACTGAACGGGACGGGAGGCAGGATCGTACTGCATAAGAACCACAATCCCGGATTTTCCTTTGGCTTTTTAAAAGAGAAGCCGGAATACGTGAAGATGGTTCCCCTGGCGGTGGCTTCGTTCATTGGCGGCGGACTCGTGTGGATGCTGCCTAAGAAGGGGAATATCGCTGATAAGCTTGCCTTATCGGTGACTCTCGGCGGAGCCGTCAGCAATTTATATGACCGTCTCGTGAGAGACTATGTGGTGGATTATTTCAGCATTCAGTTCGGCAGATTAAAACGGGTTGTATTTAATCTGGGGGATATGTTTATTTTCTTCGGAGCCGGAATGATGCTGGTTCTGGAACTGATCAGAGCCTGGAAAGAACGCTGAATTACTGCGTGAATTGAGGGATAAAGCGGCCGCCTTATTGACACGGCCGCTTTTCTATTGTAGAATCAATAGCAAAATATGAAAAATAGGAGTTGATTTTTTTGGATTCAAGTGACTATATACAGTTGCTTATTTTGATTCTATTGATTGGATTGTCTGCATTTTTCTCTTCCGCGGAGACTGCACTTACCACGGTGAATAAAATTCGGATCAGAAACCTGGCAGAGGCGGGCGACAAAAGCGCTGTTACGCTGACGAAGGTTCTGGAGGACCAGGGTAAGATGCTGAGCGCGATTCTTGTGGGAAACAACGTAGTGAACTTAACGGCTTCCTCCATGTCCACCACACTGGCCATGAATATCTGGAGCAATAAGGCGGTTGGCGTTGCTACCGGCGTTCTGACGCTGGTAATTCTGGTATTCGGTGAGATTTCCCCGAAGACGATTTCTACCCTGTATTCTGAGAAAATTTCATTAAAATATGCAAAATTCATCTACCTGTTCATGACGGTCATGACACCGGTGATTTATGCGGTCAATGTGCTGTCCTCCGGTTTTCTGCGCCTTGTCCACGTGGATCCCAACCGGAAGCAGGAGGCCATCACCGAGGATGAGCTGCGTACCATCGTGGAGGTAAGCCACGAAGAGGGCGTAATCGAATCGGAAGAGAAGAAGATTATTAATAATGTATTCGATTTCGGTGATTCTGTGGCAAAGGATATTATGGTTCCTAGAATCGACATGGCGATGGTTGAGGTAGACGCTACCTACGATGAGTTGATCGATATCTTCCGCGAGGAAAAATATACCCGTATGCCCGTATACGAAGAGACAACGGACAACGTAATCGGTATCATTAACATGAAGGATGTCCTCCTCATCGACCGGAATGAAGAGTTTCATATCCGTGATCTGCTCCGTGAGCCGCTCTATACATATGAGTATAAGAACACGGCGGAGCTGATGGTGGAGATGCGCCAGACCAGCAACAACATGATCATCGTCCTGGACGAGTATGGCGCTACGGCCGGTATGATCACGCTGGAGGACTTACTGGAAGAGATTGTCGGTGAGATCCGGGATGAGTACGACGAGGATGAAGAACAGGAGCTGGTGGAAGTCGGCCCTGGAGAATATGTGGTGGAAGGCTCCATGAAGCTGGACGATTTAAACGATCAGCTGGATCTGGAACTGGAATCCGAGGACTATGATTCGATCGGCGGTCTGATTATCGGGCAGCTGGACCGCCTTCCGGAAGAAGGCGAGAGCGTCGTCTGTGACGGGATCCGCCTGGTTGTGGACAGGCTGGACAAGAACCGGATCGACCGGGTGCACATGTATCTTCCGAAGGAGCAGAACATTGACGCGTAGGGAGGCGGCAGTATGAAGGTGATTTATCATATCGATGAGATGGACAGGTGGCCCCTGGTGCTTGGGAATGTCAAGAACATGACCGCTTACTATCATGAGCAGAAGGAGAGCTACACCATCGAAGTGCTGGCCAACTCGGCCGCGGTGAACGGGTATGCAGTGACGTCACCGGAGCATGAAGACGCCATGAAGGCCCTGGCAGGAGAAGGCGTGGTATTCGCCGCCTGCAGCAATGCCCTGAAGGGGAATGCCATGACGAAGGATGATATCTTTGATTTTATCACCGTGGTTCCGGCCGGCGTGGTGGAACTGGCGGCGAGGCAGGCCGAAGGGTATGCCTATATCAGGCCATAACAAAGAAAAAAAGAGAGTGCCGGAGACGCGGCCCGTGGAGCAGATTAAGCTCCATAAGCCGATGTCTCCGGCACTCTTTTTTTAGTAACACAGGAAAGTTTCGCTCATGCGCTGCCCCGTATCTCTCCCATACGGGGATAATCAGCTGATCATCCCGCCGATGGTCCCGCTGGCCGCGCAGATGGCCATGGTGGTGAGAATCTGGTTCATCGTTCCGTTCAGCCCCTTGTTTAACAGGAAGGAGACGGCTAAAAGCACCAGGAAATAGACGAGTCCCAGCGTCAGCCCCCAGAAAAAGCGGCGCTGCCGTATGCTCTTTCCCATGATGAGTCCGCCGACTAAACAGGTGATGATGTAGACCGCGTTGACACCGATGCGGATCTGTCCCTCCTTTAAGCGGAATTTATAGAGGGCAAAGGCCAGAACAACCAGGAGAATTCCGGTCAGTATGTACGAGATGAGCAGGGTTTTTAGGGTGGCCTGCAGCTTTGATTTTTCCATTTGTTTCTCCCCCAATCTTGTCTTCTGGTTCAGTATATTCTGGGGGAGAGGGGGTTATTCATAGAAAATGGAGTTACAATATTTTCAAAAAGCCATATTATTAAAAAATACACAGGTTTCCTGTTGTCAATATGGCGAAACGATAACGATATTAGAAATGATAAATTGAAAAAATAATAGTAAAAATATATGATGTACTTACAAAGAAGCACATGAAAAAACATGAAAAAGTATAAAATGTGCACAAAGGAGGACTCGTTTTATGAGAAAGCAAGGAGTATTGAAAGCGGCGGCGGGAGTTATGTCAGTATGTTTACTGGCCGGTTCATTAGCTGGATGCGGTGTGAAGAAAGCAGAGGGGACTGTTTCCACAACAGCGGGCACGGCGGCAGAGGGAACGGTACAGACAGAGGCTAAGGCGTCTGACGAAAAGGAGGCGCCCGTCAAATTAAAACTGTTCTTAACGAATAAGAATATCGTAGACGGCTCTTATGCCAAAAAGATGATTGAAGAAGCCACCAATACGGAACTGGAGATCATTCAGGTCCCGACAAAAGATCTTGACAACAAATTAAATATTTTACTGGCCTCGGGCGAGCGTCCTGATATTATTCAGTGTGAGACAGAGACGATGGAGAGCCAGCTGCTTTCCTCCGGCATTCTTCTTCCATTAAATGAATACTGGGACAATTATCCTAATTTAAAGAACGCACGTGATGAAGCGACCTGGGATGTAATGAGATACAGTGATGGCAATATCTACTCCATAGGTATCAAGAATCCGAATCCATTATCGATCATTGCTTACAGAAAGGACTGGCTGGACAAGCTGGGGCTTGAAGTTCCGACAACACTGGATGAGTACTACGAAGTCGCATCTGCAGTTGCCAAACAGGACCCGGATGGAAACGGCGCGGCCGATACCTTTGCATTTGGCGGCTTTCAGAATGTAGATACCTCCTGGTTTGACCACATTTTCGGTGCATATGGCGCCCTTCCGAACTACTGGATGGAAAAAGACGGTCATATTGTCAACGGTTCGATTCAGCCTGGAATGAAGGACGCTTTAATTTACCTTAACAGGATGTATAAAGATGGCCTGATCGATCCGGAATTCGTAACGGATGATCCTAAGAGATGGCAGCAGAAGGTTAAATCCGGTATCTTTGGTGCGGGCGTGACGAAGATCCACATCTTTGATCAGAATAACTGGTCTAATTACTATGAGCCATTTATTCAGGCGTATCCGGAAGGCGAGCATGTATATGGACCGGTCTTAACCGGAGGAAGCGACAATCCTGTAGGTATCCGTATGGCAAGTGAAAGAGGCTGGCTGAGAACCTTTGTTTCCAAAGATTCCAAACATATTGACGCCTGTTTAAGGCTGCTCGACTATTTAACTTCAGAAGAAGGAAACCGCTTTGCCCAGTATGGCGTTGAAGGCGAGCATTACAAATGGGAAGGCGATAAATTAGTAAGACTGATTGATGACAAAGAAACCAATGATCTTGATTTAAACAAGTTCTTTATTGGAAACACGGTATTATTTGATCATTCTTCACCGGAATTGTTTGATGCATTTGAGTTCTCACATACGATCTGCACTCCGAATCCGGTTGATGGCATCTTCATTGATGAATTAAATGACATCTATCCGAAATTAAAGGAAATAACAAATACCAGATATATTGAAATGATTGTTGGCGAAACAGAAATAGAGGGCGGATTTGAGAAATTCGTGGAAGAGTGGAATTCCCGCGGCGGTGATGAACTGACAAAAGTCCTTGATGAAGCATATCAGGCAAAAAAATAAGAAGAAATAAGGAGTAACTGACATGGCAAAGGCAATGAAAGAGCATAAAGTGCTTTATCTTCTTATGGTTCCCGGTTTACTGTATTTTGTATTATTCCGGTATCTGCCCATGTTCGGACTGGTAATTGCTTTTAAGGATTATAACATTTTTAAAGGTATCTGGGCCAGCGACTGGGTAGGACTTGCAAACTTTGAGGCATTGGTACATTCCTCTGATTTCTGGAATGTCATGAAGAATACCCTGGTAATCAGTTTAACCAAGATTCTGATCGGTTTCCCGATTCCGATTCTGCTGGCGATTCTCCTCAATGATATAAAAAGCATGAGATTTAAACGCGTGACCCAGACCTTTTTATACCTCCCTCACTTCCTGTCATGGGTCGTGATCGGCGGTATCATGCTGAACCTTTTCTCACCGGTCTTCGGACTGGCGGGAGAGGTGTTCCGCACACTGGGAATAGAGCCGGTCAATATTATGGCTAAAAAGGGGTCCATATTCTGGGTGGTTATCTTTTCTGATGTATGGAAGGAGGCTGGATGGAGCACCATTGTGTTCCTGGCCGCATTGACGCAGGTAGATGAGAGCCTTTACGAGGCAGCTAAAATGGATGGAGCCAATAAGTTTAAGCAGATGCTTCATATCACACTGCCATGTATTTCATCCATTGTAATCGTCATGCTGATCCTGCGTATCGGTAAAGTGATGAATGCCGGCTTTGAACAGATTCTGGTACTTCAGAATCCCATTACCATGGAAAGTATTGATATATTTGATACGTACGTTTATCGTGAAGGTCTGGGACGAGGCTCCTACAGCTTTGCAGCAGCAGTGGATACCTTCAAATCAGTAATCGCCCTGATTCTCGTCACAAGTGCGAATAAAATAAGCAAAATGTTCGGGGAGGAAGGAATTGTATAATGCAGAGACATAAAAAGATTTCCCCATTTACAATATTAAACTATCTGTTATTTGCAGTCATAGGGATCATCATGGTGTATCCATTCTGGTATGTGGTGATGTATTCCTTCAGTGATCCGGCCCAGAGCAGTTTAAGCAGCCTTTATCTCTGGCCCCAGGGATTTACCGTACAATCCTATATCTATGCGTTCTCCAAGAAGATACTGTTTACCGGATTCTTCAACTCGGTGTTTCTTACCCTTATGGGAACTGCGGTTAATATGGTATTGACGATTATGCTGGCCTACCCTCTGTCGCGGGATACGCTTCCGGGAAGAAAATATCTTTCTGCATTTATTGTATTTCCGATGCTTTTTAACGGGGGCATGATTCCTACCTATCTGGTTATCAAGGAATTCGGGCTTCTGGACAGTTTATGGTCCCTGATTGCCTCTCTGGCAGTCAATGTCTACAACTTACTTATATTAAGCAAATTTTTTAAGAGTATCCCTGAAAGCCTGATAGAAGCAGCCAGGATAGACGGATGCGGCGAGATAAGAACGCTGGTTCGCATTATACTGCCGCTTTCCAAAGCGTCTCTGGCGACGATATCCCTGTTCTATGCGGTTCAGCACTGGAATGAATTCCTGCGGGCAACGATCTACATAAATACGGATTCTAAATGGCCGCTGCAGGTAGTCCTGAGAAATATCATCGACATGGTGGCCAATGATTTAAACAGCGGCGGCGAGGTCTACATGAACCCCGAGAACTTTAAGATGGCTACTATTGTCATTACAGTTGTACCGATTATCTGTGTTTACCCATTGTTACAGAAGCATTTTACCGCCGGAGTCATGATGGGATCGGTGAAAGGATAAGTATTATGAATGTCATAACGATTATGTCCGATGAACACTCCTGGTCGGCTATGGGATGTTCCGGCAGCCCTCTGGTGAAAACACCAAACCTGGACAGGCTGGCGGCCATGTCCGTAAATTTTAAAAATGCCTATACCACTTGCCCCTTATGCGCTCCGGCGCGGGCAAGCTGGTTTACCGGGCAGTATGTCAACCGGATCGGTACCTGGGACAACTCCACACCCTATGATGGGACTGTCAGGGGGATGTCCCAATTTTTAAATGAACAGAGAATCCCTACCTGCCATTTTGGAAAAACACATTTCCATCGTGAGGGGGAGTATGAATTTGCACAGCTGGAAATGCCGGGCTATTTAAGCACACCCGATCTGGGCTGCTATTACCGGGAAGAAAAGATCGGGCGGATCAATGCGGAGAAGCGGTTTGAAAAGATCGGCATCAAAGAGGGACCGGATCACGATGATGAGGTAACGGGTCTGGCTGTCGCGTGGCTGAAGAAAAATGGAACTAAGACAGAGCCGTGGAATCTGAACATCGGATATCTGGATCCCCACTTTCCATTCTATGTAAAACAGGAAAATTGGGATTACTACGAGAAGCTGGTGACGGATCTTCCCGCCGGTGTGCTGGAGCCTTACACGTCTCTGAATGAGCCGCTGAGCTGTCTGAGGGCTTATTTTAAAGGCGAGACAGCCACGCCTGAGATGATCAGAAGGGTATTGATCGGATATTACGCGGCAGTTGCCGCGCTGGACGAGAGAATCGGGATTCTTTTGGATACCCTTGAAGAGCTGGATTTGCTGAAGAATACAGCGGTTATCTATACCAGTGACCACGGCGAGCAGATGGGGTATCATGGCCTTTGGTGGAAATGCTGTATGTTTGAACAATCCGTTCATATACCGATGATGATTTACCATCCGCTGATTACTCCGAAAGAAGTGAAATCTCCGGTAACGCTGGTGGATTTATATCCCACGGTTTGTGAGATGATGGGAATTCCGAAGCCGGAGCACATCGACGGAGAAAGCCTGTACTGCCTTATGAAGGAGGGCAGGGATGGAGAGAAAAAGGATTTTGCGTTCAGCGAATACCATGCGCACGGAATGCCCTGCGGTATGTTTATGATCCGCTGGGATAACTATAAGTATGTGCATTACACCGGATACAGCCCTCAGTTGTTTGACCTGGAGGCGGATCCGGAAGAAAACTGCGACCTTGCGGCACGGTCTGATTCAGACAGCGGGATCAGGCTGCTGCTGAAAGAAGGGGAGAGACGCTTATTATCGGTATGCGATCCGAAGGAAGCAGATGCAAGGGCAAAGACATTTCAGAAGAGAATGAAGGCAGCATTGGGAGTCGGGGCAGGCTATACGCTGGAACGGGGAACCTGGGTTCCGCATCCGGAGCATATAAAAGAGGTTCCGGCCTATTGCCGCCAGACAGGAAGGAACGGAGGTAATTATGGTAAGTAAGCCCAATATACTGCTTTTTATGACAGATCATCAGAGGGCAGATGTGATTGGAATGAGACAGTGCGGGAGAGAAGTAACGCCGAATCTCAACAGGCTCGCCCGCATGGGATTTCAGTTTGACCGGGCATATGATACGTGCCCTCTCTGCGTACCGGCCAGAACCGCTCTGGCCACCGGACTCTATCCCACGAAGAATGCGGTGGTATATAACGACTGGAAGGGAATAACCGCGGGGGAATATGAGCCTGTTCATGCGGCGCTGAAAAAAGCAGGGTACCGGGTAGGCCATGCAGGGGTCGATCATATCCGGGTACAGCCGCCTATGAGACAGCAGGGGCTGGACTTCTTTGTGAACCAGGAGGATTATGAAGAATGGGCTGCAGGCAGGGGCTTAAAAACCGCCAGGAATCAGGACGAGCTGATCGAAGTATTGGAAGAGATAGACGGTAAATACGTAAATAAGCGTTACAGCGGCCATAAAGTAAGCCTCTGGGATAAGCCGGCAGAGCAGTTCAAGGATTTTTACTTTCTGGAAAAGTCCCTGGAGTTTCTCAGGGGAACAGGTGAAGAACCATTTGCGCTGTTTACCTATTTATGGGCGCCCCATCCGCCGTTCAGAATTCCGGAACCTTACGCTGGCATGTATAAACCGGAAGACATAATTCTTCCTGATAATATTGGAATACCGGCGGAGCAGGAACCGGCGCTTCGAAGAAAAGGGGTTCCTGCACAGCTGGCAAGAGACATTACCGGGGATCAGTGGAGGCGGGTATGGGCCGCCCATTTAGGACTTACCACTATGGCTGATGAGATATTCGGCAGAGTGATAAAAGAGCTGGAATCCATGGGGAAGCTGGATAACACCTGTATTATTTTCACCTCTGATCACGGAGATCATTTAGGTCAGCACAGCATGTACCAGAAGATGGAGATGTATGAGGAGGCCGTAAGGGTTCCTCTTATTGTTAAGATGCCGGGCAGAAAGCCGGGGCGGTCTGACGGAGTCGTCACCCATCTGGACATAAAGCCAACGATCTGTGAAGCCGCAGGAATAGAAAACGGAGGCGGCGACGGAGTATCGCTGCTTCCTGTCTTAGAGGGGGCCGGGCCGGACAGGCAGCGGATTGTATATTCCCAGTATTCAGGGAATCCGGGGTACGGGACTGTAAGGCGGGCCGCCATATCGGAGCGGTATAAATACGTATTTGACAGCAGCTATGAAATGGAACTGTACGATCTGGAGGCTGATCCTCATGAGATGAAGAATGTGGCGGGAGATGAGGCGTATCAGGATATTCTTAAGAATATGCATCAGGCGTGCAGAAGGTTTCATGAAGAACACGGGGACTATTTTAAATGGGAGCAGGAGACGTAAAGGATGAGCTGGACCGAGGAAGCGCTTGAAAAGTCGCTGTTAAAGATAGAAAGAAATATGGAGGGAATTGGAGAACATTTTCCTCATGTAGAATACGACGGTATTTATAATGACCAGGGCGCCTCATTCTGGACTTCCGGTTTCTGGCCCGGGATGCTGTGGCTCCTGTATCAGGAGAAAAAAGATGAGAATGCCTTCCGGCTTGCGAGACGATTGGAGAGAAGGCTCGATGAGGTACTGGATGGCTTCGTATCCCTCCATCATGATGTTGGCTTTATGTGGCTGCCCTCAGCGGTGATTGACTATAAGCTGACGGGCAGCGAGGAGGCCAGAATCAGGGGCCTGAAAGCCGCCAGTCATCTGGCGGGACGTTTTAACCTGGCAGGGCAGTTTATCCGGGCCTGGACCGATGAAGTGAATCCGGGCTCCAGAGGGTGGGCCATCATCGACTGTATGATGAACATTCCGCTTCTGTTCTGGGCCTCCAGAGAGAGTAAGGACCCGCGATTTTACCATATTGCGAAAGCACATGCGGATACGGTACTGCGCTGCTTTATCAGGCCTGACAATACGTCTGCCCATATCGTCAGTTTTGATCCGTACACGGGAGAAAAGATTGAGAATCTGGGCGGCCAGGGAAAGGATGGAGATTCTGCCTGGTCCAGAGGCCAGGCCTGGACGATCTATGGGATGGCGCTTGCATACCGGGAGACTGGGAAGGCGGAGTATCTGACGGCTGCAAAAAATTCGGCAGATTATTTTCTTTCTCATCTGCCGGCGGATCAGGTCCCTTATTGGGATTTCAGATCAGAAGCCAAAGACAGATCTGTGCTGGATTCCTCCGCCTCCGCCTGTGCTGCCAGCGGTCTGCTGGAGATATGCAGCCTGATGGAGGGCTGTGTGGAGAGAGAATTCTATTATGAAAAGGCATTGATTATCCTAAAGAGCCTTTACGAGAACTACGCTGACTTTTCAGAAAAGACTCAGGGGCTGATTCAAAAGGGAACCGTTAATTATGCAAAGAATAAGCATGTGAATGTACCGATCATCTATGGTGATTATTTCTTTGTGGAAGCTCTTATCAAATTAAAACATCCAACAAATATTTTCTAATACAGGGAGTCGGATATGAATACTTATTTTGGAGATTTACATAATCACTGCGGAATTACCTATGGTTTCGGAAGCCTTGAAAATGCGATTAAATGCGCGAAGAGTCAGTTGGATTTCTGTGCATTTACAGGTCATGCCATGTGGCCGGATATGTACGAAAAGGCTCCGGAAACCGAGTTTGTAGTAAACTTTCATCTGGAGGGCTTTCAAAAGCTTAAAGATCATTGGGAAGAGATCAGAAAAGAGGTGGCGGAGGCCAACAGTGCTGATTTTGTCACTTTTCAGGGGTATGAGATTCATTCGAGAGAATACGGGGATCACCACCTCTTATCCATAGACGATGAGCTCCCGCTTATTTACAGGGATTCGCCGGAAGAACTGGTCAATGACTGCGGCAAAGATGCGATAGCCATTCCTCACCATATCGGTTATACCCCGGATTACAGGGGAATCGACTGGAGGAAATTTAACGGCTGCATCTCTCCAGTCGTAGAAGTATACTCCAAGCACGGATGTTCTATGAGTGAGGACGCAGATTACCCGTACTACCATAACATGGGACCAAGGGATACCAGAAATATGGCAGATGAAGGACTGCGCCAGGGACATAAATTCGGCTTTGTGGCATCTACAGACCATCATGCAGGATTCCCGGGATCATACGGAGACGGAATTGCGGCAGTACTTGCGGAAGAGAAAACCAGAGAGAGTATATGGGAAGCGATTAAGTCAAGAAGAACTTATGCACTGACGGGAGACCGTATTCTGTGTGATTTTAAGGTGAATGATTCGTATATGGGCAGTGAAATCACGGCAAATCAGAGGAAAATTGCCGCACACGTTGAGACAGAAGGTGTCCTGGACAAGATCATATTATATAAGAACCTAAAACCGTACCATATCATAAACGGCGAGATGTTCCAGGATGTGAATAAAGAAGGCTGCTATAAAATTCGTGTGGAAATGGGTTGGGGCAATGGGGCGTTGTACCGCTGGAACGGAATGTGCAGGACAGAGGGAGGAACCATTGTGGACTGCCGTACGTATTTCCGGGGGAGAAGCGTACTTGCACCTTCGAAGGATGAGACGTATGATGCGGATAATATTAATCATATCGAGACCTGCTCTGAACGGAAGAGTGAGAATGAGTTTGTCTGGAGATGCGATACCGTTGGTAATAAATCAACCCTTCATCCGGCTACCTCGTCAGTAGTTCTCAAGGTACAGGGAGATTTAGATACTAAGGTTACCTTCGAAATAAATCATAAAACCTATACAGCTACGGTGGGGGAACTGTTGAAATATGGGTATACCAGCCATATGGAATACTATCATTCACAGGCTTTTAAGATCTTTAAGGCTGTTCCGGAATCACAGTATATATTTGATTTTGAACTGGAGGACAGCACACCGGAAAAAGACTGTGATATATACCATATCGAGGTATCACAGAAAAATCGCCAGTGGGCCTATCTGTCGCCGATTTATGTCAATAGGGAAAAATGAGGTGAGAAATGGGGTTATGCGGGGATTTGTTAAGAGTATGGTGTGACAAATTGCTGGAGCTTCAGGTTACGTCTGTGAATGATCCTGCACTGCGGGGAGGAATCCTTTGTCCTGCCTGTGCGGGAATTCACGGCAGATGCTTCGATGCAATTTATCCATTTCTGTATCTGGCCGATGCGGATGGTGACAGCCGTTATCTGGAAGCGGCCAAAATGCTTTTTGACTGGGCAGAGAATACGGTATCCAGGGAAGATGGTTCTTATGTCAATGACACGAATTCTGACTGGAAGGGAACTACGGTATTCAGTGTGATACAGCTGACCGAAGCGCTTACTTTTCACGGGCATCTGCTGGACTCTGTTACTTACGAAAGGTGGAAGCAGAGAATCGCCAGAGCTGCAGATTTTCTCTGCACTTTTAAAGAATTTGAAGTGTGCAATATTAACTACTGTATTACCAACAGCCTTGCCTTGCTGTTATGCAGTGATCTGCTGGGAGAGGCGCGCTATGCCTCCAGGGGCAGTGAACTGCTTCGGAGGGCGGTCGGAAATATTTCGGACAGCGGGATTCTTTTTGGGGAAGGGCGTCCTGTCAGCGGTTACAGCAGACGAGGATGCCGCCCGGTTGATATTGGTTATAATTTGGAGGAATCGCTTCCTGCCCTGATCCAGTATGCTTATGCCTCCGGAGAGGAGGAATGGAAGGAAATCGGGAAGAGGGCCTTAAAACGTCAGCTTTTGTTTCTGTTGGATGACGGAGGAATCGACAACAGCTTTGGAACAAGAAATTATAAATGGACCTATTGGGGCAGCCGTACTTCGGATGGATGTACCCTGGGATATCTTCTCGCAGCAGACGGGGAACCTGATTTTGCAGCAGGCGCCTATAAGAATCTCAAGCTTTTGGAGGCGTGTACTCATGACGGCTGTTTATATGGCGGACTTTATACGCATGAGATGGGGGAATATGCCTGCATCCACCATACCTTCAGCCATGCGAAAGTGCTGGCTGGTATTCTGGACCGGGGACTTGAAGAATTGCTGGAGAAGCAGGAGCAGCTTTATAAGGAGGGGGCAAAGCAGGACCGCCTGCCCCGGATGCGGCTTGAAAAAACGGTTTATATTGAGGAAACGGATACGTATCTGATACCGGGAGGGGAATATACTGCTACGGTTACGGGATATGACTGGGAGTACGTGAATTTAAAAGGCGGGCACGCAGAAGGCGGAACATTAACACTGCTGTGGCATGAGAGGGCAGGCCTGGTGATCTGCGGAGGGATGAGTCAGTATACCATGAGAGAAGCCAATAATATGCAGCTTCCGCGGTTTGGCCGCCATGAGTGTGTGACTCCGAGACTGGAGTGTACGGCTTTGGATGGTAAAACGGTATACAGCAGTTTATATGACGGCAGGTGTGAAATGATCTTTTCAGAGACTGGGGCTGGAACGGTCATTGCGGTTAAGGGAAGGCTGACGGATATCAATCAGCATATTCTGGAGGACGGGGGCGCATATGATGCGGAGTACAGCTTTGAAGCCGGGGGTGTCAGGGTGCGGATAAATGTGAATCAGAATGCCAGATTTATTCTTCCGCTGGTATCCGGAAGTACGGAAAAGGCGGTATGGGATGAGCGCGGCATGACAATCGAGAAGCGGGCTTCCAGGGTGCACGTAAATGTTGAGAACGGAGTGTTTCATCTTCCCTATAAATCCCAGCGGATTTATAATCTGGTTCCGGGGGTGGAAGCCATAAAGGCGGAGATAATGCCTGAACAGGGGATAATTGCTTTTTGTATTTCGTTCTGATATAGTTATGCGTATTGGGGGAAAGTTAATGAATAAAAAAAGATTATCATCCAAAAGTATAAATTTCTATAAGCTTTATCTGGTTAATATATTTATTACCGTTGTTTTTATCTGTCTGATTTCATTTATCTGCAGTACGTACAGTTCCAGAATGATCTTGAAGAATATGACAGCGTTTAATGAGGAAATGGTTGCTGAAAAGAGTGCGGCTCTGGACGAGCGCATCAACCAGCTGGAGGAAACGGTAAATGTAATTATTGGAGAAGAGAACGTATTCAAATTTCTGATGACGAATGAATCTTATTACGAAAAGCCTACCATGATGCTTAAAATGATCAGGCATTTTCAAAATATCTGTTCCAACAACAGCCTGATTGAAGGAATCAGGCTGGTCGATGTAAAAAGGGGAATCGTAATCAATGAAAAGACCAAGGTATCGATAGAGGAGTACGGATTCTTTGACCGGTATCACAATCAGAATTCCTTCGTGGTAACGAGAGGGGAAGAAGGAAAAACGCTTGAATTTGTCAAGACCTTTGAACCGGTACGCGGAGAGAAGGACGTATATATTATCCTGACCTTAAAGGAAGACGCCTTTACCGCGAATTTGCTGATCGGCAATGAGACGGAGATGGTGAAAAGTTATCTGCTGACTGATGACGGCGATATTTTATCTGTAGACGGAGGAGACGAGATCGGCCCGCTTATCAGTGAGAGTCTAAAAGAGCAGATGGAAGGCAGTGAGAAGCTTGAGATTGGCGGTCAGAAGCTGATGCTGTATAAGCACAAATCCTCGATATCCGATATATCGCTGGCCGCAGTACAGGATTACACCTATCTGTCCCAGGAAGCGGGCCATGTGACACGGGCGATTATTATAGTCAGTATATTGATGATTGCTATAGCCAGCGTTATTATCTATCTCTGTTCCCTGTATGTCTATAAACCGCTGAAACGGCTGGGGCATAAGCTTCAGGGGCTGGCAGTGAAGAGTCAGGCGATGCCGGTGACCAATGAATACAGCCTCATTGAGGATGTGGTAAATGAACTCCAGAACGATAAGGCGTATGCCTTTCCTTCTGTTGTACGGGATTCCATCAGGAAACTGGTGATGGAATATTTTGATGAAGAGCGTTTTGAATATCTGAGGCGGCTGACGAATCAGGCTATGGACTTTGAGATGAATGCCCTGGTAGTTACAGAGTGCGGCAGCGGAAAAGAATCTTCCGGAATTATTCCCGCGAGCAACGAGCCAAACGGACACGCTGGCGCGTCCATTTGGCGACTGCCGCGAGGGTCAAAACCCCCGTTGCCCGCAGAGGGGGTTTTGACTGCAGAGTTTAACAGGCTGATACAGGACGAGTCTGAAATAGACGGTTTTATTGCGGGTCTTACATCCACACGATCTGTGGGCATCTTCAATACTAATTTAAGCTATGAGAAATTTCTGGATAAGATCAGCGGGGTAAAAGAACGGCTGGAAACTGAGAAAGGATTAAAATTTACCTGCTGTGTAAGCCGTGGATTTAAAAACAGAGAAAATATGAGTCTGGTATATACGGAGACACTGGGGACGTTGGAACGTACATTTTTTACTGGTAAGAATGCCTTTATCCATGAGGACGCTCCAATAACAGAATATAAGAATGAGTATTACAGCAAAGAGGCGGAAAGCCGGCTTACCCGTTATGTTACGGAGGGAAAGCGGGAGGAAGCGCTGGAGACGCTTCATGCGCTTACAAAGGATTTAAGCAACAAGGCCAGGGATATCCAGTATACCCGATTCGTATATTTTCAAATTTGCAATAACCTGGTACGGAATGTCCTCGATATGGGCGGCAGACTGCCGAAGGGTGTGAGTGAAAAAGATATATTTAAAGAGGTATTCGGAGTGGACAGCATACAGGATCTTGTAAGAATGTCGGAGGAGATTGTAGAGGTCTGTGCGGCTAATTTCAACCGGCAGGAGAAGACATACTCTTCTAATGTGGAAAAGGCGGTTTCCTTTATTGCGGAGAATTATATGAGAGATTTATCTCTGGATGATGTAGCGAAGGCAGTTTTCCTGTCTTCCGGTTATCTGAGTATAATCTTTAAGGATGAGACGGGATATACGGTGCTTGAGTACATTACTTACGTCAGAATGCAGAAAGCGAAAGGACTGCTTCTTCAGACACCGGCACTGAAAGTTAAGGATATCGCAGAACAGCTGGGATACAACAATGTACAGAGCTTTCTGCGGTACTTTAAAAAGTATTATGGAGAGACCCCGATGGCGTTTCGGAAGAAAGAAGAATAGGCTTATAGAGCTGATTATTATTGGTCAGCCTGCGAAGACGATATTCCGAAATACCGTTTAAAGCATTTGGAAAAGTAAAAGGCGTCCTGGTAACCCGTTTTTTCGGCTGCCGGTTCTTCCTTAACTGGTCCTTTTGTGTGGATACATTCTGCATTTCCGGCGAATGATCGGAAGAAAGTATGGCATTTGCCCCGATTTTTGCTTATAATGAAGTTAATTTACCAGGGGGATTTTACATGAACGATAAATTGACTTATGAGCTGAGTGATAAAGAGTACAAAGAGTTTATCCATTGGTTTCACGGAACGTATGTGAAAATGCGAAAAGCAAGGCCGGGAAGAAATGATTTTTCCTGCCTGAAGGAACCGGTGGAGATGACCGTGAAGGAAGAGATAATCCATGCCAGGATCGGGGCGTGTGAAGCATATATTCTGTACGGCGCTATAGAGCGGCTTTACGAGCTGGAAACGCTTTTCGTATTTTACGATATGATGCGCTTTTGGGCGGTGCCGAAGCGCCTGCTGGGAAGAGAAGAAGAGGCAATCGCATGGCGGGCGGATTTTGAGCGCCGGATTAAGGAAATGGGGAAGATGCGGATCTCCTTTCAGGAGGCGGCCGATATCTGCGCGGACAGCAGATTTGCACCATGCCGGTATATCAGGCAGATTGAGGAAGTGAAGGCAGAGTATGGCCTTTTGCGCGTCAGCAGAAGGGAAATGGAACACTTAAGGAAGCTGGGCACATTTCCGTACCGCATGATCGGGGAGCAGATGGTGGCAGCAGGACGGAGAGGTCTGATAGAAATCACGGAACGCGCGGCTGTGATTCATCCTTATGAAAATATCACCGGTGTATTTTACACAAAGCAGACGCTGTATCTTGCGGAAAAAGAGGGGGACGGCCTGCTGCTGCCTCTTGCCGCGCTGGGAGGAATGGAGGGGGCCGAAGCGCTGATGCGCGTCTGTGACGCCCGATGCCGATTCAACAATCCCGCGTTTCGCCTGAAAAAGAAGTCTGTGCCGCTTACGGTGAGATGGAATATGCCGGGGAAGGCCGCGGCGTCGATATGCTGTGTGGCGGCGGTGGCAGCAGGCGTCATGACTCTGGGGGCGCTTTATGATGTTAATGGGAGCGGAGGAATAAATACGTCAGTTTTTGGAGCACCGATGACAGACTCCGGAGAGAGGACGGCTGCTTCCGGAGAAGTAAGCGGCAGTGAGCTGCTCGTGGTTATCCCGGATGACGCGGTATTTGATGCAGTTACGGAGGAGGGCACCTTTGTATCTTCGTCAATGTTCTACCGGATCACTCTTCCCGGGGACGGCTGGGAGATCAGTCAGGATCAGTATAATTCTTTCGATGCCCTGAGTTCGGACTGGGGACAGGTCAGTGTGACAGGCGGGCTGTCCAGTGCATATGAGGGGTATGACGTAACGGAGATGCTGCCGAAGTCAAAGGCGGAATATATCGCCAAGACTTACGGGGGCGCCGCGGCCTTCGCTTCGGAGGAGGAAGTGATCGATTATAATCTGGAAAAATCCGGGGATTGGACGATCGTGAGCCGTGAAATACGGAGTAAAGGCGGGGACGGTGTCCGGCATGTGATCGGACTCGATGTCTACGGACCGAAACGGTATTATTCCCTGAGCATTACGCCGGAACGTGAAGATGATGTGAGCCTGCAGACGGCAAGAGCAGTACGGGATTCCTTCCGGGCCGCCGATACATCGGTGGGAATCTGCAGAACCATGGAAGAGAAGATATTTCACGGATACTACGGCGATAATGTCTATATGACCAGCTGTCTCGTGCTGATGGATCATGCCATGAGTGATGAGGAGATCGCAGAGAAGCTCAGGGAAGTGAAGAAGATCCGTAATGGCGCCTATCCTGCGTCAGGGGACGCCCTTGCGGTCAGAACGCCGGAAAGCAAGTGGCTGGGGATCGATTGTCCGTCACTCCAGCAGAACTGTACCAGGGAGGCGGCGAAGGCGGTGGCGCGCATCTTTCAGTCGGAGGTGATTCTTTACGATGAGTTTGACGGAGACCTACTGATGGTGGCCTACTCTGACGCGGATCAGAAACATGCGTATGAGAGGGCCGCAGCCAACGGGCCGTGGATTCTTGAGTCGGAATTTCAGATCTACGGCAAGGAACAGAACTTCCCGGAGGATCTGCTGAAATATATGGATATCTCCAAAGAGGAAGCGGAGGCGATCTGGAAGGACAGCAGCTACGTGTTCCAGATGGAAAAATGGGTGGAACTCGTGGGGCATATGACGAAAATGCCCATGCCGGAGGAATTTGTCGGGTTTCATGGAGCCGAGGCACTGGACGAGGCGTTTCGTGTGGTTAAAGAGTGATGGTGGAGTGCGGCAAAATTTGCATCATATGGTAAATAGAAATTACGGAAAACCGGTTTTATCGGGATTGAGTGAGATCCTGATAAAGCCGGTTTTCTGTTTTACTATAGCAAGATGCACAAAAAAATAGCCGCAGAATTGTGCATAAGGGAAAACATGCATGATTTCCGAAGAAAATATTGATAAATTATTGACATTCTCTAAAAGTGAATGTATTCTAAAACTGAACATATTCATAAAAAGAATATGTTCAGTTTTAAGACGAAAATAAAGAGCTCCTCCAGGGGAACTCTTCTCTGCCGCCTTTCATCAGCCTTTTTTCATGCCCTGTATGTCTTCCTGAATCCAGGCATTCATAAGAAGCAGAATATCGTGTTTCACCGTGTCATCGTCAAAGAAATATCCTACTTTCTTTCTCGTAACCTCAGAGTGGGAGTACTGGATCGAATCCAGGACGCTGGCGTGGGACAGGAGGATGACCTCTTCTGTATGAGGGCAGAAGATACGAAGAATGGAGGCGATCTCTTTTAAGTAAAGCTGGGAGATATCACGGACCCCCTCATAGTTTTTGCCGACGGTGACCAGGTCTTCCTGCGCGGCTTTCGCCAGGCTGACGGTTTTTTCGTCCCGGTCGAAGGCGTTGGAGTTATCGATCAGATAGTCGGCCAGCTCCTCCGGTGTGCGTATGGCTTTCATCTCATCAATAGAATGAGAGATAAATGCGATGGCGTGTTCATTCCAGATATCAGCCAGAACATCGCGCTTTGTTTTGTAGTGGTTATAGAAGGAGCCGATGGAATAACCGGATTCCGTAACGATGTCCTGAACGCTTGTATTCTTATATCCATTTTCCAGGAAAAGCCGGAGAGCGGCGGCTTTTATCTCCTGATGGGTCATTTCAGATTTTTCTTTCTGGCGAAGGCTCATGTGATTACCCGCTTTCTGTATAAATTCATGTTCAGTATTTTATTATAACAGGATTACCTCTCTTTGTGAAGAGAGGGGTATGACATAATACACTTAAGGAGGGTTTTATATGAATCACTATCCACACATTTTTGCACCTGGTAAGATCGGTTCTGTAGAGGTGCGCAACCGCACCGTCATGTCCGCGATGGGGACCAACATGTCGGATCATGGCTTTGTCAATGACGCCATCATCAATCACTACGTGGAGCGGGCGAAGGGCGGAGTCGGATTAATCATCATCGAGGTAACCTGTGTAGACACGCCTCTGGGGTTAAACACCGTGAACATGCTGGTGGCGGATGACGACAAATACATACCTGGACTAGCAAAGCTTGCGGCGGCCATCCACGCACAGGGGGCAAAATGTTTTCTGCAGATCAGCCACACGGGACGAGGCGCACGCAGGAAAAATATCGGGGCGCAGCCGGTAGGCCCTTCCGCCGTGGCAATGCCATTTTCCTATATGATGGGATTCGGCAACGAGGAGCCGCGGGCACTTACCATCGAAGAGATCCGCACGATTGAGGACAAATACGCGGCCGCGGCTGTCAGGGCGCAGAAGGCGGGCTTCGACGGAGTGGAACTTCACGCCTGCGGATATTACATGGGCCAGCAGTTTCTGTCCTCTACCGCCAATATAAGAACCGACGAGTACGGCGGAAACCCGGAGAACAGAAGCCGGTTCTATACGAATATCATCGGGAAAATCAGGGAAGCCTGCGGTACGGATTTTGGCCTCGTTGTAAAGCAGGCGGTGATGGAGGCCGGAGAACAGGGCGGAATCACCATGGAAGAGGGGATGTTCTACGCCAATAAGTTCCTGACTGCGGGAGCCGACGGCATCGAGGTCATGGGCGGCTCCTGGAAGCCGGTGCCTGATATCGACGATATCCCCAGCACGGCGGACAAGCCGGGACGTATGCTGGGTCTTTCCGCAGTTGTGAGAAAGGCGGTTCTCTCCATGCCGGGAGAAAAGAAAAATCCTGTGTTTATCGGAGGAGGCCGCACGTATCTGCCGTCACTGGCCGAGGAGGCCCTGGCGGAAGGAAAATGTGACTTTATATTTATGGGCCACGGTCTTTTAGCAGAGCCGCACCTTGTGGAATACATGGAGCAGGACCGCTGCGAGGAGGTGCGCCCCTGCATCGGATGCAATCTGTGCGCCGATGACCAGCTTTCCTATAACCGACATATCCGCTGCTCCTGCAACGCGGTGCTTGGAAACGGGGAAAACGACTATACGATGGAACCGGCGGCAGTGATAAAGAAGGTGCTCGTGGTCGGCGGAGGAATCGCGGGAATGGAAGCTGCGAGAACAGCTGCGAGGAGAGGCCACAAAGTAACGCTGGTGGAGCAGAAGGACCATCTTGGCGGCCAGCTGGATTACGCGGTGGCACCGCCGTATAAGGATAACTTAAAACAGCTGTATCCCTATTATGAGAAGCAGCTGGAGCTTAACGGCGTGGAAGTCCTGCTGAATACAACGGCGGACGAAGCGTATGTGGCATCCCGGAAGCCGGATGCGGTGATCTGGGCCTGTGGCGTCCGTCCGGCGGTGCTTCCGATCCCGGGATTTGAGAAACCCATAGTTTCCAGTGCGAAAGAGGTTCTTCTGGGTAAAACGGTTGGCAGCCATATCGTAATCATCGGCGGCGGCGTCGTGGGATGCGAGACAGCCGAGCTTCTGCTTCAGCAGGGGAAGACGGTGACGATCGTGGAGATGCTCGATACGCTTGCGGGCAAGATGGCCGCGACCACACGGTCTATACTGATGGGCCATTTGAAGGGACACGAACTGAAAACCTATATGGAGTGCGCCTGCCGTGAGATTACCGATAACGGAGTCGTAATCGAAGAGAAGGACGGAAAGAAAACGGAGATCGTGTGCGACGATGTGCTGATCAGCATTGGCGATAAGCCCAATAATGAGCTATGCGAGCGCTTAAAGAGCCTGGTGCCGGAATTCTATAACATCGGCGACAGCGATAAGCCGGACAGCTTTGCCGCTTCTTCGTCGGCCGGATATTATACGGCGCTTGGCTTGTAGAAAAATAGAGCTTTTCAACATTAATTAGAGAAATGAGGAAAAATAATATGGACAGAATTAAAGATAAAGTTGCTATAGTTACCGCTTGTACGAGAGGAATTGGCCGTGCCATTGCCGACCGCTTTGCCGAAGAGGGAGCCATTGTTTACATGGCGGTGCGCCGTATGGACGCGGGCCAGGAGATCGCGGATGCCCACAATGCGCTGGGACGCCGGGTCAAGGCAGTCTATTTCGACGGAGATATTCTGGAGACGATCGAACCCATGGTAAATCAGGTATACGAGGCGGAGGGGCGCATCGATATTCTGGTCAATAATTTAGGCGGCGGCGTGAAGCCGGGAAACAAAGATATTGTCGGGAGTGATATGGAAGCCATCTTAAAGGCATTTGAGTTTAATACCATTGTCACAGCCCTGTGCGCTCAGTATGCGATTCCGCACATGATCGCGGGAGGCGGCGGAAGCATTGTCAATATATCCTCTGAGACCGCGGTAGTGCCTCAGCTGACCAGAAGCTGGTACGGAATCGCCAAGACGGCGGTAAACGCTCTTACCGAGCACATCGCGATCCAGTACGGCCGCCAGAACGTGCGCTGTAATGCCGTCATGCCTCCATTTACGAAGACAGACGCTGTCAAGGTGCTGCCTCCGGAATTTGTGGAGCAGTATGCCAGGGCCGTTCCGATGGGACGCGTCGCGGAACCGGAGGATATGGCCAATGCCGCTCTGTTCCTTGCCAGCGACGAAGCCTCCTTTATAACGGGACAGTGCCTGTTAGTCAACGGCGGCTACACGCTGCCGGGAGCTGATTACGCCGACAGCATGTCAGGGAAAGCATAAAATCCGGAGAAGGGGGTAGGAAAACTTATGGCTGGCAATGTGAATATAGAGCTGGATAATAGAAAAAAGGGGCTGGTAATCGCTGCCTGTATTATCATGTATTTTAACTACATGGTGATCAATCTGGGGTGCGGTGTGGCGCTGCCGAGACTCCTGACGGAAATTAACGCTATGAGCATCTACGCGGTAGTCACGGTATTCAGCTCCGTGGGTCTCATGATCGCGTCCCCGGTGGCGGGGAAATTCAGCGATACGCTGGGACGTAAATGGCTGACCGTCATTTCTCTGGCCGCGTATCTGGTCTGTGTGGCCGGAGGCGGTCTGGCGCGGAACGGATGGGTTCTCCTGGTATGCTGGGGGTTAAGCGGTATCTGCGGCGGTTTCTTCATCTCCTCCGCGTTCTCCATCATTGCGGACGTGACCGACATGAAGGAGCGGCCAAAATACTATGGATATCTGGCTACGGCATCGGCTGTCGGCATGCTGGCCGGACCTCTGCTGGCTGGAATCCTGGCCGATATGGGAATGGCGCGGGCGGCCTACTTTGTGGGAATTCCGCTGGGAATCGTGGTAATCGCCATTTATGTAACGTGTTATCCCAACAAAAAGATGGCGGTACATACGGGAAGCAAGGTGGACTTTGCCGGACTGATTTTACTGATTGTAAGTATCTGCTCTCTGGTCGCCTACCTGAATTTTGGAAATGTCATGTTTCCAAGAAAATCTCCTCTGGGCATGGCTCTGCTGGCAGTAGGAATTCTGGGGCTGGCCGCGCTGGTTATTTATGAGTATCGGGCGGAGAATCCGGTGATTTCCGTAAAACTGTTCCGGTTTAAGGAATTTCGGATCGCATGGATCTGCCACCTGCTCTTTACCATGTATGTGGTGACAGCCAGCGCCTACATTGTGCTGTTCGCCCAGAATGTCATGAATGTGTCCGCCACTGTCAGCTCCACCCTGAGCATGCCGCAGACAATCTGCAGCGCGGTGCTCGCTTCCTTCGTGGGTATGTTTATCGCAAAAAGCAGGAAGAACTACCGGACCGCCTACATGATTATGGGACTGGGCGGAGCCATTCCGCTGTTAGTATGGGCATTTTTCTTAAAACCGGATTCCTCCGTACTGGTAATCTATGGAATGACACTGCTTGGCGGTGTGGCCTACGCCTGCGACCAGGTAATCAACACGCCGTTCCTCCAGACGACGATGCCGAAGGAAAACTACGGCGCGGCCCAGGGAATGATCGCATTTGCAGGATCCGCCGGCGGAACGATCTGCGGCGCGGTTGCAGGAGCATTCTTAAACAGCGGCGCCCCTATGGAACAGTCGCTCAGCAGGATCTATCTGGTATTTGGAATCTGTCTTGCCGTGGTATTTGCAATTGGCCTTTTGGGCGTGAAAAATCAGGAGGCATGAAGATCTGTATAATTAGTAAAAGGTCTGGCGTTATTTTGCCAGACCTTTTATTTACAGTTTGTTTAAAACCGTTAAAATATTATTTTTATCAAAAAAGAAATTGGGAATACCAGCAAAAGAAAGCGTGATTTACCAGATAACTTGTTCTTATTAATGGAATTCATATCCGCTCAATTCTTTACCGGGTCCATAATAGAAGTTTGTTGTCCATATAATGCTTTCCGCCACTGGGACAAGTTGTTACATAACGTAGGGCGAGCCTTTATAAGAACATCCCACAAAGCCGCATGAAATGGGCATTTTCTCGTAGTGGCTGTTTTTGGTGTCATATCTCTTTATGGCCTGTTCTTGTAGAATTGGGAGGATTTTCCCCTTGTAAAAAGCCTTCAGGGTACTTTTTGCCAGCTGGTAAAAAGAGTACTTATGAAAGTTGGAACTGTGTTTTACGGCTTCCGGTACAGGAATCCTTCCCCCTGCTGTTTGACTTCTGGAGCAGGGATATACGCTTCATTTCTAGCGGCCTAAATGTCTGGTTATCTATCAGCGCCCAACGGTCGCGCAGCCGACCAGTCAAGGGTGATCACAGGAGATTGGGGGCTGGCCCGCAACAACTATACTACAGGCTTTTTATAACCCATTCGGTTGAATACTCATCAGCTTTTGTTGGGTATTTATAATTCAGCTTATCTGCAACCTCCACAGCTACCAGCCTGAATAACTCCATGGTTGATAATAATGCCTTTTTAATGTCATTTTTTTCGTAATGAGCATAGCAGTTCGAAAGTTTTTGAATAATCCAATCTTCCGCCCACTCCTCAATGAAACGGCCATCGTGCCAAGTATCATATTTTAATCCATTCAATGCGTGAGCATAGCACTCAATGAGCGTTAGTAACCTCCACTTCATGTAGCTGTCCATACACGATTTAGCCGCCCATAGTTCGCCTCGCATTATTTTTTTTGCTGTCCAAATAGTATGATACCAAAAATCGTTTACTACATTGATAAATTCGTGTTCTGATAACAGCGAGTAAGGCGGATTTTCCGTGGAAAACGTCGGCAACGTATGCTCAAGATCAATCTTGTCAACCAAAATGCGATAGCCTCGTTTTAGTATATCAATCCCGCCATTTTTTACCGCATTTTCAAAATTCCCCCTTGAAAGAATAACGAAATCAACGTCCAGTGCATCGTCAAAAAGTATTCTTCTTTCTTTCGCGCCACCAATCGTATTCTCAATAAAAGAAATATAGAAATCCCCAATTTGCTCAAGCCATTGATTAGATTGCAGGAAAGGTTCAGGATTATCGACAATCATAATGACATCAAGATCGGAAAACTCGTCTGCCGGGTGGTCGTTTCTGGCCTGAGAGCCAATAATGAGTGCTGCATATAATTCATTATTATCATTACCCCAAAGCACAAAGTTGTTAATAATATTTTCAAAACGATTCATATTTACCTACCCCCTCACTTTTGTTCTATTCCCCTTACAGTCTAAGCCCAAACGTCCCATAACTTGTTAACGCTCTTTATGCGTTCCAGGCGGGAATTTGGGTGAGATTTTGAAAAAACACAATGAAAACACAGCAAAAATACAGGTGGAAAGATCCCGAAAACGCCCTGTCCATCAGGATTATCGGCGATTTTCCATGCAGATGGATATGGAATCCAACCCTACTATTTTTTTTGCAATATCTTTAGCAGTGGCAAAGGAATTTACACTAAAACCGACAGATCATGCTAATACTAAAAATACTCCCAGAACTCTTTTTTCATATTTTTAACCTCCTGATACTTGCTGGTATTCAAATGCTGGCTTATAAGTATTTACAAACTGATTTAATAAAATCACCTTCTGTATCAAGTTGTATCTGCAAAACGTTATACTTACAGTTTAATTGTATCGTATTCATTTTGTTATATCAATACACAGCTTGTAATAATTCGTCCATATGACTCTATTCCTGAGGGCGTTTTACCTTGCACTCCTTAAAAACATGTGGTATAATCTCAAAGAATTAGGTAAATACAGGAGGTGTAAGAATGAAACACGTTAAGACATTAAATTCCAGCACATTAAAG
>OIZR01000327.1_pt1 | contig 39303 bp, 52 predicted proteins | sample 1588591 | NCBI WGS metagenome assembly OIZR01 (sample SAMN03283249) | human gut metagenome | biome: human-associated habitat; material: feces | host: Homo sapiens | place: USA | collected 2013 | reverse complement strand
TCGTTACCCGTATCCAAGCGTGTCACGTTTAGCCATTTATACAGATCGCCATTTAACCGAGTATACAGATCCATCAAAACTTTCCCCTGAGCGGCACTTAAAGGTAAGTTCGGATTGTTCGTCACGCAGTTATTGACGATATGTCCTATCAAGCAAGCCCCTTTAAAGGCTGCTTTTATATTACTCATCAGTGCGGATAACTTCGTTTTACTCTTTATTCCATCAATCGCCGTGTTTGCCGCCGGGACCGGTGTGCTACCGGTATAGTCCTCAAAAGTAGGCGTATCCAGGCTTTTCAACGCTTCATCTGCCATATCCCAGTTCCCATTCTGGTCCTGCACATCGTAAAAATCACTTTCATCTGGTTTTTTAAAGCTATAGTTTGTTGTATTAGTTGCCATTGTTCGGTAATTCTCCTTTCGATATTTGAAAATGCGTCAGCTGACTCAGTTCTACATATTGATATCGCTGTAGCTCTTGGATGCGGTTCTTTAGATGACCGTTCCGGATTTTATAGTGGCTGTAAGCTGCCAGCTCAGCATGGGTAAACGTACCGACGCTACCGTAAGTATTAAAGATGTATTCATACAAAACTTTAAGATGAGCCGGGATTGCCTCTTCGATAGATTCCTTGATATCCGCAATATTCCCAGGTATTCCAGACGTGCCTACAAATTTTACTGTCACAGTGTAATCTGCAAATTGCTCCGTCAATTCTACTGCTGCATTGGTATAGCTTTCTGCAATGTGATGGATAAGTGAGGCTGTTGTTGTTCCCGCTCCGAATATCTTCGCTTTGATGCGCTCCTTTCGATATCGTTCTGACTTTGATGTATCCGGGGAAATTCCTAAGAGCCTCTCATATCTTGAAAGTGTACCATCTTCCGAAGAACTCCCGACATAACACTGGTCAATCGTATGATACATTCCAGCATCCAGAGTAGTTACCTCCTGCGACAGAATCCCCTGCAGCAGTTGCATTGTCTCATTATTATCGTATATGTCCGGCAATAATCTAATCAGCTCCAAGCACACTCACCTCCGTCAAAGTGATGATTCCCAGCACAGGAATAGCCTTTTCTCCGATGATTACATTTCCTGATGTGTTATTCAGCATCAGTCCATCATAGTCCTGCACTCCTTCGACGGACAGGAGGATGCTGCCAACTCGCGCGAAACTCACCCGGTAATCCGAAAAAACGAGCCCGCGTAGATAATCGTTCAACACTTGCTTATAATCCGCCAGTACGGCGGCTATCGTGCGGCTGCCATCCAGCAGTACCTGTGCAGCTACATTGATCGCCGTTACAGTCGGACTGCCTACAGTGACGGATGCTCCAATTGGCTTCACTGCATTCAGATGCGCCAATACTGTATCCTCTATTGTCTCGTCCACCGCCTTATCATTATCTACCACCATCACTGTCACTGTGCCAGGTCCTCCATCCAGTGGGAACACCTTCGCATCTCCAACACCAGGTACCTCCAATGCCCATAATCTATAGTGATATGCGTTTCCGGATGTTGCAGGCAGTCTGACTTTCTGGTAGAGTCTTGCTCTCAAAGCTTCATCCATTTCCTCATCTGTTCCGGCCTCAATAATTCCAGCCAGCTCAGCTGTAACTCCTGTCACATTCGATATCGGCTGCATTGCTCCGCTGTATTGATTTCCAACTTCGCCTGTGCTTTCGCATTCAACCTTGTACTCCGTACCGGCTGTCAGCTCTTCCGTTGTGACATATACCAGGTTATTAATTCCCCACCTTGACCCGATAGCAACCGCGTCAGATGTCTCCATCTTCCTGATGGCCGCAATAGCCGGTTTTCGTGTAACTCCAAACGGTGCAACAGCCTTATCCAAATATTCTCCTATGGCCGTATCTGGGAAAACCAAATCCACGAAATTATCCAGCTGAAAGTTCTGCTGTGCCAGGAAGAAAGCACACGGCGCCAAGGCGTCATAAATGATGCTCCCCTCGCGCTTATCTACATCACCTGGCACCTTATCAAGCATCGTTTGTAAGATCTCCTCATACGTTGCTCTCACACTGGCACCTCCTTATCAATCTCAATATCTCCATAAATACTGGAGACAATAAAAGAACACTGGCAGGCATCGCCAGAAAATGTGAAGCTGAACCCATCAACCTCTTTTATCCTGTCATCTTGTAACAGTGCCTCTTCGATCATCCTTTTCATTTCGGCCCGAATATAGGGCTGTTCCTCACCAATGAGCTCCTTCCAGGCAATCCCATAGTTGAAGCTATAAATTGGATATTCATACTGCTCTGTGGATAAGATTTTGTATATCGTTTGTTTTAGTGCTTCCAGTTCATCCACAAAGCCCTCTATTTTAGTTTGTGATAATTGATACGTTCTTCCCGAAAAAGTTTGTTCCCGAAGCACCAGGTCCGTTGTCAATTCCATCGCATCAGCCTCCTGTCTGGTATGGCTTTCCTATAATTTCCAGGATGTAATATTCACCACCCCCATCGTTCCGGAGCAGCCGAACCTTATCTCCCGGAATCAACTTCCCGGACATATTTCCCCTAATCATGCTCATCGGCACCGGCAGCCGGTCATTCACCACAATGGCCGCGCCATTAAACACTCCTACCATGACAGCTGCTACTTTTCGGTTATTCAGGTAGTTGTCCACGATTGTTTTGATTGTATTGAAAAGCTCATGAGCCCCATTTTTATCCATCTGCCATCACCTCCAATGACATCGTGTGAATCGGAAGAAAATCATGCGTAACTTTCTGCACAATCAATCGTTTATCCAGGTCAATATCCTCAATGCTTCCAAAAATACTGTTGCCAGCTCGGACCCGAAGGTCTCCCAGACATTCCAGCTTCAAAGTTTCCTTCTCGTGGTTGTAAAGCTTCAGCAAGTTGTTGGCTCGTTCCTGCGCCTGTGCCGCATTATCAATGTTGTTTCCTGTCTCCAAATACTGCAAAAGGCCGTACCGATTCACCGATGTCTGATCCACCGCCGCGCCCACATCCATTTTCCCGGATGACTCATTTTTCCACACTACCTTAATACGATTATAAAAATCTTCATCAATTGACTTTTCCCAACTATATCCGGTGCACAGAGATTTGTCTCCAAGTACGAGTGGAAGCTGCAGGTTCCGCATGTTCCATAAGCAGACAGCACCATACTCGTCACGTACACAGTACATCTCCTGCGTACCGATAAGCGTATCAGAAACTGCCCTATATATCTGGTCAATCCATGTCTTGTCTTCATCCGCGATGGTTTTCAAAACATACCCAGGCTCCTCCATCGTCCCCGGTGTCAGCGTCAGAAATGCGCACATGTTCTGCACCAAGGTCTTTAGAGTCCCACCTTCAAGGACAACAATCTCCTTCGCCTTTGCATACCGTAACTGGTCATATGCTTTGACAGTCACAATCCCCGTCTCATCCCCGGATACTTTAAAAATAGTTCCAAAAAAAATGCCATCCGCCTGGTCATTTTCAGTCAGGCGAACGACATCTCCATTCTGGACTATCAGTCCACCGGAGATATAGGAAAATTCTAAACTGCTTGCTCCGTCATTTAAGACATCCGACCAGGATAATTTCTCGCAGGATTTTGATATGTCATAAATCATTCCTTCCGTTTCCACCAATAACTCCAAGCATTTCCCCCCTCCTTACGCTGGTATTATAAAAATCTGGCCCGGATGAATCAGGTTTGGATTCCCGATTCCATTTGCCGAGACAATTTTGGTGTATTGCGCGCCATTCCCATAATATTTTTTTGCTATTGCCCAAAGCGTGTCACCTGATTGTACCGTATGGGTTTTATTTTCTGTAACCGCCGGATTTTCAGCAGGGGGCGCTTCTTCCTGTGCTACAACTGCTGCCGCTGTCTGGATGGCCACGGTGCGTTTTCTGGGTGCCTTATATTCCATCAGCGTTAAGGTGATGTATTTATCTCCCACTTCGCCGGCCTTTTCGATGACCTCCACACTTTTCACCAGCACCTTGCAGCTGATGTCATCGTTCACTCCATTGGAGCAGATAAACTGTATCTGTTTTAATTTTTTTTGCGCCTTGCGAAACATCTTTTCATAATAATCGGCATCTGCTTTGGTGCCAGACTCCATATAATGATACCTCTGGCTCGGGAACTCTGCCTCGAAACTATACTGCTCCAACTCGCAATATGACGGGATGGAGACCTGCCCGGAGCCAAGCACCTGGTAAGTCTCCACATTCAGATTTCTTGTTCTCTTAATCTCTTCCGGATTCACCGGGAGTTTATACTTTTTACCGCCATATTTAAAATACACAGAATATGCCATTATGTTGGTACTCCTTCCGGTGCAATCGCTATCATCTCTTTTAACTGTTCTGCCAGGTAGGATGTCACGCCGTCCACATCAGCCTCCTTTGTGATGGGGCCGGTAAATTCCACCTTGATGTTTGGCGCTAGGGTATTTTGGGCAATCCTGGCCACGTAATCCCTCTCCGCCAATTTACGCATCCATTCGATATCTTCTTCGTTCTCTACCTTGACAGCTCCGCCTTTTCCTTTACCTTTTATGGTTGCTGGATTTCCAGCAGTCGCAAACTGGGAAAGGTCCATACCGCCGCCTATTTCACCCGGTGCAAAGCCAGAAAAAAGATTGGATATTTTGTTTTCAAAGCTTTCTCCCTTGCTATATCCTTTCGCAGCCATAGTTGATATATCCAGCATTTCAGGCTGTTCAATGTATTCTTTCCAACCGCTTTCATCCTTTATCGTGCCTATCTTATCTTCAAGGCCAGATTTAAAACCTTCAAGACCAGATGTGATGTCTACCGTGACGCCGGGAATCTTATTAATTATGTTTTCAATCGCTTTGGCCATATTAAGTACGTAATCCACACAGGTCTTGGCCATATCGAAGAATAGTACTTTCACGGCGCCAGTCGGATTATTAAATACATTCCCGATGAAGTTGCCCAGCATGGCCAGCATATTCCAGAGCGGAAATATGAAAGTGTTATACAATACCGCTAACAAAGCGCCAAAAGCTCCACCTATTAAACCTGTTGCGCTTATGGATGTGCCAGCAAAGTGGTTTATAGCTGCCACTCCTGCGTAAAATGCGGCAGCCAGCAAAATAACTGCCCCAATAATCCATGTGATTGGGCATGCCGCCAGCGCCGCGTTAAATCCTTCCTGCGCCCATATCAGCATAAAAATAGCCGCATACTCAGCCCAGTCAGCTGTCGCTTTTAATGCCATAGCCGCGACATTTTTTAAAGTGGTCAACCAGGCAATCCCCGCTGTCGCATTGTACACCATCCAAGCACCCGCCAATCCCAATACAATGGGCGCGAGTACATCCATATGCTTTGCTACCCATCCAATACCATCCAGTAAGACTGAGACGGCCCCAGCAGCCATATAGATCAGTCCTGTCACATTTATGAGCGCTGCCTGCCCCATCTCTGAATTCAACATGGCATTTGCTTTTTCAAAAACTCCTCCAAAGGCTTCCATCCCCGCGTTTTTTATCTTCTGCCATACATCTGCAAAGGTCATTGGCATCTGGGCAAACTTTCCATTAATGTCATCTGCGGCTGCAAACATGGCCCCTTTAATGATATCCGCTGTAATAAGCCCTTGAGATGACATCTCTTTCAATTCTCCCTTGCTCTTGCCCATATACTCAGCAATTGCATTTGCCACCATAGGCGCGTTTTCCATAACCGACCGAAATTCATCGCCTTGCAGTTTACCTGCTGACATGGCCTGTGTAAGCTGCAGAAATGCAGATTGCTGTTCTGACGTCCCCGCTCCGGATACTTTCAAAGACTTCTGCAATAATTCTGTGAAGCCTAATGCCTCTTCATTGCTCCCGAAAGCATCTCCGGCCAGCATCTTCATTTTTGCTGTTGCATTAGCCATTTCTACATAGCTGCCTCTGGAACGGTCGGCAGCTGCAAAGATCGCCTCCTGCAAAGCTTTCTGCTCCGCCAAATTGTCCGTAATCATGGCAAGGCGTGCATTTGTATTGGTATAGGCATCCGTCAAGTCCATACTCTTTTTTACTGCAGCGAGGCTGATAACTGCGCTAACAAGTCGCATCAGCCCAGAACTGGCTACATTGGCTACTGCCCCTGTATTTCTCAACGACTGATTATAGGTATCCGTATTTTTACTGGCTCCAAGAACCGCAACGGATGCCTTATCAGTACCAGAAGCAATCTTATTTATTGTTGCGCTGTAGCCATCAAAAAGTTTAAACATAGCTTTTAAAGTAGGCATATCTCACCTCCTATCCTTTGAGTTTTGCAACTTCCCGCTTCTCCTCAGCTATCCTCAAATCAATGCTGGCATAAGTGAAGGCCCGTTCTTTCTGTCCCATCGGCTCATTGGCTCCACAGATTCCCGCCAATACACCTGCCCGTATATGTAATTTTTGCAGAGCGAAGTGCGCATAATTCAGCTCTGGATCGCCCTGCTTTATAAGTTTTTTGCTTCTTCGATGTCTTCATTGATACCTATGTCAAGGCCTGACAATTCTCTAACTGCCTCACCTAATGCGGTGAACTCACCAATCAGTAGCATCTTCTTTAGAAGTTTTACTCTACCGAGTGCCCCATATGCTTTCTGCAATTCAGCATTGTCAAGGTCAGGAGACACAACCGCCGTTGCTGCAAGATCATGGCTGTACCCTATCTGGTCAAACGTCTCATTTCCCTTCTTATCAGTCTTTCTATATCTGCGCAGGATCTCCTCATTTTCTCCTTGAGTAATTGGTCGGATGGTAAATGGTATCGGCTTCCCATTCTCTTGGAACCGTTCCGATATAACAACATCTTTATTCTCAATTTTTATAGGATTTAAAAAAGCATTTAAACTACTCATACACTACATTCTCCTTCTTTATTCAATAAAAAAGAAACGTCTGAATTCAGACGTTCCCATGATTCGGTATCAACTATTTATTGCTTCATTTATCGCACGTTTTGTAAGTTCAAAAGTGGTCTCCAGCTGGCTTTCATCCACGCATATGTTTTTTTGTTTTCCACCTTGTGAAATGATAAAAGCATCAGATGCAATTTTCTTTGCAACACTTATCTTTTTCAAATTATACTCAAAACCATCATTTCGGGATACAAAAACAGCTCTTCTATTAGTCACAACATAATCACCATCATTAAACTTTATGACGTTCTGCCTGACCGCTCTCCCTCTACTACTTCCAGTCCTGACAGAAACGCCCTTGGCAACTCTTATACTTACGCCAGCATTTCCGCCTGTATAACCAGTAATCTGTTCTTTCTCAACAAATGTCTCTGCTGGGACCGCATATATTAGCTTTTCATCTTTCTGTAAAAAAATATTATCGTATCTTATATTGGGAAGATCACCCTCATTTCCTTCAGATTCAACAATGTACGGGTTCACGTATTTTGCAACACACGGCATTGTATCACCTTTTCTCACCGCTCTTTTTGTGGTTAGAAAAACAATGAACATAAAAACTAGAGTTCCCATGAAGAATCCAAGAAATATGGATAAAAAAATTATCTCTCCTATACTTTGACCAGTTTCATTAATGCTATTGAAAACAAAACCAAGCACTATTGCAGTTATCACCCAGCAAGCAAAAAATTTAGAGGCGATGAATCGTCTATTTTTTTCCATAACTCTGTATCCCCCATGCATATTAATATCTTTATTATAACTACTAAATCGAAATGGGGCAATAGGTTATCTCATATTCTCAGGCAATACGTAGCTCTCCAGCTCATCCACATCGTCAAATGTAAAGTCCGTATCCACTGTGTTTAAATCCTCACTTCCATCCTCTAGGTAAGCCACAGGTGCTTTGGCCAATATACAGTTTCGCATTACCACGGTACGTTTTCCGACCGTAGAACTAGTCTCCTCATTCGTGGTCTGTATACTTATTTGCGGGGTTTTTCCTGTTTTGATATATTCCTGATAAATCGCAAGAGCCGCCGGACTGACATTGTACATAGTTATAGAGCCTTTACCCTCCGCGCCGACCGTCTTATGCTGCTTCATTCGGTGGCCCAGAAGCTTCTTTGCTATGACCGTGAACTCAATGTTTGCCTCAATCTTTGACAGTTCGAAGAAATACCGGTTCTGTCCATCCACCGTGATAAAAGCGCTTCCCTCACTACCGGTCACCAAATCACTGATTTTTGTATAATTTCCTGCCATACCTGTACCTCCTTATGAAAGATTGACAGTTATGTAGATTTTCTCAACACTGTCAACTGGCTGGATATTTGCTGTTACCACTACTGCGTCCGAGTCGTTACCCTTGACAATTACCACGTCAGACACGTCAAAGTTTTGAATGGCCTCCATCCCTTGAAGGGTTGTGAAGTAATCCACCAGAGACGCTCGAAGCAGTGAACGGCCTGCATCGTTGTTATTTACCTTGCCTACATAGTTTGCCTCAAATATCTTGGTTATGTCGTTTGCGATATTGTCGATGGTTCGAATCACCCTGTTTTTTGTAAACATCTTACCCTTATCTGTTGTTATGGTAGTCAGGGAATTGATGTCATATACAACCGTCACATTCTGGGTGCCGTCAACCCGGAAAATGAATTCCCCAGCCTTAACAGCCGTCTCCATCTCCGACTTGGTCATCCTGGGACTGACATCAATTGCTCCATTATAAACCATCCCAGTATTTGATGTTGTAATGCTGGCTCCTGCGGTCGCCCCCGCCACCCAGGCCGATACCTGCGCTGCCGTCAGTTCTGTTTCTCCTGACATCACAATCCCCTGTGTGACATTGATAACTCCCTCGCTGTCCGCAGCATGGTTCGCAAGCACCGCCTGACACTTTACACCTTCATCATCGCGCATAGCCTTAATCCAAGTTGCAATTGCCGTCTTATTCGCCGTTTCCGAGTCTCCATCAAATGGATAGCATAGTGTGTTGAACTGTACCGTTTTTAAGTCTGCAAGGGCCGCTGTAACGTCTTCGGCAGTATGTGTAGCCGGAAGCTTGTATACAAGCACCGTCTTAGCCTTTTTCAAAGCTTCGTTTGCGAGCAGTTTATCTGCCGCTGTTGCATTTTCCGGCCAGTTTGCCTCTGTTGCTGTTATCGTGTACAAGCTCTTGTTCGCCCCGGCGCTCATTTCCTGTAAAATCACCACTGTACCGCGGTCTCCCGGTGCGATGGATAATGGCTCGTTCGTCCGGATATTGATATAGGCTCCGGGCAGTACTTTATTCTGACTTTCCCATGTTCCTGCCATAGGCTATTCCTCCTTTATATCTGTGTCTTGGGCTATTGCCTGCATCTTGGTATCTGGCGTATTCCGATATTCCCGGTACTCCACATCAAACATAAAATGCAGCACATTATCCACAATTTTTAAGTTTCTGTTCTTAATTTTAAAATCTTCTACTGTAAATTCCCTCTGCAGTTCCTGGCCAACTTTCCAACACTCCTCATTCGCCTCTCTCTTAGATTCCGGAAAGTAGGATATGTCCACATTTACTGTGTTTTTCAGCCGGCCGTTAATGCCATAGGAAGGATTCTGCTCATAAAAAGAAATCAAAAAAGACGGCTGCTTAAAATTCTGCGGCACGTCTTCAATATATACTGGGTATGGCCGAATTTTTTTCAGCTCTGCAGCGATATTCTTATAAAGTTTTTCAATCATGCCGGTTTTGCACCGCCTTTACTTCTTTATCAAATTCTCTTTCCAACTGTTTGCCGATAAAAATCACTGTACGCTCCAGAAGGTGATCACCCGTCTGGCTCTTTACATAGCCAGTTGTGTTTCCGTCTTTATCCACCGTACGATGTCCGTAATTCACGTAGCCCGCATATTCCGCGCTATTCAGCAAAGCCTTTGTGACTCCCCCTGCATTCGATTTTATTATCGGAGCTGATCGCCAGTTCTTACGGTAAAAACCTGTTATGACAGGAGAATTGTTCTTTGCATAGATGACTCCTGCATTAACTGCCCGGTTCAATACCCGTGCATCGACTTCCTTGATATCCTCTACCATTTCCATAAGTTCCTTCCGAAACTGGTCAATGGCGGCCTTGTTTGCATTATAATTACTGCCACTCATGCATTATCATCCCTCTTTATCTCGCATTGCCACTGGTAAGTATAAGGATGGCACTCACCCAAATCAACCTCAATGGTCTTTCCGGTGCGCAGAGTAATCAGCAGCTGATCACCCTCCCGGATATCTTCTTCCAATCCACAGAACAGCGTGTGGCTGTTGGCAATAGACGGATTGGGCACGCCGGCAGGCGCCTGACCGGAAGAACTATACCGGCAAGGCCGGTCTGTTACCACAGCTGTTCTCACCTGCTTGGTGATACCGTCTATTTCAACGTCTGTCCATCGGTACACGTCCATTTTAGCATCATACAGTCTTGCATATGGGTTTCGCATATCCTCTCAGCCTCCTGTGCCTCCTCAGACCTGCCTTATCACTCTCAGACAGGCCATAGATACTCGCCTTCGTGTTTCCCTCCGTCTGCGCCCAGGTAATGCTTCCATCGCCTTCCTTGATACTTGCAATCTCCGGATTGTATCCTGTCCCCTCTGCCGCCTCATAATCAATGATTCCCTTCGCCTTCTTCCGGACGAACGGCTCCAGAATATCCGGGATACAATCCGGCTCCAGATTGCAGTAATCGCATACCATCAGGATGACATCGGAAATTAAAAGGTCGCTTTTGTCATCCTGGATTCCCAGATTATTTTTTACTGTTCCCATTATTTCCGATGTCGTCATACAATCCTCCCTATCCGATTTTGTGCTTAAATGCAACAATCCTTATTTGTTTCGGCTCATAGACTCTTTCGTAGTTGATAGCATTCATCAGCTCTGCCTTCGTAGGAGTCTCCACATGCTCTCTGGCCAGGTCAGTCCATTTGATTCCGCGGGCATGCATAATAAATGTCTTACGGTTAATCAGATAATCCACGCCGGAACCTTTCTTTTTGTCACGGTCAACCTCGGTTGCAACAAATCCAACCGGCGAACCGTTACCGAAGGCGATGGCGCCTTGACCAAACAGATAAGTTGTATATACTCCATCAGCAACCGGACAGCCATCATCAACGATTACCCTTCGGCCCTGATAAGTGTCAAACTCAACATCTGTAGAATCCCGTTCAGTGTCAATCAGGTTATTTTTCTTCAGATAGGCCTTCGTGGCACTGTGCATAGCCACAGCTGTGAGCTGTCCCTGCGCGTCCCCCAGCAACTGCAGGGCGTCAATAAAAGCACTGGCGCTAATTTTCTGCGCAGCCGCAGCACTTGCTGTAGAGATATCAAGGATATGGTCCGCAAGCGGCGTTTTTGTCTCCGCCGGCTCGCTTGTGGTCTGATAACTTCCGAACACACCGGCCAGGATCTGGATTAAAATTTTCTGATACTCCCTGGACCAGTACCCTGCCACCAAATCACCAATCGCGGCCATTGGATCGCTCCCGGCAAGCGCGGCAGAAAGGTCTGTAGCTGCCCACATGTTTGCTCTGCGAATAGTAGTAGATACATCCTTATTGGAATTGATTTTCTTTGCTGTAAGATTCTGGTCCTCAATAATGTCCTCAGAATCCCCAGACAGGTCCTCAAAAAACGGCATCTGATGAATCGGCGCCGCTTCACTGGCCAGACGGTCAAACTCTGCATTATTTGTTATAATTCCACTCTGGAAGAGCGCGGATAACTCCATAGTCCGGTTCACTACATAAGGCGTGAACAGCTCTGGTACGATAACATCTGATAATCTTGTTACTGGCATTTAATCACCTATTTCCTTTCTTATACGTTGATAGTCACTCCGGCGGCAGCGGCTAATGCCTGCGCCTGTGTCGGATTTTCTTTTAACAGCCTCCCCTGTTCTGTCAGGTTAAAACTGTCTTTTGCAAATGGATTCTTTGTCGGAGGAGTTCCACCGCCAGCAGGCTTATAGTCTGGTCCCGGATCTGCCTTAAACAAATGGGGAGCGGATTCTTTCAAGGGCTTCACAATATCGTCGATTCCGATAGGCTTCCCGTCCTTGTCAAACGTGAACTTGTCAAGCCCGCCCTGTTTATAAATAATATAATCGGCATCAATCACACCTGCCTCTTTCAGCTTATCCTTAAGGGCGTATTCCTTTACAGTATTTGCCGATGCCATTTCCAGGGCCGTCACCTTTTCCTTGTACTCTTTGACCTGCTTCTGAAGTTCCTCATTATCTGAGTTGTCCTTCTTCAGCGTTTCGATTGTGGTATTCGCTTCTTTCAGCTTTCCATTTACCTCATCAAACCGTTCCTTTGGTACGAACCCCTTAACTGCTTCATTCCATGCATCAACAGCAATCTGCGCTTGCTCCTCCGATAATCCTTTTACTACTAACTCTTCTTTCTTCATGACCTTTTGCTCCTTTCAATTCATCTTCACTTGTTACCCGGTCGTGTCCGGTGATGTCTCCCTCTTTACCGCCTGGGATACCAAAAAGGCGAAAAAATAACACCCAGGCCATACCCGCGTGTCTTACTCAACCTCTGCGTGTTCGCAAAAAAAGTTGATATATCTCTTTCTAACAGCCCCACGGACACCATCATAAAATGTGATGGGGACAAAATCATCATCCTTTATAAAATCGTCTCGCATGATCCGCTCCATTGTGTCAAAAGACATCTGAATGCTACACATGGTGCCACCCGAACAAAATATATCAATCATATGCGCCTTCCTGTTGCGATGTCGCAACAACATAAAAATACCACCTGCCCCCTTATCGACTGGTGGTATTTTTATTTCTGTTTTGCCTCTTCTTGCATCCGTTTAAATATCTCTTGGCATTGTTGATTGAAAGCTTCACTCTCTTCTTTTGTATACTTTCTTGGGTGAAGAAAGGCCTCCCGCTTTTCCTGAGACATGTTTTTCTTTTCATCCTCTGTAAAATGAATCATATCTAATTCCAAACGTAATTTAGCACATTCTTCCTTCGATAACTCACTTTTTCTGTGCTCCTGTTCCTCTTTAGGCAACAGCAGCCATTCCCGTGCTGTTAATGACACTTCTACACCTCCTCCAGCAGGACATAAAATTTATCCCCCTGCTCAGCTTTGTTGACAACTCTGAACTTAATATCAATCGGATAAAGGACTTCATTCTCCATATCGTTCAGCCTTCCTAAATCTTTTCCTTTCTTGGCCCCCTGGATATAGATTTGTACCTGTCCCTCCTCATTATACACCCCGTTCTTGGTCGTTGACAAGTATTGCCCCGGAACATACTCTTTATCTACCACAAGACTGTCAAAAAATTTCCGAGCATCCTCTTCAAATGGGAATGTCAAAGAGCGGTTTAAGTCTCCTTCATAATTCGGCAGTTTTCCGAGCGCCCGGTCAAGGCTTTCCAGCCATCCTTTCTCAAAGTCTGTCAGCTCTGAAAAAGCGTTTCTGCGGAGTTTGTCGTTAAGGGAATACGCCTCCGGACCGACATACCGGATAACCGCCCCTTCTTCATCCCGCGCCAGTATTTTAGTATCTGCTGTGTGTTTCTGCTCTTTTACTTTTTGCTGGATCATCTGATGTTTTCCTGTCTGCCTCTTCTTATCGGCTTTCCATCTATCAAAGTCCCCGTCATCCTCCATGACCTTTCGCCATTCGGGATATGTCATATCCGCAGGCACGTCCATATACTTCCCAGTTTCAGGATCCCTGGCCACACGGCTCATGTCCGTCAGGTCCATGTCGTCATAGTATGGCACATCCGTACACCGGCAGAAACAATGGAAGGGCGGCATATTCTCCCCAACAACAGCCTTATCAACCGTATACACATCCCCGTCTTTATCCCCACAGATGCCGCAGGTCTTGCTGTCCAGGGTGGCCAGTATCTGGTATTTCTCCACACCGTCCTCTTTGTACCCTGCGTGGGTGGCCTCGCTCATCAGGAAGGAGCTCTCTGTATGAAGGAGACGGTAAGCATCGAATTTCTTGGAGTTCATCTTTTTGGCGAAGTCATCGGTCAGGGCCTGCGGACTCTTCCTCTGGACCATCATGGTGGTGAGCGATTCCATGAGCTGGGTCTGCAGGTGGTCTTTTTGTTTCCACAGCCGGCTGGAAAAGTTGGCACCGTTGAATGGATATTCCAGCAGAGTTTCAACCGCATGCGGATCTATCTGGGCAAAGGCAGCATGAAATCCCCGGTACTGGTCAATGTTGTACCAGGTCCGATAATAACTCTCCGCATACACCTCTTGCATCATTTTCTCCGCCGCATCCTGATACTGTACTGCGTACATCTGCCGGAGCAGGGCATCCACCTCCGCCTCCAATGCTTGATACCGGGTAATCCGTGCCTTGATGGACAGATTATTGACCGTCTGATTGTATTTTCCGATATTCTTCATGGACAGGTCGATGAAGTCCTTTAATTCTCCCAGTTCTTTCGCGTTTAGCTTATGCTGTGCGGCCGCATAGGATAGGCCGTTCTCCTCTGCATAACGCCAGTAAAAAGATTCCACCGTCTTTTGCAATTCCCGCCGTGTCTGGTTAAAGGCCCGTTCAAGTCTGGAAAAATACTGGTTAACCTGCATTTCCCCGGCCTTATAAGTCTCAAGCTGCCGTTTCTCCCAATAGCCCATTACTCATCATCCTCTCCCGGTTCGTCACTACCTTTCGGTGGAAACATATCAGATATCTCCTTTTCCCCCTGCTCTTCCTGCTCCTTAAAAGCCTTCCAGCTGCGCTCAAAGTCCTCCACCCACGGATGTTTGCGCACAATATCCTCATCCGCAATCACACCCTTGCTCTGGGACGCAATCTGTGCCTCCTCCAGGTCGTTCTTGACACTGGTCCTGGTCCAAGTCTGGATGATGGTGTCATCCTTGATTGGTATGCCCATTACCCGGCAGGCACAACGGATGAACCGGCCAAAGCCTATCTTAAATTCCGTCTCCATAAGCCCCGCCTTGAGTTCCAGTAGGGAATACAAAAAGCCCAGGGCCACGCCTGAACTGTTCCCAAAGTTCTGAGGGTCCGGGTCTATGCCCTGCCCCTGCTCAAAAATGCATTTCCGGGTCGTTGTCAGCAATTCCTTTCGTGCTTCCACTGGAAGTTCTATGGTCAGCGTGGATACACCTGACTTATCTTCCGTCCCTTCGCTTTCGATTTGAATTGCCTTGTAGTCCTTAAGCTCCCGCAGGAACTGTCCTAAATCTTCCCCGCCGTAATTCGTAAGAACAAAAATGACTTCCTGAATATCTTCCAGGTCATTAACAAAACCGCTGAATACCCCGCAGTATACATCAATCAGGGGCTTGATATCGTCCAGATCGCCTGTTCCTGTGTTATTATTGAAGAATGGGAAAAATGGCACCTCTCCAATGTCGTGAGGAAATTGGCTGACCAGATTGGAATTACCATCCGCGTCAATCAATGTGAAGGAGTGGTATGGCATCAGTCCATCATCCACACTGCTTCCGGCCTGTACTGCATAAGCCTGGCATTCCCTGTCGTTCCAATATTCATATACATCCAGTTCTTTTCCCTCATCATTGATATCATGATAACAGCGGAGCACGCCCTTTAACTCTCTCTCCAGACTCTTGCCCCATACCGGTATGACTTCTTCCGGGGGAACCACTGCATACTTATATCCATTTGAGGCCTTATCCTTCCATAGATGTATCCATCCTACCGATGCGTTAGAGGCATCCACACATAGGTCTTTACAGGTCTTTGCATATTTGTCCCCCAGAAACGCGGTAAGGGCTTTATTGGCTGATTTGTCCCCAAGGTCAAACAAGGGCGGCGCCGTAAACATGTAGGAGGCTTTCTGATTAACTAAGAGTCCGTGGAAGTTAAAAGGGATTCTGTTGTCCGCATTTCGCAATGGGTTTTCTTCCTGATTCTTTTCTTTTGTCGGTTTCAGCAGGATATCTGTCTTGTTCCGGTAGTACCGATCTGCTGTCTCCACCCGCACAAGAAAACGACTATGCCCTGGCATATATTTCTTGATTAGATTTTTCATCGTATCTAATTCCATTTTACTTCACCTCATCTCATAATCCTCATGCCGACCCGCATCTTGATAACAGTCATGCAGAAATAACGCAGCGCATCCAGCGCATGGTCGTGTTCCTTTACTGGTTTATCCTCTCCGCGCTCCCCGGCTTTCGCATCCCAGATGTAGGAAGCAAACTCCTTAATCAGGTTGACGCAGGAGGAGTCAATAAAAATGGAACCCTGAAGCAGCAGCGTGGCCACAAACCGGATTCCGTCTAAGACATCATTTTTTGCCTTTTTTACTTTATAGCCGTCCTTCTCCAGCTGGGCCTTGAAGCTGGCTGCCGCCGGATCCAAAATGACCGACTTGATTGTGGCGCCATCGAGCCAGGCTGTCAGGTCGTCTGAAAATTCCTTGTCTGTCTTTTGCCGGCCCTTATCTCGACCGGAATAGTAATACTCCCGACGGCAATACCATTTCTTGTCGGCGCCCTTATTCCACAGCAGGAAGGCCGTGGGGTTCTGGGTTCCATAGTCGCAGCTTACATATCGTTCGCCAGTCCAGAAATCACCGCCAGTCTTTGCCTCATAGGCCGATGCTATCGCATCCGTGTCTACCGTATGCTTGTCGATGTCAAACATATCATAGATGATGCCTTCCGCCATCGCCCACAGCCCCAGTATGTAGCGTTTAAAAAAGACACCGGTGTACATGCTCCGGTATCTCTCTTTGATGCGCTCCGACAGGCTTAAATTATCCTCCATCGTGAAATGCAGGACAAGAAGCCGTTTCTCCTTCGCTTTATCCAGCCAATTAAGCTTGAACCAGTGATAGGGACCATCCGGATTACAGTTAAACCAAAACTTTGAGCCATCCACAGAACATCGGCCAGTCGCCTGGTTGACAAAGCTTTCTGGCATCAGGGCAACCTCATCGCAGAAGAGGCCGGCCAGTGTGATACCCTGAATCAGGTCCTGGCTGCGCTCATCCTTACCGCCGAAGATATAAAAGTAATTCGTTACCTGGCCACGGCTGATTTCTACCAGGTTGTCAGCCCGATGGTCCTGTACCCGGTAGCCGCGGCTTCTTAACATCAACTTCAACCAGAACAGGACGTTTCTCCTGAAGCTGCCAATGGTCTTGCCGCACATGGCGAAGTTCTGGCCGCTGAACCTCTCCATCGCCCAGAACACGAATGATAATGACATGCAGGCTGTCTTTCCAGAACGGATAGCGCCATCGGCGATGATTCCATCATAATCTTTAACTGGACTGTTAGGCAGCCACCATGTAAGCACCTGCTTCTGTTTCCTGGAGAAAGGCCGGAACTTAAATACCTGTACCTTTGACAGGATATTTCGTTTCCCCTTCATCAGATTCAGCTTTTCCTTCAATCCTTCAATACGGTCTTTAGCTGTCATCCACGTCACCCCACAGTTCGCCAGCCTCTGCGTTCAACGCACCCAGGAATCCATCATCCTCCAGCTCCGTCTCCTGGCCGCCAAGCTTCAATGCAGCCAGTTCCGTCTTCATCAGTTCGATTTCCAGACGCGCATCATCAAAGCCAAACCGGTGCAGGGAGTCAATTGCCTTCTGCTTCCTGGCCTGAACCCGTGTCAGGGCATCCTCAATAGCCTGTATTTGCCCCAAAGCTCCGTGTTCCTCAGCTAAATCAGTCCGCTTATCCTTTTCGGTTCCCTTTTTCTTTTTGACAGTGGTAAACTCTGCATCCTTCAGATTCTCTATCCGCTTCATCATCCGACGTTCTCGAACGGTCAGCAACTGGATCTCCTGCAGGAGGAGTCGTTCCTTGTCCGTTGGTACTGCGGCAACCAATTGCAGTTCATCCGGTTCCAGGCAATCAAAAAGGAGAGTTTCAAACTCTCCCGTTGTAACTGCATTCTTATTATTCTCTGGTGCGGCGCCGCCTCGGTTCCCGATAGCGTTCTTGTTTCCCGGCTGGCCGCCTTTACGTTTCGCAACGTTGCGTTTTGGCTTTTGCAACGTTGCATTTGCGTTGCTTTCCCAGCCATATCTATTCTTCCAGCTCCTGACCGTCCCTTCCGGAACTCCCAGGGCTTCGGAAATCTCGATTAGTTTTTTGCCCGACAAGAACAGTTCTTTTGCCTGCTCTGCTCTGGCATCTGGCGCTCTTGCCAAGCCTCACCACCTCTCAATCGTGTTTGTTTTTGGGTATAGAAAAAGAGCCACGGGTGGGTGGCTCCTCATATTTGGTTTGCTATACTGTTCTTGCCTCATAAAAAACTAAATATTCGTTCCCTATAGGGACTTTATTTAGGTCACAATCACGTGCAAAGCTCCATTCAAATAGAATGCTTTTTCCTTCTGTTAATTCATCCCGAAAAATTTTTCTTATTTCCGGAATAAACGAAAGTAATTTTTCTTTCTCCTTAAAATTTAAAAAATGTTCATTTCCGTCTACATGTTCCCCATTTCCATCTATTTGAATAGTAACATCTCTTTTTGCATACGTTACTAAATTCCATAAATCTTTTTCTACAGCTTCAATTATTACACTATTCTTGTGAACGTCTAAAGTTCCACTTTTAACTGCCGAAAAATATGGATAGTATACAACTATTCCTTTTCCTGCTAAAACTGTCAATAACTCATCTGCAAACATTTTTGCTTCTTTCGCTGTTACCCCTACAATTCTCGGTAGGTTTAAATCATCTCCATGAAAAACTGCACTTCTAACCGTCCATAATAATTGTTCTGAAAATGGTTCATTTCCTGTGTACTCTGCCCACGGTATTGAAGGCAATTGCATGTTTTTTAATTCATAAAATCCCATTAATTTATTCATTAGAGTCTCCTAATTTCAAGCATTAAATTTTTGTCCCGAAAACTTTTCATAAATTGCAACTGCATATGAATCCATCATACCTGATATGTAATCACATATCAATCTTTGCTGTAATTGCTTCTCATCTTTTCCTTTCAAATCGTCATATTGCTTCATTAGTTCCTCTGCTCGATACTCTGGCGGAAGATACTTGCTATCTCTTTCATAATGCTCTTTAAGAAACTTAATAACTTTCTTTCCTTCTTGCTCATAATGATATACCTCGTCATTATGATTTATACATTTAAAAACAATGTCCTTAAGTCCATGAATAAGTTCACCATAGCTTAAAAAGCCTAATTCTTCATCTTGTCTTGTCCCAGTCTTTTTCTCCATCTCTTCGGTAACGGGAATCAAACCAATGTCATTTAGAGCTAGGTTAATTAAACTAGAAGCGAGTTCTTGCCTAAACAGCTTTGAATACTGTGTGGAATCTATTTTATTCTTTCCATATCCAGCCTTTATTTTGGCCGTTTTGACTAACTCTTCTAATTTTAAATATGAATCACTTTCACCATAAGCAGAAACGTAATCATGTAAAATTTCATCAATTGTATAAGCTTTTACCCTTAGTCCATCTTCTAAATCATGCGCCGCATATGCTATTTCATCTGCAATGTCTACAATTTGGACATCTAATGTACGAAGTTTTATTTCATTTACATTAATAAATTTCTTCAGCAAATCGTAATCTTCATCATAGATAAACTTTTGCTTTTTCTTCGTTCCATTCTTATATGCCTCTGCATCAAATTTATTAAAATATTTCACAACAGATAGCATTGTTCTATAAGTTACATTTAGGCCTCTAAATTCCGGCCTTTTCTTTTCTATGTTTGTCAAAATTCGTAAAGTCTGTGCATTTCCCTCAAATCCTCCAACATCAGCAAATATCTCATTGAGAAATCTTTCTCCTGCATGACCAAATGGTGGGTTTCCCAAGTCATGTGCCAAGGCTCCTGCTTCAACCACATAACTCTCGCCTGCTTCGTATTGAATCGTTCCAGCAATTGAACGAACAATTTGCGCCACCTCTAAACTATGCGTTAGTCTATTTCTAAAAAATTGATCATTCTTAATCCCTAGTAACTGCATCTTCCCCTGCAGTCTTCTAAATGATGATGAATACATTATCCTCGCATAGTCTCTCTGAAATGGCCCATCCGGCCTATATCTAGGATCCTCCTGATAAATATAAGACTCCATGAAATCACAGATCAATGGATTGAGAAATTTTCGTTTTATTTTGTCCCTATTTATTTCTAAAGGACTCTTTTCAATTTTAATATCTCCCACAATAATTCCCTCCCTTTTTCTTCTATCATACACCCAAAATCAATAAAAGGAAATATATAAAAGTCTACCTTCCTAGATTTCATGAAAGAAGTAGAAAGTAAAAAAGGCACCCTCTCAGATACCATAAGAGTGTTCCCACTATTCAACTGGTTATACTTTTTCTCGCAAAGCGGTGCATCCGGAGTCGAACCGGAACCCAGGGCGCTACCCTGTCCACCTGCCATTGGTGGGATGCTCCACATGTGCCGGCCACTCGCGTGCCCTGCGGCATTGCCCATTAATATGGCCTGGCTTATGAGGGGTTACGCGATACCGGCGAGTCGACCACCAGGCTGTTACACACTGGCGGCCGTTATCCGATGGAGGGGAGCCGCTGGCTTTAAGGCCTTTGGCTTCATAGTACACTATAGCATTTAGAAAACGGAAAAACAGGAAAAAGCGGAAATTTTTACGATACTTTCATGAAATTCTCAAATTCCTTCCGTATTCCATCTGGTGTTGCCTTCCTCCCCATCCGAACTGCAACTTGTGCCCAAGTCATTTCTTCAAAAATCTTCATCCGGATTATCCGCTGCAGCCGCTGTGGAATCGTATTCAACCACGCCTCGACCCGTACCTTAATCTCTGCTGCAGCTGCCCTCCGTTCCTCCAGCAGTTTCTCCTCGTCATCCAGCAGGCTCGGTGTCTGCACCGTCGCATATGCCAGCCCCTCTATGTGGTAACTCTGAGCCGCATACGGGAACTCATGCATGGAGCCTTTGACGGAATCCTGAAGAATTACCTTGCGCCGTTGCCTCAACTTTTGAATCTCTCGCTCTGTCTCCTTGATTAACTCACAGGCATCTATGTACTGACTAAGAATCTCCTTTTCCAACGGCATCACCTCCCTTTTCACCCTCTTGGCTTATATACCCGGTCGCTGGCCAGAAACTCCTCCTGCTTTCGCTGCCGGCCAAGCAGCTGCCTAAGCTTATTTAATACCTTCCGGTTCTCCGGCTCCTCGAAGAAGCTCACAACCAGCTCATCCCTCATCACGATATCCTTATTGGCCCGCCGGAGCTTCCGACTGTTGTGCAGCTGAGTCGCTACCCGGTTCCGTCTTTACTACATCAGCAGCACATTTATACTCTGCAGACAGCCGGTCAAGGTAGTTAAGAAACTCTGTCAGCTGCTCCGATGGGCTTGGCTCCTTCTTCATCAGCACCGCCTCCTTAGTCCACCTGAATTTTTAATCCGGTCAAATCTATCAGCTGTTCCTGCAAGTCCTTTAGTTCTGCAGTGCCATCAATCCACGGTTTTATCTCCCGGTCAGCCGCATCCAGCATACGGACAATCCGTTTCTGGCCGAAGCCAAGCTCCTTATGCAGCGCCAGTGCAAAGCAGAGGAACAGTGCTTCCACCTTCTGGTTATCAACCCGCTTCTCGATATTGCGTTCCACTGTATCGGCGATTTCCCGCTTCATCGCCTGAATCCGGTTATCCTTTCCCCGCTTCCGCTCCATTGCTCTGCGCATCGCTCTGTTTCCCATTAATCCACCTCTAAATCCTCAATTTACTATTTCGTATTCCACGTCCTCTGCCCCTCTGATAAATGTTTCCACTTGATATCCCTGTTTTTTTATTGCATATAAAATATCATCCGGATGTATTGCATCATTAACATCGTCTTCTAGCGAATTTAGAAGCATTTCTCCTTCTCCCTCGTCTTCCACTTCAACAAAATAACTGTTTCTGCGCGTTATCTGTTCTTCAATTTCAATTTCAAACCTCATAAATTTCTCTCCTCTATATCTTCAATTTATAAAAAATTGCCAGTACCGGCATTCCGGCTTCGGCCTATGCCCTAACAACGGACCTGGCTTCCGTCCGCTTCTGGTAACGGCGCACCCGTTGCGCTCTCTTGCGTTATCAGCTCTCTGCTCTTTTTTATTTCCTATCTGGTTTTTACTCCAGAGATTTTTTACAAGGTTTCTCACTCTCCTTGCCCCGTTTTGCCTGGATAGGACAGCACAATGTCTACAATCGTTCCGCCAATTTTCTAAATCTTTCTGTCAGCATACCTACATGCCTCCAATCAAGTTCCACCCCACAGTGTGGACAGAACATGTAATCATCTGCTACGCCAAACCCACATTCCGGGCATTGGTAATCCGGTTCCATGTTGTCAATGTCCGGACCTGGTCCCATATAGGCCACTATCTCCGGTATCACAACCTTGACTAATCGCACCTTTCTCATTTTCTACTCCTCTAATTCCTCATTTAACCTTGTATCCTTCCGGAAGCGTCATCCATGCAACCGGATGAGCGTCTTCCCAATACGGATACATCTCCAGAATCCATCCTTCCTTCGGATCGTATTGTGCCAGTTGACAAGCATCAATAAGCTCTATATTCTTCGCCGGTCTCCCACTCACCTGAACCAGAACTATCTCATCCGGATTCTCCGGCAGCCGTTCGTCCACCGGAATCCACTCTCTTCCCATCGCTTTTATGATTGTACCGGCCTTCAGACTGTAAATTTCCTGCGGCGTCAGCCCGGTATCCTCATACTCCGCCAGCCGGCTGATCAGCTCCTCTTTCTTATTTGGTGACCAGTAACCGGTCTTAATTCCGCTGCTTCTCGGATGTGTCAGACGCTCCATCATTTGATGACCTCCAGTCTGCTAATCGATACCTCATAGGCCGTCCGCTCTTCGACTTCGATTTCGTTCCGTTTCTTCTGGTATTTACGGCTCTGCACCCGGCCTAATAAGATAATGTGTTCTCCGACGTTTAAAGTGGATACGTATGATGCATTTCTTCCCCAGGCAATGCAAGGTATGTAATCCGATTTTCCGTACGGACGATTCACGGCCAGAAGAAGATCCGCGATATCTCTTCCCAGCGGTGTCTTCCGGTAGATTGGTTTTTTGCAGATATAACCATTCAGGAAAATCTGATTGTTGCTTTTCGGATTAGCCAGCTCATCCATAGATTCTATCTCCTGAACAAAAACACTAAGCTCCAACGAGGATTTTTCTCCATCGTGATGGTTATACGACCGGAACTGGCCGGATACCGCTGCCACCCAGCCTCCGTAATCCTGTGTTACGTCCATTAACCGCTCTGACACCATTAATGGGAGGACATCTGTATAACCGCTTAATCTCTTTACCGCCAGATCGCAGAGATAAAATCTCTCGCCGTAAACTTCATGGCTAAACTTAAATCCGGAAACTAATTCTCCGGTTACATTTACTCTGTTATTCTCAATCATTGTTCTTCTCCTTCTTGTTCAGCGGGCACCATCGAGGTGCCGTCTTTACCTTAAGTTCCTTATCATGTCTCCCGCTGCTGCAAATCAGGGAGGTTACCAGGTCATTGGCTTCCGGATGCTCACAATACCATCGTCCGGGCCGACCGTTTCTCGCATAGTGCTTTTTATATTCACAGTCTTTACACTTCATCTGTCTTCCCTTCCATCTTTTTCAGGTAGTTGAACACGGTACCTGGACTGACCTTTAATTCATCTGCTATCTTCCGGCTCGACCACCCGGCATTATGAAGCGCCATCAGCTTCCCGGTATCTATCGGTTTCCGTTTTGGTCCGGCCGTAACAGATTTGTCTTCCAGCTTCTTATCACTCCCGGAAGATTCTGAAATCTCTTTCTCAGCGTCAGAAGAGGTTTCCCGGAAGGCATCCTCAAACTCTTGATTGATAACCGCCGGACTTCTGTCCACCAGGAATCGCGCCTCGTTAAACAGTTTCCGGAACGGAATCACACGTTCCTCATCCTCGTCCATCGGAAGAATCGCCTTGACTTCCTTCCCATCCAGATAAGCCTGTAAAGCTCTTTTTAATTCAACCTCATGCAGCATACCCTATTCCTCCTTTAGCAGTTCACGCATCACTTCCAGTTCACAGAAACAAACATCATCAAATTTCACTCCGTTCCAGCTGCACGTATTACAATCCTTGAATTCGTCCGTACCTACCTTATCTGCCATACGTTCGCACTCCAGGAAATCCTTTTCCATCTGCTCTGTTATCGTCACGGTGATTTTCACATTCTCGTGTGGGCTGATCATTATTTCTTTTGGCATCCCTTTACCCCCTCGAAAATTTTTCTCGCGTCATCCAAAATACCCTGATATCGTTTTTCTGCTCTCTGTGATTCCCGTATTTCTGCCAGAATACCGTGGCAACTCTTTCTGCAGTAAGACACGTTCTTTCTCGCTTCCTCCAGTTTCTCCTTATCCGTTGTATAAGCTGGATAGCAAGGACTTTTCATCTGCTCATAATAGTTCTGCAGAGATGCCAGTTTGTCTTTTTCCCTGGCGTACTCCTCCGCCAAATTCCTCTGCTGCAGATGCTCCCATTCCTTTTGTCCCTGAACCCAGTTGCGTATTTCCGGCACCCATTCTTCTTCGTGTTCGCTTCCACGAAGCATTTTTAACATCTTTCGGATGGAACGTCTTCCCGCTCCCGTCAGGAAAAATTTCATCCGAAACGTTATGTACCCGTTTGGTATTTCAAATCTTAATTCATCCTTCACCCTTAATCCTCCTGATTCTAGCCTTCAGGCTCTCCATCACCCAGTTCTGTACATCATCTTTCCTCTGCAGTGCCTGCATCACATCCTCATCCCTGGTTCCGCTGCAGATTAAGTGGTGGATAATTACCTTCTCTGTCTGTCCCTGCCGGTGAAGACGCTTATTAGCCTGAGTGTATAACTCATAATTCCAGGTAAGGCCAAGCCAGATGACATGGTTTCCGCCCTGCTGAAGGTTAAGACCGTAGGCGCTGCTGGCCGGATGCGTCAGGAGAACATCAATCTCTCTGCGATTCCAGTCATCCTCATCCCTGGTGGTTTTTAACTCCCGAACCCTTAATCCAGTCTTTGAAAGAACCGCCAGAAGTCTCTCCCGGTCGTGCCGGTAATTGTAAAACACCAGTACCGGCTTTCCCTGCAGGGATTCCAGAAGTTCCATGAATGCCTCCACCTTGCAGTTGTGGATTTCATGAACATTCTGCTCGTCATCATAAATCGCCCCGTTGGCCAGCTGCAGAAGCTTGTTGCTTAAAGCTGCCGCGCTGGTGACGCTGATTTCCTCCTCTTCCGGAAGCTGCAGTACCATCTGCCTCTCCAGTTCGCAGTAAGCCTTGTTGGCTTTCGCATCCAGTTCCACCGGAATCTCGTGATAGGTGATGTCCGGAAGCTGCAGATAATCCTCTGCTTTCATGCTGATACAGATATCTGATATCCTCTCCAGAATACTCTGCTCTGTCCCCGGCTTTGCCTCGTAGCTATAAACCATGCCGTCGGCTCCTCGCTTGTCCGGTTGGAAATACCGCTCTCGGAACTGGGTGTATCTTTTCCCCAGTCGTTCACCGCCATCCAGCAGGAAAATCTGGCTCCACAAATCCTCCAGTCCATTGGGGGAAGGAGTTCCGGTCAGCTCCACCATCCGGTCGATGTGACCGCCCATGCTGGCCAGTGCCTTAAACCGCTTCGCGCTGTGGCTCTTAAAACTGCTTGACTCATCCACCACCACCATGTCAAACGGCCATGCGTTCCGGTAATAATCGACCAGCCACACCACATTTTCCCGATTGATGATGTAAATGTCCGCCGGTGTGTTCAGCGCCCGGATCCGTTTTGCCTGACTCCCCAGAACCGGGGAAACCCGAAGCATCTTCGTGTGATCCCACTTAGCTGCCTCCTTTGTCCAGGTTCCTTCTGCCACCTTTTTCGGCGCTATCACCAGAACCCTGCGGACTTGGAACCGGTTATACTTCAGCTCCCGGATGGCCGTCAGCGTCGTGACTGTCTTGCCTAATCCCATATCTAAAAATAGGCCTAACTTTTTTATTGCTAAAATCTGGTCTATACAGTGCTGTTGATAGGCATGTGGCTTAAATATCAATCTGTTCACCCTTTCTTCCTTCTTCGGCCACGAAACTATACCATTCCGGGTCACGATAGGCTCTTGAAAGTATGTAACATAAGGCGTCATCAATGTGCTTCTTTTCCGTGATTCTTCCAGCGGCACATCCGAGTCTCCGAAGTTCCATAATTCGCTTTATTGTCCTCTTTCGTGCATCACCCAGAGGGCCAATAAATATAAACCCTACACACCCACCTGGTAAAATCACTAAATATTCCCGGCTCAACGTCTTGAAATCAAGAATTCCTCCCATCTCCTTGACTTTGGTCCGAAATTCTTGTTCCAGTTCCTTTGTCTCCACGCTCTCACCTCCTCACAACTCATATTTACGATCCAACGCCTTGCTGGTTTCCTCGTATCCGGTCAGCTGGAAGAACTCGCTTAGACCGTCCATCCCCCGTACCACAAATACCGCCTGGCCCAATTCCAGGAGCCGTCTCATCTGCGATTTCTGCAGGGCGCTTAATTTTCCCTTCTCACTCTTCAGCTCCATGAATACCGGCGGCTTCCCCGGAAATATTACAATCCGGTCCGGCACCCCGTCATTGCCGGGGCTGACCCACTTATAGGCCCGGCCGCCCAGCTTCTTTACTTCGCTTACCAGTATTTTTTCAATTTCTTTTTCCAGCATTTCTCCGCCTCCTGTTGGCAACTTGTTCTCACACACGCGTATGTGTACCCCTAAACAGGTGATTTAGGCGTATTAGGTGTAATATGTACATTACCTAATTTACCTATTTTTTATCTATTATAGAAAGTTGGTTGACATAGTTTACAATAGCTAAGTATCCCTTGTGTTTATTGGGTTTTTCCGTAAACTTACTGCGTAAACTTTAAGTTGACGTTGTTTACACACCTGTCAACCGCGTAAACCTCATTTTGTTAAATGTTCACGCCTTTGGTTTACACCCGCTCGAATCCTTTTTGTGTCCCATATGGGCCATATCGCCTCGATGATTTATTTCTTCTCCACCCTTTGGCCCCTACCAAGATGTTATTTATCTCACTGCTATCCGTCCGCTTCATATATTTCTGGTCCCCATTAAAGCATTCGGTCCAGATCTCAACCGCGCATACCTTTTCCCGTTCTACCAGTTCACCCTCTGTGTGCAGGTTTCCTCCCCAGAACATTCTTCGGCTCTGTATCGACATCTGGTCCCAGTTTGCAGGTATTTTCCGGTCAAGGAAGTCCAGGATAATGCCCTCCTTCCCGGATGCCTCCCGGTGGTTCTCCTGCTGCTCCTGCGCCATCTCTTCAACGTCCTTCGACAGATAGAGAGGTTCCCCCAGCACCCAGTACAGGTAAGCCTCCGCCCAGATCTGGTCTACCTCCAGCGGCAGCTCCTTCCAGATGGACTTCTGCGCCGGATGCATGCCCACATCCACCGGCCAGAACCGGCGATTCCCCGTTGCATCCTTTAAAAACTCGCTGTCGTTACTGGTGCCAAAGAATACGCAGCGCCTGGGATACCGTTTCGTTTGCCGGCCATATGCTGCCCGGTAAATATCTTCGCATTTACTCAAAAACTGCTTGACCGCAGAGACCTCCTGCTTCGTCATGGCCGTCAGCTCCCCAATCTCGTTAATCCAGGTTCCCTGGATGAGCTCTGCCGCCTCCTTCCCCTCGAACGTCGTCAGGCTGTCGGAGAACCAGGCTTTTCCCAGAATAGACAGAAACGTGCTCTTGCCGATTCCCTGCGGCCCCGTAAAGATTGGCATATAGTCATATTTCACGCCTCCGATGACCGCCCGGGCCACAGCAGCACAGAGGGACTTTCGCATCACCGCACGGGTATAGGGCGTATCTTCTGCCCCCAGGTAGACTGACAACAATGTGTCCAGTCGCTTCACGCCATCCCATTTCAGACTCTGGAGGTACCGCTTCACATCGTTAATCATGTTCTGGCTGCTGACGATGAGAAGGGCGTTATCCAGTTTCTCGCGTCCGGTAATCCCGTAAAAGGTCTCGATATATCGATAAAACCCGGCATAATCCACATCCTCCCATCGACGCTTTTCCCCACTCTGGCTCCATGGTAGCCGCCCCAACACCATTCCGCAGCTGGCGAACTCATCCGTTGCTATTTTCCCTTTCAGAAGAGGGTCGTTCTCCAGTACCAGCACTACATTATTGATGGTCTTCTCAAACCGGCCGTTCCCGTCCTTCGTCATCCTCCCAATCCAGGAGAGATCCATCTCATCATTGGATTGGGCCTCTGGAGATATCTTAAATGCTTCCTGTGCCTGCTCAAACCGCTCTTTAGCGATTAAATCTGCCACCGGCTTATCATCCATAGCCAGGCGACTCATGGCCACAAAAGACGGCAGCTTATTGGCCGGGGTTCCTTCTTTTGCTTCATTATCCTGGTCCCCAAACATATGGAGTCGCACCAGGTCGAACGCGTTGACCAGCTGGTTGCAGCACGGGTCATGGGAGTGGTGGGAGTAGAGGAACAGGTCCCCGTCGTACACGATGGCGCCTCCGGTCGTCTCCCCGCCGGTGTAGCTGTACCGGCCCGGAATGGCGGTCTCCTCATACATCCCCGGGATGAACCGCTCCATGGCCTGAGTAATGCTATAGGTGCGGCAGAATGCGCCGATAATGCCTTTTTTGGTGGTCGGGTCTGCCTGCTTGGCCAGACGCCGGCGCTCAAGTGCTTCGGAGCCAGGCACCTGCGGCCACTGGCTGATATCATGCCAATCCCCGTACATCCCCAAAAGGCCATCCAAACTGCAGAAGGGTTGGTCACATACATCGCAGACATATTCGCTGTCCTGGCAGCACGATGGCCAGTACATCAGACGGTTAACCTCAAACGTCGTCGGGTCGCAGAACTCAATCCCAATCAGGGACGCCAGTTTCCTGGCTGCCGGCTCGTACTCATCCGCCGTGGCCGGCCGGTCTAATGGAATAATTACCCTCAGCCTTGGAGCATAGCCAGCGTGCTTGCGGGTACTGTAGACGGCCGCTGCACAGCCCAGGCCACGGACCCGCCTTAAGACGTCCTCCGTCTGCCCGGCTGGGATATTGTCTAAATCCAATGTCAGCAGGTCCCTACCTTCCGCACACTCCGGTTTCCGGCGGCCACCTAAAAAGGTTCCTCCGACAAACCCGCCGACGTCTTTCAGTTCGTCCTGCTGTGACTTAGGGAAGGCCAGATACTGCTCCACAGTTTCTGTGCTTCGGACAGGAGTTTTCAATTTTTCGGTAAATTCGGACCACAGAATTTCACTCTTCGGCCAATATGAAGCTCTTCGGCTTCCGGCCGTACTAATCTGTAGTTTCCGGTTATTCTGCATCTGCTCCCCTCCTAATCCTTCATATAATAATTACTTTCAAACCCGGCGCCCTTTAAGACAAGCCCTGGTGCCCAGGGAACCGGCTCTGCCATCAGGCCGCATACCTCGTCCACCGTCGTTTCCATGGGCGCATCGATAATAACCTCGTCATGCACATGGAACACCACCTGCAATCCCTTAGCCGCAACCCGTTCCAGGGTCTCCGCCAGACAGTCCCGGGCGATGGCCTGGACGATGTTCTCCGTCAGTTTTCCGCCATAGGTCGATGCCACTTCCCACTTCCTCGTCTGCTGGCCAACCGTGTAATAATGTACCGCCATCTTCCCGAACTGGTTCTCCTTTAAAAACGGCTTCGGATAAAACAACTTCCGGCCGCTTGGCAGCTGCACCGTCAAAAAGGACTGACCGTAAACCAGATCTCCCTCCAGCGCGAAGAGAAGCCCCCGGATGCCCTGCGGCTGAGCGGTCTGCATGGCAGTAAGCGCCGCCTGTTCCACTGCATACCAGAGATCCCGGATCCTTGAATTGACTTGACGCCACCGATGCACGATGTCTGGAAGCTCTTCTTCCGTCAGCCCCATCTGCAGGGCTCCCATGGCAATCAACGCGGAGGTGCCTCCCTGGTACCCCAAGGCCAGCGTAGCCACCTTTCCCTTCTGACGCAGGCTGTACTCCGGATTTCCTTTCACAATTCGCTCGACCGGGACGCCGAACATCTGGGCTGCGGTTGCCTCATAGATTTTCCCATGCGTAGCAAATACCTCGTTGACCCACTGCTCCCCGGCAAGCCAGGCAATCACCCTGGCCTCAATGGCGGAAAAATCAGCTACAACGAACTTGTGGCCTTCCGACGGGATGAACGCCGTCCGGATGAGCTGCGACAGCGTATCCGGAACATTCCCGTAAAGAAGCTTCAGCCCATCATAATTCTTAGCCTTTACCACATTTCTGGCATAGTCCAGCGTTTTTAAATAGTTCCGCGGAAGGTTCTGCATCTGCACCAGGCGCCCGGCCCACCGGCCTGTCCGGTTAGCTCCGTAATACTGGGTAAGACCTCGCACCCGGTCCCCTTCGCCCCTTGCCGTTTCCATAGCAACGTATTTCTTAATCGAAGTCTTCCCCAGCTGCTGACGGATCTCCAGCATCCGCTGCACGTTCTCCGGGTTCTGCTTCTCCAAAAGCTCAGATACGGTAGATTTTCGGAGGTTATCTGCCTGGGTTCCGTTATCCTCCAGCCATCGCATCAGCTGAACGGTACTGTTCGGATTATCCACACCGGTAATCTCCATGGCTTCCCGGGTCAGCCGCTCTGTGCTGATCTGGTCGATATAAAGCGCTCCTTCAATCAGTCCGGTATCCACACGAACACCAAAGGCATTCATCCTCACATCCATCTGCCACTGGATCTGTTCTTCCTCCGGCATCGGGAACAGGCTGAGACGTTTTAACATCTCACGCTCTGTCACGACGTCCTGCCTGCAGTATTCCTTAAACAGATTCCACTTCTCCGGGTCATGCCCCGGCTGGTTCCAGGTACGCCCGCCGTTGGTTTTTGTCGGTTTACAGGGAACGCAGAAATACCGGATAAGCGCCTTTCCCACCGCCATCTTCTGTTTATCCTGCGGGAGTCCGATTGCCTTACCCGTAGCGTCCAGTCCCGCCGTATATCCGCAGTAGAGGCCGTGGGCCATCGTACAGCGCCACTGTTCCAGCGGCGTCTGATATCCGGCCTGATTTAAACAGTACCATTCAAACGCGGCGTTATAGGCGTGTTTCAGCACTCCCGGATCTTCTATCGCACTCAAGATAACAAGGGGGATGGACTCCCCACACGCTAAATCCACAATCTTTACCGGTTCCTCATCCAGCTGATAAGCAAACAGGAGAATCTGAAAGTCCGGAGACTGGGCGTACTTATAAAGCCCGGCTTTTCCAATGTCCACGCTGCTGCGTGTCTCAATATCAATACTCAGATGATGCATTCTCATTTCCTCCCGTAAAAAGGCGGTATTCCCAGCTTCATTCCCGCCTCGCCCCATTGAGCTTTCCTGCTGCCATCTCATCGACTGACTGGGCGTATGATTCTTAATACGGCTTCCCGGTAATTGGATTCACCGCCGGCGCCTGCTGTCCCCATGGCAGCTGTGGTGCCTGTGCCGCTGGTGCTCCATAGCCGTACGTAGCTGCACCTGGGTTGTACCCGGCGGCTCCGGGTGTTGCCTGCTGTGCTCCTCCGTACTGCGGTGTTGCCGGAGCAGCTGCGGCAGGAGATCCAAAGGCCTGTGCTGCAGTCGGCGCACTTCCTCCCAGGGCTTCCCCGTCTCTAAGCTTCTGTACCGGACCAAGACCGCATCCGATTCCCTTCTTTCCGCCAAAGGAATACGGGAAGAAGGTTACATTCACGCGGCCATACATTCCGCTGTAAACCTCCGACTGGTTGATAATAGGATTTCCCATCTTGTCAACGATCTCCGGCGGATAATCCGCCTTTGCACTGGCGGTAAATACCCAGTGCCCTTTGCACTCCGGACCAAAGGCCATGCCGTCGGATGGCCGGACGCCGTCCCCGTCATAGACCGGCGTCGGTACAATCGGCGGGCACTGCCCGTTCCATTTATCACTGATGCCCCGCTGCTTTGCCGCCTCGATGGCGGCGTTGATGCGGGCCATGGTGTCCACATCCGTCTTCGGCACCAGGATAGTGCAGCTATATTTTTCATCCTGTCCCTGCATCGCTGCATACGGCTTAAACAGGTGCACATAAGACAGTCTTACTTCTCCGGTGGTTACATTCGTTAATTCGTTCATAATCAATTTTCCTCCTTGAATGCCTCTGCGGCGCTTACTTTGTTTGTGATTGCTTCTCTTTTATCCGATTCTTTTACTAATGCCGGTTTCCCCGGCTTCTTGACTACCAGGCTGCCCACATAGGACTCGAAGTCCTTCTTCCCGACCACTTTTTCCACCTGAGCCAGGGTAAGGGGTTTCCGCTCCCACAAGATTGCTTCATTAATTCCATTCTCCTTCAGGGTGTCAAACGCCTGATCCATGTCAGTCCAGTCACGGGAGCCACGACCCTCTACGGCTTTCCAGCCAGGCACCTCCTTGCCTGCCAGGCACTCCGCCAGGGCGCAGTCCTGTAAATCAGAAAGCCATTTGGCCACATCGGCCCCCTGTAGCAGATACTGTCCCATCTCATCGTTGGAGATAAGCGGCGGCTTTTTCCCAAAGCCGGGGGCAAAGGCCAGCTTCACATTTTCCTCAGAGCGGGCCCGGCACCGCCCTTTTGCCCGGCAGAATCGGCAGGCTTTCTCGGTCGGCCGGAACTCCCCTTCTCCTTTGATGGCCAGTTCCGCCTTCTCCTTCACATAGTTTCCGAAGGCAAGCAATTCCTTCACTGGACAGCTCCATTCTGATGTCTCTTCGGAAAGCCGGGGCTGTACAATTGACATCCGGATTGTCTCAATCGGGTACAGGATTTTATAGGCTTCATATGCCCCCAGCGCATAGAGCGATAGCTGGGGATTCCCCTCCGCCGACACCGGCACCCCTTTTCCGTACTTGAAGTCAATGATATGTAAGGTGCCTCCGCCGATCAGGATGCAGTCTGCTGTTCCAAAGCCATCCGGAACGTAAGCGCCAAAAGACACCCGTTTCTCAATTGCTACATAGGGCTGATTTTCGAATTTCATAGCGACTGACTTTATGTAGTCAAGATAGGTATCGGTATACCCCATCATTTCATCCTGCCATATCTCTTCTTTTTTCAGCTTATTGACCGCTCGGGTCAGCTTCGTCCTACCAAAGTCTACCGTGTAAAAATAGTTGCGCAGCTTTAGTTCTGCCAGCTCATGCGCCAGGGTTCCCTCCCTGGCTGCCGCCGAAGTCGTGTCCGGAAACTGAGCTTCTAACACCGCGCTGGGTGTGCAGACCATCCACCGGTGCGCACTGGAAGCGCTTAATAACGCATGTGCCCGTTCTGCATGATCTCCCATCAAATTTGTGCCCCCAATCCCCTAAGTGCTGTTGCAAAAGCGCCATACTGTGCCGGAGGAAGCGCTGGCAGTGCTTCCACGCCGAAAGATGCTAAAAGCTGTAATAAATCTGGCTGCTTCCCGGAGTCCATTAAAGACATTGCCGCGCGGGCCAGTTCATCCAGCGTATAGGTAACAGCAGATGTCGGGACCGATTGCTGCACCGGAGCCTGCACTTGCGGCTGGGGCGGTACTGCTGGGGCAGGAACCGGCGGAACCGGAGCCATGAGTGGCCGCACTGGTGGTGTTGCGGCAGGGGTTGCCGGCTGCACCGGTATCGATTCCGCTGGTTGCACCTGTGGTTCTGTTTTGGTTGCGACAGTCGTAACTCCACACATCTGCTTTGCAAAAGCCATCATGTCGTCAAAATCCTTAAATTGTACTGTAATCATAATTCTATTCCTCCTAATCTCTCTTTCAATGTGGCCAGTTCTTCTTTAGTTAGGGTAATACCTTTCCCCATCTGGCTACGGTCCTCGTTCCAGTTTCGCAGGTCATACTTCGCTGGCTTGTCATTCCAGCTGATAAGGTTCAATTCCTTGTGCCAAGCCCCTATGGCTGGCAAAACAATTAAGGTTTCCACAATGCTATAACTAACTTCTTTTGGCATCTTGATTTCCTCCTGAAAATCCCTTATACTAAGTGCATTAGATAATTTACTTATTTATCTGAGCCTGTCCGGTTGCCGCCGGCGGGCTCTTTTTCTTTCTCGGAGCCAGTTTCCCGGTGTAAATATTTACGCCGATGGCAGCCCCGGCCCGGTTGGTGCCATTCCTTCGTCTGCTCATGCTTGTCCTCCCCCTTACAACATCCCTGCCGTCTGCGCCACGGCCAGCAGCGTCCCGGTTAGTACCGCACACAGGATAATCGCCACGGCCAGCAGCTTGTAAAGCCATAGCAGTTCTGCCCTCTCGGCCCGCAGCTGACGCCGCATTCGGACGACCTGGGCACCGGTGTAATCATGTCTGTACATTAGCATCACCTCCCTCAATAGGATACTTTTCAATGAAGCGTTCCAAGTCACTTCCCCGTATCTTCTTCTGTCCCAGCAGCAGACATGGGAGTTTCCTACTTTTGATTAGTTTGTATACCATGCTGGAATTAACCTTAAGGACGCCCGCCGCCTCCTTCACCGTGTACAGTGGTTTGTATGGCTCTACCATGTGGGGGCACCTCCTTCCTCTTCCCATTGACACGAACCCGATATAATGATATAGTCATAATATCGAACATGTGTTTTTTTCATTCCAGAAAATACTCGATTGGGACACCGAAGTAGTCCGCCAGGATTTTGAGCTTGTCCACCTTCGGCTTGCTTATACCACGTTTCCAATCAGATAATGATGACTGGGCAATTCCTGTCGCAAGTGAGACTTTGTAAGGAGTAAGATTTCTTTCTTTAAGCAGACTCTCAAATTTTTCGTACAAAAAAATACACCACCTTTCCTTTTAGTATTGTATTTACTACGGAAATGTGATATACTATGTTTACCAGACAAAGTAATAACATTTCCGTAGCATACAGAATTTAACTTCGCGTTTGTTCTGCATGCTCATACTATACTACAGTTATGCGACGTAGTCAATAGTATTTCGCATATCTTTAGTAAATTTTGCTTTTTTGTGAAAGGTGAACAAAATATGTATGAGATTTTTGCACAATTATTGGAGAAGTATAATGTAACTCCCTACAAAGTGTCTAAAGAGACTGGTGTAGCTCAGACTACACTTAGCGATTGGAAACGAGGGCGAAGCACCCCGAAATCAGATACTATGAAAAAAATTGCAGACTACTTTGGAGTATCTGTTGATTATTTGATGACAGGAAGCGATAAAAAACGAGAAGAACGCCCTAATCCTTTTGGCGACATAAAAGGTATATACCTTTCATATGCCAAAGAAGCTCAGGACAGCGGGATTGATCCGGATGATATTAGACTTGCGCTAGATACAATTAAAAGATTAAGAGGTGAGAAATGATTGGAATCAGAGAAAGAACTATTGTATAAAAAAATTTTACGTATGAAGTGTTTCTTAGTATTTGCTCCATGCCAATATGGTATAAATATTGTCAGGCGCTGGGACTACGGAATAAAATTAGAAAGAATTCCTTTTAAAACCCGAGGGCTGCGCGGAATGAGTTATCCAGGAGCAAGACCTCAACCAGACATAATATTATTAAATAGTAAACGTTCAGAAATAGAACAAAACTTTGATTGTGGTCATGAAATGGTTCACCTTGCCATACATCGTAATCTGAACAAGAAAGTTTTTAACTGCTTTGACAGAAGCACGGCACCCAATCAAGATCCATTTTTAGAATGGCAAGCGAATGAGGGAGCAGCAGAATTTTTTGTTCCTTACAGATTTTTCATTCCACTTTTGAAAGAATGCGTTGGAAATAATCCGAAGCGCGGAGATATCAACGAGTTTAAACGTTATGCCGCCGAGTTGTGTTGTGTCCCTCCGGCGGTTATAAAATATCGAATCGAAAGTTTGAAATATGAAATTCTTCAATACTATAGTGGGGTGGATATCAATGATTTACAGCTTATCTCAAAAAGGCAACAAGAACGGATGGGACTATATATCAAGTCGCTAAACGAAATAGCCCATAATGATAATTTTGATATTTATAGTTACATAGAAATGAAAACCGCTCTGGCTGGAACCAGAACGGCTTTCACATAGATTTTCTCTTGCCGGATATGCCGGGAAGATATACTTTATCTCGCAAATAAATTATATCATCCTCGGAGCGTCCTGGCAAGGGGCGTATTTTTTATACTAATTTTAAAGTTGCAATATCGCAACTCGATAGAAAGGATGGATGATAAATGGGACAACTCAGAACAAGAAAACGTGGCTCCACTTGGCAATACAGCTTCGAGGCCGCTCCAGTCAATGGTAAACGCAAATCCGTCATGAAAGGCGGTTTTCGCACCAAGGACGATGCAATTAAGGCCGGCACCCAGGCTATGAGCGAATATAACAATTCTGGACAAACCTTCACACCAGCCGACATCAGTGTCGCCGATTATCTGGACTACTGGTTTGACAACTACTGTAAAATGAACCTTAAATATAACACCCAGCTTGGATATATTCAGATTATAGAAAATCATCTCAAACCCCAGTTTGGCTCCTACCGTTTGCGCTCCCTTGCCACCGCGTCCATACAGGAATATGTCAACCGGCTCAAAGTTCAAGGTCTGGCCAGGGCATCCGTGACAGGTATACTATCCGTGCTGTCAGCTGCGTATGAATATGCGATAGAACCTTTGTCATTCGTCCGCGAAAACCCCTGTCAACGCGTCAGGATGCCAAAATTCGAGCGTAAACCAAAGGTGCGTTATATAATCTCTCCGGATGATTTCAAACGCATCTTGGAGCGTTTTCCGGAAGATAATATTTTTCATCTCCCCCTTTTAATAGGCTATTACACAGGTCTGCGCATCAGTGAGACTTTCGGGCTTACCTGGGATGATATCGACCTGGAAAATCGCACTCTTACAGTCAATAAGGCTGTCCTAAAACGAAACTATGGTGTGGATGTCCGGAAAGTCCTGGAGCAAAAGGGAAAGAAGGAAGAAAAATCTGCTTGGTATTTTGGAACCACTAAAACAGAGAGTTCCAACCGGACAATCAAGTTCGGGGATACCCTCTATGCCGCCCTAAAACATGCCCGTGCTTATCAAAAGAAAAACCGGCTCCTGTATGGGGAATATTACATGGAGCACTACCTTAAACCTGAAGCAGACGAAAAAGGCAACACTATTCACCGAATTATCCCTGCAGAACGCTGCGTTGAGTGTGCTCTTAAGCACGCCCCCATGATATGTGTTCGCGAAAATGGTGAGTATGTCAGCACGGACTCTTTCAAATATTGCAGTCGCGTTATTCACAATGAGCTGAAAATAGCATTTGACTACCATTCGCTCCGCCATACCCACGCCACACTTCTAATGGAAAATGGAGCCGACATAAAAGATGTACAGACCCGCTTAGGTCATTCAGACATCAGCACCACATTACAGATTTACACCCACGCAACTGACAACATGGCAACAAGAAGCGTCGAAATATTTGAAAAGGTGGCATCCCTTTGACAACATCTCATAAAAGCGTTGTCAAAAGGTTGTCACTATCTACATTTTCACATGATATGAACCTTATAAATCCTTATTTCATACGGATTAATGATGTTATTGTTTCCACATTCGCCGTCCCCGGAAACATATCCACACAACACCCCTTCTCCACCCGATACCCATTCTCCTGCAAAATCACCAGATCCCTCGCCAAGCTGGTCGGCTTACACGACACATACACCATCCGCTCCACGCCAAAGCCGATAATCTTCTCAATCGCCTTCGGATGAATCCCGTCCCTGGGCGGATCGAGCACAATCAGTTCCGGCTTATCTGTCAGTTCATCCACAACCTTCAGCACATCGCCGGCAATAAATTCGCAGTTGTCAAGCCCGTTCAGCCTGGCGTTCTCTTTCGCTGCCTCCACGGCCTCTTTAACAATCTCCACTCCCACTACCTTTTCTGCAACCGGGGCGAGAATCTGGGCAATTGTACCCGTTCCGCTGTAAAGGTCAAATACCACCTTTCCCTTTGTCTCTCCCACATATTCCCTCGTCTTTTCATATAATACTTCAGCCCCCAGGGAATTCGTCTGGAAAAATGAGAATGGAGAGATTCTGAATTTAAGCCCCAGCAGCTCTTCAAAGAAATAATCCTTTCCGTAAAGAACCTCTGTCCCCTCATCCTTCACCGCATCTGCCAGGGAGTCATTCTTTGTATGGAGAATCCCAGCCATTTTCCCTTCTAACGGCAGTGCCAGAAGGCGCTCCAGCCATCCGGCCAGGAGTTCCTTCTCCTCTTCCACTCCAATCTGTGTTGTCGTAATCAAATCCAGTAGTATCTCCCCGGTCTTGACAGCCCGTCTCACCAGAAGGTGGCGGAGGTATCCGGTATGCTGCATCTTCTTATAAAAGCCAACTTCTTTTTCCTCGAAATACGCTTTCGTACAAAGCAGGATATCACAGAAATCCTTGTGAACGATCCTGCATTCGCCGGTAGTCACAACATCATAAAAGCTGCCCCGTTTATGCATGCCAAGAGCCAGAGGGCCGTCTTTCACCTCATCGCCAAAAGAAAATTCCATCTTATTGCGGTAGCAGTCCGCCAGAGGGCTTCCCTTGATTCCTTCAAATTCATACTCTTCGCAGACACCGTCAAGCAGCTCTTTCACCTGCTCTTTTTTTATTTCCAGCTGTGTTTCATAGGGAATCGTCTGATAGAGACAGCCTCCGCATATCCCAAAATGAGGACATACTGTCTCCGCTGTCTCGATTTCGGACCGCTCCAGGACCTGCATCAGGCGTCCCTCGCACTTGCCTTTTCTCTTTTTGTTCACAAGAAATTGGATTTTCTGCCCCGGAAGAGCATTTTTCACAATGACCTTCTCATCCTCTATATGAAGAATTCCTTTATTCGGAAATTCAATCTTTTCAACAATTCCTTCATAAATCTCACCTTTTTTCATATTAATATAAACTCCTTTTATCAGTTTTCTTATACTTTCTTATAAATTCGTCAGACCTTGAAACCACAGCACTTTTGCTGATGCGCATCTTTTCATCCGCCGCCGTAATCCGTACCCTGTTTCCGCGGCCTGCTCCGTTTTCTTTCTTCTTTCTACTGGCTTTACCAGTATACACGAAAAAACAGCTGATGAAAAGCAAAATCCGGCTCATTCCCGTCCCCTGCCCATGTTACAGTTCACAGCCCCGCAAAAAGATGGTCCTGCAAGCTGTAACATGCTCCGCGATGCATAGAAACGGCAAAAACCGCTGTTTCCCGCCGTGTTCCGCGAGGTAT
>OIZR01000323.1_pt1 | contig 39497 bp, 29 predicted proteins | sample 1588591 | NCBI WGS metagenome assembly OIZR01 (sample SAMN03283249) | human gut metagenome | biome: human-associated habitat; material: feces | host: Homo sapiens | place: USA | collected 2013 | reverse complement strand
AGGCCAAAGGAATGGATATCAAAATGACCCTGTGGACCGATGCCGCCGGGAAAACGCCACTTCAGAATCTTGCAGAGGAATACGCAGCGTTCCGGCAGCAGGCGCTGATGAACCTGGAAATCGCTCAACTTTAGACCATGCCATAGAAATAACAACAGCCAACACAATTTTTTCAACATAAAACTCCGGGACTGAACAGCCGCTCAGTCCCGGAGTTTTCATAACCATCATTTATATCTCTCTTCCAATCCCAAACTTTCTAAAATGCCATTGCGGTACCTTTGTACATGCCGGTGACTCTTCCGAGTCTGCAAAATTCTTCACGCCCTCATACTGAGCCGGGCTGATCACATGCCGGTCCCCCTCCATGTGGTGATGCGGGCCGTAGCTGTTGAATGTACTTGGGACTATTTCCGCCGTAATCCTGTGTATTCCCACTGTAAGGCCAGTAATCACCCATGCCGGCCCCCAAATCACGCCATACTCCCTGTTATCCACCCATATTCTGGCGCAGTCCCCATGGATATGCCCCAGCTTTATCCTGCCGTCTTCACAGGCAGCCGCCATACATTCCACGGTTACCGCCGAACCACAGAACGGGAACCCCGCCGTCAGTAAATCATGGCAGGAGATATCACCCCCGATTTCCTCCAGATAAAATCCGCCATCCGTTATCATTTGACGGCCGTCTTTTTCTGTATACGGGCTACTGCATTTCACCAGGAAACTGCCCTCCAGAAAGACAAACGGTTCTTTTTCATCGTCCGGTCTGATGGAAATGCATAGTTCCTTCCGCTCAAATGCCTCCCTCGCCGCATCATCCGGAATTCGGTAATACCAGCCGTTCTCGTCCCGGCGGGATACAGGTAAATCTCTGCCCATGACCCGGACGTTTTTAGCATTATCGAGCATCCTCACCTGCATTCCGCAGATTGGATTCTGCTGCCGAAGCGGAATTCTGCTGTCCTTATTTTCCAGAAGCAGCTGGTTGATCCCCACACGTACAACCTTCCAGGAAAATTCATCCTGCCGGTACAGAATACCACTGTCGTTTAATTCCCGAATCATCTGCTCCTTCTCCCAGAAGCAGCCCTGCCCCTCGATTACAATGTCATATCCCACATTCCCAATGTGAAGAACGCCGTGTTCCACATTTCCGTACGTTTCCACGATCCGCTCTTCCGTCACATCATACTGCATTCCCATCTCAAAGCATTGTTCTACAAATTCACTAAACACGGTGCTGATTCTCCCGCTCTCTGCTGGCGGAGTTCCGGCTCCGTTGTGTTCATTGATCACCATGGCATCAGCCGGATTGAATGAGGCCATAACTCCCCGGGCCGGTGCCACGATCAGTATATGGTTGTGTCTGCCGACAATTCCGTTCCAGCGCTGCTTTAACCGTTCAAAGACCTTTGGAGCCGTCTCCCTCCAGGTGAGTCCCATCGGAATGTTTGGAGGCCAGTCCCTCACGGAGGCGCTGCTCCGGTTATACTGCCAGAGATGAAACACCATGTTATTGATTCCGCTTCCCGCCAGCCAGTCCACGTAATTTTCCAGATTTTCGGGACTTAAGCCCCAGCCGCTTCCTCCAAGAGCTTCCGCGAGTGATTCTCCATCGTAAAACTGCTTTGCCAGAGTGGAAGCAATTACCGGATAGTAGTGGTTGCCCGGATACCGTTCCAGCGCATCGACTGCCGGAACATTCACATTCTTCAAATTCCAGCAGACAGAACCACTGCACGAGGTTTGAAAGAACAGATTTTCTTCTGCCTTCAAATGAGCCGTATACCGTTTCCCGTACCGGACACACCAGTCGTTACAATTCTGATAAAATGATTCTGCCAGAAGATCAGTAAGAATCTGCCAGTAACGATACCTGAACTGATGGTATCCCTCCTTCTCCACAAAAAGGAGTTCCAGTTTTTCCATAACGTCCTCATGATAGAGCTTTTCATATCGCTCCCCCGCCTCCTCGCACCATGGAACGCCCCCATTTTTTATAGAAACGCCGTGCCCGTAGAGAAATCCCACCTCATCACTGAAAAATCCGGTCACGTAATCAAACGCTTCCGGACGCAGCCCCAGCCTGTACCCATCATAAACAGCCCCGACAAAATACTTCATCTCTTCTCTGTCAAAGGTATTAAACTGACGGACCTCATGCCACTCCACACGCCCGTTTTCATACTGCATCCACCGGCACCGGCTGTCCGGAAAATGTTCCAGCACTCTGCCGTCGGCCGATCCGGACGGCCATCCGTTTTCATCGTATATCCAGAACTGCAGGCTGATCTCCTTCGCGTATAAGATCAGCCGGGACAGAAGATCCAGATACGCCTCACTCATATACGCCGGAATCCCCGGATAATATCTGGGATGAAAGACCGTCCCGTGAAATCCCATTTCTTTCATAGCGGACAGCTGTCCCATCATTCGCTCCGGTTCCAGACGATCATTGACCGCCCAGAATGCCAGAAAATTAAGCTCATTTCTCATATCCGTTCCTCACTTTGCTGCATATTTTACTGTCTGTCTTTCCCTTGTGTAATTCTGCCCCCATAGCAGATTCAGTCCAAATCATAAATCTCTTCCTTCAGACATCTGCATCCTTCCACCAGATACTTCGGCCGTTCATCCTCATGCACCGTTGAAACCATGACCTGCGCCAGAATGAGATTCTTCACATTCCGGATATCCAGATGGGTGGTCCGGCTCCAGTCCGGATAATAGTTTTCACTCACTGCGGCTTCCGTTTTGCCTGCATCCGTCCAGATATCCGATTTATTACCCGCTGCATAGCTGGTCTTATTCTTTGACTTATGGTCCGCCTTATACTCTGTCTTATACTCCGCCTTATAGTCCGGTACTTCCGGATATCCCTCCGGGATATCAGCCAGCCGCACTCCTCCGATCGCCGTATAGTCGATATTCTGGAACACCAGATTTTCAATCGGATGATCCTTATTCGCATCCACCCGGATTCCTCCAAATTCCGGTCTCCCCATAACATCGTCCTGGAAACGGTAATGAATTTTTTTCATTTCTTCGTCATCCCTTGCAATCAGCCCTGAAATAGTTACCCGCTTAAGTGTTCCGATTTCCGGCATTTCCTTCAGTTCCACGGAGGAACCGATTTCCTCCATTCGGTTGTTCAGCAGGATGAAGACAGGTCTGCTCACATTGTGCATGGTGTTTCCCTGAATGCAGATATCCGAGATATTTCCGCCCTCGGTGCACTCGATCTTAATCCCCTCCCGCCATACATTCTGGAAGGTACAGCCGGAGACCGTCACATTTCTGATATCCCCGATGGATTTGAGGCCGATCCTGATTCCCGCACAGATGGAGGTAAAATGGCAGTCCGAAATATGGACGTTTTCCACGGGGTACTCCCTGCTGCCCGCCTGAAGGCAGAGATTGTCATCCGTACCGGATATCCTGCACCGTGCCACAAAGACATTTCTGCAGCCGTCGAAATCGAGGCCGTCTCCATTGTATCTCTTGTCATTGCAGATCTCCAAATCTTCCACCCAGATGTTTTCACTGTCCAGAAATGCGGTTGTCCATGCCGCGGCCTGATGAAGCTTTATCCCCTTCAGCTTCACATTGCGGCATCTTAAGAAACGAATCATCATGGGGCGGTAAATACTTCCTTCATTCGGAAAACATTCCGCATTTCCGTCGATGGTCCCCTCCCCCATGATTCCGAAATTCTCCGCCTCCTCCGCGTAGATAAAGCAGCGGTCCATGTCATGCTCGTTGACGTAACGGTTGTAATGAGTGTCCGTCCCGTACGCAGCAATGGAACCGCTTGCTGTCAGCTTTGCCGACGCCGTCACAATCAAATAGACGCCCGACTTCATATACAATGTTCCGGAGATGAATTCGCCCTTTTCCAGCAGAACGTACCCGCCGCCTTTCTGGCTGCACCGATCGATTGCCGCCTGAATCGCTTCCGTGTCCAGACTCTTTCCGTCTCCCGCCGCGCCAAAATCTTTTACTGAATAAAATGTTTCCATATCATCTCTCCTTTGACTGTCTTCTCTCTTTTTACTGTCAGTATAAGCCCTATCCTGAAAAATTGAGTGCCGCTTTTTTTAGGTTTCCATGCACATTTTTCAGGAGTCTTCCTGTTTCTTTCTGTTACAAAAACTAATTCTGGCAGCCATCCCCTGTTTTTATACTTTCATCCTCCCGAATCTTCTTTTATAATAAAACTGGCAGTACGAACATCATTTTATGAAAGCGGGGTATCATTATGACTTACTCTTACAAACATTTTTTTCGGCAGCTCTATGAATCCGCGCCTCCCAAATACGCCTGCACCGCGCCGGATGCCGCTTCCTTTTTAATCTGGAAAAGCAAATCCAGAGACCGTCTCCGGGAATTACTGGGTCTTTCACGTCTGGAACAGTTTATCGCTGATTCTGCTCCGTACAGCAGAGAACCGGAGCTTTTAAGTACCTTCCATGAGGACGGATATACCCGGTATAAACTGAGCATACAGACGCTTCCGGAGGTGTTCATGCCTTTTTACATGCTGGTACCAGACGGACTTTCGGATTCCCGTCCTCATAAGGCCATGATCGCCATTCCTGCCCACGGCGCCAGCAAGGAAAGCGTGGCCGGCGTTCTCACATCTCCCGGAGTCAGGGAAAAACTGGAGGCTGCTCCCAAAGAGAGTTACGGCCTTCAGCTGGTCAAAAAGGGCTATACTGTATTCTGTCCGGATCCGCCGGGATATGGGGAGCGCTTAGAGCCGGTCTCCATGGAGGATCGTGCCTTCCTCGGTGATACCCCGCCGAATCCTCTTGGCTCTTCCTGTAAAAATCTGACCATGACCGCGGAAGCCCTGGGACTTACCTTTGCCGGTCTTGTCCTGTGGGATCTGATGAGGCTCGTCGATTATATAGAGACACTTCCCGCGATCGGTTCAGAGAGTCTGGGCTGCTGTGGTTTTTCCGGGGGTGGTCTCTATACCATGTGGCTTGCCGCCATGGACGACCGAATCCGCCTTGCAGTGATCAGCGGTTACTTACACAGCGCAAAAGAAAGTATACTGGAAACCCATTTATGTCCCTGCAATTTCATTCCCGGACTGTGGCGTGATTTTGACCTGTGTGACATCGCCTCTCTCATCGCTCCCCGGCCCGCGTTCTATGAAAATGGTCTTCGGGATGTGCTGAACGGACCAAAAGGTATTGATGATCCCGTCAGCCAGTTCCAGAAAATCCAGAGAATCTACTCCCTGTTCGGCAAAGCTGGCCATGTGCGCCACCGCACTTTCGACGGACCGCATATGTGGTATGGACTGGGATATGATTTCACAGACGAATACCTTTCATCTTCTCTGCAGTAAAAAGGCGGAAGCGTTAAACCGGACAATCACTGATCGTCCCCGTTTCGCTTCCGCCTTTTATCTGTGTTTCCGTTTTGCCCGAGGCTTACTTCCCAATCATCTTATCTGCTTCCGCCTGCATGAATTCCAGGATCTTATCGAGTCCTGCTGCCTTCTGGCTCTCGATATACTTATTAATGGCCGCATCCACATCATTGTTTTCCACAATGCCTGCCAGGAGCAGCTTGCCCTGCTCGTCGTACAACTGGTCTCTCTGTGCCAGCTCCGTCTTGATGCTGCTGGTGTCAGGGTTAAATCCTGTCAGCGGAGATACGACAAGGCTGTCCTTTTCAAGCCATTCATTTTCCATCTCCAGCGCCTTTGGTGTGATCAATCCTGACGGCTTATCAAACTGGCCTCTGACAAACGGCCAGCAGAACCATCCGAGGAATGTAGAATTTGTTGCCTCCTGTCCTTCCGGATACTGGATGGAGCCGTCTTCGCCTTTTACGTATGTTTCCCCTTCAATTCCATACATGAATAAATCATATGCAGCCTCATCCGTGTTTAACAGTTCCAGGAGCATCAGAAGACGTTCCGGGTTGGCCGCATTTTTATTCACTGCAAACGCATTGTTCAGCGGAGAATCATAGCGGTACTTTCCGTCCGTATAAAGTTCCGCATACCCCAATTCTGCATTCGGAATGTTAAATACAACGCCCTGCGTGGCAGTCTCATGAAGCCCTACCTTCGCAAATGTCTTGCCGTTCTCAAACATCTTCGTATCGGTCTCAGAAAGTTCATTTTTCGATACGATGCCTTCGTTATACCACTTATTCATCCAGGTGACTGCCTCTTTAAACATTGGCGTCTCCTCCACAGCCTCCAGCACCGGCTTTTCGCTGTTCAAATCGAATGTCAGGGTGTGGTAATTCATGTTGTCCATTTCATATTTTGCATGGAGAATCGCCAGCACATCGCTGTATGTATTGCCTCTCGGAAACCCCGATTCGAATATAGTGATATCCGGAACCTTTGCCTTGGCATCTGTCAGCATGGCGTCCAGATCCTCGATCGTCTCAAGTTTGAAGGTATCGACTCCGTACTGATCCGCCAGGTCCTTCCGATAAAGAAGGATTGCTTTAGAGCTCTTCTTTTTCGTCCACGGCATAGCCACCAACTGGCCGTCGATGCTGCATGCGGTCATGGAACCATTTTCCTGATACGTCGCATAGAGTGACGGCGCATACTGCTGCATGAAATCATTTAACGGCATCAGACCGCCCTTGTTGGACATCTTATTATAGAGCATCCAGTCAGAAACATACATTCCGTCAAAATCATCTCCGCCTGCAACCAGGGATATCATCTTATCCTCGTAATCGCCAAACGGTACGTAATTGAACTCTATCTTCTCAATATTCAATTTGTCTTTATACGTTTCACAGAATTTTGCCAGCACCTCATCCTGTGCCTGATACTTATCGCTGCAGGACCACAGTTTCAGTGTCACCGGTTTTAACTCCGCAGAAGCCTCTCCCGCCTCTGTCTTTGCCGCGGTGCTTCCCTGTGTCTCCTGTGTTTTGGACCCGCATCCCGCAAGTCCCGTCATGCACAGCGCAGCGGCCAGTGCAATCGATAATGCCTTTGTACCTGTTCTTTTTTTCATTGTACCTCTCTCCTTTTGATTATTATATATTTTTTTGTTGCGCATTGCAAAAACATCTGTATCATTTTGCGGTGATGCTCCTGACGGAGGCATCACCCTTTAACAGCCCCTACCATAATACCTTTTACAAAGTACTTCTGTACAAACGGATAGACCAGAATAATGGGACCGATCGTGGCGATACAGGTCGCCATCTTGATTCCCTCCGACGGAATACTCCCCGCCGCCTGTGTAATCGCGTTGACATTGGATGAAGAACTCAAAAACTGGATATTGGAGGTAATCGTCCGGAGGAGCAGCTGCAGCGGCTGTAAATCCGTATTATCGATCAGCATGATCCCCAGCCACCAGTCATTCCAATAGTTCAGGCTGATAAATAAGCTGATTGTGGCGATAACCGGTTTCGCCAGCGGCAGAATGATCTGGAAGAAAATCCGGTATTCTGACGCTCCGTCGATTTTCGCAGACTCCACCAGTTCAGCAGGAATGCTCCGATAGTAGTTTCTTGTCAGGAAAATATACCAGGCGTTGGCCAGATACGGCAGAATCAGGGCCCATACGGAATCTTTCAAGTGAAGCATATTCCGGCAGACGATAAACCACGGTACCATTCCTCCGTTAAACAGCATGGTAAACAGTACAAAGAAATTAAGAGCCCTGTGATACTTCACGCGATCCTGTGAAATGGGGTATGCCGCCAGTGTAATCACCGCAACACTTAAAACCGTTCCCACCACAGTGACAAAAATTGAAATCTTATATCCATTTAATATTCTTCCCGCGTCCGCCAGTAGGATTTTATATGCCGTAAAATCGATCCGCCTCGGAATCAGGGAATACCCGTATGATATGATATCGGCCTCCGGCGTCAGAGAGCTGACCAGCACCAGCCAGAACGGCACGATACAGATGAGTGCGCTGACCGCCAGCAGGATACTGATGGGAAAATTTTTCCATGACAGCTTTTTTCCTTGTTTCATTATTTTTCCTCCCTTGATATGAGCATTTAGCGCCTGTCTTTTAGGCGCTTACCTGCGATGCATGTCATCTCCACTTGGCGAGGTTTTCCACAAACCTGGCGGAGTGGATCAAAACAACGCTCCGTCAGGATTGTGTTTTCTCGCCAGACGGTTCATAAAAAGCAGGATTGCCGTGGACAGCACCGATTGGTAAAGACCAGCGGCCGATGACATTCCCACGTCTCCGTTAAGCCTTAAATTACGGTAGATAAACGTATCCAGCACATCTGTAGTAGAATAGAGCTGTGCGTTATTTCCGATCATGGAATAAAACATTCCAAAATCTGCATTCATAATCTTACCGCAGTTCAGCAGAAGAAGGGTAATCGCTGTCGGTGCCAGAAGCGGCAGGCTGATACTCTTAATCTGCTGCCATCTCGACGCCCCGTCAATCTTCGCCGCTTCGTAGTAGGTCGTATCAATCCCTCCCAGCGCCGCTATGTACATGATCATGCCGTACCCCGTCATCTTCCATACCCGGAACACCACCAGTATCACGATCCACATCTTCGGATTCTCATACCAGTTCATTGCCTCCATCCCGAATACCTTCAGCAGTGTGTTCAGACTTCCATGCTCATAATTGAATAAGTTGTAGGAAAACAGCCCTACCACGATCCAGGATATGAAATAGGGAAGAAATATCCCAAACTGTACGGCAGATTTAAATTTCTTCATCCTCAGTTCATTAAACATCAGTGCAAATCCCAGTTCAAATACCAGTCCAAATACAATAAACAGCAGATTTAACATGATCGTATTCCATGTGGCCCTTGTCGCCGATCCCGACGAAAACAGGTATTCAAAATTTTTCGTCAACGGTGAAATCCAGGGGCTTCCGAATATTCCGTCTGCAAAGTTAAAATCCTTAAACGCCGTTACCATACCAAACATTGGCAGATAATTAAACAGGATTAAAACTGCGGCGGCCGGAAGAAACATGCTGTACAGAGCCCTGTTCTTATAAAGTTCTTTAAAAAATCCCTTTCCTTTCATATCACTTTTTTACTCCTTTCCTGCTCCCTGCATGATTTCACTATACGCTTCCAGGCACGCCTCCGTAAACTGCGAATACTCCGTAACAGCTTTAAAAAGCGGGGTTTTCAGACTTTAAAATCTAACACTTTACTCTCATTTCCAAAGATCAGCCCTCATGGCGATTGATTCTAAGGCCGCTTTTCGCTATACTGAATACAGAGTCCGGTAATCCGGACTCCCGCGTCTAAAAAACACTCTTGGGAAATGGTATGCTCAGAGAACTATTACGATTGGGGTAAAAAGAGATATGATGAAGAAATTGATTGGTGGCCAGAATTATTTCAGAAAGATGCTCAGCACGTGCCTGCTGGTCATCTCCGTCACAATTTTCATCCTGACGGTATTTTTTTATCAGAGATACGCGGATTCTCTCTCTAAAAATCTGTACGACGGTCAGGAAATGAATCTGGAAAAGAGCGCCCGCACTATGAACGATCTGGTCAGTGAGATCTCACAGCTCTACAACACGGTCATCCTGGATTCCAGAGTCGTCGGTTTCAGCTCACTGAAGGAATTCGATCCGGCGGAGAATTACGCTACGTATCTGATTGTAAAAAAATTCTACAACATCAATCCATACGTAAACTCCCTTTATATTTACAACGCCATGGCAGACGACGCCATAACCTGCGGCTCCTACCGTTTCGACCTCGATTACTGCTGGGAGTATTTAAAAGAGGCAAAGAAGGCTTCCATCTTCCCTTCCCCTCTGACTGGAACACCGGAGGAGGTCCTGACCTTCGCCTATCCGGTCTATGCGGATAATTTTGATGAGCTGAGCGGAGGCATCTTTATCAATCTGGATATGGAAAAGCTGTCGGAACACGTGCTGGGAACCGGCTCCCAGGCAGGTATGGTTCTGGGGGATCATGGTATGGTTCTGCTCTCCGACTTGACGGAAGATTTTACCTCAGATCCGGAAGCCTGCGAGGCGTTTCTCGTCTGGCCCGGTCTGACAGAGGGCGAATCCGCCAGCAGCTTAAGAACCTTTCACGGAGACGATTATTTATGCGCCTTTTACAAGGATCCCGCCCGGAATTTTACCTTTTTAAGCGGTGTCCCGTACAGTGAAATCGTCGGCCCCATGAAGGCTCAGAGAAACTTGTCTCTGGCCGTGGCGGCCGCGATCTTCCTGACCGCAATTCTGCTGCAGTATATCATTACAAAACGGCTCTACCGGCCTTTGGAGGCAATTACCGAAGAGTTCCGGGATTCCAAGTACGCCGGCGGCTCGGACATGGATGAATTCACCCTGATCCGCCACGTCTATGAAAATGCCATCGATGAAATCAGGGAGCTGGAGGAGGAACATGCATTCTATCAGCCCCGCATGAAATCGGACTTAATCCGCGGTCTGGTTCTGGGGAACCGCGATATCGCACAGACGAAGGAGCTTCTGGAAAAGAACGGCTGGGAGATTCCCTTTGAAGGGATGTTTTTGGCCTGCTTTTTCATAGAGAACAGTGACAGCAGCGATGTTCTGGCTCCCATTGTACAGACCAGGATCAGCCAGCATCTTCACGAAACCTTAAGCCCCCACTTCTACACAGAATGCGTTCCCGTCGCCTCTGACCAGGTCATCTGTCTGATTAATACCATAGAGGACATTCCCATCACCTTCGATGAACTGGTACGGCTTCTGGAGGCGGCTAAGGACGAACTTCTTACAGACAACCATCTGGTTTTAACTATCAGTCTCGATGGCGTAACCAGTGGAATAGAGGATTTAAACCGTGTGTACCGGCGCGTATTGGAGCTCAAGAATTACCGTTTCGTGCTGGGTACCAATCAGATTATCTATCCGGGGCGCGTGATGGAACTGATGCCGGAATACATGACGTATCCCGATAAGCTGGCCGATGAGATTCTTGTCTGCATGCTGCACGGAAAACAGGAGGAATTCACGGAAAATGTTCAGGAGTTTCTTTCTATTTTAAAGCAGTATTCTTATCAGCCTGCCTCCCTGCTGTTTAACCGGCTGTACTTAGACCTCCTGTTCCAGATGCAGAAATTGAACGCCCCCGGCAAGGACTCCTATTTATCTGCCGAGACGCTCCACACTCCCGCCACTCTGACCGAAGGAGCCGGCGTCCTCTTAACCATCTTTGAATGGTATCAGGAACGAAAGGCCGCAGCCGAACAGTTAAAGGACAACAAGCATTTTGAACGGATTGAGGAAAGCAGAAAGTACATTGAAGCGCACTATAATGATTACAACTTAAGCGCGGGAATGGTAGCCGAGTACTTAGGCTATTCCACCAATTACTTTTCCAGAATTTTTAAGTCCATCACCGGCTTTTATATCAACGACTACATACGTCAGATCCGCATCGTTAAGGCTCAGGAGCTTCTGATGAACAGCGATATGACCATCACCACCATCGCCGAGGCAACCGGATTCTCCAATCCGAACTACTTTTATTCCATATTCAAAAAAGAGACAGGACTGACGCCGGCCGCATATAGAAATGCGGGGCAGAGGATCGTCTGATGGTTTCCTTCGGAAATAACCGCAGGAGGACATGCAACAGGAATACACTTGAAGTGTTGACATTCGTGCTGGTGATCTTTGCTGCACTGACTTATATAGAAAATCCTCATAACTATAAATTATGCACCGGGTACTTGTTTTTTCAAGTACCCTTTTATATTTTTCTCAATCAGATTCAGAAAATATTACCCTTCACTCCGCGTTTCAACCGTCTTTCACCCGTTTCCGGTAATTGGAAGGCGTCTCTCCATATATTCTGGAAAACAGTTCCGAAAAAGACCTGCTGTCCCTAAACCCCACATCCGCCGCTATTTCCGCAGTTTTTTTATCGGTGGATACCAGCAGATCAATCGCATGCTTCATCCTTACCTTATTCAAATAATCTTTGAAGTTCTCACCGGAATTTTTCTTAAAAAAGCTGCTGAAATAGTAAGGATTCATATGTATTTCTCCGGCCAGCACCTCCAGCGTCAGGTTCTCGCTGTAATGCTTCTCTATATACTCCCTGGCATGGATAATGTCCTTTTTTTCACTGCTCACAACCGCTCTTTTTATCCGGTCCTTATACTCCTTAAAGTATCCTTCAAACAGATCCGTGAGGCTCTCATAAGACTCGCTCTGTCTTGCCTGCTCCAGGATATCCTTGAACGCCACAGGCATTCCGTCAATTCCCATGGTTTCAAACCGTTCCTCTATAATACGAATCGTACTTCCATAGTGGAAACAGGCGTCATCTCTTCGCCCCTCCGAGATTAAGCACACCAGACGGCGGAAACGGACGGCCGCGTCCCCAAACGCCTTTTCGTCCTGGGCTACCATCCCTTCGATCAGCTGTTTTCTCACCTCCCGGATCTCATCCAGCGCAGCGGGCTTCTTAAACACCGGTTCTCCCACGCGCAGAACCGGCACCTGAAGCTGACTGCTGAAATAGAAATATCCCAGCATGGAAAGGCACTCTTCATACACCTTCGGAATTTCTCCCATAGAGTCGGCCGGATTACCCACGACAAATCCAAGGCGGCAGTGGAGCTGTGCCTGAGCCTCCTCCATGATGGAACAGAGGACCATTCCCGTCACCTCCTGCTCCGGATTCTTAAACACCATGACAATATGGCCATTCTTTAAGAATACAATCCCCATCTGCCGCTGTTCCAGATACTGCTCCAGAAAACTCACGACCGAAAACTGAATCAGCCTGCGCTCCTGCTTTCCGGTCTGTTCCCCGTATAGAATTTCCGTCAGAACCGGAAGATATCTGCACTCCTCCATCTCCACCAGCTTATCATACGCTGCTGCCGTCCCCACTTCCTCACGATCCTCCAGGCTCTCCCCACCGCTGCCTTCGCCATCCGGTTCCTGTTTCAGCATGGTAATACATTTCTCCAGCGTCTCCACCAGTTCTTCCCGAATCACCGGCTTCAGCAGATAATTCACAGCGCCGTATGTCAAAGCGTCCTTTGCATACTGGAAATCCTGAAATCCGCTGACAAATATCACCTTTGTCTCAATTCCCAGTGCCTTCAGTTCTTTCAGGATTTCAATCCCCGTCTTTTTCGGCATATAGATATCGAGAAGCGCAATATCCGGTTTCTCCGTGAGAATTCCGTCAAAGGCGGCCTTCCCGTCTTCGTATTCCCCCACAATCTCAATGCCAAGGCGGCTAAAGTCCACAAGCTTCTGAATTCCCTTTATGATCACGGGCTCATCGTCCGCCAGAATCATTTTTATCATTCCGTTTCTCCCCCTTCCAGCCATGGCATAACAATCCGAACCATGGTTCCGACTCCAGGTGTACTGGTGATTTCTATTCCATATGCCTCTCCATACAGATACCGGATACGGTCATGCACATTTTTCAGGCCAATGCTCTGCCAGTTGTGCTCATTTTTGATACCCGGCTCACTTCCCTCCAGAAGCAGCTTCAGCTGCTCCAGTTCCCCGGTACTCATACCGACGCCATTGTCCATAACCGAGATTTCCATACGGTTTTCCACATGATCCGCCTCAATCATCACATGACCGGACCCAGCCTTCGGTTTCATTCCATGGACATACGCATTCTCCACAATCGGCTGAAGTATCAGCTTGGGAACGCGTCGTTCGCTGAGCCCGTTTAAATCTGCAGTAAAATGAACCTTTCCCTTGATCCGGCAGTTTAACAGATATACATACTGCCGTGTTATCTCCACCTCTTTTTCCAGCGGCACCATGTCCTGCATAGGGCCTATCATATAATGAATCTGGCTGGACAGTGCCTCTATCATCTCCGAAACCACGGTATCATCCTTGTCCAGTGCCGTCATCCGTATAATTTCCAGCGTATTGTATAAAAAATGAGGATAAATCTGAGATTTCAATGCCGTCATCTCTGCTTCCGCCTGTTTCATATGTGCAACATAAGACTGATTGATATAGCTCTCCAGCTCCTTCGACATCTGGTTAAATCTCCTGGACAGCACCCCGATCTCATCGCCGGAGGTTACAGGCAGACGAACCTGGAAATTACCTGTCTCAATCTCCGACATCTGTTCCATCATATTACGTATCGGCTTTGTCAGGCGCCTGGAAAACCACACGGAACCACACAGCAGCGCAGCCAGAGAGGCGCCGATAAATACGTACATCATTTTCTGCATACGCCTGATTTTTTCGTAGGCCGTGGCCGTTTTCATTGTAATAATAACCCTGAGTCCGCTGGCGTTATAGTCGGTATCCACGACGAACTCCTCCTTCGTCTCCTCGAACCGGATGCCCTCCTCATCCAGATTTCTGCCGATCACAGACTTATCACTGCTGTAATAACAGTTATTATCACTGTCGCAGACATAGACCTGGTCCTTCGCGTTTAAATTCAGGTTTTTAAACACTGCCTCCATGCGTTCTAAATCCACATCGATAAACAGTGTTCCCACATACTTATAATTTCCCACAGTCCCCGTTAAATCAAAGTAATTCCTGGCCAGGGTAAAGACCCAGGAATCCTGCATACGGAAATAATCATTTTTATGTGTCAGAATCAGCATCAGATTCTTACTGTTCTTATCCAGCCCGTCAAGCCCCATCCTGGCGTCAAACACCGCCTCCTCCTCAGACGGTATATTCCTCCGCGACCGGTGAAAGGCCAGCTTTTCCCCCCGAAGACCGTTCCCGACAAAATGTGCTCCGGAAATATAACTGTCCACCGCCTGGACATTCCCCAGGAACACCATCATACTTTTATACCGGTTCGCCTCCATAGTTTCCGGTTCTTCTCCAATTCCATAGATAATCTGTCTCAGATTATCATACGACATATAATTAAACTGAAACTCCCCCTCACTGGAATAATTATAATAATAAGGCATCTTCGACACCCCGTTATAGTTCTCCATCATATCGTCCAGCGACTCACTCACATAAGATGCCGCCTGAACGTAATTACTCCTCAGCGAATTGCCATACTCCTTAAACATCCGGTTTACGATCACCGTCGAAAGAAAAAGCATGGGAATTAACCCCAGCAGAATAATAACCAGGCAGAACTTCTGATATAAACTCAAATTCCTTTTCCAACGCTTCTTCATACCTGTCTCCTCCCATTCTCCCCAAAAACTTTTATCTATTATACCACACCTCCCTTTTTTCCTCAATTTCCGCCGCTGTCTTCCGCCTTTATCTCCTTCCACCGCCAGTACACAAACCTAATGCCTGCGTAAAAGCCCGGGAACGGCAGGAGCAGAAGAATTCAGCATCTTCCGCTCCTGCCGTCCCCGGGCTCTCCGCAGGCGTTGGGGCGTACCCCCCTGTCACCCTATCCCTTCGCCGCTCCCGCCGTAATTCCTTTCACGAAATACTTCTGCAGCAGTACGAATATGATGAGTGCCGGAACGATGGAGCAGACGGTTCCTGCAAACACGATATCCCATCTGGCTGTATACTGGCCTACAAAGGAATACACCTCGACGGTAATTGTCTTTGCCCGGTCGGAAGGAAGAACGAGATACGGCATCAGGAAGTCATTCCAGATTCCCAGACCGTTTAACACCACCATAGAAGCCGTACACGGTCCAAGAAGCGGAAACGTCACTCTCCAGAAAGTCTGAAACGGGTTGCAGCCGTCGATCTGAGCGGCTTCCTCAATCTCCAGCGGAACGCCATTTAAAAAGCTGCAGTACAGCAGGGAACCGAAGGCCACCGATCCGGATATGTAACAGGCGACAGGGCCTGCCAGGTTCCCGAACAGTCCGAACATCTTCATTTCCTTAAACAGCGGAAACATATAAAGATGAAAGGGAATCATCATGCCCGCCAGGAAATACGTGTAGATGAGTCTCGTCGTCCTGGTTTTTCTCCGCTCCATGGCATAGGCCGCCATGGGAACGATAAAAACGATCAGAACCTCCGACACCAGCGTCAGCACAATGCTGTGAAAAATAGCCGTCACAAAATCCGACTGTGCAAATAAATCCTGAAAGTTTTTTAAATACAGCGATGCAGGCAGTGACATGGGATTTTTGAGAATGTCACCATTGCTTTTAAATGCAGAGATTATTGCAAAAAACACGGGTGCCAGAAACAAGACTGCCAAAAAGACAGTCACTGCAAACAGGAGGCCGCTGCCCGGGCGGATTCTTCGTTTGCTGGCTTTCATTCCTGCTGTTTTCATTATAGCTGCACCTCCCTGCGTTTTAAGATACTCTGCTGAACCGCATTGAGAATCAGAATAATAAACAGAAGCACGATGCCAACTGCCGTTCCAAATCCCTGTCTGCCCTCGTTGAAGCCTACCTTATAGAGCAGGTATACGATCGTCTCTGTCGTAAATCCGGGACCGCCGTCCGTCATAACAGAAATCTGATCAAACACCTTCAGTCCATTGATTAAGGAAAGCGTTAAATTGATGGTAAACGCTCCGGATATCAGAGGCAGCGTAATCGCCTTAAACCGTTGAATTGGCGACGCTCCGTCAATGGCCGCCGCTTCTACCACATCCGTAGGAACGCTCTGGAGCGAAGCCAGATAAATAATCATGTAATAACCGGCGCCCTTCCAGATCAGCACCACACCTACCATGATAAGAGCCAGCTTCGGATTTCCCAGCCAGTCCTGACAGGCCTCTCCCATACCGATGGAGCGGAAAATGGAATTGATTGCTCCAAAATTATAGTTGTACATAATTTTCCAGATAAACCCTGATACGATACCGCTAATCAGTACCGGGACGTAAAAAGCGCTTCGGAAGAAATTCTTCCCCCATTTTACGTTATCCACAATTAAGGCAAGAATCAGTGCCATGCTGTTTTCCAGAATCGATATGAATGCGGTCAGTATCACCGTATTCCTGAGAGCATTTCCAAAGCGGGCGCTGGTGAATATTTCTTTATAATTTGCCAGCCCTACAAACTTGACGACCGGATTTAAGCCATCCCATGAGGTAAAACTGTAATAGACGCTGGCGATCGTTGGAACGATGATAAACAACGTAAAAAACAGGAACGCCGGCGCGATAAATCCCATTGTAACGAAATCAAATCTGACTTTTTTCTTTCCCATCCTCTGTTCCCATCTCCTTTCCCTTTCTTTTTTAAGGGGCTGTCAGGGAACCGGTCAGGCTCCGTAACAACCCCATTTGCACATCTGTTCTATTGCCTTACTTTGCGTCGGTTACCGGATTAAAGCTCTGCATGGCAACCTGCCATGTCTTGTTCATCTCCTCACAGGCAGACGGAATGTCTCTCTGGCCCTGGATCACTTCGATCACTGTCTTGTATGTAAAGTTTCTGAAATCCGGAGGAAGCTCATTCTCTCCTACACGTCCGTTCCACATTACGCTTAAATCATCCGCAGTGTTCGTCGCTTCAATTACTTCCATCATGACAGGGTCAGCCGCTAAATCCGGAGTCTCCACGGTTGATGGAATTGCGTTCAGCTTGTCGCAGTAAACCTTATAGTTTTCCGGCGTATAGAAGAAGCGGATAAACTCCTCTGCTGCTGCCTTCTTGTTGGGATCCTTTGCGGATTCAGCGGAGATCGCAAGGCCTCCCGCACCGCCGCCGCCAACAAGACGGGTTTTTCCATCCGGACTCGGAACTGCAAACCAGCCCACTTCAAAATTCGGATCTGCGTCTTTAATCTGAGAGAACATATGGGTGCCTGAATACATCATGGCCGCCATATCGCTTACCAGGAATGTGGTAATCTGGGCATCAGGTGTAGATACCCAGCCATCCTGGGCATACTGAAAGATAGTTTTCATCTCTTCAAAGGTCGCCACGATTGCCGGATCCGAGAAGTCCTTGGTTCCCTCGTAACAATGCTTGATAAAATCTATATCCTGACTCATAACCTGATCATTATACGCCTTATAGAACCAGAAGCCCACATGCCAGATATCCTGGCCGCCCACTACTAATGGAGCCATGTCTCCCTTATCCTTAATCTTCTGGCAAAGCTCGATAAACTCATCATACGTCTTCGGCTCCGCAAACCCATTTTCGTCAAAATACTTCTTATTGTAAATAATTCCATTGGTATTTTCACCGCCTAATGGCGCTGTATACGTCTTGCTGTCAAACGGAATCGTCGTCTTAAACATGGAAACGATATCATCCGGCAGCGGTTCCAGCATCCCGGCACGCACGTATATCGGCGTATCTCTCATCTCCATCACATCCGGGAACTCACCAACGCTCTCCTTTGTCTTTAAAAATTCACTGTATGCGCCACCATTACCCGGCTGAATCTTTACCGTAATATCCGGATAAGCCTCGTTAAAACGGTTCACGATCTCATTCATGGATGCCTTGGCTCCCTCATCTCCATCGGCGAAGATGAAAGTCAGTTCCGTCGGCTCTGTCACGATGGAAGCTTCGGTTCCTGCAGCTGCCTCCGTCTTTTCTGCTTCGTTTTTTGCCGCCTCTGTCTTTGCCTCAGTTCCCGCGGCAGACGCCTGTGACGTACTTCCCGCAGTATCCTTAGAGCCGCATCCGGCCAGCAGCGTACCCGCCATGGCCACACATAATACAGAAGCCAGTAATCTCTTTTTCATGTTGTTTTCCTCCTCTGATTTTCGCTACGTTTTTCTTCCTGACATAACTATATCAGGAAAATCTACATTGAAAAACTGTATTTTTTAAGGTATTGGTGCAATTTTTAAAGATGATGGGATTTTCCCGTTTTTCTTTCTGGCAGGTGTTGTCTTTAAATTTTGCAGTGTTTTGTTAAATAATGGACTTATTTATATCCAGTATATTCATTATAATTTATAATCATAAGATCATTTTTAATCAATTGCCTTAATTTTTAGTAAGGAGAGAAAACAATGAAAACAAACCGCATCACCAACCCGGTACTCCGGGGCTCCCCCCCCCGCCCCCCATCGTCCATGTGGGCAGTGACTACTATATCGCCACTTCGACCTTTGAATGATTTCCAGGCGTACAGATCAGCCATTCACCTGATTCACTGGGAAACTTTAGGCGGCGCTTTAAACGATCCGTCCAGCCTCGATTTAAGAGGCGTCGGACCCTCCCTGCCTGCGCGATGAGGAAGAGAACCGTTCTTCTAACCGCCGCTATCCCTTAGGCCGTGAAACCGCCATTCAGAAGATGTGCTGGTCCGCTGATGACTGGCTCGCTCTGGATAACGGGACAACGCTGCCCGACATAGAGGCTCCTGCGCTCGACCTTCCATCCTATCCATTTCCGCCGATGCCTATGAAAAATGATTTCAATCGTTCTCTCTTAAACCCCTGCTGGCAATCCCTTTGGATTCCCATGGACCACACACACTGCTCCTTAACCGCACGTCCGGGCTGGCTGCGGGTGTACAGAAGAGAAGGGCTTGCTTCCCGCTTTTCCAGACTCTTCTTGCGAGAAGATGGACGGAATTCACCTTCGAGGCCTCGGCCCGGATGGAATTTCATCCGGAGGTATTCAGACAAATGGCTAGCCTTATCTGTATGTATGATACGGATAACTACCTCTATCTTCATCTCACGCATGATGAAGAGACGGGCGTCTGTGTCACCCTTTTGAGATCGGAGAACAGAAGCTATTCCTATCCCGCCGGATTCATCCCTGTATCTGCCGATGGTCCCTTGCTCTTAAAAACGTCTGTAAAACATGATACGATACGTTTTTTCTACAGCCTCTCAAACGAAAAACATTTTGTTCCTATTGGCACTGCCATGGACTGCAGCTTCCTGTCCGATGAAGCATGTGACGAGGATTGGTTTACCGGGGCTATAGTGGGAATCTGCTGCCAGAATTTAACAAGGCTTAGGAAGTATGCATATTTTGACTGGTTTGAGTATAGAGAGATGGTGTGATATCCTGCTTTTCTGGTCTTATTATGTTAGAACGTATACGCTCATACGATCAGCGCCGCAATTGTTGAAGAACGATGACAATTGCGGCGCTGACCGTATAATTATATTCTTGTATTTTTTATATATTCTGACGGTGTAATCCCTGTCCTTTTTTTAAAAACTTTACTGAAATAAAACTGATCGATATATCCTAAATACTCAGAAACATTCTTCACGTTTTCCCCCTTTTGCAGGAGTTCCTTTGCCTTGTCCACCTTGATTCCTATAATATAATCTTTAAACGACATCTCTTTATAGTCACGGAACAGACGGCAAATATAGGTTTTTGACAAAGAAAACGGGGTACTCAAATCCTGCAGAGAAAATACTTCATTTAAGTGGGTAACGATATACTGATCTATACTCTCCATCATCTGCTGTCCTTTTGACTGGTTCTTGTTGTTTATCCCGCTAAATGCCCAGCCTGTCATGATCAAATCCAGCACACCGCCAAGGACAGCCGCCATATTTCTGGAAAAATAAATAATCTCTGCTATGCCTTCCTGCTGCTGTTCCATTGTAATATTCCGCTTATCCGCTATTATAAAAAAGAATCTCTGCAATTGATTTTCTAATATATACTGTGGAATGCGCACCCTCTCCATCTCCGCAAATGTATAAATCAGTGCATTTTTGAGAAGATCGAAACTGTTCAGTTTTACCGCCTGTGCGAATTCAATCTCCTGTTCGGCCGTAAAGGTGTACGGCTGCTCCAAATCCAAGGATTCGCTGTATTGCAAAAACTGGTTTTCTCCTATTACTGTCCGATAATACAGAATCTTCCTGCAGCTAGAGTAAAAATAAGGTACTCTCGTCAAATCGTCAAACATATCTGAGCAGACTACCGTCCAAAAAATTCCATAATCATTATACAATAGCTGTTCCTTGTCAAAAATCACTTTCTCCGCATTCCACAAAAATATTATGGTATTATTATCATTCTCCGCAGTCCAGGCAACTGCTTTTTCAGACATGGAAATCAACTGTTCTATCTCCGGCAAATGAAAATCCGGATTATCTTCCGGCTGAATTAAATATTTCATTCTCGAATTCATAACACAGCCGCATTGAATCAGTACCATTTGCCACTTAGAGGCGCGCCTCTGCAGCAGCTTCACCGTATCGCTCTCCATATTACCATTTAAGATGTCCTGAAGAGTCCTATGTCCATCCTTTTTTCTTTCATCCTCAAATATTTCTTTCATCTGCCGCAGATTCTCGCCCAGTTGTTCGCTTGTCACAGGTTTTATCAGATAATTGTGAACGCCTAAATGCAAGCTGTCTCTGGCATATTCGAAGTCCTGATAGTCACTAATGATTAAAAATTGAATCTTAGAATCAAGCACCTTAATTCTCTTAATCAGTTCCAGGCCGTTCATCATAGGCATACGAACATCCGTAATGACAATATCCGGCTGGTATTTTATAAATAACTCCAGTCCTTCCTGGCCGTTGCTTCCTACTGCAACCACCTCGTACTCCCCTTTAAACTGCTCAAATAAGCGGTTAAGGTATCTGGCAATCGGAGGTTCATCCTCAACAATTATAACTTTATACATTTGAATTCCATCCCTTAATGATAACAATCGCTCCGCCAGTCTCTGCGTTCATCATTTCAATCTCTGCATCTCCTTTAAAAAACAGCTTCAGTCTGGCGTAGGTATTGATAATGCCAAGTCCTCCAATTTCCAGCCCCACCAGATTAGTTTTTCTGATTTTATCGAGATAGTCTCTCATCTTTTCATAGAGCGCGGTAATCTGTCCGTTTTCAAACCCATTTCCGTTGTCCTGCACTCTAAAATACCAGGAATCACCATCTCCGCCAATCTCAATATACAATCTTATGATTCCCTCCCGGCTTTCGTAATACGGATGGTAGACTGCATTCTCCACAAATGGAATCAGAGTCAACTTTGGGAGCTGTATCTGGTCGACAAAGTCATTCGATATACATATACTATATTCTAATTTGTCTTCAAATCTCCGCTTCATGAGTATCAGATAATTTTCTACAAAATGAGCCTCTTCCTGCAGGGTTGCTACCTGTTCTTTTGTAGAGGTTGAATACCTGATATTTTCAGACAGGCGATTACAGACTTCTGGTATTTCCTCCGCATTATTCTCATATGTCATATTAACAATAACATTTAACATATTATGCATAAAATGAGGATTAATCTGAGCCTGTAAGGCATCAAATCTGGCATCCATCTGCATCTGATATGCATTTCTCTCCCGAATCAAAGACTCCTTTAAACGAAAATTCATTCTTCGAAACGATCTTATAAGAGAGTTAATCTCATTAATATCGCTGTTTGAGATTACATACTCTTCATTTTTAGACAGGGTTTCCAAATCCGTATTTTCCAGCACAGATTTAAGTTCAAGCATGGGCTTCATCAGCCTTCTAATAAAAAGATAGATGATAAAAGCTGACACAGTGACTACCAGAATCAAGCCAATAATTCCAATCCCCCAGAATGATTTGATACTCATATCCATGATAGAAACCTTTTGTGAAACAACACACTTTAATCCGGTTAGCTCTGATTCCGCAACATAAGTCAGTTCCCGCTTTCCGGTTACAGGATTGATTCGGTTATCTGTCTCCTCATTATTTAATAATAAAAAATCAATATCCGTTTTCTGTAATTCTTCTGTCTCACGATTCGTATAAAACAGAGAATGGCTGCCATCAATCATGGTAATCTTATATGGCTCCGCCACCTCACAGATCTTCACAATTTTTTCGTATTCGAGCTGAGCTTCGATAAAACCCAGTTCTTCAATCGGATTCCTGATCTGCCGGATTGCAGAAATTACTTTCTTATGTTCTGTCCCCCAGGGATCTACATGAGGCCCTAAAAACAGCATCTCACCTTTTTTCGTTCTGGCCTGATCCAACCACTCAAGATTACTTATTTTAGACGAAGGATTAGCAATCATGTCAACATTGGATGAGGTAAAAAATCCGTTCCCTGTTATGACATTCAGCCTGAAGAGCATACGGGTAGAGGACTGTGTCGCAATACAGTCCCTTATATTCTCCCACCTGTAGTATGCCTGCATCTTATCGTCGATTCCCTCTTTTCGTATTTCCCGCAATACAGCTATGAAATCCTGATTAGAAATCGTATCCAATAAAATAAAGTTCATATGGTTGACCGAGTTATCCAACTGCATATTAACAGAGTCCGCTATATATGCAATACTCTGCTTTTCTTCCTTTTTATACTGCTGATAGTTTTCAATAATAATAAAAATCAATACACATACAAAAAAGACGGTCAGAATACTGGTATAAATAAAGACAAGTCTGACTCGTATTTCCTTTAATCTTTCTTTTATTTTCCTGATCATGTCGTATTTTTATTTTGGGAAAGGCCGATAGTTCTATACTTCATTATAACAAATATAAAATAGCATTGCTATAACTTAGTATAGAACCATATTCCATCAGCCATCTATTTTTTCCATGTTCTCTCTTTCAATTCTGTCAATCATTCTGTTCAAGTATATAAGACTCTTCCCGGCACTGGTTTCGGTATCCGGAAGACGATTCGTTTCCAAAGCCAGGGTACCATCATATCCGATATCGTAAAGTGCTTTTAATGTCTCGTAGAAGTTGTAATGACCATGGCCGGGATAATACCGGTCATTATCCGACACATGCACGTGACCGATACAACCTTTAGCCTGACGTATTGCTTTTCCAATATCCGCCTCTTCAATATTCATATGTACGGTATCAATATGAAGTAATATCCGCTGAAACCGTTCCTGCTTCAAGAAATCAATTCCCTGTGCTATCGTCGTCAGATAATCGCTTTCAAAACGATTCATAATTTCAAGACCAAGAGATATATCGTAGCCTTCAGCGAGCTCGTCCAGATGATGAAGACTGTCCGTCAAATTTTTCTTAAACTCTTCCGGACTGTCCGCATCCGAAAACCGTCCTGCGGCTAATCCGATAATTACAAGAGCATGGAACGGCTGTGCGGTAATCATATGCTGTTTAAGGTGCTGAATTGCCGCTCTTCTTATTCTCCGGTCATGATCGCCAAGATTATAGTGCTTTGCTTCATAGACAGCCCCTGTTCCGATCGAAGTGAGCGATACATGATAATCCGTAAGGAGTTTCCATAGCTTTTCTCTGTCTATTTCGCTTGAATCAGATATATGCAATTCCACCGCCTCGTAACCGGCATAGGAAATCCGTGGAATAATATCCTTATATTCTCCGTGATAGACAAGAATATCTCCTTCCAGGCTTGTTGTTCCGGTCGTTGCTATCTTCATCCCTCTTCCTCTTTAAACTTCTCCTCATCCGTAAAATGTTCGAACCATACGTAGAATACTTCTTTTCCGGGTTCTGAGACCAGATCATGGTCGGCTCCTGCCGGAATAAAGCTCCAATCACCTGCCTTATGATTGATCGTTTCCATCTCGTTCTTCTCTTTGTAGCCGACACTCATGGAAAAATCTGAATTTCCCACACAGTAATTCCACTGATGAACGGATGGATGCCCCTTTTCTACGGTTCCCTCGCCATTTGCCCTTGTAGTGCCAAGAATAATTCTTCCAATCCAGCCGGTACACAGAATCATCCGGGCTTCCGTATTAGCTCCCTTGCAGTCCTGAATATACTGCACACATTCGCTGTGGCGTCTGAAATAAGGAAGTTTGATATGCCATCTGCCAAACTCTGCAAGATCCCATTCATTCATTTCTACCACATTAAAAATAAATTCCATATCTTCTCCAGCACGGATCTCATAGCCTTCCTGATCCATAAAAGGAACATAGAACGATAATTCTGTGATTTTATGCACTCCGTCACAGTCCTCCAGCTCTCCGCATCCTTTTCCAAAGAAGATAACAACAGTTTTATCTGCATATAATTCCGGAGTGACAGCTGCTCCCGCTTTAAGAAAACATTTATAGCTTCTTATACCGCCGTCATAGACACCCGACAGAAGTTCCGTTTTTGCAAATCCTCCGGCATCGTAATTTGCCTCTATCTCCTCTGCCTTTACAACATAATAATTTTTTTCGTAGTTCATTTTCATCTCTTTTTCCTCCTAAATTTATATTAATAATTCCGCATAGATAAGCGGTGACGACAGGATGCCTGTCGGTTTACACTGATATTCCCTGCTCCATACAGCCCCATCGGTTCTCCATGTATATGGACCATAGTAGCGTTCATTCTTATTGCAGTTATGCAATTGTCCGAACATATTAAAGCGGTTTCCGTACAATGTGATATCAATACAGTACAGCCCTGGTTCTCTGATTCCTAGATCAGCTATATAAGGAGAACAGCATATGATCTGCTCCGTGGAATTGCCAGCCACTTGAACGGAAATCAGAGTGCCGGAGTAATTTGGTATTTGAAGATATAGATGTTTTTTCTCATCAACCGCGATTTTCTTTCTATACGTAATATTACCGCCATAAAACGGCAGTTTCTGCCTGGTAATATCTCCAAATTCCAACTGTCTGGGCTTCTCTGTAAGCGAGTTATTGATTCCATCCGTAACAACACCGAACTCACCAAGTAAATAGCACCATTCTAGTGCCGTCTTTCTTCCGAATGGAAGGCTGACTGTCAGGACATTCTCTCCTTCCCTGACTTCTGGGAGCTGATACACAGAAAACGTCCTGTCCAGCCAAAAATCACTGTTTTTTATGCACTTTTGGCCGTTGAAGAATATCTTCCAGTCCTCATCTGCTTCCGCGGCCAGCTTCGTTCCTTTAAAAATTCTGTCAGACCGGAATGTATAGGTAAGAATCAGGCTATGCTGTTCCACGTCCTTTTTATCCCCTTCCAGCCAAGGCTGGGGAAAGCTTTCCGACCGAAGAGGGTAGCCATATTTACACCGGAGTTCATCTTCAATCTTTAGTACTTCCTTTTTATCACAGCCATATTCCGTCTCTCCATCGATCCGATAAGAGGCCTGATCTAAAAGCAAACAATTCGGCTCGGAAAGCAGATACTCCGCTGGTCCGGCCAGATACCCCTGCTGAGTCAGAAGACTTAATTCCATCTCCTTCTCTGTCTCTTCCCGGCATACCTTATGGGAGTCGCTGACAGCGCCAAAAGGTATGAGCTTTAAAAGGATACTGTCATCTTCAAAGTAAAGAATACGTAATCTTGTATTTCCGTTAGAATATTCAGTTTCCAATTTTCTGTGAGTTCCGTCCATGGCATTATATTTTTCCACCTGATACTGGCCCTTTATTGTCATCGTTAATCTATGGTCTTCTGGGTCCGAGGTTTTGAGTTCTTTTCTCCCGTGTGCCAGAAATATCCATTTATTTTCACCATCTACTCTTACTTGTGATAGAAAACTCTCTGATCGTTCTCCGTCTTCCGTTTTTACAGAGAATTCCTTCCAAGTCTCCAGGGAACAGTACAGGCTGTGCCTTTCAAAAGGAAGAATCTTTCCAAAGTCAAAAGTCTCTTTTGAAACCGCCTCTGCATCCATATAAGCAGGTATTGTGTTCAGCCAGTATACAATTCCGCCCACCTCAGCAAATTTTTTCAGACGATTCACCGTACTGCGGCGGATCGTTTTCATCTGCGGTACTATAATAACGCTATAAGTCATTTTTCCGACATGGAACTTCTGATCGTTTTCTTCATGATAAAGTTCAGGCAGCTGGGATTCACATATATAATCAAAATCGAACAGACCGAACAAAAGCCATTCCGCCAGTCGAGCAAAATCTTCCTCCAACGAACTGCGAATTTCACCGGTATCATCATTGGGCCCGTAAAACAACCAGTAACTCTCTATAGGATGAATCACACCAATAGGTACAACGGCATTACCTCGGGTCAATACAGTATTAATTCTGGCAAAATACTCTTCGATATAGTGGTATTTTTTATACCATGGCGAATGTTCATCAATCGGCGCCGGATAATCCCGTTTAGATTCACCCTTCATGCTCAGCCAGCTTAAATGATGCACTCTCTGCGTCACGCCGAGGGCGGCCTGCCAATCACCCTGAAGCTTATGGCCTCTGAAATCAAAATCCCAGTTTGTAACACCATATAGCTCACTTAGGACCCCCGGGCAGCCGTATTGATGAGAAGCGCTCTGCGCCTGTTTTACCGTTGTATATTCCCGATAATCCGCCAGCATGTCCACACCTGGAAGGCCAAAGCTGCGGTACTGTCTCATCGCTTCTCCCAGAGTTCTCGTCTGAGATCCCAGTTCCGGCTCCTCCATCATATGTCCGGTTAGAAGGATATTATGTTCCCTGCTCCAGTCTCCGATCGTATCACCATAAGCCTCTGCAAACCGTTCAGCCACATAATCGTGATAAAGATAGCGGATCTTTGATACACCGGCGGGAAGCTCCCAGAAAAGTTCCGGCAGACCGTCCAACAGGCTTCGCCCATAGGTTTCCTGGAATCCCTGTTCTAAGTCATCCGTAAATGGAATTTTCAGTTCTTCTTTTCCCTCGGCAAAACTAAAACAATCCTTTCGTGAAAATTGCGGCTCATCTGTAAAAATAGCCGGGATCATCTTGGAGAACTCATCGCCGAATGCATCGTAATAACGCTTATGCACCTGATTTACAAATTCCTGGATCGCTTTTTTATTTAATGTATCCACATAAGACTGATTATTGAACCAGGGGGACTCCTCTGCGATAACCAGATACGCATACCAGGTATTCCCAGTATCGCCATCTATGTCTGACAGCCTTTGATACTCAAAAAGCCTGCCATTTTTCAAGATCACATTATATCTCGCAATCAGGCGTCCCTCTCCTGCAACTGCCAGTCTGTTTAGTTCCTTCGGTTCCCTCTGCCTCATGTATCCATCAGGTTTTCTTTCCGGTGAAAACAGCAGGAACTTATTCTTATACCCGGAATTCACAGTTACCCGGCCGCCTCCATAGCCTGACGGCCACTTGTCCTCGTCATACAACCAGCAACGCATCCCTTTTTCCTTCGCATAATCAATACAGAATCTGATATCCTCCAAAAACTCCGTTCCAAGATATTCTGTATCAAGACCTATTCTAGAATGGATATGAAATCCCCCCATCCCCATCTCTTCAAAAACACCAATCTGCTCTTTCAATCTCCCTTTTTCCAGTTTTGTATTCCAGGACCAGAATGGCGTCCCTCTGTATTCAGCGGGAGGATCCTGAAAGACAGAATCACTGAATTCTTTTTCACTTTGCGGGTATAATTTCATTTTTTCCCTTTCTATCCTTTAACCGATCCCATTACCATTCCGTCCACGATCTGCTTGTTAAATAAAATATACATGATGACAACAGGAATGCTGATCAAGAGAATATCTGCACAGACCAGATTCCAGTCGCTTCCATACTGTCCCGAAAAATTATAGATAGACAGCTGGACTGTGGCATTTTTCGCACCAGGAAGATAATAAAGCGGGTTTACAAAATCATTATATACATGCAGTGTTGTGACCACCGCAATCGTCGCCGTAACCGGCTTTAACAGTGGAAGGATAATATTGAAGAACAGCCTGCCGGTTCCGCATCCGTCTATGATTGCAGCCTCGTCGATGGCAGCCGGAATCGTCCCCATAAATCCCCGATAGAGAATCGTAGCAAACGAGATATTGAGGGCAGCTTCCACCATCACTAGTCCAACGACAGTCTTCGCTATATGAAGCGTATCCAGTACCCAATAAGTCGGTACTACAGCGGAAGGTACAATCAGACCAGCAAGGATCAGCAGACTAAACAGCCTGGTACTTCGGTCGTTTCTCCTCTGAATTACAAAAGCTAAGAGAGCGGTGGAAATAATAATAATCAAAACAGAAAATATGGTGATAACCATACTGTTAAAAAATGCCCGGACTACCATATAATCATTGGCTTCAAACACCTTTTTACAGTTTTCCAGAAACTGCATCTCTAACGGCCATGCAAGATCGAGCCTCGAAGCTTCTTTTCTGGATTTGCAGGATGTTAAAATAATGAAATAAAAAGGTACAATATAGACAATACATGATACTAAGAAAGCTGCAGTCTGGTATACGGTTCGCATTGCCGCTCTTCGCTTCATCAGTAGACCTCCTCCTTTCTGGTTATATTACTGTAAACCGGAAATGCAATGACAGATACCAATAAAAACAGAATGACATTTCCCGCCGTAGACAAGCCATACAATCCATTCGCATATTGTTTATAGATAACGGTTGTAAGAAGGTCAGTTGTAAATCCCGGTCCCCCCTTCGTCATTGCCCATACAAGTTCAAAATTCCGCAATCCCCCCGTAAGTGACAGGATTAAAACTGAATTCATGACCGGCCGGATCAGTGGAAGGGTTATATACTGAAATCTCTGGAATGCATTCGCGCCGTCGATTTCAGCAGCTTCCACATAGGTATGATCTATGGCCTTGATACCCGCTATGTACATCAGCGTCGCGGTGCCCAGTCCCTGCCAGACATCTACCAGAGCTACGGAAAGCATTGCAGTGCTCTTGTCCGTCAGCCAGTATATTTTCCCGATTCCAAACAATGCCAGCGCCTGATTAATAATTCCATTTGTCGGATGCATAAAGCTCTTGAAAATCAAACCCACCGCCATCGTACTGATGATCGCAGGAAAGAAAACGAGAGTTCTCAAATAGCCCTCAATCTTCCACCCCTGCGTCAGCACAATTGCAAGCAAAAGAGCAATCACTACCTTCAGACCACATGTCACAAAACCGTAAAACAGTGTATTTCTGATGCCAATAACCAAAGATGGTTCGCGGAAGAACGTAATAAAATTATCTATCCCAATCCATTCCCAATCCTTCAATGTCCATCTGGTAAAGCTGAAAAAAAATGATGAAAATGTAGGAACAATAAAAATAATGATATAAATAACTGCTGCCGGAAGCATAAGTGTTCTCATATATATTTTTTCTTTGACATTTTTTTTCTTTCTTTTCATTTTACGCACCCCATTTATCTATCTTGCTTCTTACCCCGCCATCGGCAGCAGTGGATAGAAAAAAACTCCAGACTATTTCCAGCCTTCAAGATCCAGCTGTTCCGCAGACTTTTTATTGTCCTCATGTAGGGCCGCCACCCCTTCTTCAGAAGTAATCTCCCCCGAACCAATCTGCACACAAATCTGCTGCATATTTGTCCCCTTCACCGGACATTGGAATTCCATTGCGGCTGAAAACTTTCCTTCATTCACATATTTCATGGTATCCTGAATTGCAGGCCTAATATTGTCTCCGAGATCAACATCCTTCACCATAAACGCCCCCATAGGAGAGGCTTTTTCCACGTAAAGCTTGACTGCCTCCTCTGTTGTAACAAATTCCTGCCATAACTTCGCATTTTCTACATTCTTTGCATTAGCTGCAATGTAATAACCATGGGGCATCCAGATCGTTGCCCCAACATCATTTTCGTCATCTCCGGGTACCGCAAAATAACCGATATATTCTTCTGCCTCCGGATAATTTTCCAGAGCTCTTACATATTCTCTGGTCCTGGATACCAGATGACCTCCCGTACCCTCACACAGCATTCTCCACCCATCGTCATTGGTTGTAGAAAGGAAATCCGTGTTAAAAACATTTTTCTGATCTGCCAGTTTTTCGATACTTCTTACATAAGCAGGGCTGTCTGAAAGCGTAACTTTGCCTGCCGTATATTTAGCCGCAAACTCAGGATCCTCTTCATTTGCATAGTAGAAATCTGATAACAATAGAAGCTGGGAGGTCCATGGATCTCCGTATGTACCTATTAATCCATCATACCCGGCATCTATGCATGCCTGACAATTTTCCAGAAATTTATCCCATGTTTTCGGAATTTCCAACCCCAGCTTCTCATAAATCTGCTTATTGTAAAATATCCCACCTGCATACGTCGGACTTGTGGGAACACCGTAAATCTTTCCTTCTGCCGTCACGCATCCCAAATAGGTTTCATTAAGTCTCTCAATGTATTCCTCATTCGTTATATCCATCAAATTGTCTGTAGGTCCCAGATTCAGCATAAGCGATCCTGAATGCCAGTCGACAATATCCCCCAGATCCCCTGTCGCGGCCCTGGAAACCAATACATCATCGTTAGGTGATAGCTCAAGCGCAATTTTAACACCATACTTTTGTTCAAACCCTTCAATCATCGCATAAGTACCTTCATTAACTGCATCTGATGGCGCCAGAATACTTAATTCTCCCCCCGACGTTCCTGCCTTTTCCTTTTCTGCTTCCGTTGATCCACTGGAAACGTTCTCTTTCTGGCCGCCACACCCAGCCAGAACACTAGCCAACACCAGTAGTACCATAACATTAAATAGTTTTTTCCTCATTTTACCTCCTTCTGAGACTATATCTCTTATATGACGTATTTTAACAAAATTTCCTTGGTGTTAGAATGGAAATTCTAACACCAATAACTGGTAAAATATCAAACTGGCCTTCATATTGGGTTTCCAAAGTTTGCTGATAACCTACGCCCAGCATAAAAACTTTACTTTGGGGGGTAAGTTTATATCAAAAAATATTTTGTTTTATCAAGGAGACAGATTATGAAAAAAATGAAAGTCATTGAAACCAATGTAGAAATTCAAAATGAAGCGACTATAGAAATGTTTAATCCCCTTGTCCGCACCATGCGGGACCGGGGCTGGAATGGGGTGTACTCCATAATTATCTCCAGCCTCCGCAGCGATGAAAGCTGGAGATCTGTCCCGGCCGGCGGTACTGCATCACCAATCTTAGAAGAAACAGCTATCTTTTGTCCAGATACTTTGGACTGAAATGAGATTGCGGAACTTCTGCACAACTCTAATCTGAAAGAGGCGGTGGTTACGGCGGACTTCTTTGGATTGTGTATTGACGTGGAAAAGAAGTAAAGCCTGCCCGTTAAATCAGAATTCTGATCCTTTCCCCATCGTAATCCACCTGGCAGCTTCCGCCTTTCTTCAGGCGCCCAAACAGCATCTCATCCACCAGAAGCGGCTTGATCTCCTGTCCGATGATCCGTTTAATCTCTCTGGCTCCATACTCACGGCTTACGCCTTTCTTCGCCAGATACTTCCGGCCTGCCTTCCCGATCGTCAGTACTACGTTCTTCTCTGCTGCCTTCCGAGCCAGACTACGGAATTCCTTCTCCACAATCCGGTCTGCCATGGCCGCATCCAGAGGGCGGAAAATAATAACACGGTCGAGGCGGTTTCTGAATTCCGGTCGGAACACCCGCTTCACTTCATCGGTAATCCCTTCCTCATTCAGCTGACGCCCCCCAAATCCGATGGAGGAGCGGTCGGCTTTTTCAGCCCCCGCATTCGAGGTCATGATCAGAATCACGTTGCGGAAATCAGCTTTCCTGCCCTGGTTGTCGGTCAGCGTCGCATAATCCATGATCTGAAGCAGAATATTATAAATATCCGGATGCGCCTTCTCGATCTCATCAAGCAGGAGCACGCAGTGGGGATTCTTTCTGATTGCTTCCGTCAAGAGTCCGCCCTCCTCGTATCCCACGTATCCGGCCGGTGAACCGATCAGCTTTGCTACGGTATGTTTTTCTGCGTATTCACTCATGTCAAACCGCACGAGCCGGATTCCCAGCACCTTTGCGGCAGACTTTGCAAGCTCTGTCTTTCCAACGCCGGTGGGACCGACAAACAGAAGGCTGCTCACCGGTTTGTTCTCTTCATTCAACCCCGCTTTCGCCAGTTTAATCGCATTGGTCAGCTGATCCACCGCCTCGTCCTGGCCGAATACCCGGCCTTTCAGCTCCCGCTCCAGCCTTGCCAGCTTCTGCCGTTCCTCCGTCTCCACTGTCTGCTTCGGAATCCTGCAGATCTTCGCCAGCACCTCTTCCACCAGTTTTTTATCCACAACCTGAACCTTTTTATTCTTCGGATGCAGCTCTAAGTAAGCCCCTGCCTCATCGATTAAATCGATGGCTTTATCCGGAAGGTACCGCTCATTGATATACTGGTTGGAAAGAACTGCCGCATGTTCCATCGTTCCCTTCTGATAGCGGACATGGTGAAATTTTTCATAATACGGCTTTAAGCCATTTAAAATCTCCACCGTCTCTTCCACGGTCGGTTCTTTAATGTCAATATTCTGGAACCGTCTCACCAGGCTCTTATCCTTTGAAAAATACTTCTTGTACTCCTCATAGGTCGTTGCACCGATAAACTTAAGCGTTCCATCAGTTAAATACGGCTTCAGCAGATTGGAGGCATCCATGGAACCGCCGTTTACTGCGCCTGCCCCTACCAGATTATGGATCTCGTCGATATAGAGGATGGGGTTCTCCTCCTCCTTCAGCTCCTCCATCACAGCCTTCAGCCGTTTCTCAAAGTCTCCCCGGAACTGCGTTCCCGCCACCATAGAGCCCAGATCGATTCCGTAGATTCTGGCATTTTTCAGCTTCTCCGGCACCCGCCCTTCATTAATTCTGGCCGCCAGCCCGTAGGTGATGGCCGTTTTTCCCACACCTGGTTCTCCGATGTGGAGCGGATTGTTCTTTTGACGCCGGCATAAGACCTGCATGGTACGCTCCAGCTCCGCTTCACGGCCGATCAGAGGACAGCTGTTCTTCACTTCCTCATTGATACAGACGGCATACTTCGTCAGGAGGCGTTCCCGCTCCATTCCTTCTTCTGATTCCGTATCTTCTGATTCCGCATCTCCTGCTTCCGTTTTGCCTGTTTCCGTTTTTCCCGATTCCCCTCCGGATCCATCTGCCGCACGCTTTCCCCTTCTGTCTCCCGTTCTCATTTCCATATCACGGCTTCCCGTTCCCAGCTCCACTAAGAGATCCACACATTCCACACCCTGAAGCTGAACGAAATACGCACCGTAACTCTCTTCCAGTTCCATCATGCTGTACAGCAGATGAGGAAGTTCTATGATATCGCGGTCCGAAGAAACCGCCTTCCTCGCCGCCTCTTCTATGGCCTGGCTCAATCCGTAGCTGACCAGTGTTCCGCCTGCGTCTTTCTCCACAGTGTCCATCTGCCCCAGATACTCTTCCAGCCGTGATTTTAACTTTTTCACATCACCGCCGCAGCTTTGAAACGCGGCCCGGAAGACAGGCCAGTCCGTGAGCACGTACCATACGTGTTCCGGTGTCACATACTCATTCCCTCTCCGGCCCGCATTTAAAACTGCATCATTCAGCAGCTCCTCCACTTCTTTTGCTATCTTCAACTTTCCACCTCCACCCGGAACGGATATCCCTGCTCTCTTGCAATCTTTACCGCCCTGGCCGCCTTCGTCATGGCAATGTCATAGGAATAGACGCCAACCACCGCTCTCTGTCCCTTATGAACCGTCATCATAATAGCCACCGCTTCCTCATAATTCTTGCGGAACACATCGATCAGAATTTCCACCACCACATCCATGGGTGTAAAATCATCGTTGTACATGACCACTTTATACTGTTTCGGCTGTTTCAGCCTGATTTCTGTTTTCTCTGATAATCCCGTATTCGCCGGCATACTGTATCTTCCCTCCTGATCCGGATCGCTAAACTTCATTTTAATCGATCGTACATGGAAATGCAATTTTTATTTTCTCTCTTGAACCCAAAAAATCTTTGTGGTACGATAACCTCATCCCATTGACAGAAAGGCTTACCCATGACAAAAGAAAAAATAATTCCTTTGGCCCGCAAAACGGTCCATATACTTTTTACCCTGTTTCTTCTGACGGTTCCATGCATTTCCTATTTCTTATTTGAATATGTAACCGGTAATCTGGCGACGATCCCTTCTTATATGGCAGAATTAAACATCGGCTGGATTTACACCCTTTATCTTCTTGTGTTTGCTGCAACAGGACGGACAAGGATCGCCGTTCCGGCCGTATCCATTCTCCTCTTTATCCTTTCCCTGGCCGAGGCTTTCGTGGTATCCTTCCGAAGCCGTCCCATTATGTTCTGGGATATTCTGGCCTTTGGAACGGCCATGACCGTCTCCCAAAATTACGTATTCACCATAACAAAGTCCATGAAAATCGCCGGACTGATTCTACTCGTCATCAATGTCGCTGCAATCGCATTTCCAAGGCGTATCTCCGGCCGCAGATTCAGACTCGCCTTTGCGGGCACGGCAGCCGGTGCCATCGCAGCTTACGGCGTGTGGTTTTTTTCATTTCTCATGCCCGCGTGGGGTCTGGGAATCAACATGTGGGAGGTCAACGAAACCTACAAAGAATACGGTTACATCCTCTCCACCGCGGTGTCCTTCCGCTACGCGGTGAAAGAGAAGCCTGCTGGATACAGCACTTCCCAGATCAAGCGGATTTATCATGAATACAAACCGGAAGATGTCGTCCTGGCCTCCGCCGAGGATGTTTCCCTGGGCGAGGATACTGCAGCCCCGGTCAATATTATCTGCATCATGAATGAAAGTCTGTCCGATTTACGCACAGGCGGCTCATTTGACACAAACCAGGAATATTTTCCATTTCTCTACAGCCTGAAGGAACATACCATCAGCGGAAGTCTCTGTATTCCCGTCTTCGGCTCCATGACATGCAATTCGGAATTCGAATTTCTGACCGGGGATTCCATGGCCTTCCTGCCTTCCAACTGCAGTGCCTATCAGTTTTACATAAAGCCCGGAACATACAGCCTTGTCAGTACCTTAAAGGAGCAGGGCTACCGGACCGTCGCCATGCATCCTTACCCGGGTGAGAACTGGAACCGCGATACGTGTTATAAGAACATGGGATTCGATGATTTTATTGACGAGACCCGCTATGAAGAACGGGATTTTCTTAGAAACTACGTAAGCGACCAGTCGGATTATGAAAACCTGATCAGGCAGGTGGAAAACAAGGAAAACCCAGACGACCGCCTCTTCCTGTTCAATGTGACGATGCAGAATCACGGCGGCTATGAGGGGATCTACGACAACTTCCCGCAGGAGGTATGGCTGACCGGCTCCTTAAAGGATAAGTATCCAAAAACTGACCAGTATTTATCCCTGATGAAGCGCTCGGACGAAGCCCTGGAATATTTAATCCGTTACTTTGAGAACAGCAGCGAACCCACGATGATAGTGATGTTCGGCGATCACCAGCCCAGTGTGGAAGATGAATTTTACGATGAAATCGCCGGAATGCCCAGCGCCGACGTCCCCACAGGCGATCATCTGATGTGGTATGAGACGCCGTTTCTCATCTGGACAAACTATGAATCCAAGTCAGAACAGAAAGGGAAAATGAGCGCGATCTATCTCGCTTCCGAGCTTTTAGATCAGGCAGGCCTTGATATGACGCCGTACCAGCGTTTTCTTCTGTCCATGGAAGAGGAACTGCCTGTGATCCATCCGCTGGGCTGTTATGACGCCTCCGGAACCTACTATTCCTGGGAGGAGACCGGCACCGACCGTTTTCCATACCGGGAAACCATCAGGGATTATGAGTATCTCGTTTACAATCATAGCTTCGATCCAAAAAAATATAAGGACATGTATACTGCAGGACAGTAATGCCGGACACTGCAGGATACTGATATCTCAGACCAGATAAAGGAGCATCCGTCATTCTTCCGGAAGCTCCTTTATCTGGTTCATCATCTCCTCGGACATGGAATCCAGCAGATAATTTTTATTCTTTTCCCCTGTCTTTTTCTCCTGATACTCCTGATGAACCGTTTCACTCAGGCGGCTGATCTCTTCCTTCAGTTCCCTGGCCGATATCAGCCGGCATCCCTGGCCGTGTATGATAATCTGCTCCAGATGATCTGAGGTAGCCACCGTCACATCGTATTTTTTCCCATTTTCATGGGCGAACTTCTCAATATACTGGTCCGCCGTCTCCGCTTCCTTCGTATAGACGACGCGGATATTGTGGTAGTCCAGGCACTCCGTCACATGGCCCTGCACCCGATAGGCATCAAACACGGCAATCAGCCGGCATTTCTTCATTCCCTGGTAATTGCACAGAATATCGAGCAGTTTTCCTCTGGCGCCGTCGATGGTATGTTCCGCCAGTTCCTTAAGCTCATCCCACGCAAAAATAATATTGTAGCCGTCAACCAGAAGATACTCTTCCCTGGGGACTTCCTTTTTGTAGGTTCTCACCACGGGAACACTGTAAGATTTCTCCCGGTTTTTCCAACCGGACTTAGTCCCCGAGGAATTCCCCCGCCGGTTGGCGTAAAAGGTGCGTTCCAGGATGGCATCCACTTCCTCCGTGCCGATCCACGTTTCTTCCCGCTCCGGCCCATCGCCCCGTCCGCCTGTCCGCTGACTTTTTCTGTCGGCAGCTCCGGCCGCCCCGGCTATTCCATCTGCCCTGTCTTTCTGTGTTTCCAGACAGCTCTCCAGATGCATATACTCCGGAACCTGATCCCAGTCCACCAGGAATCCTGCCCCATGGGCACAGAATACGGAGCCTGACGGGTTCGCCGTATCTCCATCCGCTTCATAGCCGATGGCGGCCACAACCTCCTCCGTATTGTGGCACGGCCCGTAGCCGGAAAATGTAAACGACAGCCTTCCCGCACCTCCCGTATAAGCGGTCACCTCTTTCTGATATCCCCCCATACAGGCTGCGGGAGCGCTTCCGGTCAAAACCGCCCGGTCTCCTTCCATAACAGGAGGCATCACTTTCCCGGCCATGCGTTCCACGTCGCTCATTGCCCGTCCGACATAACGGTCCGGCAGTTCAAGACGAAAATCGTAAAATGGCTCCAAAAGCATGGACTCCGCCTGCATCAGTCCCTGACGGACAGCCCGGTAGACAGCCTGACGGAAATCGCCGCCCTCCGTATGCTTTATATGGGCCCGCCCTGACATCAGCGTAATCTTCATATCCGTAATCGGCGACCCGGTCAGCACACCTTTGTGCTCCTTCTCTGCCAAATGTGTCAGCACCAGTCTCTGCCAGCTTTTACCGAGAATATCCTCGCTGCAGGCGGAAGTAAACTGAAGCCCGCTGCCCGGCTCGCCGGGTTCCAGCAGAAGATGTACCTCCGCATAGTGGCGAAGCGGTTCAAAATGCCCCACGCCTTCCACCGTGTTCATGATTGTCTCCCGGTAAACAATACTCCGATCGCCAAATTCTACCGCAATCCCAAAACGTTCCGCAATCAGGCTCTTTAAAATCTCCATCTGAATCTCGCCCATAATCTGGACATGGATTTCCTTCTTGCTCTCCTCCCACTTGACATGCAGCTCCGGGTCTTCCTCTTCCAGCTCCCGGAATTTCGGCAGTACGGCCGCCGCATCCAGCCCTTCCGGCAGCAGGATCCGGTATGTCATAACCGGCTCTAAAAGGGGCATGGCCGAAGCTGACTGGGTTCCAAGCCCCTGCCCCGGAACCGCTTTCGTAAGCCCCAGCACGGCACAGACAGTACCAGCCGGTGCCTCCCGTACCGTCTCGAACTTATCCCCGGAATAGAGGCGGATCTGATTTACCTTCTCCTCGTTGATGATCTCTCTCGTCGACAGACTGCCGCCCGTGATTTTCATATGGCTCATCCGGTTTCCCTGTGCATCCCTCGATATCTTAAAAATCTTCGCACCGAATTCCTGCGGATAACTGGGCGTTTCCGTATACTCCTCAAGCCCCCTCATGAATTCTTCCACGCCATCCAGCTTCAGCGCAGAACCGAAAAAGCAGGGGAATAAATGCCTGTTACGAATCTGCATGCGTATCCCGCTCTCCTCCACACGGCCAGTCTCCAGAAATTCGTCCAGCACATCCTCACCGGACATGGCAATCTGCTCATAAAAATGATCCGTTCCGGCTTCCCCGAAGTCCACAAAGGTTTCTTTCAGAACCTTCCTCAGTTCATCCAGGAGATCACCTTTTCCCAGCTCCGCCAGGTCCATCTTATTGATAAACAAAAATGTGGGAACCCGGTATCTGGCGAGAAGACGCCACAGCGTCCTCGTATGTTCCTGAACCCCATCCGTCCCGCTGACCACCAGGATCGCATAATCCAGAACCTGGAGGGTACGCTCCATTTCCGCCGAAAAATCCACGTGGCCCGGCGTATCGAGCAGCGTCATCTCCATGTCCTTCCATTTCAATATCGCCTGCTTTGAAAAGATCGTGATTCCGCGTTTCTTCTCCAGTTCATACGTATCGAGAAATGCATCTCCCCGGTCCACCCGTCCCATTTTCCGGATGCTTCCGCCTATGTAGAGCATCGCTTCGGACAGTGTCGTTTTTCCTGCATCTACGTGGGCCAAAATACCGACTGCCAGTTTCTTCATCTTCGTATCGTTCTCCTTCTATGTGCTGCTGCAGAGCTCATGCTTTTTTCCTAAAGGTACTGCCATTGGACAATCCTGATTTTTATTCGTTCTGATTCCGCCTCAATACCGAAAGCAAGCTGTCTGCAAAAAACACAGACAGCCTGCCATTCAGATTTCTGCTTTCTCTTTTATGGATTTATGAATATTATATCATTCACAGGTCAAAAGTGAAAGCTGTTTTTCGGTTCCGCTTTTAGTAAATCAAACTAACCAAAGCGGCTTATCTCTTTTATAGTTCAAAAAAATCTTCCTTATCCCCCCAGGAGCAGTGTCTGCACGACGGATTTCTCCCATTTTCCACCAGCTTCCGGAACTTTTCGGCTTGTTCTCCCCGA
>OIZR01000320.1_pt1 | contig 39650 bp, 44 predicted proteins | sample 1588591 | NCBI WGS metagenome assembly OIZR01 (sample SAMN03283249) | human gut metagenome | biome: human-associated habitat; material: feces | host: Homo sapiens | place: USA | collected 2013 | reverse complement strand
AGTGGCTTGACATATCGGAAAGAAGGGTGCGGCAGTTGCGTGATGAAAAGGTCCTGGAAGAAGCCAGACCGGGGCTGTACAGCTTAAAAGATTGCATACACCGTTATATTGAGTATCTGCGTAAAGACGGAACGGAGGACGCCGCCGTGGACTATAACCAGGAGCGGGCAAAGCTGGTGCGGACGAAGAGAGAACGCCAGGAACTGGAATTGCAACTGGAACGCCGGGAAGCCCTGGCCGCCAGTGAGGTGGAAGAAGTTATGACCGATATGCTTTTACGCTTCCGCCAAAGGGTGCGGGCTATCCCGGTAAAATTAAGCCCGACTCTGGCAACGGAAACGGACCAGACGGAAATATTCCTGGCACTGAAACGGGCAACAGATGAAGCCCTGGAAGAGTTAGCAGACTTTGACAGTGCATTTTCAACACAGGAAGGACAGGAGGGGACAGACGATGGAACAATACGCCAAGACGATATATAGGCGGATTTTTTCAAAACTGAAACCACCGCCGGAAATGAAAATGTCTGACTGGGCGGACCAGTACAGAAGACTTTCCCAGGGCGCTTCCGCAGAACCGGGGCGCTGGCGCACGGAAAAGGTGCCGCACCAAAAAGAAATCATGGACACTATCGCAGACGTAAAAGTCAAAAAAGTGGTAGTCATGTCTTCTGCTCAGATCGGAAAGACGGAAGGCGCTGTGCTGAATACAATCGGTTACTATATGCACTACGACCCGGCCCCGGTACTGATCATGCAGCCTACAATCCAGATGGCAGAAGCATTTTCAAAGGATCGTCTTTCAAAAATGTTGCAAGATACCCCGGTACTGTCCGGCCTGGTAAATGACAAGGGGCGGAACACTGGAAACACTATACTGCAAAAAATCTTTCCGGGCGGCCATATTACTATGGTAGGAGCGAACAGCCCTTCTTCTCTGGCTTCCCGTCCCATCCAGATACTGCTGGCGGATGAGGTGGACAGATACCCGGCCACCGCAGGAAAAGAGGGGGACCCGCTTTTTCTGGCGTCTGAACGTCTGACTACATTTTGGAATAGCAAGGAAGTGTATGTGTCAACGCCGACAATTAAAGACGCTTCCCGGATTGAAATTGAATACCAGCACAGTTCACAGGGGGAATGGAACGTGCCGTGCCCAGAGTGCGGAGAGTTGCAACCCCTGGAATGGTCCGGCGTGGTGTTTGACCGGGACAATTTGGATAGTATCCAGTATGCCTGTGCAAAATGTGGGTGCATATCGCCGGAAGCGGCATGGAAAAAGCATTTCAAGGAAGGACGGTACATACACGCAGACCCGGAAAACCCGGTAAAAGGGTTCCACCTTAATGCCCTGGGGTCTACACTGGCCCAGTGGAAAGACATTGCGGAAAAGTTCATCCTGGCAAACGAAGAAAAGAAAAAAGGTAATATAGAACCATTGAAGTCATGGACCAATACAAAAATGGGTCAAACCTGGGAAGAAGAAGGAACCCAGGTGGATGACGAAGAACTTTTGAAACGCCGGGAGCGGTACAACTGCGAAGTTCCGCCGGAAGTGCTGTATTTAACTGCCGGAGTGGATACCCAGGATGACCGTTTTGAAATTGAAGTAGTGGGCTGGGGCGCAGAATATGAAAGCTGGGGCATACAGTATTCTGTCCTGTACGGAGATACAAGCAACCTACAGCACCAGGTATGGGCTGATCTGGACGCATTTCTGGCGCAGACTTTCCAGAAGCCGGACGGCACCCGCATGAAAATTATTTGTACCTGCGTGGACAGCGGCGGCCACCGCACAAACCAGGTATACAAGTTTTGTAAAGCCCGATTCAACCGCCGGATTTTTGCTATAAAGGGAAGTAATGACAGCGCAGCGGCATATATCCAAAAACCTACGAAAAGCAACCGTGAACAGGCGTATTTGTTTACCCTGGGCGTAGACACAGGAAAAAGCCTTCTGTTACAGCGCCTACAGGTGGAGGAAGAGGGACCGGGATATTGTCATTTTCCGAAGGAAGAAAACAAGGGATACGGTGAAAGTTATTTCATAGGCTTAACCGCAGAAAAACAGGTGCTGGTCTACAAAAAAGGACGCCCGTTTTTTGAGTGGCGTATAAAAGACGCCGCCCACAAGAGAAATGAAGCCCTGGACTGCCGGAACTATGCTTCCGCAGCCATAGAAATTTCCGGGGTTCCGCTAAAGAAACCAGACACACCGCAAAAAACAACACCGCCCCCGAAAAAGAAAAGGGGCAGAAGAACGAATGGAGGTATTTTATAATGGCAGGAATCACATTAAAGACGGCAAAAACCCACCTTGACGCATGGCTTGACGCAGAACTGGCCTGCACCACAAACCAGTCATACACAATCGGCAGCAGGACACTGACACGGGCGGACCTGGCAGAAATCCGGGAAACTATCCGATATTGGCAGGGAATGGTCACAAAGTTGGAAAGCCAGGAAAAATACGGCAGTAGGAACGCAGTCCGCAGGGTTGTGCCCCGTGATCTGTAAAGATTGCCCGCCATTGCCTGTTTTTCCGTGGTAAAATAGTACCGTCAAAATAGGTTAAGAGGAAAAGCACCCGTAAAAAGGTGCTTTTTTCATGCCCTGGGAGGTGAGAAAATGGGCATTCTGGAAAAGACGATTGACAATATCATTACTTCAATAGACCCGGAAAGAGGCTTAAAAAGAATGGCCGCCAGGCAGAAAATGAACATTCTGAACAGCGGTTACGGCAACTATGGAGCTAGTACCGTGAAAAAATCCCTGGCCGGATGGCTACACGCCGGAGGTGATTCCAGAAGTGATATAGAAGACAATCTAAATGTATTGCGGCAGCGGTCCCGTGACCTGTACATGGGCGTACCGCTGGCAACAGGGGCAATTAAAACCATGCGAACCAATGTAGTGGGGCGTGGGTTGAGATTAAAGCCAACGATTGACCGGGAAGTCCTGGGGATTGAAGCAGAGGACGCACACGCCCTGGAAAGGCAGATCGAAAGAGAATGGGCACTGTGGGCAGATAGTCCAGACTGTGACGCTGCCCGCCTGGATAATTTCTATGAGTTGCAGCAGTTGGCTTTCTTGTCCTGGCTTATGTCCGGGGACTGCCTGGTCTTAATGCCGATGAAACCCAGGAAAAACCAGCCGTATGATCTGCGTATCCGGCTGATCGAAGCGGACCGGCTTTCCAGCCCTGGCGGATATGACACCATAGATGATCATATCATAGGCGGCGTGGAGACGGACAGCACCGGGGAAGTGGTTGCGTATCACTTTTCAAAGCATCACCCGCTTTCATACAGCGGAACAGAAATGGAATGGGTGAGGGTGCCAGCATACGGAGAGAAGACCGGGCGGCGCAACGTGATATTTATTGCGAATCGGGAGCGCATAGACCAGCGCCGGGGAGTCCCCTTCCTTGCCCCGGTAATAGAAGCGCTGAAACAGTTGGGGCGTTATACGGACGCAGAACTTGTGGCGGCAGTGGTAAGCGGCATGTTTACCGTATTTATTGAAAAAGAGTCCCCGGAAGATGGGCCGCCGATTGGTTCCAGCATACCAGAGGAAATGCAGGTGGACGCAGAGGACGAAACCACCATAGAACTGGCACCGGGTGCAGTAATCGACCTAAACGAAGGCGAGAAAGCAAACGCAACCAGCCCAGGAAGGCCAAACGCTAATTTTTCGGGGTTTGTGGAAGCGATTTGCCGCCAGATCGGTGCCGCTCTGGAAATTCCATACGAACTGCTTTTGAAGACCTTTACGGCCAGCTATTCCGCCAGCCGTGGAGCGTTGGAAGAGGCGTGGAAAATGTTCAAAATGTACCGCACATGGTTGGCAACGGATTTTTGCCAGGTGATCTATGAAGAGTGGCTGGCAGAGGCTGTGGCAAAGGGGCGTATTTCCGCACCAGGGTTCTTTACAGACCCGCTGTACAGGAAAGCGTACAGTAAAGCAGAGTGGAACGGCCCGGCCAGGGGCATTTTGAACCCGGTACAGGAAGTAAGCGCCGCAGAAAAACGGGTGCAGAATGGATTTTCCACCAGACAGTCTGAAACCATGGAAATGACAGGTTCGGACTTCTACGCAAACGTAGAGCAGTTAAAGCAAGAGGAAAGCAAGCTAAAGGAGGTAAAGAACATTGCCAGCACAGAGCCGACCACAGCCCCGGCAGCAGGGACAGAACCCGCTGGGGGTAACGGAAAATAAATTCTGGAATTTCATTCCGGGAACCGATACAAAACCCCCGGAACTTCTTCTGTATGGTCCTATATCCAGTCAGAAGAGTTGGTGGCAGGACACTGTAACCCCGGCACAATTTAACCAGGAATTGGCCGCCCTGGGCGCAGTGGATGAAATTATAGTCCGTATTAACTCTGGCGGCGGTGACGTGTTCGCCGCAAACGCCATTTACACCCGCCTGCGGGATATGGACGCCAAAGTCACCGTGAAAATTGACGGATGGGCAGCCAGCGCAGCCACTATTATTGCCATGGCAGGGGATGTTATCAAAATTGCCAGAAACGGCGTTTTTATGGTACATGACCCAGCTATGACAGTATGGGACACCTACAAGGCGGAAGATTTTGAAAAAATGGCCCAGGAACTGCGAGTAATCAAACAGTCCATTATGAACACCTACGCCATGAAAACCGGGAAAAAGCCGGAAGACATTGCCGACATCATGACGGCAGAAACGTGGTGGACAGGTGATGACGCCGTAAAAAACGGCTTTTGTGATGAACTTATGTTTGAAGAGGCACAGACGGTTATTGAAAACGCCAACAAGGTGGTAGTCAATTCCGTGCCGATGGACTTAACAGGGTTTCACACTCTGCCGGAGAAGTTGTTAAACGGTCCGCACAATCCGGGCGGTTTACAAAATAAAAACGAGCAAAAAGGAGGAACACAGATGGAACCGAAAGACACCATTAAAACCGTTTCTGACCTGGAAGCTGCCTACCCGGATTTGGTAAGCCAGATTAGAAACAATGCCGCAGAAAATGAGCGCAGCAGAATTAAAACCATCATGGACAGCGCACCCAAGGGATTTGAAAAGATCGTGGAAGACGCTATGTTCACCAACCCAGTGGACGCAGGCCAGGCGGCATTGAACATTATTAAGGCGCAGAAGCAGGCCGGGAACCAGTACCAGGCAGGCGCAGCGGCAGACGCTCAGGCGTCTGGCATTGATGATGTGCAGCCGGGCGGAACCCAGACTGGCGGCGGTGATGACGGAAAGAGCGTCTTTGACCGTGCCATTGAAGAAGTGCTGTAAGAAGGGAGGAAAAAGACGTGGCAAACCTGGTTGAAAAGAGAGAATTTACACCCAAGAAATTTTACGCCGGAGAATTTCCCGTAGTAACAGATACGGGAACCGCAGGCAAGAAAGTTGCCCAGTATGACATGATCATGTCGGTAACTGATGACGCCGGCGGCGCTGTAACGCTGGAACCTGCAACCACCGCAGGTATCGCCAATGTGGTGGGAATTGCAGTAAACGCAGCGGAAGCAGATGAACCCGTGGTATACATTATGACCGGGGAAGTATTTGCGGACGCCGTGAACATCGGTACTGTTGACGCAGCAGCAGCAAAGGCAGCACTTAGAAAGCTGTCTATCTTTTTGAAGTAAGGAAAAGGAGGAATAGAAAATGCCTAACACTGTAAGCATTTATGAACCCAGAACGATGATGGGCGTTATCAGAAAAATGCCGCCTGTTCATACGTTCTTCAGAAGCACTTTTTTTTCTCACGAAAAAACTTTCGTGACGGAAAAAGTGGACGTTGACTATAAGAAGGGCGCACGGAAGATGGCCCCCTTTGTTAGCCGCATGATCGGCGGAAAAATCGTGCCGAATACGGGCTATCAGACGCAGACCTACACCCCGCCATTGGTAGCGCCGGACAAAGTGACTACCATTGACGATATTTTGAACCGCCAGCCTGGTGAAACCCTGTATTCTGAACGCACCCCGGCACAGCGGGCAGTCATTAAAATGCGGGATGACTTCACGGAACTGCGGGAAATGATTACACGCAGGGAAGAGTGGATGTGCGCCCAGATCATGCTGACTGGCAAGGTCATTGTCCTGGGTGAAGGCGTTTCGGACGTCCTGGATTTTGGTTTCACCAATATGGTGGACTTGTCCAAAGACACCAAGAAAAAATGGAAAGGCGGCACCGCCCAGACCAAGTATGAGGACTTAAAGGAATGGCATGAAAAAGTACAGCAGACGGGCTTTACCAACTGCAATGTGTGCATTATGGCTTCTGATGTGGCAACGGAGTTTATCAAGGATGAAAGTATCCAGAAAATGCTGGATACGAAAAATTATAATCTGGCCGTGATCAAGCCTACCCAGAAGGAAAATAATGTCACCTATATGGGAACTATCCATGAACTGGGCCTGGACCTGTACAAGTACAATGAATGGTATGTGGATGACTGGACAGACCCGGAAAAGCCCGTAGAACTGCCCATGGTTCCTTCCGGCACCTTGCTGATGGCAAGCACAGCGGCACAGTATTCTATGTATTACGGAGCCATTACCATGCTGGACCAGAAAAGCGGCCTTTTCCAGACTGTAGAAGGCAAGTACGTCCCGGATACATTTACCAAGAAACGCCCGGACCGCCGTTTCCTGTCTTTGCAGAGCGCACCACTTCCCGTTCCGCATGAGGTTGACAGTTGGCTGGTGGCAAAGGTATTTTAATGGACTTCAAGACCCAGTGTGACGCTGATATGGCGGTATTCCACAACGCCGCCGAATTTGCCACGGTTACGGGCTTCTATTATGACAGGGAGTGGAAAGAAGCCCCTGCCGTGCTGGACCATGAAGCCGCAGTGGAGCGGCAGCGCAAAAGCGGTGATAACGCCCCAGGCGTTTCAGAGATTGCCGCCCTGGTATATGTGGCCCACAAAGACCTGGGATTTATCCCGGAAAGAAACCATGAATTTGCTGTAAAGGTTGCAGGAGTAATGCAGGAATACAACATTGAAAAGGTGGATTATGAAGACGGGGAAATCATCATGGAATTGGGGGCGTATATTGAATGAGTGGCATAGGGATTGAAATTAGTTCGGAAACCATGGAACGGGTACAGGCGCTCCTGGCAAACATTCCGAAAGGAGCGGAAAGGGCGTATTCAAACGCTATAAACAGGGGGCTTTCCCGTGTAAAGTCTGCGGCCTGGCGGAACGTGAAACAGGTATACACCGTACAAAGCAGCGCACTAAACGCCGCAACCAATACCAGCGTACAAAAAGCCAGCACGGGAAACCTTGCTGGCTTTGTACGTTTTGCTGGCTATAAAATCCCACTGTACAAATTCAAGGTATCACCCAAACAACCAGGCAGCAAAAAGCTGGTTCATGCCGCCGTAAAAAAGGGCGGCGGTGCCGTCTTTGAAAGCGCCTTTATTGCGGCCATGAAAAATGGTCATACTGGTGTATTTGAAAGAACCGGAGAACAGGGCATACAGAAACGGCTTGCAAAGACAAAAACCGAAGGCGGAACACAGCATACGGAAAAGGTAAGTGAACTTATGGGACTTTCTGCCGCCCAGATGGTGGGGGAAGAAACCGTATCCACGCAGGTACAGGAAGAAGCGCAGAAGCTGGTAAATGAACGCCTGGAACATGAGATAGACAGGTTATTGAACGGTTACGGAGGTTAAGGGATGACACCCATTGTTTTACTGGATAACCTGGCCGAATTTGTGAAAGAACAGACGGCAAATATTATTTTACAGGTTCGCACAGAACCGGGAGCCGATAAAAAGGAACGGGCGGCGGAGGTCCACAAAATGCGGCTTCCCAAAAAGGAAGACAGCACACGCCGTATTCCGTACATACTTTTACAGATTTTGACCGGGAAAGACGGAATGAATGATCGGGGAGAACAGGAAAGTATCTGCCAGATCAGAATAGTTGTGGGAACGTATTCAGAGGATGAAGACGTGGGCAGTTATGACGTTCTCAATGTTATCATGCGGTTACGCACGGAATTACAGAGGAACAAAATACTGGCCGAACAATTTGTTTTGCAGGACCCGCTGGAATATATCATATACCCGGATGATTACCACCCGTATTATTTCGGGGAAATGATAACTAACTGGTCACTGCCGGAAATCAAACAGGAGGTAGAACAGATATGGCTGTAAAAAACACAGAGAAGGCGCAGCAGGCCGCAGAAGCCGCAGAGGCGAAGAACACCACCCAGGCGGCAGAAAAGCCCCAGGAAGTGCCCCAGGAAGCCGCAGAACAGGTGACGCTGGTATATGTTGGCCCGTCACTGCCTAAAGGGCGGCTGAAACAGAACAGCATTTTTGTTGGCACCAGGCAGGAGATTGAAAAAGAACTGGAAACAGTCGTGGAAAGTTTCCCGCTGGTAAAAAATATGCTGGTGCCTGTGTCTGAGTTGGCAGAGGCAAAAAACAAGGTAAAGAGCAGCGGCAACGTACTGCATAAATACTATGCAGATATGGTTTCGCTGATCAGTGCCACAGTAAATAAAGAGGAAATGGAGGAGTAAAACATGGCAGTAACGCATGGAATGAACACAAGCAAGAAATCCACCAGTGTTTCCACGCCCGTGACCGTTGCGTCTGGCATCCATTTTGCCGTAGGCACTGCGCCCGTGCAGATGGTAGGCGGAAAGACCAATGAAGTGATCATGCTGAACAGTTATGAAGAGGCTGTGCAGTTACTGGGATATTCCGATGACTGGGAAAAGTATGATCTTTGCATGGAAATGTATACCGCTTTTGTGCTGTACAAGATCGCCCCGGTCTTTATGGTCAACGTACTGGACCCGGCGAAACATAAGACAGAGAAAAAGAGTGAAAGCCATACCCCGGTGGACAACCAGGTAACGCTACCACTTGACGTGATCGCAGACACCGTGGAGATAACAGGAAAGACCAGGGGCACTGATTATGAAGTGTTTTATACAGACACTGCCTGCGTGGTTGAGTTTGCCGAAGACGTTACAGAAGCGGTGACTATTTCCAGCAGTTCCATTGACCCGTCACAGGTCACAAAGGCTGATGTGATTGGCGGCTATAGCGTGGCGAACCACAAGACCACAGGGCTGGAACTGATTGACAGTGTATTCCCTAAATACACCATGGCCCCGGATTTGATTTTGTGTCCGAATTGGTCACATGACCCGGAGGTGGCAGCAGTCATGGCAGCCAAAGGGGAAAATATTAACGGAGTTTTTGAGGCTGACGCAGTGATTGACCTGGCAAGCGCAGACAACGGCGGCGCAACCTATTATACGGAGGTTCCGGCGCTGAAAAAGAAGAACAATATCAGCGGCGTAAACCAGTTGGCCTGCTGGCCCAAAGTAAAACTAGGCGATCGTGTATTTAATTACGCTGTGCAGTTGGCTGGTTCCATTTCAGCTACAGATAACAATAATGATCTGGGCGGCGGAACGCCGTGTGAAAGCGCTTCAAATAAGACTTTGCAGGCTGACAGCATGGTCCTGGCAAGCGGCGAAGAAGTGACCCTGGACGTGCAGAAAGCCAATTATTTGAACGATAATGGCATTATTACCGCATTAAACTTTTATGGCGGTTTTGTATCCTGGGGCAATTACACGGCGGCTTTCCCGGCTACCACGGACCCTGTAGACTACTTCTATTGCATTAACCGCATGTTTAAGTGGGTAGCAAAAACCGTGGTTCTGTCCTACTGGAATTACATTGACCGCCGTCTTACCCGCCGCCTTCTGGACGCTATTTTGCAGGGAGTCAATAACTGGCTGAACAGCTTAACGGCAGAAGAAAAAATTCTGGGCGGCAGAGTGGAAATGCTGGAAAGTGAAAATAGCCTTACTGCCCTTATGGCGGGACGTGTGAAGTTCCACATTTATATCACGCCGCCTTCCCCGTTACAGCAGATGGACTGGGTTGTGGAATACGATATTTCCTATCTTTCCGCCGCCCTGGCAGCATAATGAAAGGAGGAAAAGACCATGCCTAAATCTGATCAGTTGGTCACAAACTTTGCGATCTATGAAGACGCTGTGGAGTATCTGGGAACTGGTGAAGTTGAGTTCCCGGAAATCGCATTTCTGGCCGAAGAAATCAAGGGCGCTGGAATTGCCGGAAACATTGAGGCTATTGTGATCGGCCACCTGGAAGCCATGACCGCAACATTTAACTTCAATACTGTTACGGACGCAGCAATCAAGCTGACGGAACCCCGTATTCACAATATTGACTGCCGGGTTGCCCAGCAGGTGCATGACACCCGGACGGGCAAAACCACCCAGGAAGCAGTTAAACATATCCTGCGGACCATGCCGAAAAAGTTTGCCCCTGGCAAAGCGGCGGTGGCGTCCCCGGCAGAGGCAAGCGGTGAACACGCTTGCTATTATTATGCCATGTACAAGGATGGCAAGAAGAAGATCGAACTTGACCCGATGAACTTTATCTGCTATGTCAATGGCACAGATTATTTGAAGGAAGTTAGAAAAGCACTGGGCAAGTAAAGTAAGCAGGAGCCAGCGGCAAAGCGCCGCTGGCTCTTCACTATATCACAAGAAAATGGAGGAAAAAAACATGGAAAATATGCAGTATGGACAGGAAGCACAGGTACAGGAGAACCAGGAGCAGAGCGCCCCGGCAGTGCAGAACACCCAGACCCAGGAAATTACCCAGGCCCAGGCGGCAGGCGTGGTGGATTTTACCCAGGCCAAAAAGCCGGAAGACAAGTCTTTAAATTATACCCATAAGTTTGCCAAGCCTGTGGAAATTATGGGCCAGAAGTACAGCAGCTTAACCTTTTACTTTGAAAAACTGACGGGTGACGATGTGGAGGCAGTGGAACTGGAATTGCAGCAGCGCAATATTGTGGTTCTGTCTGCGGAAGTTTCTTCCGCCTTCCAGTCTTCTATTGCCGCCAGGGCAGCAGGCATGGCGTCCGATGAAATCCGCCGCCTTCCCCTGCGTGATTATATGAAGATCAAGAACGCCGCAAGAAATTTTTTAGTAGCTGTGGGTTATTAAAAACTGAACGGCCCGCAAATTTTTTACGGAAACAATCGTACAGATTAGCCAGGCTTTCTCACACGCCTGTAAATTACTGGATGGGTCTACCGCTTAACCGCCTTTTCAACTGGATACGCAGCGTGAATGAGGTGGAGAAAGAGGATGAAGCCGCCCGTAACAACCAGAAGTAGGGAGGTGGAAAGAAAGTGGCAGGGTCACAAAGGGAATATGAACTGCTTTTCAAGTTAAAAGCAACCCTGGGCGGCAATTTCAGCAGTACGTTTAAGACTGCGGTTGACACCCAAAAGCGGCTTGCGGAAAGCGTGAAAGAGGTTAATTCCCTACAATCGAAGATTGACGGATACACGAAAGCCAGCGGCGCTATTGAAAAGAACCGGGGCAAACTCTCCCAGTTGACCGCAGAGCATGACCGCCTACAGTCTGAACTACAGGAAACCGCCCAAAAGAAAAAAGCGTTGCAGAAAGCCATGGAAACCGCAGAGGCTGACGGAAACATTGAAGACTATAAACGGCTTCAAAGCGAACTGACGGCTACAGAGCGGGAATATGGCAGGCTGAAAGAGAAGTTAAACGGGAATAAAAGCCAGATACAACAGACCACTGCCACCATAGAACAACAAGAAAAGTCACTGGAAGAGTTGGGCCAGGAACTGCGGAACGCCGGAGTAAACACGGACAACCTAGAAGGTGCAAACAAGCGCTTGCAAAGTTCCTATGACAAACTGAAAACGTCACAGGAAAATTTACAGCGCATAAACAAAGAACAGTCCCGAATAAAACAGAGCATTTCCAGCACCAGAACCCAACTTCTGGGGACCGTTGGTACCATTTCTGCGGTAGCGGCGGCGTTTTATGCCGGTCCGGTCCGTGCGGCGCAGGGATACGAAACGGCGCTTGCGAAGGTTTCCACGATTGCGGACACCCAGGCGGTGCCATTATCTAAGTTTTCCCAGGAGATCATGGCGCTGTCCAATACCACGGGCGTGGCGGCCACAGCGATTGCGGAAGACGTTTACAATGCCATTTCGGCAGGGCAGAAGTCTGGGGACGCCGTGAATTTTGTGGCAAATTCCACCAAGCTGGCAAAAGCCGGATTTGCGGAAACGTCACAGACGCTGGACGTATTAACCACCATTTTGAACGCCTATGGTATGTCGGCGGATAAAGTGGGAACGGTTAGTGATATGCTGGTCCAGATACAGAACAAAGGTAAAGTAACCGTTGGGGAATTATCCAGCGTTATGGGTAAAATCATCCCTACGGCAAATTCCTACAATGTGTCACTGGAACAGCTGGGCGCAACCTACGCCATTATGACCAACAAAGGTATTGTAGCAGCTGACACCACCACTTATGCAAATTCCATGCTCAATGAACTGGGCAAGAGCGGCACCACCGCAGACAAGACACTGCGAAAGGTAGCAGGCAGCGGCTTTTCTGATCTGATGGCAAGCGGCATGAGCCTGGGCGAAGTCCTTGCAGTATTGCAGACAGAGGCCGAAAAAAGCGGCAAGACGCTGGCGGATATGTTCGGCAGTGCAGAGGCCGGGAAAGCAGCGGTTTCTTTGCTGTCCAACGGTGTGGACGGGTTCAATGCCAGTGTAGCCGATATGGTCAACAGCGGCGGAATGACTGACAGTGCATTTGCGATCATGTCTGATACCACGGAAGACAAGATGGCAAAGGCAAAGAACAGTATCACAAACCTGGGCATTGTTTTAGGTCAGAACCTTCTGCCTATTGTGGGCAACGTGGCTGATAAAGTGGCCGTACTGGTCACTAAAGTGTCCAAATTTGCACAGGAAAACCCCAAGCTGGTGCAGACCGTCATAAAAGTAGCGGCAGGGCTGGCGGCCTTTAAGGTTGCAGGTCTGGGCGCAAAACTGGGCTTTTTGCACGTTCAGAGCGGCGTCAAAACCGTACAGAAGGTTCTGGAATTATTCAAGAGCCGGGCGGCACTTGCGGAAGTAGCAAGCATTGGTCTGGGCGGCAAGTTAAAAGCTGCCGGGGGCGGTGTGCTTTCGTATTTTGGGAATGTAAAAACTGCCCTGGGCGGCGTTGGTTCAGCCCTGGGAAATATTTTACTAAATAACCCGCTTGCAAAATCCGCAGGCGGTTTTTTTGCGAAGATCGGCGGAGTAATTACAAGCGGCGCACAGGGTCTGGCAGGCAAACTGCTGGGGCCATTATCCGGTGTAGGCAGCAGCATTTTAAGCGTGATCACAAAGCCGTTTTCCCTTTTGGGCGGAAAACTGGGCGGTATTTTGTCCGGACTGGGTGGAGTTATCGCCAGAAGCCCCCTGGGGACTATCGGAAAATTTGTTGCGTCCGGTATCGGAAAAATCGGTGGCGTTATTGCACCGATTGGAAATTTACTTAAAACCGCACTGGGGCCGCTGGGCAAATTGGGAACCACGTTGCTGGGACCCCTGGGCGGAATAGCTGGAAAACTTTTCCCGGTAATCGGCATAGTAACCGCTGCCATTACAGCAGTCCAACTATTGCGGAACCATTTTGACGAAGTGCGAAACGCAGTAGGACGGATATTTGGAGAAGGCGGACTGGCAGTATTTGACAAGATCGTTTCCGCAGTCACAGCGGCGGGCGAAGCGATTAAAAACGTCTTTTCAGACGGAAACCTGGGAGCAGCCAGGGGGAAAATAGAGGAAATTTTCGGAGCCAAGGGAACGGCGGCTTTTGACGGTTTTATAAGCGTTATTAAGACCGTGCAGGGCGTCATCGGAAGCCTGGTGGGCTTTATCACGGAACATATAGTGCCAGTGATTGTGGATAGCGTTATCCCTGGCATTTTGAACGGCATACAGATGGCCGCCCCGGTCATCATGCAAATTGTTCAGTCCATAGCGGACTTTATCGCAGGAATAATTCCTGTGATCGGTGAGTTTATCGCCGGAATAATGCCGATCATAAGCGAGATTATAACCTTTATTCAAACTTATGTTTTCCCGATTGTACAGGAGATTTTCAATTTCATAGTGGCGGAAGTCCTGCCGTTTATATCGCAAGGAGTCCAGACACTGGCAACCACGATTACCACCGTTCTTTCTGCGGTGCTTCCTGTGGTCCAGGAGGTATTTTCCACAATCTGGAATATCATTTCCCCGATATTGCAGCAGATTTTAACCACTGTGCAGGCTGTCTTACCGAACGTGCTTTCGGTTTTTCGCACTGTTTTTTCTACCATAGGTTCCATAATTCAAGCAGTGACACAGATTTTTTCCGGCCTTATCCAGTTTATAACTGGTGTCTTTTCCGGCAACTGGTCACAAGCCTGGAACGGAATAAAAACTATATTCCAGGGAGCATGGGACGGACTGACAAGCATAGTAAAGGGCGTCATTAACGGAATTATCGGTATCATAAACGGCGCTATTTCCGCACTGAACAGTATTAAGATACCAGACTGGGTGCCCGGCGTGGGCGGCAAAGGAATAAATATTCCTACACTGCCAACATTTGCCAAAGGTACACGCAGTACGCCGGATACGTTCATAGCTGGCGAAGAAGGGCCGGAGCTGATCACCAACGCACCGGGGCGGGTAGTATACACCGCAGCACAGACCCAGCAGATTATGGAACGCAGCCAGCAGGCGGCGGCTTCCGTAGCGGCCATGCCGGAAACGCAAAAAGCAACCATGAACACAGCGGCACAGGTGCCGCAGGTACAGAAATTCTATTCAGAAACCCCGGAAACGGTGGAAACCAACAAAGCGCCGGAAGTTGTTCAGACAGCCGGAAGCGGCGGAGGCTACAACGTGACCGTGAACAATAACCCCACCATTGTGGTGAACGGTGACACGCCGGGCGATCTGGAAGAAAAGTTAGAGCAGAACAACCAGAAACTTCTGCGGGAGTTTGAAGAAATTACCCGCCAGAAGAATGAAGACGAAAGGCGGTCTGAATATGAGTAAAAAGACCTACACAACCATACAAGGCGATATGTGGGATAAAATCGCATACGAACAGATGGGGAGCGTCTTATACACAGACAAACTGGTCAAGGCGAATATCAGACACGCTGCTATCATCATTTTCCCTGCCGGGGTGGTACTGACCATCCCGGCGGTGGAGGATGAACCAGATATGCAGTTACCGCCGTGGCAAAGGGGGATTTTGGAATGAGTGAAGCCCGCCGGGTGGAATTAAGGCTGGAATTTCTCAATATTGACGTGCCGGATGATCTGGCACGTCATTTGCTGACGGCCAATTACACCGATAACGAAGAGGATAGCGCAGACGATTTTCAGCTATCCTACGATGACCGGGAAAGAAATTTAAACGGGTCCTGGCTTGAAGTAAAGCCGACTATCATTAAAAGCACCAAACAGGTAAAGAAACAGGTTGCCAAAACCGAAGTGATCAACTATGTGGTGAAGCGTGGTGACACGCTATGGGCCATAGCAAGAAAATACCTGGGGAGCGGGACAAAATACCCGCAGATCGCCCAGGAAAACGGGATAAAAAACCCGAATTTGATTTACCCCGGTCAAGTATTCCGCATTACTACCGGGGGCGCTGTTACCACCACGGTGACAGAAACAAAGGAAGAAATCAAAGTGGGCGCAGAACCACGAATGGTAAAAGTCACCCTGGTACAGAAAAATTGGAATGATACCGGGAAAAACGCCGTTCTGGATTGCGGCACATTTGAAATAGACAGCGTGGATTTATCCGGGCCACCCCTTAAAACCACGCTGAAAAGTACGTCAATTCCGTACACGTCCACCCTGCGGATGATGAAGAAATCACGCAACTGGGAGAAGATCAGCCTAAAAGCAATTACCCAACAGATTGCCAATGAAGCGGGATTGAAAATGCTATACGAAAGCAGCGATAACCCGGAGTATGACAAGAAAGAGCAGGTGCAGCAGTCTGATATTAGATTTTTGCAGGATTTATGCCACGCAGAAGGAAAGGCGCTGAAAGTTACTAAACTGTCCATAGTTATTTTTGATAAGCAGGAGTATGACGGAAAGCCAGCGGTTAAAACAATCACTTATGGAAGCAGTGATATTCTTTCCTTCCGTATGGCAACAAAGTTGACGGACGCAGCGTACACAAGCTGTCACGTTTCGTATACCAACACGGACAAGAAACAGACCATTGAATATACATATACCCCGGACAGCACCGTGGGGACAGGCCAGGTTCTGGAAGTCAATGAACGGGTGGCAAATACCCAGGAAGCCATGAGGCTGGCAAAGAAGCGCCTGCGGGAGAAAAACGCCCAGGAGTTTACAGCCAGTTTCAAAATGGTGGGGGATGTTCAACTGGTGGCAGGTATCGTGGTGCAGTTGCGTGGCTTCCAGGAATTCGACAAAAAGTACCGGGTTAAAAGCGCAAAACACAGCCTAACAGGCGGCTACACCACGGACATCGAACTGGTACAGATATTGGAGGGCTACTAAATGACGGGAGATAAGAAAAAAGAGGTTTTGGAGGTATTAAAAGAGATCGTAAGGATAGGAACCGTCCATGCCTATGACCCGGCCAAACGGATGGCAAGGGTTAAATTTGACAATTTGGGCGGTATCATATCCCCGCCTATTAAAGTGCTATCTCGCCCCAGGGTCATTGTGCCTGCGGATGGAACCATGGAAGGCAGCAAGGTTGCCGGAACTACGTTGAAATATGACAAAAACGATTCACTGTCCACGGAAAGTCATACCCACGCTGCCTATGTGACGGACTGGAACCCGAAAGTAAATACCATGGTTCTGTGCTTATATTACCCAGACGGAGGCGGTGACGGGTACGTTTTGGGGGAGGTGTAGCACATGGCAAAAATAGGCACGTTTGGGAAACTGTCCTTCATAGTGTCATCGAATACGGTAAAAACATTTGATGAACTGAAATGGGACACTTCCGCAAAATACGCAACCCATGACAGGCACTTAAAGGATGATCTTCTGGAATTTCTAGGACCGGAGCCGGAGCAGATCACCTTCAAAATGAAATTCAGCGTATTCCTGGGAGTAAATCCACTAAAGGCGGTCAATGACCTGCGGGGCATGGTCAGAAACGGCACGGCGGAACGCCTGGTAATTGGCGGCAGAGTGTACGGGGCATACAAGTGGGCGATCATTAAACAATCTGCCAGCATGGGCACCTATGATAATAAAGGGAACTGCTGGGCGGCAGAAGTAAGCGTGACGCTGAAAGAATACGGGAAGAGGTGATGGGATGGACGTTATAAGAGGTGACGGGCAGCTTTTGGCAGACATTAACCTGGACCCGCCTAATATGCACCAGGCGGTTTTACAGAATATCGCCATTATTCTGGACAGCATACAGGGGTCCGCCCCTATGCTGCGTGGACTGGGTATAAGTAGTGAATATTACGGACGCCCGCTAAATGTGATTGAAAATGAAATGGTGGCGAATGTATATGACCAGATCGAGAAATACGAACCAAGGGCGATTATTTCAAGTGTATCAATCGAAACAAACCACATAACGGGACAGCTTATTCCCATAGTGGAACTGGAAGGGGTGAAAGAAGATGGAGAATAAAGAATACCCAGATATTGAGTTTGTGGAAACCGATGTGGAAACCATAGAAAATTCTTTGATTGCCTTATATGAATTGATGTATGAGGAAATGACCGGGAAAAAGAAAAAAGTGTACCCTGCTTCCCCGGAACGCCTTTTTATAGCCTGGGCGGCGGCTGTCATTGTACAGCAGAGGGTCTTAATCAATGAAACCGCCAAAAAGAACGTGCCCAGATACGCAAAAGGGGAATACCTGGACAGCCTGGCAGAATTATTCAAGGATACACCCCGCCTTCCTGCTTCCCCGGCCATAGCGGTTTTTCGCTGTCATATTTCAGAGGCGCAGCCGCAAAGCGTTATTGTAAAAGCCGGAACCCGGATAAACTTTGATGGAAATATCATTTTTTCCACGGTGAAAGATTTGGAAATTAAGGCGGGGGATACTTACGGGGATGTGAACGCCCAGTGTCTGACCCCAGGGCTTGCCGGGAATGATCTTGCCGTGGGGCAAGTCAAGGAAATTATAGACGCCTACGATTATTTCTTAAAAATCGAAAACATTACCCAGACGGCTGGTGGTGCGGACGAAGAGGATGATACCAGCTATTATGAACGTATGCGGGAAAGTATGGAGAGTTTCAGCACTGCGGGACCGATTAACGGGTACATTTACCATGTCAAGACAGTTACCCCGGCCATAGCGGACGTGACAACAACAAGCCCGGAACCTGGCGTGGTAGATATTAGAATATTGCTACAAAATGGGGACTTGCCCACGGACGCCGTGATCAATGAGGTGCAGGAAGCACTGAACACAAGCGATATACGTCCCTTAACCGATATGGTGACGGTATCGAAACCCCAGGAAAGCCCATTTGACATTGATGTGACCTATTATATACCCAGATACAGCCAGGCCAGTAGCAATATTATTGACGCCGCCGCAAAAGAGGCTGTAGCCCAGTATATAAAATGGCAGACAGGGAAAATGGGGCGTGATATAAACCCTTCCCGCCTTAACAGTATGCTGATGGAAGCGGGTGTGAAACGGGTGGAGATCAGAAAACCGCTTTTCACGGTGGTGCCGGAAACGCATGTAGCAAGGCTGGGCGGCCAGCAGGTGTTAAATGGAGGAATAGAGGATGAATGATATTTACGATTTTGATTTTTCCCGTTTTCTTCCCGGAGCATTGACCCATGACCCTAAAATGGTGACACTGGCAAAAATGCTGGCAGCAGAACTTCTGACCACCAGCGGACAACTGGACAATGTACTGATCTATTCCAGGTTCGATGAACTACCAGAAGAACTGGTGGACATTCTGGCATATGATATGCACGTTGACTGGTACGATTACAGTTACCCGTTGAAGGTCAAACGTAACCTGGTAAAAAACAGTGTTAAGGTCCATAAGAAGATGGGCACAAAATATGCCGTTGAAACGGCACTGGGGAGTCTGTGGCCCCAAAGTGAAATAGAAGAATGGTTTGACTATGGCGGAGAGCCGCACCACTTCCGGGCGGTTTGTGATGTAACGGAAGACCGAATAACGGCCAGCTTTAGCCAGTTGGTCAACGCTGTCAAAATGTATAAACGGCTTTCTTCCCACCTGGAAAGCGTGGTTTACCAAACCAGAATTTCCTGTATCATCCAGACCCATACAGACTATGTGGTCTATAAAACGCCTATGACGGGGCGGCTGAAAGCCGGTACATATCCATACAGAAACATGAGAGGCGGCACGGCAGAGGCCGCCATTATTGTGGGCACAGAGGCAGCAGGCTTTATTTTTAATGTGCCACAGGCTGGAACCGTGCCGCAGCGGAACGTCATTTTCCAAGGCCGTAAAAGCCATATTACGGCAGAAACCGCCCTGGAAATGTTCAAGTATAGAAATATACCTGCGGGCGTCACAGAAGCCGGGAAAGCGCCGCAGAGAAGCGCCAGGGGCGGCGTTACAACCGCTGACATTACGGCGCAGACAGAAGCAGAGGGAAGCACCTACGCCGTGCCCGTTGCGGGGACAGTGCCAGGCAGAAACACCCACCAGCAGACCGCAGGCGGGAGCGTAACAAGTCAGGCAGAGGGCACGGGGTTTAAGTACAATACAAGACTGTGCGGAAGCCCCCGGAAATTATAAAGAAAGGAGGAACCTGCCATGCTGGAACCGCAGGCATTTAAAGATTTACAGACCTTCCTGGATGACATTATTTCTTATGCCATGGTCACGGTGAGCGGCAAAACGAGCAAATACCCGATTTACCGCCGGGAACACATGAAGGATGGGCGAACCGCCGTTTATATCCAGATTACCCCGGAGAGCAGCACAGACGTGACTATCCAGAAGGTACAGCTTTACAACAAAAATAACCAGCCATGGGCAACCAAGGGGGAAGGTATTTTGTTGCAGGGTGTACAGGAAGGGGTATTGTACCGCTTCACATTCAAATTTTTAGAAGAGGAGGTGTAAACGATGTATGAAGAAAAACTGTGGCTTGACCATGTAACGGAATTTGAAGACCGATACAGGGAGCAGACCAACGCAGACGGGACAATCACCCACATTCCCGTTGAAGGTGAGGTATTGCAGCAGGGCACACCACAGAACGCCCAGAATTTCAACCACATGGAAACAGGTATTTCAGAAGCCCACGCACTTGCGGGGCTTTTAGTTATTTCGGCAATCCACCAGGGGCAGAAACTGGATGACCTGGCGGGTGAAACTATCCAGGTAACGCTGACCAATTCTGAAAGTTACCCGTTTAATAACAGCCAAAAAACCGTGGCGCTGGGAACCAACCGCAACAACTTAAACTATACCGTACAGCCGGAAATTGTTTCGGTGGCTGGCGGTTTTGTGAATGGGGTTGAGATCACAGACAAGCTGGTCAATGGCTTCAAGGTGGCATTTACAGGAAGCGCAACCAAAGTGGTACTTAAATTATTCGTGAAAGGAGGCTTTTACAGTGGCTAACGTACAGATTAAGAGCGAAGAGCGCAGGCAGCAGGAAGCGGCGGTACTGCGTTCCTATGGCGTGTCTGGCCGGGGAACCCCGGAGCAGAGAGAAGCCGCCGCCGTCATTGTGGCGAGAAGCCAGGAAGCTATGAAGGAGGGAAAAAGATATGGCTACTAAAATCAATGTAGTAGAAAAGACACCGGGTCAGCACCTGGGTTATTCCGTAACTACTGAAAGAATTACATTTACCTACGGGGAAGACGAACTGACCGTGAAGGTATCGGCCAAGGAAAGGGACGAAGAAAACACCATTGACATTTGCCTGGATGACGACGGCGGGCTGATCAACGGCGTGGCGGAGAAGTCCCGCAGATATGCTGCCCAGGTGGTTATCCCTGCCCGCAGATATGTGGACCAGGAAAGTGACCAGAAGGGCGAAAACGGGGAAACCGTTATGGTCCCGGTAGCAGTGCCGTTTGATATGACACTTTGCACACTGATTTTATGGGGAATGGAGGAATAAAGGATATGCAGAATTTTGATGATCTGGCCCTGGCGGTTGCGTCTTTTGGGTCCACAAATAAAGTGATTTTTGATGACATTGGCCTGCCTTCCATTATGGTAGGGGTTCCAAAAATGAAATATTCCGATGTTATCACCGATGGAACCCAGGAGGTGCTGCCTTGGTGGGTTGTGGATGGCGTGGAAAAGGAAGTTATCTGGGTTTCCAAGTATCCGAACATTATCAAGCATGACCGGGCATATTCACTGCCCATGGTAGACCCGAAAGCAAGCCTTAATTTTGATACGGCGCTGGCCGCCTGCCGGAAGAAAGGCAACGGCTGGCACCTTAACCAAAACGGCGTCTTTGCAGCGCTGAACCTGTGGAGCCAGAAAAATGGCACTGTGCCCCGTGGGAATACCAACTGGGGAAAGAGTTACACCCACGCCCATGAAAAGGGTATCACCTCATACATTGACGAGAAGCATGACGGCGGCAGAACTGCCACAGGAAGCGGCCCTGTGACCTGGTATCACGATCACAGCCCGGCGGGTATTGCTGATCTGTGCGGCAACGTGTGGGAGTGGGTTTCTGGTATGCGCCTGGTGGATGGAGAAATCCAGATCATTCCATATGGCAACGCTATGAAGTCCACCTGTTCCATGGCGGCTGACTCTACAGAATGGAAAGCGATTAAGCCGGACGGCACCCTGGTGGCACCCGGTACGGCTGGCACCTTAAAAGTGGACTTAAAGACGGCAGGAGCAACGCCGCAGATCGGAACCACGCTGACCAATATTTCAAGTGGTGAACAGTGGCCGTCTTTGCCGTTTAAGGACCTGGCAGCAGTTTCCAGCGTGTCTATCCCCAAGATTTTGATTGCTATGGGAATGTTCCCGGAAAGCGGTGCCACTTATGGCGGTGATCGGTTCTATGCGAGAAATGACGGGGAGCGGCTTCCGTTCCGTGGTTCGGGTTTCGAACGCGCTTCCAACGGTGGGGCGTCCGCTGTCAATTTGCTCTACCCCCGTTCCTACGTCTACGCGTACTTCGGCTTCCGTTCCGCTTATGTAGAACTGTAAACCGGGAACCGTAAAACTGTGGGGGCTTGCGACAGCAAGTCCCCCCATATTTTTCACAAACTACAACAAAGGAATGAAGAAACATGGAGCAACAAAACGTAACGCTGGAAGACCTGGCGGCGCAGCCGCTGGACGGTATAGGGGACAATGCCAAAACGGAAGACTTCCGCATGAAAAACAAGGTATATGAAATTATCAAATGCGGAAATATTGCGCTGAAAGATTTTCCGAAGTATGAGCGGGCAACCCTTGCCCATGAAATCCGGCAGTCAATGTATACCATTTTACGCCTGGTGATCACGCTGGAAAATAAGCACTATAAGAAAACCACGCTGGGAGAACTAGACACGGAAGTGGACGTGTTGCGGCATTTCATCCGCCTTGCGGCTGACCCGGATATGTACCCAGGAAAGAAACCTTGCCTTCCGTTCCGCAAGTATGAAAACTGGGCAAAGTTGGTGAACCAACTGGGCGGCCAGATCGGAAACTATGAAAAGTTTGTGAATGGAGTTTCAAACAAAGGTAAGAAGAGCGGCCAATAAAATGGCCGCCTTTTTATAGGGAAAAGGCCATTTAATCTGTGTCTGGGCTTCCGTTCCGTGGTTCGAGTTTCAACAACACTTCCAACGGTGGGGCGTCCGCTGTCAATTTGAACAACCCCCGTTCCAACGTCAACACGAACATCGGCTTCCGTTCCGCTTAACCCCAAACAAGGCCAGAAGGCACACGCTTACGAGCCTGTGTCCCGTGCATTTGGGTATAAGGGGCCTTTTTCCTTTCCAATGGCCGAACAGGCCGCAGGAAAAATATATATTGCCGGGAAGGCAGTTAGTAAGGCACAAGGTCTGAAAGCCAGGCGGGAAACTGGCAATTTGCCACGTTCTGCGCCGGGAAGAACCCGGCGTGGATTTGCCCGGCACCCTTTTTATTATGATTTTGGAGGTATCCCCCATTGAACAAAATCAAAAATCTATTCCCGAAAATTTATGATTTTGAAAATCTTTTCGGTGCTTACAAAGATGGCATAAAACAAAAGCGTGACCGCCCGGACGTGATGGCGTACACGGAAAAGCTGGAAGAAAATCTGATCAATTTACAGAATGAATTTATTTGGCTTACTTATAAGGTGGGCCAGTATCGAGTGTTTTTCGTGTATGAGCCGAAAAAGCGGCTGATCATGGCCCTAGACTTTAAAGACAGGGTGGCGCAACACGCTATTTACAGGCAGCTTAACCCGCTACTAGACAAGCAATTTATTTTCGACAGTTACGCCTGCCGGAAAGATAAAGGCACCCATAAGGCTGTGCAACGCTTACAATACTGGTTCCGCCAGACAGAGCAGAAGCCGGAACAATACTATTATCTGAAATTGGATATAAGCAAATACTTTTACCGCATTGACCATGAAGTTTTAATGGATATTCTGCGGGAGAAGATCGCAGACAAAGACCTGCTTTTCATTCTGGAAGGTATTGTGAATTGTGAAGATACTCATTTCGGTCTGCCGCTGGGTGCGGATATAGGGGACGTGCCTTTTGATGATCTTCTGGCAGAAGTTGGGCTGCCTATAGGAAATCTGACAAGCCAGATGTTTGCTAACCTGTATCTGGACCAGTTAGACCAGTTCTGTAAACACAAATTACGCCTGCGGTATTATATCCGCTATATGGACGATGTGATCATACTTCACCACAGCAAAAAGCACCTGGAGCGGGTGAAAAATGAAATAGCAGACTTCCTGGCAAAGCGTTTGCACTTACAACTGAATAACAAGACCTGTATACGCCCCACTTATATGGGTGCTGAATTTGTTGGCTTCCGTGTATGGTCTACCCATGTAAAACTGCGTAAGAAGACAGCCAAAAAGATGGTAAAACGCCTTCAATATGTCTTTGCGGCCTATCGCATGGGAGAAATAGACAAAGAGGGCATGGAACGCACGGTGGCTTCATACCGGGGCATTTTACAGCATTTCAACAGTCACGGCATGGCCCAGAAACTGAACGATATTTACAGACGGGAGGTGATGGAACATGACACAAATTGACTGGAATTTACTGTGGGAGCAGGTCAAAAGCCTGCTGGGGGTGCTGGCAGCGGCGGGCATTGTTATTGACATGACGCCGGAAATTAAGGTTCAGCCAGTCCGCTGGCTTCTGGGCTGGGTGGGGAAGCAGCTAAACCGGGATATGCAGTCAAAACTGGACAGCCTGGCGAAAGATTTTGAAGCGCACAAGGTTGACAGTTGGCGGTCTGAAATCCTGGACTTTGCTAATTCCTGTATGAACCGCAGGAAGCACACAAAGGAAGAGTTTGACCACATTATTTCCGTACACGATGACTACGCCAAGTATGTGGAGGAAAAGAAAATTGAAAACGGCCAGGTAAAACTGGCCTATGAGTACATAGCGGAATTATACCGCCATTGCTGTGAAAAAAACAGTTTTCTTGTGGTACGTCCAAGCGATGAAGAAGAGGAGGAATAGAAGGTGGTTATTTTATCGTTTATGGCTGGCTACCTGGCCTGCTTTATAACTATACTGGTACTTAATTCCAAGGCTGTTTCAAACGCCCGCAGGAAGCGCAGGAAAGAACGCCAGGAACACCCGGAAAAGAAGGTACAGGCCACAAAGGTGATTGTATTTTCTATCCTGGTGACTTACCACCTGGCCTTTTTGCTGGGCGTGTGGGTGGTGATCGTTAAAGACTTCTGCCAGCTTTCTGTATTACTAACCTTTGTAGGGTCTGTGTCCGTGCTGGCAGTGGCTTTCTATTGCTGGAAGTCCAAGGCGGAAAACCTTTTGAAAATCAAACAGGCGCTGCCGGATACCCCGGCCAGCTTGTCTGATTTTAGCAATATGAGTTCTCAATAAAAGAAAAGGAGGAAAACAAGTGGATGAAAAACTGAAAAAAGAGGTTGTACAGTCTGCCCAGGTCATTATTTTTGGGCAGGAAGGCAACTACGGTTCCGTAAATACAAACGATAACGGAGCCGTGAGCATTGGGAAAGTCCAGTGGCACGGCGGGCGGGCACTGAACCTTCTGAAAACAATCTGTGCGGCAGAAAGCAGGGCGGCTTCCATTCTGGGGGCTGCCCTTTATCGTGAGATCACAACGGCTACAAACTGGAACACCCGTACAGTAAACGCCCAGGAAAAAGCAGCGATCAGTAGTCTACTGGTGACAGACGCAGGCAAGAAAGCCCAGGACGATCTGGCGAAAAAGGACGTGACAGCCTATGTGGAACACGGGCTGAAAGTTGGCGTTTCTGACCCGGCAGCGCTGGTATACTTTGCTGATCTGGAAAACCAGGGCGGTGCTGGTGCGTCTGCCAGAGTGGCAGCGGCGGCAGTAAAACCCGTAACGCTGGATACGTTGCACAGCGCTGGCCTAGCTGATCGTGTCATGGGGAAATACAGTACCCGCAGAAAAAGCGTATACAACGCCGCCAGGGCGCTGAATTTTGGCAGCCAGCAGACAGGAGGTAAAACAATGACAGAACAGGAACTGCGCCAGCTTGTGGCGGACACCATTAACGCCTGGAAAGGCGGTACGAAGGGGAGCGCAAAGCACCTGGAAATCCTGGAAATTTATAACGGCCATACCCCGCTGGCCCGTGGCTACAAAGTACAGGTAAATGACGCTTACTGTGCAACTACAGTGAGCGCCGCATATATCAAAGCGGGAATTGCAGCATATACCGGGACGGAGTGCGGCGTACAGAAATTCATTGAACTGGCAATGACACTGGGGATTTGGACGGAAAATGACGCCCACCACCCTGGGCTGGGTGACGCCTGCGCCTATGACTGGCAGGATAATGGAGTGGGTGACAATACAGGCGCTGGCGATCACATCGGCATTGTGACGGAAGTATATGCAAGTTATTTCGTGGTCACGGAAGGCAATATGTCCGGCGGAAAAGTAGGCACCCGCAAGCTGGAATACAACGCCCGTTATATTCGTGGTTTTATTACCCCGGATTTTGCGGCTATCGCCAAGAAAATGGGCGGTACATCCGGCGGCACCACGGGCACCCAGAAGCCCACAGCACAGCAGGGGAATACCTACACCGTGAAGGCTGGGGACACGCTTTCCGGGATTGCGGCGAAGTACAGCACCACATACCAGGTTCTGGCGGCCTACAACGGCATTTCTGACCCGAACCGTATTTCCGTAGGGCAGGTTATTAAAATCCCCGGAAACGGCACCACAGCGGCGCAGAAACCCGCACAGCGCACCCATACTGTGCAGAAGGGTGAAAGCCTGTGGAATATCGCAGAAAAGCACCTGGGGAACGGAAACAGGTACAGAGAAATTAAATCACTGAACGGTCTGGGAAATGATACAATTTATCCCGGCCAGGTTCTGAAATTACCACAGTAAGAAAGAGAGGAAAAGAAGATGGATAAAATTATCATGCAGGCAATTACCCTGGGTGTTATGGTGGCGGCGTTTTTGGCCGGAAAGTATGTTTTCCCCAACATTCCCAAGAATGTGACCGATAAACTGAATGATCTGACCGCATGGGCGGGCAAGTTCGTGATCTGGGCCAGGGAGTTTATGAAGACTTCTACGGGTGAAGAGAAAATGGCCGCCGTGGTGGAGAAGTTACAGGAGATCGCCAAGGAAGCCGGGCTGGAAGTGACAGAAGAGCAGTTAAGGGCAATCGCCCAGGCGGCATATGAAGCCATGAAGGCCGGGGAAGCCGCTGTGCCGATCCAGGAAGCGCTGGTGCCGGAAACTGCCACCACGCCTGCCGCAACGGTTATTATTAACACTGCTGCCGCAAAGGTGACAGCCCCGGAGAGGGTGGCGGTTGCCACGGATGACGTGCCGGAAGGCGCACTGGATGAGAACCAGGACGGCACGGTCAATGTATACGATGAAAACGGACAGAAGGCTGGCACTATGCCGAAAGAAGAGGCAGAAGCCATGGCCGTGGGTGTGGAAGTCATCGTGGAAGAAAAATAAGGCCGCCAGAACGCACCAGGCAGCCGCAGAGCAAAGGAAAAGCCCGTGGGTGGTATTTCTTACCGCCTGCGGGCTTTTTGCCGTTCCTAGGGGGCATGAACCCCGGCGGAACCGTGGAAAGATTAAGCAATACCATAAAGGCGGGAAGATTTACGGAAGGTCTTTAAGACCCCGCCGGGCGTCCCATCCGGCTGGGTGGTCCAGTGCTGCCGAAAACTGGAAAAGTCACTGCACAGACGCACCGTGATGGTTTTAGGGGTCTGCTTTACGATCTTCGCCACGTCCCACAGAAAGCCGTTCGCCTCTGCCAACTGGGTGCCTACTTTAATTTCTGCCGCTGTAATGATATTCATTGTAATACCTCCATAATTTTGATAAGTGGGGCAGCAGGAGCGCCGCCCCGGTGGTTGTTATGCTGTCAAACTGGGTGCCATGGAATACTGCCCCAGTGGGTAAACAGTTTCAGCGCCCCTGTATTCAGAAGCCTTCTGACTGATACGGCATTTTTGAACCTGCTTTCCATCTGTGATAGTAACAGTCTTTGCCGTCCTGGCGGTTACGATGTAAGTCCATACACATTCGTGATCACAAATACTTCTCATGCTATACTCTTTGCCAACTTCAAATTTTTTCATTTTCTATTCCCTCCATGTGGTTGTTTATTTCCTTTACCTTATGTCTATATTATATACTTACGGAAGTATAAAGTCAAGGCGGAAATGTGCTGAAAAGTACATAAAGTTACGGAAGTATATTTGTGCAATATTTATACTTCCGTAAGTGAAAAAGATATGCTATACTGTAGGAAAAGAAATGGAGGGCTGACATTATGCCGGAAGAAGAAAAGAAGAAATACCCAATACCCAGGGGCGCAGCCGCCACCAGGGCAAAGAATAAGCACCGAAACGCCAACTATGACCGGGGAGAACTTGCACTGCCCAAAGGCATGAAAGCAGAAGTGCAGAAAGCGGCGAAGCAGGCGGGACAATCCTTTAACGCCTATGTTGAGCAGGCAATCAAAGAACGGTATAACCGGGACACCGGGGAAGAAATGACCTGGGAAAAGGCGGAAGATTTTGCCAAAACGGAGGATAACGAAAATGATTTGAACGCATAAAAGTTCCCGGAGGGCGTTGGCCTTCCGGGATTTCTTTTTATACTAACATAATAGCACCCACGGGCGCACTGGATTCACGAACCAGCCGCGAGGTACTGAATTTTTTAAAGGAGCTGAACGAAGAAGGAAATACCATTGTGATGATTACCCATGACAATTCCATAGCGTTGGAAGCAAAGCATGTGGTCAGGGTTCACGATGGAAAAATTAATTTTGACGGAGATGTAAAGGATTATGCTGCAATCATTCAAGCTGGCAATGAAAAGCATCTGGAGCAATAAAATGCGCTCCTTTCTGACTATGCTGGGCATCATTATCGGTGTGGCATCGGTCATTATACTGGTCAGTCTGGTGAATGCCTATATGTCTTACATGACAGACAGCTTTTCCAGCATGGGAACTAACCAGATCACAGTGAATATGATAAATTTATCTTCCCGCTCTGTTTCAGACGAGGAAATGTATGAGTTTTATAGCGAGCAGGGAGAGGTATTTGATGAAATTTCACCGATGGTAAGCATTAGCGGCGCAATTAAGCATGGAAATGATTCCATGACATCAACCTCTATCACAGGCGTCAGCGAAGCCTATCTGTCTATCAAGGGCTGGGAGCTTCAGTATGGAAGAAATCTTCAGTATGGGGATATGACAGGACGCCACAAGGTCTGTGTAATCGGCACTTATGTAGCAGATGAGCTTTATGGCAGTGCTGAGAATGCTTATGGAGAAACACTGAAAATCAATGGATATGCGTTTACCATTGTAGGTGTGGTGGCCCAGCAGGAGGATGAGATGGAGGAGGGAGGAACCGATGATTTTGTATGGATGCCTTATACCAGAGCTGTAAAAATGGCAAGAAACTCCAATATTAATAATTACGTTTTTACTGTTTCTGATTTATCCCAGGCAACGGCAGCCAAAAGCCAGATAGAAAGCTTTCTCTATGAACGATTTAAAGATGAGGATTTGTATACAGTAACTGCAATGAGCGAAATGCTGGATGAGTTAAATTCCATGATTGCCATGGTGTCAGCAGGACTGGGAGGAATTGCCGGGATCTCCCTGTTAGTAGCCGGAGTTGGCGTAATGAATATTATGTTGGTTTCCGTAACTGAGAGGACGAGAGAAATTGGAATCAGAAAAGCTCTGGGAGCCAGAAAAAGCGTGATTATGCAGCAGTTTGTTATAGAAGCAGCAGTGACAAGTTCACTGGGAGGAATTATTGGAATCATTCTGGGAAGCGTTGTAACATCTGCAGTTGGAAAGCTTGCCGAATTGTCTGCTACTCCAACTCCGGCAGCGGTACTGGTATCATTTGGAGTATCGGTAGGAATTGGATTGCTGTTTGGCTATATGCCGGCCAACCGGGCAGCAGGGCTGAATCCGATTGATGCCCTGCGCGGAGATTAAATAGAGGGTGTTTTGCCTTGACACCTGTTTGAAAACTGCTGTATAATGCAGAAAATATATGCAGAAGGAAGCAGCAGTTTTTCGAAGGGAAGCGGCTGAGTGTACTGCATAATGATATGACAGGAAAAGCGGAGGCAGGATATGAAAGTAGTTGATATGCATTGCGATACCATTGGAGAAATTTTAAAGGATCATCAAAATGGAGGGAATATGTCTATTCTGGAAAATTCTCTTCATATTGATTTGCAGAAAATGAAAAAAGGAGATTATCTGCTGCAGAATTTCGGTCTGTTTGTTCATCTGGAATCCCATGCGAATCCTTTTGAATACGCTATGAAGCTGGTTGATACGTTCTACACGGAGCTGGAGGCGCACAAGGATCAGATTGGTATTGTAAAAACCTGGGGCGATCTGGAAAAAAATATAGCAGAAGGCAGAATGTCCGCCATGCTGACGCTGGAGGAAGGCGGTATGTGCCTGGGGGAAACTGCGCTGCTGCGTGATTTTTACCGCCTGGGCGCAAGAATGATGACTCTGACCTGGAATTTTCAGAATCAGCTGGGATATCCCAACCGGATGGAGCTGCATGAGGGAGAGAGTTATCCCCGCTTTTTGCCGGATACAGAGCATGGTCTGACGGAAAAGGGAATTGAATTCGTTCAGGAAATGGAACGTCTGGGTATGATTATCGATATTTCTCATTTGAATGATGCAGGAATCTGGGACGTATTCCGTTATACAAAAAGGCCCTTTGTGGCAAGCCATTCCAATGCCCGGGCTCTGGCCTCTCACCCGAGAAATCTGACGGATGATATGATCCGTGCTCTGGCAGAACGGGGCGGTGTGGCAGGAATCAATTTCTGCGCTGCCTTCCTTCGGGATCGGGATGAAACAGGACAGGAGCCTACCCACAGTTACTGCCGGGATATGGTGGCGCACATGAAGCATATGAAAAAGATAGGAGGAATCGGCTGCATCGGACTGGGAACGGATTTTGACGGCATTGGAAGCATTGTGGAGATGAAGGATTGCTCTGGAATGCAGATGCTGGCAGAGGAAATGGAAAAGCAGGGCTTTACAGGCAGTGAAATTGAAGCTGTATTTTCTAAAAACGTGCTGAGAGTCTATAAGGAAATCCTCTAAGCAGGAAAACTCCCGGCGTTTCCTTCCCCGCCCGGAGCGTCAGAGCTGCTTCTTCTGGAAAGAAAGGACAGAGGCTATGAACCTTGGATTAGGAAATCAGATATTTGCAGATAAACGAGAAAACAGGAGGAGAACAGGAAAAATCCGTCATATGAAATGGGCAGCGCTCACAGCCGCTTCTGTTTTTCTGGCTGTGTCAGCCGTTTCGTTTTCTTCCCTTGCCTCGGATCATGCAGTAGAAACCATTGTTCTGGGAGAGCCGGAGCATGTGTGGTGGGAGACAGACACAGTTGTAAAATGGTCTTCTGTGAAAAATGCCCGGGAGTATCAGGTAAAGCTTTTTATTGCTGACAATGCCGATCGGGATGAGGAAAACTGGAAGGCAGTGGATTTTGAGGATGAAGGGCTGGAGACAGCGACGGTGATCAGAACCTCTCAAACAAGCTATGATTTTTCCCAGTACCTGGATGATCTTCATACCTATTTCGCGGCAGTTCGGGCTGTGCCGCAGGTAAAGGAACAGGCCTATGTACAGGCTGGCGGCTGGGTAGGATCTCCGGATGTGGATTTCCGTGAAAAACAGGTGATGGGAACTACCGGGGGGAGGTGGCGCAATTATCTGGAGGGCAGCCGTTACCAGACAGAGGACGGAGCCTATCTGACGGAAGGCTGGCAGCTGATAGAGGGAGACTGGTATCTGCTGGATGAAAACGGATACCGCCTTTGCGGCTGGCAGAATGTAGACGGCGCCCGCTATTATCTGGGAGAGGACGGGCGGATGGCTTCGGGGTGGTTTGTCTTTGAAAATAACTGGTATTATGCAGATGACACGGGAAAAATGGTTACAGGCTGGGTGATGGATAAGCCGGGAGAGTATTATTATCTTCAGGAGGACGGAACTATGGCCCATGATACGGTAATAGATGGATATACACTGGCTTCTGACGGACTGAGAACGGGAAAAAACTGACAGAAATCTGGAAAAGGCTTCTAAGAAAAAGCCTTTTCCAGATTCCATAAAAGAATGGTAACAGCCAGCAAATCGGCACAGCCGCCGGGACTGATGTTCAGGCGGATAAATTCCCGGTTCAGCTTCCGAAGTTCCACAAGACCTTCGGCAGTTCCTGCACCGCCCAGGGCAAGGATTCGGCCTGCCTCCATTTTTTCATAGGAGAGCAGATTGTGATTTGTCCGGATAAGAACATTGGTGTCGTTCACCTTGTTCATCAGAGCCAGCAGAGTATTAATAGCAGCAACATTGTCATCAATGCCTTCGGATTTGTATTTCCGGTAAGCGGGAAGACTGATGGAGGCGATAGAGGGAAAACCTTTTTGGGCTTCTCCGCGGATGCCCTTCATATTGTAACGCTTAAAAAGCATTTCTCCATGAGTCCGGGGACTCCGTTTCCGGATTTGATCAAAATCTTTCTCAATTTCATCTCTGCATATCTGCCCTGCCAGCTTCAGAATATCCTCTGCAAGAAACGGAGTTTTTGGATTGCGGAATTTCTGATAAAGTCCGGCGGCAGCAGAGATAATTCCCATAGAAAAAATCATACCCTTATGGGTGTTTACTTCATTGGTAGCCTGGAACATGGATTTTTCTGCTTCTACGCCTATGGGGCGGATAGAGAGAAACAGCCCTTTTCCTTTGGGCTCTGTCCAGCCTTCTCCAGCCTGGTACATCGCATTCAGATAGGGGACAATGGCCTCTGTGCTGACGGCAAAGGTCTGAAAATTCATGTCGTTATGGGCGCCGTTGTCATGACGATCTACCAGCCCCGGTTTTGGTGTGGCAGATACTTCGGCCATTAAGGCCTGACGGCAGAGATTTTCGTAGGAAAATACCGGAGCAGCAGAGGTATGACTGGTAAAATCACTTAAAATGCCGGTAATCTCTTCTGTAAGCTCGTCTACAGTATGTCTTCTGCTGCGGCTGCATACATGAGCTGGTTCTCCGCAGAGCAGGCAGGTGCGGGCGGCATGACCCAGCTCCTCTCTGGAAACCTTGGTTCCGTCTGTGCGCAGTACATCGATATCAAAAAGACGTCCCAGTCTGTCTACGTCTTCCAGACTGGTCATGCGGCTTTTGATGGTTTCTGGACTGTCATCAACACAATAAATTGCCTCGTATCCGGTTTTTTCCCGAATACTCACATTGTATAGAACAGGTGTCTGATAAACCTTTAATATGGCTTCAATCCGTCTGCAGGCCTCCTCAAATGCCTGTGGAACGCCGGGAAGAACCTTCACGGGCCCTGGAATATTGAGAGTCAGACAGATCAGAGGCTTCTGATAACGATTTAAAAGCTGCTTCTGGGCAAAGGCCCGCGCCTCTCTGGCATCCAACATTTCTGTCAGACTTACTTCTTTTAATTTATCATTCATCGGATGATTCCTCCCGGATTTAATTGAGCAAAAAGAACCTCAGATTCCAATAAAGCTTCGCCTCCTTTTCGAGAAAAGGTTGATGCATAGATCCATTGGCAGTAAATCGGATTTAAGGATTCCCCGAAAAAGGGGAAGCTTTATTGAAAATAGAGTACACATAGGTGTTTTACCCCTTTATTATAGTAGGAAAGTAACAAAAAATCAAATATATAATCAGTTATATCCCCTATAAAGCCTCTCTTATTATCGCTTTACCGCGTTGAATTTTTAAAAATTAAAGCGATATAAATTGACAGCGATGAATTTTCGTAGTATGATAGGAACAGTTCAGAAATCTGAGCAGAATGCAGAAAAGAATGAATGCAGAATATATGTAAAAGAGAGGGAGACGATTATGAAAAAATCAATGAAAATCATGTCTGCAGCAATGAGCGGTATCATGGTTCTTTCCCTGGTAGCCTGCGGCGGCAGTGATGCAGGAACCACAGCAGCGAAGGATACCACAGAAGCAGCATCAGAGGCAAAGGACAGCACTGATACTCAGGCAGCCCAGGAGGAGAAGGCAGATGGAGAAACCTATACTGTGGGAATCTGTCAGCTGGTACAGCATGACGCTCTGGATGCAGCGACAGAAGGCTTTAAGGATGCGATTACCGAGGCGCTGGGGGCAGATGCCGTGACCTTTGACGAGCAGAATGCACAGGGCGATTCCAATACCTGTTCCACCATTATCAACAGCTTTGTTTCCAACGATGTGGATCTGATTCTGGCCAATGCAACTGCAGCGCTGCAGGCCGCTCAGGCAGGAACCAGCGATATTCCGGTTTTGGGAACCTCTGTTACAGAATATGGAGTTGCACTGGGAATTGATGATTTTACCGGTACTGTGGGCAGCAATATTTCCGGTACCTCTGATCTGGCTCCCCTGGACGAGCAGGCAGCCATGCTGCACGAGCTTTTCCCGGATGCGAAGAATGTAGGACTTCTTTACTGCTCTGCAGAGGCCAACTCTCAGTATCAGGTAGATACCGTAAAGGCAGCTCTGGAGGAGCTTGGATATACCTGCGAGTACTATGCATTTTCTGATTCTAACGACCTTTCTACTATTGTAACCAATGCAGCTGGAGCCTGCGATGTTATTTATGTTCCTACGGACAACACGGCAGCTTCCAATACAGAAATTATCAATAATATCTGTCAGCCGGCAGGAGTTCCCATTGTCGCAGGCGAGGAAGGTATCTGCAAGGGCTGCGGCGTTGCGACCCTGTCTATCAGCTACTATGATCTGGGAGTCGCAACTGGTAAGATGGCAGTGAAAATCTTGACCGGAGAATCCAATGTATCTGAGATGCCGATTGAATATGCACCTCAGTTTACCAAGAAATATAATCCGGCTGCCTGCGAGGCTCTTGGTATTACCGTGCCGGAGGGCTATGAGGCAATCGCAGAATAATAGAATCTAGCGCAAAGCCAGGCATGAAAAGGATCCTGACAAAGGAACCTTTCCATGCCTGACTGGCGGTAAGGCGGTGAACATTGCCCATGCAGAAAATAATTCTGCAATGGGCTTATACTGGTTTTTAAGGAGAAGAGAGTTATGGCAAGTTTAATCAATGCCCTGCCAGGAGCAGTTGCACAGGGCCTCATCTGGGGAATTATGGCAATCGGAGTTTATCTGACCTATCGGATACTGGATATTGCAGATCTGACAGTAGACGGATCTCTGGGAACCGGAGGTGCAGTCTGCATTATGCTGATGCTGACAGGACATAATGTATGGGTATCTCTGGCAGGGGCTGTGATTGCCGGTATGCTGGCAGGTCTGGTTACTGGTATTTTACATACGTTTATGGGAATTCCGGCAATTCTTTCCGGTATCCTTACACAGCTGAGTTTGTATTCTGTGAATTTGAAAATTATGGGCAAGGCAAATCAGGCGATTAATGTAGACAAATTTGATTTGCTGGTATCCCTTCGTTTTATCCGTAAAGTAGCCTTTTACAAAAATACGATTTTTGTTGTGGCAGTCGGAATTATTCTTTTAATTCTGGTTCTGTACTGGTTTTTCGGCACAGAGCTGGGATGCTCCATGCGGGCAACCGGATGCAATGATAAAATGGCCCGGGCTCAGGGTATTAATACGGATTTCTGCCGTGTTCTCGGCCTGATGCTGTCCAATGGTCTGGTCGCCTTATCCGGCGCTCTTTTGTGTCAGTATCAGGGCTTTGCAGATATTCAGATGGGCCGCGGAGCCATTGTTATCGGTCTGGCAGCTGTGATTATCGGTGAGGCAGTATTTGGTAAAATATTCCACAATTTCGGCTTCCGCCTTCTGGGCGTGGCCCTGGGCTCCATTATTTATTATCTGGTACTGCAGGTGGTTATCTGGATGGGAATTGATACGGATCTGCTGAAGCTGCTGTCGGCAGCAGTTGTTGCAGTATTCCTGGCCGTTCCGACCTGGAAGACCCGGTATTTTTCAAAAGTGGGAAAGAGAGGATAAGGAGCCATGTTAGAGATTAAAAGTATTTCCAAGACCTTTAATGCAGGAACAGTCAATGAAAAAAAGGCTTTAAGAGGACTGAGCCTGACCTTAAATGACGGAGATTTTGTGACAGTAATCGGCGGAAACGGAGCTGGAAAATCGACTCTTCTGAATGCAATTTCCGGAGTATGGCCGGTCGATGAGGGACATATTATTATTGATGGAAAGGACGTAACAAAGCTTCCCGAATATCGCCGTGCTGCGTTTTTGGGACGTGTATTCCAGGATCCTATGAATGGAACAGCAGCAACTATGGGGATCGAGGAAAACCTGGCCCTTGCTCTTCGCCGGGGTGCCAGAAGAACTTTGCGGATTGGAATTAGAAACAGCGAGAGAGAGCTGTACCGGGATTGGTTAAAGCGTCTGGGCCTGGGGCTGGAGGATCGTCTGACATCAAAGGTTGGACTTCTTTCCGGCGGACAGCGTCAGGCTCTGACCCTTCTGATGGCAACTCTTCAGCGTCCGAAGCTTCTGCTTTTAGATGAGCATACAGCGGCGCTGGATCCCAAGACCGCGAAGAAGGTGCTGGATCTGACGGCAGAGATTGTGGAAGAGCAGCATTTGACAACGCTGATGATTACGCACAATATGAAGGACGCAATCCAGCTGGGCAACCGTCTGATTATGATGCACGAGGGAAATGTAATTTACGATGTAGCAGGTGAAAAAAAGAAAAATCTGACTGTGGAGGATCTGCTCCACAAGTTTGAAGAGGCCAGTGGTGAAGAATTTGCTAATGACCGAATGATGCTGACAAAATAGTCAGATTCCGAGAATCCGGGTGATTCCATGTTATGATTTGTAACAGGAACACCCGGATTTTTGCTTTGTTTCTTCCTTAGGGAAAACGTATCCGTTTTCCTCGTACAGGGAACAAAAGGCGTTGAGGGTATGGATGAGCTGTTGCCGTGAAAACGATAAGCGTAGAAAATGAAGAGGAGAAAATCATGGAATATATTCAGTACGAAATCACAGAGCAGAATTTAGAGGCATATAAGCATAATATGATGGAAAATGAAAAAAGTCTGGCAACCATAGAAAAGTATCTGCGGGATGTTCGCTCTTTCTGCCGGTGGAATCAGGGGGAGGTTATTGTCAGAACAAGGATCCTGGAATGGAAAAATCACCTTGCCCGGGAATATGCAGTCAGCTCTGCGAATTCTATGCTGGCGGCACTGAATGGATTCCTGAGTTTTCAGGGATGGCCGGAGCTGAGGGTAAAGCCTTTTCGTCAACAGAAGAAGCTGTACCGGGATCCGGAAAGAGATCTGTCAAGAAAAGAGTATATTCAGCTTCTGGAGGAGGCAAAGAAGCAGGGAGATGAGCGCCTGAAGCTGGTAATGGAAACGATTTGCGCTACAGGAATTCGCGTTTCGGAGCTTCCTTTTATTACTGCAGAAGCGGTTCGGGCCGGACGCGCTGTTGTAAATTGTAAAAATAAGAAACGAGTTATCTTTATTCCTTCAAAGCTTCAGCGTATTTTAAAAGAATATATGAAGAGGAAAAACATTACCGAAGGAGCTGTTTTTCTGACGAGAACAGGGACTGTTTTGAACCGCAGCAATATCTGGAGAGCAATGAAAAAGCTTTCACAGACTGCAGGAGTAGAATGCAGAAAGGTATTTCCTCATAACCTGCGTCATTTATTTGCGAAAACCTTTTACAGCGCAGGAAAGGATCTGGCAAAGCTGGCAGACGTTCTGGGACATTCCCACATCGAAACCACCAGAATTTATATCATGGAAAGCGGACAGGAGCACGAACGAATCATGGAGCAGCTGGGGTTGATGGAAACGGATTCAGACCTTTTCTTTTTACAGGGAAACAGAAAAAGAAGAAGGGAAAGATGGAAGCAGCTGAAACGAAAACTGTTAAAAAGAAGGAAGAAGCAAAGCGCAGAAGAGGAGAGGCTTTTGGAATAGGAGAAGGCAAGTGATTTGGTATACTAAAAAGGGAGACCGCCTGGTAAAAGTTACCAGACGGTCTCCGCCTTACAGAATGCTGCAGAAGCAGCGTTCAATTTTAATTACTGATTCAGCAGCTCAGCCGGAACCTGCGCATTGGGATTCAGAGCACCGAAGGTACCAGTTGTGGTATCATTGAAGTAATACCACTGATTGCCAATCTTGTTCCATCCAGTGTACATTCTTCCAAAGGTACCGTCATGAACATCGTGCAGATAGTACTTATTGCCGTTTTCCTCGAACCATCCGGATACCAGATAGCCGTTGTTGTCGAAATAGTACCAATCCATCTTGTTCTGCCACTCCAGATAATACCAGCCACCCTTAGCATAGGTGTTGTCGCTGAATGGATACCACCAGCCGGTAGAATCCAGGATCCACTGGCCATTGGTCAGCTTCTTAGCAGTAGATACGCTTCTGCCGCCGCCAGAGCCGCTTCCACCGCCGCTGGAACCGCTGCCGCCGCCAGAGCTTCTTCTGGCAAGCTCCAGAGTGATAGCATAGGTCTCACCGAACTGAACTTCGGTCGGCTCCATAGCCTTCTTCAGCTTATAGCTGCTCGGAATATTCAGGTTATCAGCGGTAAAGGTATAGGACTCGCCCTTCTTACCTCTTACCGTAATATCCTCAGAAGCAATTTCTTTATAATTAAAGATATAGGAAACATGCAGGGTAGCATCAGCCTTTTCATCCGGGGTCGGGAGTTCAATCTTTCTTACCTCAACGGTAACAGTGTCTTCAGCTCCATAAGCTACAGGATGACTTGCAAATGCCTTGACAAACTCATAGTTTTCCGGAACAGCCAGATCCTTGCTGGTGAAGGTATGCTCTTTGCCTACCAGACCATTGACTTTCAGAACCTGAGTTCCAACGGTTTCCTTGCCGTCAACATAAACAACCGTGAGGGTGGCGTCAGCGTAGGTTTCTTCTGGCTCAGTAGCAGTTTCCTCCATAGCGACTGCCCACTGGTACTCATTGATATTTTCATTATACTCTACAGGAAGATTCTCAGCGCTGGCGTGAACGCGATATTCCTTGCCGTCAACTGTGATAGTACCAAGATCAGCAGCTTTTAGTAAAGTCGGCTCCTCGCCTTCTTTTACGGTCACTACCTTATCTTCTTTCTTCAGAGTGGCACCAGTGCCATGTAAGTAATACTGAATATGAATGGTGACTTCCTTGGAGTTGACTTCTGGATCAACCACTGATTTTTCTTTTACATAAACAAATACAGAATCAAGATCTGCAAAGTAAATGCTGTCGCCGCCATTGTCGCCCAGAACATAACCAGCCGGAATGTTCAGAGAATCAAGCTTCAGGAATTCCTGATCCTTTTCAACCCGAATGGTTTCAGATAAAACGGGAGTATCCATGTCAATGATGTAGTTAACCATTAAGTCTCTGTGGGTCTCTACTTCATCCATGGCAACAGCCCAGCGAACCTCATCTACATTCTCATGATATTCAACAGTACAGTCAACAGTAGTAGAAGAGGCTTTGTATTCAACACCATCAACAGTAAGGTTTTCCAGATCAATTGCTTTCAGAATAACAGGGTCTGCACCTTCAGTCACAGTAACATGTTTAAATCCTTCACCAATGGAAAGGCCGGTAGCTCTGTTATAATACCAGATGCGAACAGTGACATCCTTGGTGTTAGCTTCAGGCTGTTCAATCTTATCCATAGAAACAGCCCAGTAAACTTCGCTTACATTCTCACGATATTCAACGGTACAGTCAACGGCATCATCAGCAACCTGATATTCAACTCCATCAACAGTAAAGGTGCCCAGATCGGCAGCCTTCAGGATAACGGGATCTTCGCCTTCCGTTACGGTAACATGTTCGTAACCTTCACCAATTTTTTTACCAGATGCTTTGTCGTAGTAGTTGATGCGAACGGTAACATCTTTGGAGTTAACCTCAGGCTCTTCGATCTTGTCCATAGCAACGGCCCAGCGAACTTCGCTTACATTCTCACGATATTCAACGGTACAGTCAACGGCATCATCAGCA
>OIZR01000292.1_pt1 | contig 41610 bp, 38 predicted proteins | sample 1588591 | NCBI WGS metagenome assembly OIZR01 (sample SAMN03283249) | human gut metagenome | biome: human-associated habitat; material: feces | host: Homo sapiens | place: USA | collected 2013 | reverse complement strand
TGCACAAGGAATTTGCCGATGTCATTCAGGCGATTTCCGAGAAGCAGGGTGAGGTAGCGCCTGAGCAGATCATGAATGAGTTCAAGAGAAACTACAGCGAGCGCAAGGAACCGATCCATTTCCGTAAGTGCCAGATTACAGAGGCCGAGGACGATACCGAGTTCTCAACACTGGCCAAGGTCCGTTATACCGACCACGGCGTGGAGAAGGTCTTTGAAGGCGTCGGAAACGGTCCTATCGATGCGGTACAGAAGGGACTTGAGAAAGAGCTGGGAATTGAAATCCGGGTACTGGATTACAACGAGCACGCACTTACTTCCGGTTCAGGAGCACAGGCGGCTTCCTATATCCACCTGCTGGATGTGAAGACCGGACGCGCCACATACGGCGTGGGCATCAGCTCCAACATCACCAGAGCCTCAATCAGAGGTATCTTTAGTGCGGTGAACCGTCTGTTTTATTAAAAAGGAAGAGATATAGCAGAGGCTGCTGCAGAACGACTGAGTGATCGGTCGTTTTGCAGCAGCCCTTTTTGTTTCATAGGAAAGTTCAGCCTATGAAATAAAAAACCTCCGGGAGGATGCGCACTCCGCGCTAAGGGAGTACTCCTGTTACTTTAATTTAACGGATACTCTGTACCGTTGACTGAAATGGACTGTATCTCGGATACCAGGATAATCCGTCCGAATTCACCGGCTATTGCAAGCTTTCCGCTGGGATTCCTCTGCCCGTATGTGGTGGTGACAAGCGGTCCGGTCATAGGATCTTCTCCGATGACAACGCCGCCGCCTCCGGTTATCGTACCGCCTTCGCCGGAGTCGAAGGACATGGGATTGATCAAATCTTCCTGTGATCCGTCCTTAAAGGTAAGGCTGATGGAAGGCGTGGGAAGTCCGCCGGAGGCAGCGCCTTCACTTCCGATAACCAGGAAGCCTAAGGGGGAGATCTGGAGCGTCTCAATCGTCAGACTGCTGTCGATGGCCTGATTGATGGTAAGCTCTGCAGCGGCCGCCGAGCCTTTGATATCCGATTCCAGAGTCAGGTTTCCCAGACTTTCGGACAGGGAGACTTTCATATTCCAGCCGGTACAGTCGGTCAGGGAATCCAGCTGAATGTGGTAAAAATGCTGGCTTTTCGATGAAAATTCCGTCAGTTCCGTGCAGGTAAAGGCCATGGTTTGTTCCTCCTGCTCAGAACCGGAGACGGGAGGCTGAAGCTCTACCTGGAACAGATTGAAAGGATCTGTTTTTTCGATGTCTTTGTCGGCCTTGCCGGATACGGTCTTCAGCGATACAATGAGGTTGATCTTGTAGCCGTCTGTCAGCATACTGTCCAGCGCCATTTGCCGGGTGCCGTCCGTGACGGTGATTTCAGGTGTCAGAATATCCTGTCTGGCATTGTCAACCGTGTCTCCGTAGATGGAGCGGAAATACTCGAATCCTCCTGCCATGGCAAACGCAGTCGTTGCAAACAGGCAGAAGACAGCGGCAATCGCCGCAATTTTCCATGTTTTCTTTTTCATATTTACTCTTTTCCCGGCCGGTGCGGCCGTTTTCTGTTCCGGATGCAGCTTCTGAAATACGATATCTTCTATTCGCTGCTCCGAGGGGTGTAAGTCTGTCATATTGGTCACTTCCAGGTCTTCCATATATTGCGGGTTCATCCGGGAACATAAATCACTGATTTTTATCTTTTTATTCATATTGATATCCCCTTTCTTCAAAGATCCCTTTTATCCGTTTGCGGCACCTGTGCAGCTTTGTGCGGATTGTCGACTGGTTCATGGCCAGCCGTCTGCCGATGGCCTCGATGCGCTCACCCAGAAAGTAAAAACGGATAAAGATTTCCCTGTCCGGCTCGCCGAAGGCCTCCACTGCCGAATTGATAATCTGTGTCTGCTCCCGCTTGATGGCCAGTTCATCGGGATTTTCCCCGGCCTGCAATGTGATGATGTCATCGTCAAAGGGCAGGGCAGCTTCTCCGCGCTTTCGCAGTCTGCTGATCGCCGTATTGCGGGCGGCCTGCGCCAGATAGGGGCGCAGCGGCCTGTCCTCCATGAGGCCGGCCGCATGGTTCCAGACGGACAGAAACACGTCGGCGGACAGTTCCTCCACATCCTCAACGCTCAGAATCCCCTGGGAAATGTTGCAGACAATAGCCGCTACATAGCCGGAATACTGTTTCATTAAGTCCCGAAGGCCGTCCTCTTCCCTGCGCTTTAACTTTTGGATGATTTCGTAGTCATTCATGATATCCTCCTTTTTATGTATCTCACCTATCAGTACGCAGTCTGTCAGAAAATGTTTCAGTTTATTCCATTTTTTTTATTTCCGCACAAGGCAGAAACGCAGAGACCGCGGCAGCCTTCCGAGAAAGGTGCCGCGGTCTCCAAATGGGTTTGCTGATCTATAGCGGATAGATGTTCAGCCGTTTTATTTTGCCGTTCTCATCCGTCTCGGATAAGAAGGCGGTAACCGGTACGACGTGATCGTGGTAGGTAATAAAGTACCATACGGTATTATCCCCCACGTATTTGACACTGTGAATGGGAAATGGCCCCCCGTTGAATCCGAATTTGTGGTGGAACATCATTTCCACGGCCATCCTTCCTTCCAGGTGGATGGTGTCCATGCCGGCCTTTATAACAGACGAATCGTGAAGAACACCGTACTCATTAAACAGATCGGCCAGTGCCACTTCGTCGCCCTTTTTCATGCATTCAATATACTGCTCTAAGATTGTCATCACTTTTTCCTCCTTATTTAAATCTGCTCTGAACGAAGCAGGGCGTCAATGCCGCCGTCAACGAACAGAATGACTCCGTTGATGCCGCTTGCCAGCGGAGAAGCCAGGAACACAATTCCATTGGCAATCTCCTGGGCGTCCAGGAATTCCCTGCGCCCGTAGCGGGTCGGTATCGGGATTAATAAGGCGGCTTCCATCTGGGCGTCTGTCATACCCTGGGTCATCGGTGTCGTCGTGTTGCCGGGGGCCACAGAGTTGATTCTCAGTCCGTCTACGGCCCAGGAAGGAGAAATCCGGCGGACCCAGCGGGCGAGTGCGTGTTTGGAGGAGCTGTAGCAGGACGGTGTCTGATTCCTGGGGATATCGTCCGCCAGTTCCAGAATTCTGTCTTCATCCATGACGTTGGAGAGCATATCAACCCAGTCCATACGCACTGTCATGTTGGTGATGGAGTTGGAGGAGGTGATGACACAGTTGCCGCGTTTCTTCTTAAGTAATGGTCTTAAGCCTTCCGCCAATTGAATGCTGGCAAAGAAGTTCAGGGCAAATATCATCTTGGGCGGCGCGGTCGGACCGACACCTGCATTACAGATCAGAACATCGATTCCGTCGGGATACTTCTCAAAGACCGCCTCGATGGCACCCTGGCGTCCCTCCTTCGTGGACAGATCGGCCAGGTAGTCTCCGCCCTTATAATCAATGTTAAATACCTCATGGCCCTGGTCCAGTAATGTCTTTCGTACCGCTGCTCCGATTCCGGTTGTTCCGCCGGTAATTACATATGTACTCACTGTTCTTACCTCTCTTTCTCCCATCTGTTTCATGGTGATACCTAAATAATAGTAATTATTATTAACTTATGAAAACAGCATATCATGTCATGAATTGATTGTCAATTAAAATAAATATTTCACAATCTACGGTTAAAAAAAGGACAAACAGGTATTGTTGTTGCACAAAAATGGTGGTAAACTGGGACTATAAAAAATCCTGCATAAGAAAAGCGGGGAAAGAAAGGAGACAGAATATGGCGAGATTTCAGTGTGGTGTGTGCGGATTTGTTTATGATGAGGAAAAAGAAGGGAAACCTTTTGAAGATCTGAAAGAATGTCCGGTGTGCAGGCAGCCGGCCTCCGTGTTTGCCCCGTTAAAGGAAGCAGAGGAGGAAGCTGCATTGACGAAGGAGGAGGCAGTATCCGCGGAATCTGTGGATATCGATGAAAATCGGCCAAAAGGCCTGGAATACGATCCAAAGTATGCGAGACAGGACAGCACCTGCCGCTATATGAAAGAGATCCATGAGATGGCGGTGAGCGGGAAGACGATTATCGATGCCATGGGCACAAAGATGGCCATGCCAAATTGGGATGATATCCTGATTCTGGGTGCGCAGCTGAATCCGCCGCCTTTGATGGAGCACGATCCGGTGAATATCACTACGGTGATCGGCAAGCGCGCGAAAAAGCCCATGGTGCTGGACGGACCGGTCTACATATCCCATATGTCCTTCGGAGCGATGTCGAAGGAGATGAAGGTGGCGCTGGCAGAGGGAAGCGCCATGGCCAGGACTGCCATGTGCAGCGGCGAGGGCGGAATACTGCCGGAGGAGAAGGCCGCGGCTTACAAGTATATCTTTGAGTACGTACCCAATAAATACAGCGTGACGCCTGAGAATCTCCAGGAGGCGGACGCCATCGAAATCAAGATTGGCCAGGGAACGAAGCCCGGGATGGGCGGCCATCTGCCGGGAGAAAAGGTAACTCCCGAGATTGCTGCGATCCGTAATAAGCCGCTGGGAAAGGACGTGATCAGCCCTTCCAAATTTGAAGATATCCGCAGCAAAGAGGATTTGAGGGACCTGGTAACCCAGCTGCGCCTTGCGTCTGACGGACGGCCCATCGGGATCAAGATCGCGGCGGGAAGAATTGAAAAGGATTTGGAGTACTGTGTGTTCGCAGAACCTGATTTTATCACCATAGACGGCAGAGGAGGCGCCACGGGAGCCAGTCCGAAGCTGGTACGGGATTCCACCAGCGTTCCCACGGTCTTCGCCCTGTCGCGGGCGAGAAAGTATTTAGATGAGGCAGGAGCCGACATTGATCTGGTGATCACAGGCGGACTGCGGGTCTCCTCCGATTTTGCAAAGGCCATTGCCATGGGCGCGGATGCCGTGGCGGTAGCGTCTGCGGGCCTGATTGCGGCGGCATGTCAGCAGTACCGGATCTGCGGAAGCGGAAACTGTCCGGTGGGAGCGGCCACGCAGGACCCGGAACTGAGAAAAAGGTTTAATGTCTGTGCCGCGTCTGCACGTGTCGGCAACTTTTTAAAATGCAGCTTTGAGGAACTGAAAACATACGCGCGGATTACCGGTCATGAAGATATCCATGATATGACGGTGGACGATCTGTGCACGATTAACCGGGAGATTTCGGAATTTACTGATATCCGGCATGCGTAAGCCGGAAGACATATGAGATACATAAGATACGGTGACACGATACGGCCGCCGGGGCAGGGAACTGAAAGGACTCTGCTCCGGCGGCCGTTGTTTACATTTCCGGGCAGATATAGTACAATGATGGGCAGATGATTACAGAACAGGAGAACACAAAACATGAAAAAGTATGATTACGTCCTGGTAGGCAGCGGACTCTATTCCGGAGTCTTCGCATATCTGGCGGGAAAAAAAGGCAAGAAGTGTCTGGTGGTGGAAAAGCGGGATCATATCGGCGGCAATATTTACTGTGAGGACGTGGAAGGCATCCATGTTCATCGTTACGGCGCGCACATTTTCCATACCAGCAATAGGGAGGTCTGGAAATTTGTGAATGAACTGGCAGAGTTCAACCGCTATACCAACAGCCCGGTGGCAAATTATAAGGGTGAAATGTACAATATGCCCTTCAATATGAATACCTTCAGCAGGATGTGGGGCGTATCCACTCCGGCGGAGGCGAAAAAGAAGATTGAGGAACAGAAGGCTTCCGTAAAGGGAGAACCGAAGAATCTGGAAGAACAGGCCATCAGTCTGGTGGGCATGGATTTATACCAGAAGCTGATCAAGGGCTATACGGAGAAACAGTGGGGACGTGACTGCAAGGATTTACCGTCCTTTATCATCAAACGGATTCCGGTGCGTTTTACGTATGACAATAATTATTTTAATGACCTGTTTCAGGGAATTCCGGTAGGCGGCTATAACGTAATTATAGACAAGCTGTTCGAGGGTTGCGACATCGAGACGGGAGTGGACTACCTGGAGAATCAGGAGCGGTATGACGGTCTGGGCGAGACGGTCGTCTATACGGGGACCATCGACGCTTACTTCGGCTACCGTTACGGGAAGCTGGAGTACAGAAGCCTGCGTTTTGAGAGCGAGACGGTGGACACCGATAATTATCAGGGTGTCGCTGTGGTAAACTACACAGACAGGGAGACTCCGTATACGCGGATTATCGAGCATAAGCATTTTGAATTCGGAACCCAGCCTAAATCGGTGATCACCCGGGAGTATCCGGTGACCTGGAGTGAGGGCATGGAACCGTACTATCCGGTCAACGATGAGAAAAATCAGGAGCTGTTCCAGAAATATGCGTCCCTGGCAGATGGCGAAAAGAACGTGATCTTCGGCGGCCGGCTGGGCGAATACAAGTATTACGATATGGATAAGGTGATTGAATCGGCGATGAAAAAGGCCGGAGAGGTGCTGGGAGTATAAACGGAATCGCGGCGGAATGATACAGAACGTGATACAAATTCAGAGTGGAGGCCGCAGGAAACTGCCGCCTCCATTTGACACATTCGGGCAGGAAGCAGTTTCGATCCGCCTCCATTTTAAAGAGTTTTGGTAAGATAATACCGTTTTCCCGTGAGTGGATATTCTTCCAGCGCAAACACTTCACGATAACCGTGTTTTTTATAAAAATCCGGCGCCTGGAAGCTGAACGTATCCAGAAAGGCGTATTTGCAGCCCCTTTTCCTGGCTTCTATTTCTGCTTCCTCCAGAATCCGGCTGCCGATATGCTGGCCTCTCAAGGATTCATCCACCCATAAAAACTTAACCATAAGCCAGTTGCCATGGGTCTCTCCAATCAGCCCCGCCAGTTTCCTGCCCTGCTCATCTTCCAGATAGATGCCCAGTTCCTTTGGATTTCTGTCCTCGATTCTGGCCAGATTATATTCCAGCAGTCCCTGAAAGATTTCCGATCTGTCCTTTTCTTCTATCTTTTCTGTTATTTTAAAATTCATTCTAATCCCCTTTTCTGATGTATGCTCCGCCTTCTGTGAGGCGGAATGGAAGTGCGGTGTGGGAGGTGCCCTTACAGTATAGGGGAAAGCCGGGCGGAGTGCAATGGTCTTTCTAAAGAATTCATGACATTTCCAGATGGCTATGGTAAACTGTATATATCAGCGGAAGAGGAGGTGAGGCCATGTCTGAGAAAGCCGATTCCGTTGAGAAACGGGAACGGACGGCAGTGGCACCGCCATCTTAAGAACCGGCCTATAAGAAAGGGCCATTGCATGCAGCCGCGATACCAATTGAGTACTCAGCAGTAAGGGGGAAAACGATGAAAAGAAATAAAAACTGTTTCATAATTTTTTACACGGTTGTAAACATAGCTCCAGTTGTATTAACGATTCTTACAGATATGATGCTCAGAGCATACAAACGGTATGCTTTTCCCGCTATGCCTGTCTATTACCTGTATATTTTTACTCCAATCGTAATTTCAATCCTGTCTTTTATAAAGATAAAAATGCAAAGCAGAATGCCGGTTAAGCTTAGCAGACTTCTTAATATGATAGTCATTATATTTTTTGTTATTGCGGTAAAGCTTTTTTATCATACGCTGGGATTCATGCATTTTATCAGCACGTACGTCTTCACTGCATTTGTCTTTTATTTACATTTGTGTTCTCTGGCTTATGATATTTTCTTTCGAAAAAGTGAGGATAATAAATGAATTAATTATTTGTATTCGACGTAATGAAAGAGAGCAGTATCTTACCTGCAGGAGCTCCAGCCCGGGAAGAAGATTCCCTGCATAAAACGGCCGGCGGCATGGAACCATTGAGTTCATATGCCGCCGGCCGTTTTATTCCTTGCAATTTACAAGGCTTCTGCACCGTCTGCCATCGCCTTAAGCGCCGTGATAAGTCTGAGGTTATCTTCTCCATTTCTGACTGCGATCCGCACATACTGTCTTCCGTTATGCAGCTTTGAGGTCAGATCCTTGATGAAAATATCGTGTTTCAACAGTTCGCAGGCAATCTCCCTGCTGGTACGGCCTTCCATGACCTCACACATCACATAGTTCGCCTGAGAAGGGATCGGCCGGAGAAATGAAACAGAGCTTAACTCCTTTATCAGCCCGCTTCGGTCTGCAGCCAGTTTTTTTAAGGATTCCCGGTAGTCTTTTTTATACTTTTCGCTGTTCTGCATAAAGAATTCGCCAAAGGAGTTGATGTTCCAGATCGGCGCCTCTTTCTTTAACAACGCGATCGCGGCCTCGTCGGAACTTGCCAGAACACCGAGGCGGATTCCTGGAACCCCATAGGATTTGGAGATACTTTTTACGACGAAAAGTCCGCTGTAGGACTGCAGCACCTCCTCATTAATCAGGGATAAGTCCAGGGCCTGCGTGTCTCCTGAAAGCTCTGCAAAGTCAGAAAAGCTTTCATCGATAACGAGGCGTATGGAACTTGTCCTGGCCCAGTCAATCAGCTTTTTAAGGCCTTCGCAGTCGATGTAATTGCCGCTGGGATTATCAGGGTTAATGAGAACCAGCGTACCGACCGTGTGGCCGGGACTGCCGTAATACCGGATTAAATCTTCCGCCGTGTAGGAGAAATCTTCATTATCCGGTGTGTAGACAACCGATAAAGCGCTGTCATAGCGATTGGGATATTCTTCAAAGGTCGGGCGGATAAAGCCTACAGGACCTTCCGTGTGTTCCATGAGTACCTTTATCAGTTCCGCGGCACCATTGCCGATCACGATGTGCTCCGGCCGTACGCCGAAGTTTCTGGAGGCCAGCAGGCTGTTGATCCGCATGCCGGAGGGATATTCCGAGATCAGGATCTCAAAATTGGATTTCATCTCGTCGAGCATCTTCTGAGGCGGAAAATAGGGATTGACGAGATAGCAGAAGTCCAGCAGCTTCGGATAACGCCAGTGACCGCCGTAACGGGAAGCAATCGCGTCATAGCGCTTCTCTATGGTATCGGCGAAGAGGCTCTCCGCAATATCCAGATCCTGAATGTCATCGATCTCGTACCAGACTTGTCCGCTCAGCCTCTTGGCTTTGATCTCCTTTGTCTCAAGCAGTGCGATGAGCTTGATTACGGATTCATAGTATTCGTTGTTGCCCATGGCCTTCGCATACGCCTCGAGGAAGGGAACATACGTGTTTGCAGAAAAATGCTGACTGAATTTATAGATGTTTACAGTCTTATAGTAGCCGCCTTTGTCTTCAAATTTTAAATATTTGCCGGGGATGAAATCTTTGATGGAGTCGTCGTCATCTAACACCATGCAGGTTCCGTCCATCCAGCTTGCAAACTTATCCACCAGGGCCAGCGTCTCTCTGGGATCTTCGATCAGGATATCCACCAGAGCTTCCTCAAAAATGATGTCAGATTCAAAGAGCAGCGTGTCTTCCGATATCAGGGATTCTTTTGCCAGTGCCAGGGAATAGATGTTGTTTGTCTTGTCGTAAACCTCATTGTTGATAAAGCAGACTGGAGTCTGAATGCCCAGTGTGGTGATATAGTCCATAAGCTTCCTGCCTTCATATCCAACCACAATGATAATTCTGGAAAGCTGCTTTTTATCGAGAATGCGCAGCGCGCGTTCAATTAAGGTAGTCCCGTTTACCTTTACCATACACTTCGTATTTTCCGCGGTATATTCCTTCAGTCTTTTTCCCATACCTGCGGCCAGGATGATTGCCTGCATCACGTTCCTCCAATCTGTGTCCGTTTACGGACGCTTTGAGATTCAGAACTATTTTATCACAGGAGGGGGACGATTACAATGCAGAAACGTATGGCACACCACCAATGGAGGATTATGGAATTGCTGGAATTATTAAGAATTCTTACAATTTTCTTATAAAATTACGATTTTCTCCGATGCTTTACTTTTAAAAAACGCTATAGTATAATGAGATTATCTGCTTTTTAGAGTATGGAATGCCCGTTTCTTTCGGGAAAAAACGGATGTATCAGGAGGATAAGGATATGTTACAGGCATTGAAAAAGGCGGCGGCTGTCGCAGCGCTTGCCGCTTTCATGGTGTTGGGATGCATGACGGCTTTTGCCGACGATGAGATACAGAATCCACCGTCTCCCCATGTTGTATATCAGGTGTTTACCAATGGTCAGTGGAAGAATGAGGCTATGGACAGGCAGCCGGCATCAGATTCGGCATCGCCGGTGGAAGGCTTAAAGGTATGGCTTACCGGTGTGGATGGAACTATTTCCTACCGCGTATACTTACATGACGGCGGCTGGCAGGGCTGGGTTTCTGACGGCGCTGTGGCGGGCGGAGAGAATACCGGTAATCAGATTGAAGCTGTACAGATGAAGCTTGGCGGATATGCCGGACAGGTGCTGGACGTCTGGTACCGTGCAACTGTATCAGGCAGGGAAAAGCTTGGACTGGCAAAGACGGGAAGTCCGGCTGGAACCGTAGGGGAGGGAGCGCCCTTAACGAGTCTGGAAGCTTATTTAACGGAAGTGAATCACAATGAGAGCGACGGTACCCCGGCTGTCAGAACGAACTTCCCATTTGGATTTTATGATGACAACGGCGTGACACGCTACACAGATGTTCCGGGCGGTATCTATACAGGCTGGGTCGATCACGACGGCGTACGTTACTATGTCAGAGATAATTCTTTCCTGACCGGCTGGCAGTACATAGATGGATTGAAATTCTATTTTGATGAACAGGGAAAGCTGGTTCAGGATCTGGATCCGATTATCGGGATTCAGAGTTCTTACGTGATTAAGATCAACAAGCAGTTAAACACACTGGTTCCATACGCCAAGGATGGCGACAACGGATATATTATTCCGGTTAAATCGATGCTCTGTTCCGTCGGTGACGATACTCCCTTAGGAACCTTCCACACACCGGAAAAGTACCGGTGGCGTCTGATGGTAAACGATACGTACACGCAGTATGCTACCAGAATTACGGCTGGACAGGGATTTCTGATCCATTCGATCTGTTACGACAAACCCGATATCTATACGATGCAGTCGGTGGGCTATAACGGGCTGGGCGTGGTGCGTTCCCTTGGCTGTATCCGTCTGACCGCACAGAATGCAAAGTGGGTGTATGATAACTGCCCGATCGGTACTACGATTGAGATATTCGAAGATCCGGTAAATGTGGGACCATATTATAAACCAACCATAACTCCGATTCCGGTTGAACAGACATGGGACCCGACGGATCCGCTGGTAAGTGAAGATGTTAAGAATCAGGCAGCTGCAGAACAGCAGGAAGAAGCAGCACGCCGCCAGGCGGAAGAGCAGGCTGCAGCCGAACAGAGAGCAGCAGAGGAAGCCGCGAGAGCAGCCGAAGAGGCAGCAAAACAGGAGATAGGACCGGGATACGGCCTGTAAACCGGTAAGATAAAGGAACAGTGATGAATCTGTTGTGAACAGAGGCATCACTGTTTTTGTATAATCACGAACTTCTATTCCAGGGAGGCCAGCCGTATGAACTCATCCATTTCCCTGGTTTTCCATTTATCTTTGTGATAAAAAATCTGGCGGTACATGGAAGCGTGAAAATCTATGACATCAAGAACACGGATGTGCCCGCTTTCGGCGCTTTCCTCGACGGCAAATCTGGGGAGAAAGGAAAGGCCCTTGTTTTCTTCGATCATTTTGAGGATAAACTCTGTATTGCTGATCTCCAGAAATGGGGTAAGCAGGATGTTCTTAGAGGCGAGATAACGGTCGAAGGCCTTTCTGTAATTGGCATTTTTTTCCGTCAGGAAGAATGGCTCCCCCAGCAGCTCCTCCAGCCGGACTTCCTTTTTGTCTGCCAGCGGGAAGGAAGGGGAGGAGAGGAAAACGATCTCTTCCTTCTGTTCCATGACCTTATACCAGTTGCTGTTAAAGCGCGGCTCGTCCAGAATATAGATCAGATCCAGCTGATTGCGTTCCATCATTTCGATCAGTTCTTCCGGCGGCGCCGTGGTGATCTGCACCGCTACTTTTGGATGATTCTCTCTGAAATAGCGGAGAATGGAGGGGAATTTTGAGAAACACAGCGATTCGATCGTACCCACGTGAAGTGGATTCTCAAGCTCCGCTCCGCCGCTGACAGACAGCTTTGCCCGGTTGACCTCATATAGGATATCATATGCACTCGTGAGGAAACGACTGCCCTGGGGCGTAAGCGTTACCTTTCGTCCAATCCGGTCAAAGAGCCTGGTCCCCAGTTCCTCTTCCAGGAGCCGAATCTGGACGGTAACGGCGGACTGTGAATAACCAAGGCTCTCCGCAGCCTTTGAGAAACTCTGAAGCTGGGCTGCCCGGATCAATGTGCTTAACTGCCGAAGTTCCATTTGCTTCCTGTCCTCCTTTCAAAAGGGAAAAAATGATGAAAATTATTCAATAAGTACATAAAATATATGAATTGGATTCATACATAATGCCATGATATAATGAGACCATAAAGATGTCAACCGTGAAATGAAAAAACAGGAAACGGTGCAGGGAGGTTATCATGTCGTTTATCAGTGTTTTTGATGTATTGGGGCCTAATATGATCGGCCCATCCAGTTCACACACGGCGGGAACTGCTGTCATTGCCTATCTCGCCCAGAAGATGATCAATGGGCCGCTTAAGAAGGTAGAATTTACCCTTTACGGGTCATTTGCCAAAACCTACAAAGGCCACGGTACGGACCGGGCTCTCTTAGGCGGAATTATGGGATTTTCCACGGATGATACCAGGATCCGGGAATCATTCCGTATCGCTGACGAGCGGGGCCTTGAGTTTCAATTCATTGTAAATGATACGGAAACTGATATTTACCCAAACACCGTGGATATCCGCATGGAGAATGAGGCCGGCCAGGTCATGACCGTGCGCGGGGAGTCTCTGGGAGGCGGAAAGGTGCGGATCGTGCGCATCAACCAGGTGAAGGTGGATTTCTCCGGCGAGTACAGCGCCGTCATCGTCGTCCATCAGGACAAGCCGGGTGTCGCCGCCCATATCACAAAAGTATTGAGCGACTGCAGCGTCAATATTGCCTTTATGAGAATATTCCGCGAGGCGAAGGGACATACGGCCTACACCATTGTGGAGTCTGACAACCGCCTGCCCGAAAATATAACTGAGACCTTAAGAGAAAACAGCCACGTTCATGATGTGATGATCGTACAGTCATAGGAATGGCGCCGCCGTGTATCTGAAGCAGGCGGCACAGGTGAGGAGAAGAAAAATGATGGATTTTAAAAATGCCAGAGAGCTTCTGGATTTATGCAGTGAAAATCATTGTCCGATATCAACGATTATGCGGGAGAGAGAATGTGACCAGGGAGAGACGACATCTGAGGAGGCGGATGGACGTATGAGGCGTGTCCTGGAGATCATGCGCTCATCCGCCACAGAGCCGATTGAAAAGCCAGGGAAATCCATGGGCGGCCTGATCGGCGGAGAGGCCCGGAAGCTGGCCGTACGCCGGGAACATGGACAAGCCATATGCGGCACAGTCATGAGCCGGGCGATCACCCACGCCATGGCTGTCCTGGAGGTAAATTCCTCCATGGGACTGATCGTAGCGGCCCCCACAGCCGGCTCCTCCGGCATCGTCCCGGGACTGCTGCTGGCCCTTCAGGAAGAGTACGGTCTCACTGACGACCAGCTTATTGACGCCCTTTACAACGCCGGAGCCGTCGGCTACCTGGCCATGCGCAACGCCACGGTGGCTGGAGCCGTAGGGGGCTGTCAGGCCGAGGTCGGAATCGCCTCCGCCATGGCCGCGTCAGCCGCGGTAGAGCTGATGGAGGGAACCCCGGAGCAGTGCCTCTACGCCGCCTCCACGGTTCTCATGAACATGCTTGGCCTCGTCTGCGACCCCGTAGGCGGCCTTGTAGAATATCCCTGCCAGAACCGTAATGCATCCGGCGTGGCCAATGCCCTGATCGCCGCAGAGATTTCCTTAAGCGGAATCAGGCAGCTGATCCCCTTCGATGAGATGCTGGCCACCATGTACTCTGTGGGCAAAAAGCTTCCCTCTGAACTTCGTGAAACTGCTTTGGGAGGCTGTGCCTCGACTCCATCGGCCTGTCAGTTGTGCCATTTATCCAGTTAATTGAGAGGCTTTACTTTTCCGCCCCAATATTGTAGAATAAAACGGAACATTGTTAGAAATTGGAGGCAGACGGATGGCAGGTTTTTATGAACCGGAGATCCTTTCCCGTGTACAACAGATGGAATTGGAGATACTTAAGGATGTCATGGAGCTGTGTGACAGCCACGGGCTTCTCTGTTTTGGTATGGCGGGGACAGCGATCGGAGCGATTCGGCATAAGGGATTTATTCCCTGGGATGATGACATTGACGTTGCCATGCCAAGGAAGGATTTTGAGTGCCTTTTGAAGCTGGTGGAAGAAAAGCTCGGTGATAAGTATTACGTCTTAAACTGGCGGACCAGTGAGAATTATCCGCTGATGACGACGAGGATCTGCCGCCGCGGCACCAGATTCGTGGATTCTCCCATGAGGGATGTGGACAGCCCTCTCGGTGTTTTTTTAGATATGTACGTATATGATGATATACCGGATTCCGGGTTTCTCATGAAGCTTCAGGCATGGGAGGCCTGGTTTTTCAGTAAACTTTTAATACTGCGGTCGATTCCCCGGCCTTATCTGGCTCAGACGGGATGGAAGGCGAAGCTGATCACCGCTGTCTGCATCGCGGTGCATCACGCGCTTAAGGGGCTTTGCATCTCCAAGCGGGGACTGGCTTCCCGCTGTGAAAAGATCTGCCGCCGTTATGAGGGGAAGAATACGAAGCGTATGGCCTTTTATCCGGATACGAATCCATTCTGGAACGTGGTGGAAAAGGCGGCGTTTTCACCGGGACTGAAGCTGGATTTTGAGGGATTCAAGCTGGTATTTCCGAGAACAGAGCATGATATTCTGACTTATATGTACGGGGATTATATGCAGATGCCTCCGATAGAGAAAAGGAAGACTCATTATCCTTATATTCTCGACCTGGGAGACGGTACGGTACTGTCGGAAGAGACGGTCACAGACAGAGGAATGAAGAAGACATGAAATGGCTCAGACAAAGGATGTTCGGCAGTCTCCGTACAGGAACTGCCGAGGTAGAACGGCAGAATATTGCCTGGAACATGATCGGGAGCCTGATTTATGCCGGCTCCAGCATGATTCTGACTGCTCTGGTCAATCATTTAATCGGCCCGGAGCAGGGCGGTATCTTCGGATTTGCGTTCAGCGCATTCGGTCAGCAGATGTTTCTGGTGGCCTATTTTGGTATGCGTCCGTTTCAGAGCACCGATGTAAATCAGGCCTACACCTTTGGAGAGTACCGGCGTGTCAGGCTTTATACGTGTATGGCGGCCGTTATATTCGGCATAATTTATATTTTCGTTAATTCGTTTATCGTACCGGATGGATATTCACGCCAGAAGACGCTGGTGGTTTTTCTGATGGTAATTTATAAGGTTCTGGATGGCTTTGCCGATGTCTATGAATCGGAATTCCAGCGGGAAGGACGTCTCTATCTGACCGGGAAAGCCATGGCATACCGGACGATTCTGTCGGTAATCCTGTTTCTGGGCGCGCTTTATGCGACACATGATCTGGTATTTTCCTGTGTAATCGCAGTACTGGCCCAGGCGGCCGGGATTCTGTTGTTCGACTGGAACACCATGAAGCAGGTGCCTGGCGTCAACCTTTCGCGGGCGGCAGGAAAATCCCTGGCTCTGATCCGGGAATCCTTTCTTCTGTTTCTGTCGGTCTTCCTCGACGGCCTGATCTTTGCTATGGCGAAATATGCAGTGGATGCACAGATGACCTCGATGGACACCGCCATTTTCGTGGCTGTCTTTATGCCGACCTCTGTCATCAATCTGGCGGCCAACTTCGTGATCCGGCCGTTTTTAACGAAGATGTCCTACCAATGGGAGGAAAAAAAGTTCGTCGAATTTACCCGGGATTTAAAGAGGCTGGCGGCCATTATACTGGTCCTGACAGTCATCGCACTGGCCGGCGCCTGGGCGATCGGCGTGCCGGTGCTGGGGGCGATCTCCAATGTGGAGCTGGCGCCATATAAGTCCGGACTTCTGTATATTATTCTGGGAGGCGGGTTCTTTGCGGTTATGAATCTGTTTTATTATGTGCTTGTTATTATGAAATGCCAGCGCAGGATTTTCTTTGGATACGTTCCGGTATGCCTCCTGTCCGTGGTTCTGTCGTTTCTTCTGGTTAAGATCGGCGGAATCAACGGAGGGGCATTTTCCTATATGCTGGAAATGCTGGTGCTCATGATGTGCTTCATGGGTCAGGCATTCTATGTATTTCACAGAGCGAAGAAACGACAGGGAGGGGGTTGACCATGGACAAGGTGCTGGTGATCATACCTGCGTATAACGAGGCGCTCAATATTGAGCGTGTCGTGACGGGGCTTCAGGAGGAATATCCCATCTTCGATTACGTGATCGTCAATGACGGCTCTGCGGATGAGACGGCGGCTGTCTGCCGGCGCTGCGGATTTCATCTGATCGATCTGCCTGTAAATCTGGGGCTGGCCGGGGCATTTCAGACAGGACTCAAGTATGCGTACCGTAAAGGATACCGCTACGCGATCCAGTTTGACGGCGACGGACAGCACAGGCCGGAATATATTGAGGCAATGCGGGAAAAAATGGATGAGGGATACGATATTGTGATCGGTTCACGTTTCGTCACGGAGAAGAAGCCGAATTCCATGCGTATGCTGGGAAGCAGGCTGCTGTCGGCGGCGATCCGGCTGACAACCGGAGTTTCAGTCGCGGACCCGACCTCCGGAATGCGTATGTTTAATGAGCGCATGATCCGTGAGTTTGCAGAAGGCTTAAACTATGGCCCGGAGCCGGATACGATTTCCTATCTGCTGAAGCAGGGCGCGCGGGTGGCGGAGATTCAGGTGACGATGGATGAGAGAATCCTCGGAGAGAGTTACTTAAAGCCTGTGAGCGCCGCTCGTTACATGGGGAAAATGATGTTTTCCATCCTGCTGGTGCAGAATTTCAGGAAACGCGCCTGAGGATAAGAGAAGGGAGAATGTACGATGACCGTTATACTTCGGTGGGTACTGATAATAGTTTCCATACTGCTGACATTTTTTGTGCTGAGAAAGATCCGTCAGTCCAAGGTAAAGATTGAGGACTCCATATTCTGGGTGATGTTCGCCCTGATGATGGTTGTGTTCAGCATATTCCCGGGATTAGCCGACATTCTGTCTGATTTCGTCGGAACGTATTCCACCTCTAATTTCATCTTCATGTTTGTGATCTTTATTCTGCTTGTGAAGGTGTTCTTTCTGTCGCTCAAGATCTCACAGCTGGAAAGCAGGGTGACGGAGCTGATCCAGCAGATGGCGCTCGACAGAAAAGAAGATGGAGACAGAAAAGAAGATGGGAACAGAAAGGGCGTGGAAACCTATCCGGATAAGAAGGGAGAAACGCGCGATGAACGCAGATACTGTTAAAGTCGGAAAGAAGAGAAATCTTCAAACTGCAAAAAAGATTGCGGGACAGAGCGGTCTGTGGATGGCGGCGGCCGCAATCCTTTTTCTTCTCATCGTCTTCGTAAAGCCGTATCACAATGTGATTGACGCCATTCCTTCTCCGGAATACGAGTCTGTGCGTCTTTTTTATATTTGGGTTTTGCGGCTGGGGATCGTGTTTCTGGCAGTTCTTGCCGGAATACTCTGGATATACGGGAAGAAACCTGGCTGGTTGTTTCCGGCTACGGTCATCTGCCTGGGACTCTTTTACATGATGATACTGCCGCCGTTTTCGGCTCCGGACGAACCGCGCCATTTCGTCAGTGCATACCGTCTGTCAAACCAGATTATGGGGAAACAGGCAGTGGCGGACGAGGCATTCCTTTCATCGGCGTCGGATAAGGAAAAGGAATACATTGCCCGGGGCGGCAACGTGCTGGTGCGGGAGCAGGACGGACGGGAGGAACCGTATTCCAGCGTGGGACGGGATTCCTACGCGCTGTTGCTTAGGGAACTGTTTACGAAGGATGCAGGCAGCGGCACGACGGTCCGTTTCGAGGCGCCGGTGAATACAACGCCGGTGGTCTACTTACCGCAGGCGCTGGGCATTTCCTTTGCAAGAGTACTGCATCTGGGATATATTCCGCTCATCTATATGGGGCGTCTGTTCAACCTGCTGGCATTTGCCGGCATGGCATGGCTGGCTGTCCGGATTATGCCGTTTAAGAAAGAAATGTTCATGGCCGTGAGTCTTCTCCCCATGACCCTCCATCTGGCTGCCTCCTTATCGTACGATACGTCGCTTATCGGCCTGTCTCTCCTGTTTTTCGCATGGTGCTTTTATCTGGCCTACGAGAAGAAACAGATCGGAATCCGTGATACGGTGGTTCTTGGACTTCTTCTTGTCCTTTTAGAACCGTGTAAAATTGTATATCTGCCGCTGGCGGGGATCTGCCTTTTGATTCCGGCGTCAAAATTCGGCGAGAAGAAACGGTACTGGATCTCGGTAGCCGCGGTCATTGGAGTGATGGCGCTGGCTATCTTCTTAATCAACAATGTGGTACTGTCCGCCTGGATTCAGGATACGGAAAATATAATCAGCTGGGAAGGCGGATCGGCCGGATATACGATCCAGGATATCTTAAAGGAGCCGTACCAGGCGTTCCTGATTTATTATGAGACACTGGTGACGCAGTTAGACTACTATCAGGCCACCATGCTGGGCGGGTATCTGGGAAATCTGGATCCCAATCTGACGGTTCCGTATTTCTGTCTGTACCTGTTGTGGGGAATCTTGATTGTAAGCTCTGTAAGGAGAGTTGGGGATCACACTCCGTTTAAGCCCGGTCAGAAGGTGTGGATCGCGGTTCTTACATTACTGAGCTTCTGTCTGGTGCTGACCTCCATGCTTCTGGGCTGGACTCCAAAGGGCTTCACCTATATTGCGGGAATCCAGGGGCGGTATTTCCTGCCTATTCTTCCGCTGATTCTGCTGATGATTTATGGAGATAATCTGACTATTAAGAGGGATTATTCGAAGGGGATTTATTATCTGGAGTGTTTTGTCAGCATCTATGCGCTTGTGAGAATCTGCTCTGTGACGTGTATCAGATGATGGGAGACTGTAGACAGATGATGGATAGCAAACAGATGGTAGATAGCAAACAGATGGTAGATAGCAGACAGATGACAGATAGCAGAAATAAATAACAGAAAGGCTGGACTATGGCAGTAGAAACGATTGAAAAAAACCGAACGGTGGATGTCATTATTCCGGTATATAAACCGGATGCGGTATTTGAAACGCTTTTAGAGCGGCTGGGAAAGCAAAACTATCCGATCCGGCGTATTATTATTATGAATACGGAACAGTCTTTCTGGAAAGAAGATATTTATGAGACTGTCCCAAATCTGGAAGTACACCACGTGACAAAAAATGAGTTTGATCATGGCGGAACGAGAAACCAGGGAGCTTCATATTCGGAAGCCGATATCATGGTATTTATGACGGACGATGCGATCCCCGCGGACAGGGAGTTAATCGGGGCGTTGGTAAAGGGACTGAGTCAGAAAGGGCCGTCAGGAGAATACGTGGCGGCGGCCTATGCGAGACAGCTGCCAAACCGTGACTGCGCTCCGGCGGAAAAATATACCAGGTCCTTTAACTATCCGGCGGAAAGCTATGTGAAGACGAAAGGCGATTTAGAGGAACTGGGAATTAAGACATTCTTTGCTTCCAATGTCTGCTGTGCCTATGACAGAAAGCTTTTTCTTGAGGCAGGCGGATTCACGAACCAGACGATCTTTAATGAGGATATGATTTACGCAGGAAATGCAGTTCTCTATCGGGGGCAGGCGATTGCCTATGTTGCAGAGGCCAGGGTGATTCATTCTCATAATTATGGGTGCAGCGCTCAGCTAAAACGCAATTTTGATCTTGCAGTTTCCCAGACAGACCACCCGGAAGTATTTGACGGGATCCGCTCAGAGAGCGAGGGAATCCGTTTGGTGAAAAAGACGTGTAAATGGCTCGTAGAACAGAAAAAGCCATGGCTGATCCCCGGAGTGATTGTAAAAAGCGGATTTAAGTATCTGGGATATCTGATGGGGAAACGGTATAGGAAGCTTCCGAGGTGTGTGATTATGAAAATAACGATGAATCGGGAATATTGGGGGAAAGTATCGGGATAATAAGGAAGTAAATAAAAATAGAGTATATAATACTGTTTACTGTTGTAAAACATTGCTATATATGTTAATATAAAGTTGGGTGCTGCCAAAACGGTAAGCGGTTCACCTTTCGCCGAAATGAGTACATTTTGAGAGCTTCCCGTATTTCCGGAGGTGATACATATGTGGAAAATAAGAACGAAAGGGACAGATGATGTTAGGTATTGTTGTCGGGCTTGTCGGTATCATCGTGACTGTGATCAGTATTGTAGTAACAGTCGTGAGTATCAGACATGATGACAAAAAAGACAGAATAAATTGACATCAAAAAAGCAACCGCTCCACTTCCCAAAGTAGTAGTTGCTTTTTTTGATAGTAACTATTAACCAAGGTGAACCGTTTGCTATGGCAGCACCTTTTTATAATTACATTGTAGCAGAGTAGAATGATTGTGTCAAGGATTCTAAAATATAAAGTGGAAAAAAATAAGAACGAAAGGACAGATGATGTTAGAGATTGTTGTTGGGATTGTCGGTATCATCGTGACTGTGGTCAGTATTGTAGTAACAGTCGTGAGTATCAGACATACTGACAAAGAAGACAAGAAAGACTACTATCAAAAAGCAACCGCCTCTCTCCAAAGTCGTGGTTGCTTTTTGATAGTAACTGTTAACCAAGGTGAGCCGTTTGCTATGGCAGCACCTTTATGTGTTTACATTGTAGCAGAGTAAATATCATCTGACAAGATGGGAAGATACACGAAGTGTTCTGTTAAGGGAAGCCTGCTACGGCATCGTATCTATTTAAATAGCTTGATGAGAATGTAATGATTGCCAGCATAATTCGCCTGTTTAAGTAAGAACTAAACATGCCGTGCTGTCAATCCATTTTTTATCTGGATATACCTTTCAGGGCGAAAATATTGTTGGAAGAGACATTTATATTCGTAGGGGTAAGATGAAATAGAGATTTTAAAGCTCTGATATGATCCTTCTTATTAAGCTTCTGCAGACCGGTAATGAGAGTGTGCTTAAATTAGTAATTTTGCCGCCGATGATATCAAGAATATAGATAAATCTGATTGCCGTTACAATAATACATTTTTCAATAGCCCAACAGATTACTCTTTTGATTTATTATTTTCTTAACTGTTGACAGATCTTTTTTAACAGATACCATATATGCTTAATCTATAAACAGGTATTTCCAGGTAGTCACATAGAAAAATATTATGCTAGTGATTCGAAATTCAATAGAAATTAGTATATACGAGGATAACAGTCATAAGATGCATATTTAAGGGACATAAGCCATTTATACAATGAAAATGTGGTATATTCTTAAAAAAAAGTAACTGCATGTGGTGAAAATGTAAGCTAATAACTAAATAATATGCAATAAGAGCATTCAACGTAATTGGTTTATTAAAACGTATGAACCTGTGAAAGGTATTAACTATGTTAATTAAAGGGCAAAAAAACAAGATTTATATAAGCTTAGGAATATGTATGTTTATTTATTTTTTTGTTTCGGCAATATTCGTTAAGATCTTAATGGTTAATAATTTCTGGATTAATAAAACTGATATCTCAACGGAAAATATAGGAAAGGCAATATTTAACCAATCTATATTTTCGATTATAATTCCTGCTTTATGTTTTTTACCTTTTTGGAAAAACTATAAATTATTAAAGAGAGGTAAGGTCAGATATTACCTAATTGCTGCTGCTTTTGCTTTCTATATTATTTCATTTTGCATGCAGGAAAATATAACGTTTATTATGAAATATAACTTTTTTAAATATTTGTTGTTTATTGGATTAGGTGAGGAGATTGTTTTTAGAGGGATTATGTATAATGTTATAAAGCTGGAATCAAATAGGAAGGCGATTTTGATAAGTGGAGCCTGTTTCGGAGTAATGCATGCGCTCTCTATTTATTGGAATGGTGGCAATACATCAGCAATTATAATGGGTGCTGTCAGTGAACTGGGTGGGGGGATATTAGCTGGCGGCTATTTTATATTTTTATATGAAATAAGTGGAACGATCTTCCTGCCGGTATTAATTCATGCAATTTTAGATTATCCTTATGGAAAGCAATCTACAGATATATACTTTACAGTCATTCTTACTATATATTGTATGGTGCTTCTGTTTATCAATACATATATGAAAAAATTGCGAAAAGGAAAAAAAACTGATATATAAATTTAAATCATTGCCAGCTTCCAACTTACTTATTCATCTTCTTAATGATTTACAATTTTTATTTTTTTAGTATATCATATCTTTCATAGCAACAGTATTATTGTCTTTCAGTTGGTCATTGAATGTCCTTATTTTACCTTGTACCAGGCTGCAAGACATTGAGTTTAGATATTAAGAATAAAGGGTTCTGTCATATTTGTTTCCTGATATGATTGAATACTTGTTGGTGAGAGACTATAATTATCTGAAATGGATAGAAAAATAAATTTGTTGAGCTGGAGAGAAAATGTACAGAATTGCAGTGTGCGATGATGATGAGAATTTTTTAAGAGATATTACCCAAGATATAACTGCTTATTTCGAAAAAGAAGGGGTATATCACAAGTGTGTCGAATATAAATCAGGATTGGCGTTACTGGCGGATATAGAAAATAAGAAACTATATGATATTTATATTTTGGATATTGAAATGCCTGTATATTCAGGCATCGACATAACGAAGGAAATCACACAATATGATCCAACGCCTTTCATTATTTTTGTGACCTCCCATTTGAAATACGCTGTAGATTCCTATAATTATAACATATTCAGATTTATACCAAAGAGTGAGTTAAAGGGCAGGCTTACTCTCGCCCTCAGAGCAGCATTTTCTAAACTGGATGAACAAAAAGAAAATTATTATTTTATCAGTAATAACCGGAGATTTGAGAAAATATCTTACAAAGACATTTTATATATTTATAAAGATGGAAAAAATTCTGTTTTTGTTTTATCGGAACAGGAGATAAAAGTAAGAAAGACACTGGAAATGGTATATAGGGAACTGGGAACTGGAGATTTCATTTTTATAGATAGGTGTACAATCGTAAATATTCAGTTAATTAAAAAAATTGATTGTAAAGCGGCAAAGATTAAGATGAAAAATGGCAAAGAGATCGATGTTGCCAGAATTAGAATACGGGAATTAATGAAAGAACTGAATTCCTATTGGGGGAAGCATATATGATGGTATTCTTCTGGATAATAGAAGGTGCAGCTACATATTGTGAGAGTTTTGTCTGCTATTATTTGGGGAATGCTCTGTTTGATAACGAAGGACTGCGAAAACATGGATGGAAGTTGGCTGCTGTTCTAACTTTTTTCATTTTATTGCTAAATCATGTCAGACTTTTTACTGTATTTACGCTACTGTTCGCGGTATTATTTGTTTCGTTGACAGAATATATTATATTTAAGATAAAGTTTATTGAAGCACTGGAAGTGGCCGGAGTTTATGTGGTATTTCTAAATATCATAGATTCATTTTCCAATTCTCTGTTAGGAGTTTTATGGGATGACTCTGCCTTTTTGGCAAATATAATCTCGGGTTTTTCCATGCAGCGGGTTGTAAGTATACTAGTATCAAAAGCGATATTGGTGCTGTTTTATCTATTACTCAAGCGGTTTACAAGGAAGTTTTTATCTGTGATTAGGACAAGAAAAACATTTGCAATTATAATAGGCGGCATACTTGGCTGGGGGTGTTTGAGAAACCTGTCGATAAAATCTATCAGTATTTCCACAACAATAAACTGGGCGATGTTCTTCTTTGTGGTGTGCACTGTTTGTTGCATATTATACGTCTCTATATGCTATAGAGACGAAAAGAATAGCAGGAGTTTTATTCAATTTTATAATTCGGTATTTACGGAGCAATATCGAGAATTGATGAAAAGCTATGAGAAAAATTCAAAAAATTTTCATGACATGCAGAATCATATGCTGGCTATAGAATGTCTGTTGGAGAAGCATGAGATTTCAAGAGCACAAGAGTATGTGAAGGCGTTGACGGATACAAACGATTTTTTAGAAACCAGTTGGACCGGAAATGAAATTATGGATCACATTCTTAACATAAAAAAGTGGAAGGCAGAGGAAGCACAAATTAATTTTACCATTGATGCGGATATTATTAGATACCAAAAGCTTAATGATCAGGTACTATGTATAGTTTTGGCAAATCTTTTGGATAACGCGATTGAAGCAAACTGCAGAATTAGTACCGGGGAGAGAGTTATCTGTGTGGTCATACGGTCAATTAATGATATGCTGGCAATAAAGATTATAAATGCCGCGGAAAAACCTAAAAGACAAGGCAATATACTGATGACTGCAAAATCTGATTCAGAAAGGCATGGCTGGGGGCTGAAAAGTGTTGAGGAGGCAGTGAAAAGTCATGATGGAGAGATTTCCTGGAAGTTTGAACAAAAGAGATTTATTGTGAATATAATATTTGTTTAGGCGATATTTTAGGTGCCAGATCCTGGGCGATTGAAGGACAATTGCTGCTATACACATTATTTAATGTAAAATGGAATTATTCCTATCTGCCTACCGTTAATTTTACACCGTAATTCAATCATCACATATTTTAATAATTGAGATAATGAGGCGTTGAAAATGATAAAGTGCAATTATTGTAAGTTTGAAAATTTAAATGGTACCAGATATTGTCAGAAGTGCGGGAAGAGACTTTCCGGTCACACCTCATTATTTGGCTGGAAGGCGTTGCAACCACTGGCTGGAACCGGTGCGCGAGGTACATCGATAGCTCCTATTGCGGCGCTTACAATTGATGAACAGGCTCAAGAACTGGGGGTTGATAAAAGCCCTGCGAATGTACAAAGAGTCAACGTTATACCATTACCGGATGGATCATGGTTTTGTCCTGAATGTGGAGACCATAACAAACCTTATTCACGGATATGCAGTGGCTGCGGCAGAGACTTTGAATAACTGAATAGATTAGGAAAATATCACTTTTTGTTCTGATACAAAGGCAAGAGGTGATATTTTTTTTCGTAAACTATAGTAAAAATCCCCCATCCAGTGGAAATCCGGTTCGAGTTGTGATAGAATGCTACAAGACAAGAAATGACAAAGTGATGTAAAGGAGCATGAAAATATGGGAAAGATAAAAGTAACACCGTGTGATATTAAAGGGCTTTATGTGATTGAACCGTCTGTATTTCCGGATTCCAGGGGATATTTTATGGAGACTTATAACCAGAATGATTTTAAGGAAGCAGGACTTAACATGGTATTTGTGCAGGACAACCAGTCCATGTCTGTGAAGGGTGTGCTTCGCGGTCTTCATTTCCAGAAGCAGTTTCCACAGGGAAAGCTGGTGCGTGCAGTGCGCGGAAGCGTCTTTGACGTGGCGGTGGATCTTCGTTCTGATTCCGAGACGTACGGGAAATGGTTTGGCGTTGAACTGACTGCAGAGAATAAAAAGCAGTTTTATATCCCGGAGGGCTTTGCCCACGGCTTCCTGGTTCTGTCCGATGAGGCGGAATTTGCTTACAAATGTACGGATTTCTACCATCCGGGCGACGAGGGCGGAATTCTCTGGAGCGATCCGGAGATCGGCATCGACTGGCCGATCGAGGAAGGTATGGAACTGATCATTTCCGATAAGGACCAGAAGTGGAGCGGTATTCGGGATACATTTAAATTTTAACCGGAGAGGAGCGGACCATGGATTATCTGGTTTCCTTATGTAAAGAGATTGTACACAAGAGAAAATTGATTCTGGACCTGGCAAAGGCGGACTTTAAAAAGCGGTTTGTGGGTTCCTATTTCGGTATCGTGTGGATGTTCTTACAGCCGCTTGCGACGGTACTGGTTTATTTCTGCGTATTCCAGCTGGGATTTAAGAGTGTGCCTCCTGTGGACTACCCATACGTTCTGTGGCTGCTTCCCGGTATCATGCCGTGGTTTTACTTCAGCGAGGTGATGAACGCCGGGACAAACTGTCTGCAGGAATACAGCTATCTCGTTAAGAAAGTCGTCTTCCGGGTGGAGATTCTGCCGGTGATCAAGATGCTGTCCTGTATGATGGTCCATGGGATTTTTGCCATCATTATGATCGTCGTCTTTCTGGCTTACCGGATTCCGGTGAAAATCAGCTGGATACAGATTATTTACTATACGTTTGCCTGTTCCATGCTCTCTCTGGCGCTAACGTATTTTACCAGCGCCATCAATGTGTTCTTCAAGGATATGGCGCAGATCGTAGGGATTATCCTTCAGTTTGGTATGTGGATGGTTCCCATCATGTGGGCGCCGGAAATGCTTCCGGGTGCGCCGGAGTGGCTGGACAAGGTACTGAAATTCAATCCGTTCTACTACATTGTGGCCGGTTACCGCGACAGCATGCTGACCGGTGCCGGATTCTGGATGCGTCCGACCCTGGGAGTCTACTTCTGGGCGGTGACTATTGTGCTGATGCTGATCGGACTGAAGGTATTTAAAAAGCTGCGGCCGCATTTTTCCGATGTACTGTAAGAGGCCCGAAATGGAGGATAAAAGAGCGGTGGAATCAAAGAATAGTGCGATTTCGGTAAAGGATGTAACAAAGATTTACCGGCTATACGACAAGCCCATCGACCGGTTAAAAGAGGCGATGAGCATTACCCATAAAAATTATCACAGGGATTTCTATGCGTTAAACGGGATTTCCTTTGATGTAAATAAAGGCGAGACAGTGGGAATTATCGGAACCAACGGTTCCGGTAAATCTACGATCTTAAAGATCATTACCGGGGTGCTGACCCCGACGACCGGCGAGGTGGAGGTGGACGGAGTAATTTCCGCCTTACTGGAGCTGGGCGCCGGATTTAACATGGATTACACTGGTATAGAAAATATCTTTATGAACGGCACCATGATGGGATTTTCCAAAAAGGAGATGGAGGCGAAGCTTCAGGATATTCTGGATTTTGCTGATATCGGAGACTTCGTCTATCAGCCGGTAAAAACGTATTCCAGCGGTATGTTTGTGCGGCTGGCTTTTGCGCTTGCCATTAATGTGGAACCGGAGATCCTGATTGTGGACGAGGCGCTGTCGGTAGGCGATGTCTTCTTCCAGGCCAAGTGTTATCGGCGCATGGAGGAGATACGGAAGAATGGAACCACCATTTTGATGGTGACTCACGATATGGGAGCCATTATCAAGTACTGCGACCGTGTTGTGGTGCTTAACAAAGGCAATTTCATCGCCCAGGGAGAGCCGGGGAAGATGGTTGATTTATATAAGAAGATTCTGGCAAATCAGATGGATGCGCTGGAGGAGGAGCTGGTGGAACTTCGTTCTGATGAGTTAAGTGATTTCTCAGGAGACAGTGCGGCCGCCGGGCAGAGACATAAAACGGAATCACTCGGCGGTCTCATGAAGGAAAAGCTGACGATCAATCCCGCGAAGACGGAGTATGGAGACGGTCGGGCGGAGATCGTGGATTTCGGTCTGTTTGATGAGCGGGGCAACTTGACGAACCTGCTTTTAAAAGGCGAGATGTTTACCATTAAAGAGCGGATCCATTTCAACACCAGTCTGGATACACCGATTTTTACGTATACGATCAAGGATAAACGGGGAGCCGATTTGACGGGAACCAATACCATGTATGAAGCGGCGGATGTGAAGCCGGTGAAGAACGGCGACGAATACGAGGTGGAATTCAGTCAGAAAATGACGCTTCAGGGAGGCGAATATCTGCTTTCCATGAGCTGTACCGGATTTGAAAACGGGGAGCACGTGGTATATCACCGTCTGTATGATATTGCAAATATAACGGTAATTTCCAATAAGAACACAGTGGGCGTCTACGATATGGAATCGGAAGTGAAGGTGGCCCTGAAACGGGGAGGAGGAAAATGATATGGGGAGCATCAGTTCCGAAATAAAAGATCTCCTGATGAAGTATCACGGCGACACGAAGCTGGCGATTAAGGAAGAGCCGGAGCCCGCATACTTTTACGCGTTATCGGATACCCGGGAAAATGTACTGGAATGGTTTGATTTCAAACCGGAAGCCTCTCTTCTGGAGGTCGGATCCGGCTGCGGGGCTTTAACCGGCCTTTACAGCAGACGGGTGAAGGACGTGACCGTTCTGGATGAAGATCTGGAGGATCTGGAAGTGAACCGCCTCCGCCATGGCGCCTGCGGGAATATTCAGTATGTGAAGGGCAGCCTTGACACGTATGAGGGCGGCGCATTTGATTACGTGGTGATGGCCGGATCCCTGAAAATACCGTATGAAGTGCAGATTAACAGGGCTAAATCTCTGCTGAAGCCGGGCGGAACCCTGATTGTAGCGGTGGATAACCGTCTTGGTCTCAAATATAAGTCGGGCGTGAAACCGGATGAGACCTGCCTGCTTAAGATGGAGCTGACGGAGCTTCTGTGCAGCGCCTCTGACGGAAAATGCGGTAAACTCGAATACTATTATCCCATGCCGGATTACCGTCTGCCCGTGACCATCTATTCGGATGAGCATCTTCCTGCGAAGGGAGAGCTGGCTCACGCGGTCCTCGCTTACGATTATCCGGAATATATCCGGTTTGATCCGGGAAAATTTTTCGACGAAATATGTGAAGCCGGACTGTTTGAAACGTTTGCAAACTCATTTTTAGCCATATGGAGCAGCTATGAAGAAGACTAAGTACATTAAATACAACAGGACCCGCCGGGAAGAGTTTCAGATACGGACCTGTATCGTGGAAGAGGACGGGAAACAGTATGTGGAGAAAACGGCTTTAAACGAGCAGGCAGTCTCCCATATCCGGTCGATGAAGGAAAAATATGACCGTCTGACCGATCAGAGTCCTCTGGGCGTGGCCCTGGTGACGCTGGATCAGGAGGGACGCACTGCGCGTTTCCCATTTCTGAAGGGGGAGACCATGGCCGAGATCCTGGGCCGCAAAATTAAAGAGGAACGTGTCCCGGTGGAGGAACTGAAGAAAGCCATGGAACTGGTTCTGGAGGTCCGGGAAGGGTTCTTAAGACCGTTTGTGCTGACAGATGAGTTTACTGCTGTGTTTGGACGGTATACGAATTCCGATGGAGAAACAGAGGCCGGAGCAGCCGGGGTATCGGCTGGTGAATCAACAGCGGAACAGGACGAGGCATTTGCTGCCTCCAATGTGGACTGCCTGTTCGAGAACATCATGGTGACCGAAGACGGCCCGTGCTGTCTCGACTATGAATGGGTGTTCTTTTTCCCGATTCCGGTGCGCTTTATCCGTTACCGTATGCTGTATTATTTTTATGAGCAGTACAGAAGCCTTCTGGGAGAGACGACTCTGCCAGAGTTTATGGTGAATTTCGGCATCCGGCCGGAAATGATTCCGGTTTACGGAGAGATGGAACACCATTTCCAGGAGTATGTTCATGGAGAGAACCAGAAGATCTATCTGACGAATTACATGCACGATGTCCATATAATTCCGGAAGACATGAACGAGGTAAAACGGGCGGTAGAAAAGCAGCGGGAATGGGTAAAACAGCTCCATCTGGAGATTGAGGAAAAAGATTTGTCTATCCGCAAACAGATCGAGCTGAAGCGTCTGACGGACAATCATGTGACGAATCTGGAAGTGATGATCGGCAATCTCCGCCAGGATAACGAGAACATGGCCCAGACGATTGCAGTCTTAAACCGCCATGAAGCCATCATTTTCAAGGTGAAGAGAAAGCTGGGAGAGAAATTCAACCAGAAGTTTCCCAAGGGAACCAGAAAACGGAAGATCCTGGGCTATGTGAAGAACACATTCCGCCATCCGGTGGAGTCCTTCCACTTATACACCACTCCCGAGGGGCGGAATCTCATTGAGGGAGACATGAAGATCGGCGAGGGATACCGGATTCATGGAAAACTCAGGTTTAAAGAAGAGAACGAGCCGATGGTATCCATCGTCATTCCGGTTTACAATCAGATTGATTATACGTATGTCTGCCTGGCCTCCATTTTGGAACACACCACGGATGTATCGTATGAGGTGATTATCGCGGATGATGTCTCGACGGATGCCACTATGGAGCTGTCGAAATTTGTGGAACACGTGACCATCTGCAGAAATGAGACGAATCAGGGATTCTTACGCAACTGCAATCAGGCGGCGAAGGCGGCCCGCGGAAAATACGTGATGTTCTTGAATAACGACACCCAGGTCACACCGGGATGGCTTAAGAGCCTGGTGGACTTAATCGAGCGCGATCCGTCGATTGGTATGGTGGGTTCCAAACTGGTTTATCCGGATGGGCGGCTTCAGGAGGCGGGCGGAATCATCTGGAGCGACGGTTCCGGCTGGAATTACGGCCGTCTGGACGATCCGGACAAGCCGGAATATAATTACGTAAAAGATGTGGACTATATTTCAGGAGCCGCAATTCTCTTATCCAATAATCTGTGGAAACAGATCGGCGGTTTCGACGACCGGTTTGCGCCTGCGTACTGTGAAGATTCCGACCTTGCTTTCGAGGTGAGAAAGGCTGGCTACCGGGTGGTATATCAGCCGCTTTCGAAGGTAATCCATTTTGAAGGCATTTCCAATGGGACCGATGTGAGTGGCAGCGGCCTTAAGCGGTACCAGGTGGAAAATTCCGTGAAGTTAAAGGAAAAATGGGCGGATGAATTCAGAAAACAGTGTGTAAACAACGGTAATCCGGACCCATTCCGGGCACGCGAGCGGAGCCAGGGAAAGGATATTATCCTGGTGATCGATCACTACGTTCCTACGTATGACAGGGACGCGGGGTCCAAGACCACCTTCCAGTATTTAAAGATGTTCCTGGAAAAGGGATATGTGGTAAAATTTTTAGGCGACAATTTCCTTCACGAGGAGCCGTATTCCACCGTACTGATGCAGATGGGGATAGAAATCCTCTATGGACGCGACTATCAGGTGAAAATCTGGGACTGGCTGAAGGAGCATGGGAGCGACATCACAGCCGCCTATTTAAACAGGCCTCATATTGCGGAAAAATACGTGGACTTTATGGAGGAACACACCAATATCAAGATGATTTATTACGGCCATGATCTCCATTTCCTGAGAGAGGGCCGTGAATACCAGCTGACCGGGGACGAAAAGAAGCGGGATGCGTCGGAATACTGGAAAGCCATCGAATTCCGCATTATGCGGAAGGCGGCGGTATCGTATTATCCGTCCTATGTGGAGCGAGACGCGATCCATATGATCGATCCCACAATCCGGGTAAAGGCAATTGTGGCCTATGTATTCGAGAAATTCTTAGAGTCGGTTCCGGACGATTTTGAAAAGAGGGAAGGTCTGCTGTTCGTAGGCGGCTTCGCCCATCCGCCGAATGCGGATGCGGTTCTCTGGTTTGCGAGAGAGATATTTCCTAAAATCCGTGAAAAACTGGAGGTTCCCTTCTATATCGTCGGATCGAAGGTGACTGAGGAGATTCAGGCCCTGGAGCAGCCGGGAAACGGTATCATCGTAAAGGGCTTTGTCTCTGAAGAAGAACTCTCCGAGTTGTATCGTACCTGCCGGATCGTGGTAGTTCCCCTGCGCTACGGCGCCGGAGTCAAAGGCAAGGTCATCGAGGCGCTTTATAACGGCGCTCCTGTCGTGACAACCTCGATCGGCGCGGAAGGAATCGCGGAGGCTGAATCGGTCATGTGCATCAAGGACGCCCCGGAAGAATTTGCCGAAGAGACGGTCCGCCTCTACCAGGACCCGGAGAGTCTCCGTGAACTGAGCCGGAAAACGCAGGATTATATTCGCGAGTATTATAGCGTGGATGCAGCGTGGAGTGTGGTGGAGGAAGACTTTAGAGGAATGGAAAAGATATAGCGTAAGTATATGTGTAAGAAGATGTGAAGTATAAAATATTATAAAAAGCCAGTGACTCTGTTATTTAAGAGCCACTGGCCTTTTTTCGGTCAGACAAGCGTTTTGCGGACTGATTTTACGCGGCACTGTTTTTTGAAAAATGCAATTCCATAGTTAAGGACTTCTGTGTAGCCTTCCTCTGGCAGCCAGTCGTTGTAATGGTTTACTTCGATCTGTTTCAGAGCGGCGTCACAGGCGGTCTCCATACCTTTGTAGGTATCGGACACCTTCAGCTCCAGAATAATGGGGGACTTCGATACATTGAGACTGCGTATCGCAATGTCGTATCGTCCAAGTCCGGCCTCTCTGTTAGACGTTACAAGGTATTCCTTCAAATTCTCTAAAATTCCCAGAAAAAATCCGTGGTAGAATGCTTCCCCTCCATCCATATAGCTGATGGAGTTTATTAGCAGCTCCGACAACTCCTTCTGGAAGCTTTCCGTCTCACCGCTTAAAAGTGCCTGATAAAGAGCGGTCATATCCCTTGTTTTTATCAGATCACGAAACCAGTTCATAACTGTGCTGTTATAGATATACCGTACCTCTCTGTTGGGAATGGCCAGGCGGACATATTGGATATCCTCTTCCATCCTGACAGAAGTCTGTTTCAGGTAACCGGTAAAGAACAGAAAATTCCAGAGATTATCCTCAGAATCATAGATATCTCCGTATGTGATGTCTTCATGAACCGGTTTTTCTATGATGCCGCCGGCTATAAGATTTTCGATTTCAGATTTTACCTGGAAGTCCGCCCTCTCAACAAGGTCCTTTACTATGGCATTGGAACTGGTATTTTTCCAATAAGGGGACGGAAATGCTGCCGGGTTTATTGACAGAGCTTTTACGTAATTAATCACGCTCCAGGGATTATAAACTTCGGCATTCCCGAACAGATATCCATCGTACCATTCCTTTAGTTCCATCTGCTTTTCCGTTCTGTGATAATCCTGGAGCAACTGATCGGCTTCCTCCTGCAGGAAACCAAAATGTTCTCCGTAGGCATCAGACAGAATGGAATGAATCTCCAGATTGTTCAGACCTGTAAAAATGGATTCTTTTGAGATCCTTAAACAACCGGTCATCACTGCAAATTCCAGGCATGGATTTGTCTTGAGTGCTGATTCAAAAACGGAACGGATAAAACTTATCATATGGTCATAAAAACCCGCGAACCAGGAGTTTTCCAGGGGTACATCGTATTCATCAATGAGGATAACGGTTTTTGCATCATAACATTTCGTCAGACATTCAGAGAGAAAACGGATTGAGGTAGCGTATTCCTGTTCACTGCCTTCTTCTTTTGCTATTCTCATATATTTATCCCTTTCCAGCTCTAATTTTCCGCTGTCAAGAATCGATATATGGCGTTTGTATTCTCTGGCGATTTCTTCACGCAGGCAGCCGAAGGCCAGTTCATAGGAGGGCTGTTTCCCTGATTTCAAGGAGAGGTTTATGACTGGAAAGGCATTCATTTTTGCCAGATAAGTGTCGCCAGCTTCCATAATTTTCATTCCTTGAAATAAAGAACGATTGCGTTCATTCCATTCATTTTCACCTGTATTTTCAAAATAGTACTGGAGCATGCTTATATTCAGGGTTTTGCCGAATCGGCGGGGACGGGTAAATAAGTTCACTTTCCCCTTCAGATCGAGCAGTTCCTTTATGAACCAGGTTTTATCTACGTAGTAGTAGCTACCGAGAATTAATTCATCAAAGCGGTCAATTCCGACAGGCAGTGGTTTGTATTTCATAAAACGACCTCCTTTTGCCAAATCAATGGTATCGTATCCTTTGCTAATTATATCAGAAAGCCAGGGTGTTCTCAATTGTTTCAATCAGGTATTATGTAGAAGTACACTGCAAAATTATTTCAAAATCCTTAAGATGGTGGATTGTTCCCCGCAATCTATGGTATAATGTGATGCAAAATGGATTATTATGCATATTTTTAAATAACAGGAGGAAAACAGACGATGCAGGCAGTATTACTGGCAGGCGGGCTGGGAACCAGACTTCGTTCCGTGGTGGCTGACCGTCCAAAGCCCATGGCGTTAATCGGGGATAAGCCATTTATGGAGTATGTGGTGCGGGAGTTAAAGAACCATGGAATCACGGAGATTATATTTGCTGTTGGATATAAAGGCTCTATGGTGGAAGAATATTTTGGTGACGGGGCGCGTCTGGGAATCAGAGTTTCCTATGCTTACGAGGAAACTCTGTTAGGTACCGCGGGCGCCATTAAGAATGCAGGACGCCTGGTGACGGACGACCGCTTTTTTGTATTAAATGCGGATACCTTCTACCAGATTCCGTACGGCCGCCTGGTGAAGATGAGCCGGGAAAAGAATCTGGATATGGCGCTTGTGCTGCGGGAGGTGCCTGATGTGTCGCGGTATGGCCGGGCTGTTCTGGAGGGAGAGCGTCTGACTGCGTTTGATGAGAAGACAGAAGAAGCATGTCCGGGGACGATTAACGGCGGTGTCTATTACATGAAACGGGCCCTTCTGGACGAGATCCCGGAGGGAAAGGTTTCCCTGGAGCATGATATGATTCCGAAGTGGCTTTCCAGCGGGGATAAGGCTCTGGGAGGAATCGTGAACGACGGGTATTTCATTGATATCGGTGTTCCGGAGGACTATTACCGTTTCATTGACGATGTAGAGAAAGGGGCAGTAACTGTATGATAATCAGAGGAAGAGCACCGCTTCGGGTCAGTTTTGGGGGCGGAGGCACAGATGTGGCGCCGTTCTGTGTAGAACAGGGCGGTGCAATCATTGGAAGCACGATCAATAAGTACGCGTATTGTTCCATCGTTCCCAGGAATGACGACCAGATCATCGTCCATTCCCTGGATTTTGATATGACGGTGAAATACAATACAAAGGAAAACTATGTGTATGACGGCCGCCTGGATCTCGTAACGGCCGCATTGAAGGCCATGGATATCAAACAGGGGTGCGAAGTCTATCTGCAGTGTGACGCGCCTCCGGGATCGGGGCTAGGAACGTCTTCCACGGTCATGGTAGCGCTCTTAATTGCCATGGCAAAATGGAAAGGCGTTTACTTAGATGGGTATGCCCTGGCTGATCTGGCCTACCAGGTGGAACGGGAAGATCTAAAGATTGACGGCGGCTATCAGGATCAGTATGCGGCTACTTTTGGCGGGTTTAATTTCATCGAGTTCCATGGACGCAATAACGTGGTGGTTAATCCGCTGCGCATTAAGAAAGAAATTATCCATGAACTGCAGTATAATTTACTGCTGTGTTATACGGGGAATATTCACGTGTCTGCCAATATTATCAAGGATCAGGTGAAGAACTACGAAAAGAAGGATGCGTTTGATGCCATGTGCGAGGTAAAGGCCCTGGCTTATGCTTTAAAGGACGAGCTCTTAAAGGGGAATTTATACAGCTTTGGCAAACTCCTGGATTATGGCTGGCAGAGCAAGAAGCGTATGAGCAGTAAGATTACTACACCACAGATTAATGAGCTTTATGATGAGGCGCTGAGGGCCGGCGCTCTCGGAGGAAAGCTGTTGGGTGCCGGAGGCGGCGGATATCTTCTGGTATACTGTCCTTATAATGTGCGCCATAAAGTGGCAGCCAGGCTGGAGGCGGCGGGCGGTCAGCTGACGGACTGGAATTTCGAACTCCGGGGTGCCCAGGCGTGGGTCACGGATGAAGAACGGTGGAATTACGACAGTGTCAAAGTCCATATGCCCAACGGAGATTACACATTTAAATTATAATACAGATTACAGGAAGATGATGCATGGACAGAGTGATATTTTTAGACCGGGATGGAACCATTAACGAAGAAGTGGAGTATTTGCACAGGCCGGAAGATCTAAGGTTTCTTCCCGGAGTCGGAGACGCGATCAGACGCCTGCGGGAGAATGGATTCGCTGTCGTCGTGGTGACGAATCAGGCCGGAGTTGCAAGAGGCTATTATAAGGAAGAGGATGTAATCCTGCTTCATGAGTATATGAATGAACGGCTAAAAGAGCAGGGCGCCTTCATCGACCACTTCTTCTACTGCCCTCATCACCCGGTTCACGGAATTGGAAAATATAAGACTTCATGTCACTGCCGCAAGCCGGAGACCGGAATGTTTCTCATGGCGGAGCAGTATTATCAGGTGGATAAGACACACTCTTATATGGTCGGCGATAAGCTGTTAGATGTAGAAGCCGGCCATAATTACGGGATAAAATCCGTGCTCGTGGGAACCGGATACGGCGCGGAGACTGCGGCGGAGATGACGGAGGAAGAGCAGAAGAAGGCGTTCGAACATTACTCTCCGGATCTGCTGTCTGCAGCGGAATGGATCATCGGAGAACAGAGCAGCTCATTATGAGGAGGAACGATAAGATGGAACCTATGAAGTATTTAGAGGAACTGGTGGAGCGGTATCCGGTACTTGATGTGGTAAAAGACGATGTGCTAAGTGCCTACAAACTGTTGGAGGGCTGCTATGCACAGGGCGGAAAGCTGCTGATTGCCGGAAACGGCGGAAGCTGTGCCGACTCGGAACATATTGTCGGTGAACTGATGAAGGGCTTTGTCAAGCGGAGAGCGGTACCGGATTCCTTTGCTGAAAGCTTAAAAAGCGTCGATGCGGTACGGGGAACAGAGCTGGCTGGTAAATTGCAGGGCGGCCTTCCTGCCATCGCATTAACCGGTCATGCGGGCCTCTCCACCGCTTATTTAAATGACGTGGACGGCGATCTGATCTTTGCCCAGCAGACATACGGATATGGAAAGCCGGGCGATGTGCTGATGGGAATTTCTACTTCAGGCAATGCAAAAAATGTAATGTATGCACTGACTGTTGCGAAGGCTCTTGGCATGAAGACCATTGGACTGACCGGAAAAGACGGCGGAGCGCTTAAAAGAGAAGCCGATACCGCGATTGTCGTGCCTGAGACGGAGACATTTAAGATTCAGGAGCTGCATCTTCCTGTTTATCATGCCCTGTGCCTGATGCTGGAAGAACGCTTTTTCTAAATACGGGACAGATTGGAGACAGCTATGACAGAAAAGCACTTTATGGATGGAATCGGTAAATGGAAGGACGAGATCATTGCCGCAGGACTTCTTATGGCATTTGCCTTCTTCATAAACAGAGGAATTGAAATAAAGGGGCTTTATATGGATGACCTCTATCTGTGGTCCTGTTACGGAGAGCAGACCTTTGGGCAGTTTATATTTCCCATGGGGAGTACACGGTTTCGTTTCCTGTATTATCTGGCTGCATGGCTGGAGCTGGCGGTGATTGGTAATCATATCGGATGGTTTGTGCCTCTGAACATCATCTTAAACGGCTGTATCGCCTATTCGGTATACCGTTTTGGAAAGCGGCTGTCGAGAAGCTATCTGATGGGACTCGGATGCGGGTTTCTGTACCTCTTATCCAGAATGTCCTACTACCAGATCAGCCAGGTGTACGGACTGATGGAGAGTCTGGCGCTGTGGGCGGCGCTGGGGATTCTTTACTGTCTGCTTCGTTACGTGGATGAGAAGGGGGAAGGAAAGAAGTACTTAATCCGGTCGTGCGTGCTCTATTTTGCAGTCTGCTTTATCCATGAGCGCTATCTGGCGCTGCTTCCCCTCATTTATCTGGCGATTCTGTATAAGAAGGGAAAAAAGAAAGCGTTCTGGTTTCTTCCTGCGGGAGTGTTCGCAGTGGTCATGGCGATCCGTGTGCTGACGACCGGAGGTGTTGCGCCCGCAGGCACGGGAGGGACCAACGTCGCCGAGACGTTCAGCGTGATGACCTCCATACGCTATGCGATCGACCAGGTCCTGTATATTTTCGGCATCAATGCCGGACCGGGCCATCTAAGCGGCGCCAGCTGGACCGAGTCGCCGTCATGGATTCATGTGCAGATCATTGCCGCAGACCTGGTGCTGCTGGTGCTTGTGATACTGGCAGTCATCCGTTTGATCCGGGATAAGGAAGGCCGCCTTAAGTATCTCCGTGATATCAGCCTGTTCCTTGTATTTATCGCCCTCTGTATCGGCGCATCCAGTGTCACAATCCGTGTGGAGACGAGATGGATCTATGTGTCCATGACAGCCGCCTATCTGCTGGCCGCCTATTTATATGGGATGATAACGGCAAAGCCGGAACACGGCAAGGTCGTTGATATCAAGAGGGAAGCGAGAAAGGCAGCCGATAAAAAAGCGGGACGCCAGAGTGCGGTTCTCTGCGGCGGCCTGTTTCTGGTCTATATTATCATCATGTTTCCCGTGGAGAATTACTACCGGGGACAGTATCCCAACCTCTATTTCTGGGCCGACCAGCAGCGGTATAATTCGCTGGCGGAGGAGACGTATGGAAAATACGGGGACGATATCTTCGGCCGGAAGATCTATATCATAGGTAATTCATACCAGATGAGCGATTTCACGGCGAGGACCTTCTTCAAGGAGTTTGACCGTGACAGGAAGGCGGAAGGAACGGAAGTTCATTTCATCGATTCTATCCATGATATCGGCCTGATCACCAATAATATGCTGGTGCTGAAGGAAGATCCGGCCCACAATGCATTCCAGGATGTCACCGACTTTGTCCGTAATTTAAAATGCGAGGCGGTCTACGGATATTACCGGGACGGCTGGATGGACGAGAGCGCCGAAGTCAGAATTATGACAGGAACCAGCGGAGTGATCAAATTGGAGATATACTACCCGGGAGAACTGACGGGATCGGAGATTTCAAAGATTTCCCTGAATGGGGAACCGGTCAAGGATCTGGTCATCAATCAGAATACCATGAAGCTGGAGATTGAGGCGGAACCGAATCAGATCGCCTGCCTCCGGTTTGATAATAATTTTTACTTAAAGGACGCGGGAGAACAGAGAGGGGAGAAGCGTTTCTCCATGATTGTGAACTTTGCGGCAGACTAGTACAGCATTGCATGAGAATGAATTACCTGGAAAGGAACTTTATGAAACGCAGATACTATTTATCCATCCTTCCCCTGGCCGGAATCCTGTTCGGCATGTGGTATATCCATATTGCGGCTTCCGATGTGATCTATTCCGATTATATCAGACTGGTGAACAGTTATCTTCCGGATGTTTGGAACCCGGAGAAATTCTTTGTGCCGGATGTTCTCACCAGAATTCCGGTAAATTATCTGTCCCGCATCATCAATGTGGCGTTTTTTGGATTCAACACCATGTTTGACCGTGTGCTCGGCGTTCTTGCGCTGGGACTTTCCGGATTTGTCCTGGAAAAATACTGCCGGTTAAGAACGGTAGGGGCCGTCTGGTTTACTATCCTGATGGCGCTGATGTTCAGCCTGAATAAATGGGAGATGCTGATCAATGGAAGCGGCTGGGCCCATTTCCTGGCCTTCGCCGGATTCTATTACCACTATCTCGTTATGGACAGGCTGTGGACCGGGGACGAGAAGCCGGGAGACAGAAAGCTTCTCGTGATCCTTCCGTTTGCCATAACCATCCTGACGGCCGGTCCGTACTGCGCTGTCTATTCTGTGGTGGTCATGATGGCATATGGCTTCATGGCGATTCTGGATTACCGGAAAACGAAGCGGCTTGAGAAAACGTATCTTCTCTATGCTCTGTGTACACTGGCGGCTCTGCTCCTTTATATGTGGAGTAATTCGCTTACGGTGGAGGATCATGCCGCGGCGGCCGAGGTGGGGCTGTTCACACAGCTTGCGCAGACTCCGGGCTTTTTTGTCCGGTTTATCCTGATCTCCTTTTCCTCCATGGTCGTTGGAATCGAGGAGGCAATTGCCGCATTTAAGGGCAATATCGTCCCGTTTGCGATTCTGGGATTTCTTGTGATAGCGGCTTACTTATACGCGCTGTATTTAAATTTCCGGTACCGGCTGTATGAAAAGTCAATGGTGCCGCTCATACTGATTGTATCGGGAGGACTCAACCATGTGCTGATTCTCCTGTCACGGTGGATTTTTCTGGTTGATGACTATGGCGCCAGCTCAAGATACGCCCTGCAGTTTCAGGCGGGGATATTTGGAATTATACTGACCTTTGCGCTGTGCCGGAACGAGATGGTGGTGAAAAAAATGGCGCGCGGAAAATACCGGCTGTTCTCTGCCGCGGTTGTTTCTTTCTGCCTGCTGTTTCTGGCCGGTAATGCGTATACGACATACCATGAACTGAAAAAGGCTCCGGATCGGAAAGAAACCTTTGAGATACGGGCGCAGATGGCGCTGAACTTCGAAGAGATGACGGATGAGGAGCTGAGGGATGGGTTTGAATACCGGAGGACCCGCCCGGAAAGCGGGGCGCAGGTCAGGGAGGCGCTGACGATCTTAAAAGACAACGGCTGGGGTGTCTTCAGGCCAAATAAATAAATTTGTAACTGAGGTGGAGAAACTGATGGAACGGACTCATAAATCTCCCCGCGGGAGGCGGGGCGGCAGCTCTCTGCAGAGCAGAGGGCTGGTTTTACTTCTGTGGGTGTGCGCCCTGGGGGCGATCGCGTATTCCGCGGACCAGTTGTTCGTAAAGGGAATTCTGTCCTGGCACAGGCAGCAGAAAGAATATTACGATATGATGGCAGAGGTGACTGCGCTCTTCTGCGTTTTTACTGTCCTGTATGGACTCATAAGAAGCCGGATTTTAAAGGCGGTCGGGACCGTGGCAGTTCTGTCCGTCTTTTTCTGGGGGCATATGGTATTTCTCCCGGTGGTGACGGCAGGCGTCTATCTGGCCTACTTGATTGTATTGGGAGAATTTTTTTGCAGAACGGTCCTGAGGCTTAAGGAGTCCGACGGCGCAGCGGTACATTTCCTGTGCGGCTCTCTTCTTGTGATCCTGGTCTTCTGCCTGATGTCGGCCGTGGGAATCGGCGCCATCGGGTATCTGCAGGTATTTGTGGCAGCCAGTGGAATTTTTCTGGTGTTCTGGCGGTGTGCGCGGTGCGGTAAGAAAAATGTGGAAGAACCGGCTGGAAATGGCCGGGGAAATAGCTGGGGAAATAGCTGGAAAAATAGCTGGGGATATAGCCGGAGGTCCGGGCGGGAGAGTGAGAGCGGAATTTGGCTCATGGCGCTCTGCTTTGCATTTATCGTGACCATGTTCTGTATTCAGGCCGGGCGCATGAATACCGCTCTGGATTTTGACAGCCTCTGGTACGGCGTCCGCTCCCGGTACGTGCTGGACAATGGAAACGGAATTTACGAAAATATGGGGACCATCGGAATCGTCTACACCTATTCCAAGGGCTGGGAAGTGATGACGCTTCCACTCGCAAATCTGCCCTCATACAGCTTCCTTCTTGCTTTTAATCTGTGGCTGACGGCGGGCGTCATATTTATGGCGTACCAGATTGCCTGTTTCTATATGGGAAAAGGCCACTCAACCGTATTTGCCGCTCTTTTAGCCGGAGTGCCTGGAATCATGAATATGGCCATCACTACAAAGACGGATATTGCCACGCTTCTCTTCCAGGAAATCATGATCTATTATCTTCTCAAGTATTTGAAGGAGGGCAGAAGGGAGTGGAGATATCTGGCATACGGATTCGCCT
>OIZR01000274.1_pt1 | contig 43858 bp, 43 predicted proteins | sample 1588591 | NCBI WGS metagenome assembly OIZR01 (sample SAMN03283249) | human gut metagenome | biome: human-associated habitat; material: feces | host: Homo sapiens | place: USA | collected 2013 | reverse complement strand
CATATAAATATTATACCATATGTATTGGTTTATGTAAACATTTGTTCTGTTGTTTAGTAAAAAAATTTGCGCGTCTAACTCATCACTGAAAGTAACGAGAATGCGACGCGCAGTTATTCAAAGCAGGGCTGGCACAGTTTGTATGGGTAGCCAAATGGCAGGTTCCTTCCGCAGACCATACACCTCCGTCTTTTCAATTTCTTTTCCCTGATCGTATCTGTCAGCTCTTTTGAGATTTCCTTTTTTCTCTTACGTATCAGATTCTTATCCCAGTTTTATCTCCCCGGCATTCCAAAAAGACAGACGAAACTGTGGAACATGTCATATTTCTGATAAGCCATTTCTCCACCTCCGCAGCCCTGCCTGTCCTATGTTTGCAGTGGATGTCCAGCTGGTCTAAGGAAATGACAGACGGGATCTGTTCAAGGACTTTTTCCGGATCAATGTGCCTGGTCTGCCAGTTGAGGTAATCCGTATGTGTCAAAACACCGTCAGTATCAAGAAATATTACTTTCACGACCTTTTCCTCCTCTTTTGGACAGTATAGCATCTATCTGTTTTTCGTTCCAGTTTCTCTGGAAAATAATATCCCCATCGGGAACACAGTATCCTTTCTCATCAGATTCGACACAATGATGCAAAAAGTAAAAAGTTTCGCACAGGATAGGGTCATATTTTTTTTCCGTTTTTGAACCGGAATCCTTCTACGGATCCTTCTCCGCGGAGAGGTAAGCCTTTTTCCCTCAGAACAAAGGAAGAAAGCAGGACATTATCCACTTCGATGTATTTGGACATGCCAGCTCCATCTCCTGTGTAGAAATCTGCCTCATGCCAGAAATCTCCTGTCTCAAAGAAATACGTATACTCCATGCCGGAAGACCATCTGAACCAGTCCACACCACAGAACACAAGCATTCTTCTACACAATGCTTTTTCACCAAATTTGCAAGGAATCGAAATGATCATACTTCCTCCTTTCTGTCACACCAACTACTTTTCACAATTTAACTACATTCTCTTCACAATCTCACCATTATTTTCCGTTATATTAATAGTCGTAAACAAGCAGGATTGCTTTTCATATACATTTTTTCTCCTTTTGGGCCGGGATTTTCCCGGCTTTTTCTTTTGCAAATTTCCCTGCTCTCGCATCTGTAAGACGATGGTAATTGTTTTTTAGCCGCCACTCAGAGACATCTACCTGCCATCCCTCATACAACTCCATATATCTGCCAATCATGACAGCTTCTTCCTTTTCCCGTTTCCGGATATACTCCAGTGCTTTATTGAGATACGGGATACTGTTGGCATAGTCTACCGTCATTCCCCCACGTCGCCATCCGTCAATCTTATGATTCTGGATCGCATAGACCAGATATACAGAATTTAAAAATGTCAGATTCAGGTATTCGCCCGGCCGGATCTTCATGTTGGCAAAGGAATCCGCATCCTTCCAGTAATTATCCTTTTTGGCGGAAACGTAGTATTCTTTTTCTGTTTCCGTATGCACAATGCTCTCAAATACCGTGTAATAAGAATGCGTGTGGTCCATCGTGATCTGCTCTGCATCTGTATGGACATAGCCATAGGCTTTTGCAGCTGCAAGGATCTGTTCGGGCGACTTTCCTTTCACATCGATCTTTTCATATAGCTTGTTGTTTTTTACTGTCAAATAAGAAGTTATTTTACCAAGATACTCATTGGTCTTTTTCGTATCGTACCGGAACTGGGTCACCGTTGTATTTCCTTCCCTGACTACCTTTACCGGAACTTCCGTAACGGTCAGGCGGAACTTCTTTTCCGTAATAGTGTAAGTATCAATCGTATCTACCAGGTTAACCGGGACAACTCTCCTGTCGGGGATATGGGCATCGTGGGTACGGTTCCTTTCTCCTCTTCCGCGGTCATTGTTCCACGCATCATACCTTGTACTCCTTCCATTGCTCCAGATATTTCCAAGGCCGGCATCATCGCGCTCAATCTTTATCGTAGTGAGGATCATATCGCCTTTCATAAGAGGTGCATCTGTGCGCTCAACAATATCCGCAAAAGTTCCATACCGGTTGTCTTCCAGCCACCCGTCTGCCATGGAAAAGATCAGGTATGGGGACGGTGTTAATACATTGATCTTCTCCGGAACCTTTAATATCCTGCCATCATTCAATACCCCCTGCAGGATGCTGAATACAAAGTAACGGGAAGCAACCTCTTCCCGGGACTGAACTTCTGCTTCTTCCAGGGAATCTTCCCTGGTTTCCGGCTTCAGATATACATTTTCATCTTTGATACGGACCTTCTCCTCATCCGTCCACCCCACGTACAGGTTCTCTCCATTCCGGATAAGGATACCGATCTGTTTCCCATGAAATTTCTTATAGGTATCCAAAACATTCGATACCATATCTGAGGCACCGCATAAGATATTGTTTTTACTGATCCGGATCACAGAGACAGATTTCGGTCCGGGAGCAAACCTTTCCCGGATGTCTTCCCAGTTTTTCAATGCATCCTCGAAGGTCGCAATATCTTTTCCGTCAAAATCATAAACTGCCAGCCATTTTCCCAGTTCTTCATCCAGGAAACGGATCTTTTGGAAAAATACCACTGGGACTTTTTCTTCTGCTTCCAATCCTTTGACCAGCTGGACAAACTGAACGGTTTCGCCCATCATACACCGGATGCCATAAAGCTCTGTATCCAGGACAAACATCTGGTTGTTTAACTGAACCATCTGCTCTTCCATTTCTTTCTTTTTCTCCCGGATAAGCTGTGTCTTTTCCGCATACTTTGCTTCCAGTTCCTGCTTCAGTTTTTCCAGTTCCGCCTGCTTTTCTTTCTCCAGCTGTTCCAGTTCTTTCTTCTTACCATCAATCTCTTTCTGCTTATTTCGGATACCGGAAGCTACCTCTTTTCTGGAAGCTGAGTTTTTGCTGACCAGAGGATATTTTCCCATTAATTCCGGACATGTATCAAGGTCTGTGTATTCTTTACAGAAAACAGTGCTATCCGGGAGTCCGATCATCAGACTTCCGGACTGAAGAACAGCTATGCCATCAAGAAGGTACAACAGATCCCAGGAAAGACCCATACTGTCCAGGTAATCCTGGTGCTGTCTGATACTGTCCAGTTTAAACCCGGAAATCTCCCCAAGCGGACATCCGCAGCCATCCGCGTCTTTTCCTTCTCCTGTTTTGGTATACATACTCCAGAGAATGTCCTGAATCTCTCTGGGAACAGACCAGCGGACGGACACATACCATCCGGGTTCTTTTTTCATGGAATGCTCTTTTTCTGTTTTTACGAAATCATCAAATTCTTTCCAGATAATATTTGCTGTACCGATCTTCTTCATAAGGCACCACCTTCCATATTTATTCCGCAAAATTGAGACGATGCAGAAGGATTTCACCGAGCGCACTGGCCAGACAGAAGATCAGAGACCTGTCGTTGATCTTTATGCTATACAGAACCTGGAAAGCATATTCCGGGTTTTCCGGCAGCTCTACGATCCTGGTATCTGTATCAAGACTTTCATCCGGCACACACTGGATCCCGGCCTTTTTCATCGCTTCCATTAAAGTTTCCAGCGATACCGGTACCGTCAGACCAAGAACCTGTCTCGTCACTTCGGCACACTCTGCCATCTCATACCGCATATTCATATACCTTACATATTCATTCATGGACTTCCTCCGCATTTCATCGCCTTTAATATCTTACTTTAATGCAATGATAGCATTTTTCTTTCAGGAAATGTACCGATACGAAAAAAGGCAAAACTCCGAAGATACAGGAATTTTGCCATTTCTATCAATTCTTTGTTAACACCTCAAAAGCTCTTATGCTTGTATTTTTCAACTGCTGCCACGAATACTCACATGACTGACACCTGCATCTCTGTATTTTCTCAATAATCTCCTGTTCCGTGTCATATATGGATGCCACGGACGGACACAAAGCAGATTCTCCAAGCTTGATCTCTCCTGCCGGGGATATGGATGGAGTACAGACTTTTCCTGCACGAAACAGCGTATTGACTATTCCGCGGATGGAATCCACTCCCTGTTTCGCAAGCAGCCTTACATTTACACATTTCGGAGCGATCGTATTCCACCAGGAATCATCGAAATTTTCCAGAGTCCTTCCCTGCGGATACAGACACTTATTCCCGTTTCCCGGAACACCTTCGATGACTGCATCCAGCTTCTTTAACCGATACTTCTGTTTTTCTGAAAGTGGCTGCGGATAAAACCGCGGATCGTCCGTCACCTGGATCATGATCTTTTTCTTTCCGTATTTTTTCTGCATATCCTGCACCGCCTCAAAGATATCCGGAGTATCTGCGAGTTTTCGTCCGTTTGTAATGAACGACAGCGGGAATCTTTTGTCCCATTCCTTTTCGATGATTTTAAGCAGTTCCAGGATATGCGGGTTAGTATTAATCCGCGGAATCCAGTCCTCTTCCACTTTCTTTAATAAACTCTTCGGCACACACTCTTTTAATGCAGAATTTTCCGCCAATGCCATATCGATCAGATAAAAGTCGTTTCCATTCTGCATGATATCCATGCTCCACTGTCCGGTTAAGCCTATCTCCGGAAGCATCCTTTTCAGATTTTCCTTAACTTTTCCGATATTTTTTCGATACTGTTCCATCAGTTCTTCTTCCGCAGCAGAGTACGTGATGTAATCATGCACCTTATCCGGTTTGGTGGAATCTGCGGAGTGTCCAAACCGTTTCTTCATCATTTCCGGCTCCCAGTATGGGCTGCATCCAAGAATACGGTCAGAATCAAAATCCACAAAGATACGGTACTCCGGACGGAGCGGCAGGCCAAAATAAATCTCTTTCGCTCCCGGTTTCGGCTGGATATATTCCCGCACTACCCATTCTGTCGTAGTGGATACGCCATAGATACATGGCTGGTTCCTGCCGGACAGGTCATAATGCGCCATGCACAATGCCTGGAAATGGATAAACAGCAGGTACTCCCCAAGCTCACGTACTTCCTTTTCCCCCAATACATGGGCATTGCGGAAATCAAACTTGCTGGAATAGGTCCCGGTTTTGATAAAGTACTCTTTCTCGGGATCCAGTCCAAAAGCCTTTTGGCAGAACTCATCCACGATACACAGTGTAGATGGGTTCAAAGACATATATTCCATCCTGGTCAGCTGCAGCAAGGGAAGCGGCACTTTCAAAACCTTCGTCTGTGGGATCTTAAAAAAATCCTGTTGTTTGACTGCCTGTACAAGAGGCGGCAGCCAGTATCCCATGCTGTTCCTGTTACGGTCAATGATCTTATAAGTTATTGGATCAAGATCCTGGATATCAAGACCCTGACGGAACATACCGTAAAGCTGCATTTTCTTTTTCGGATCCTTACAAAGCAGGAAATCCTTATATACACTTAAAAGCATCCCGGACGCAGCTTCTCCGATATCCCGTTTATACAGATATCCGGTAAGCTCCGGGCGGTATCCTTCCGGGACAGCCTTTAGATCCTCATTGGTAACCGGGACATAGTTTTCCGGAAGGGAATCAAAGGTCTGCACATGGTCATCCGTTCCATCCCAGACATAGACTGCGGCGCTATCCAAAAGCTCTGCTACGATCCTCTGGACAAGGGCATCAAGGTGTACATTCTCCGCAGCAAGATCAGAAAGAAAACATTTTTCACTGACTGCCTGTTTCGCATTGACTGCAAAAAAATTATTGCTTACTTTATTTTTCACATGTCTTGTATAGGATTCCTCAAAGCTGCGGAGGGCTTCCGGATTCGTTTTGATAAATTCCGCAATCTCTTCCTTCGTCATCATTGCCTTTTTTGCCTTTTTTCCGAATACATTCTCCAAGTTAAACATATCTCTTCCTCCGTTTTTCTTCATAATATGTCAAAATATCGATCTTTTTTGTTCATGCGGAAATTTCTTCATTTTATCCGAAACTGATCATGAAAGGAGAAAAAATGTTAAGAACAAGAGAATTCTGCAAGAAAACGGTAACGGAAGAACTTCGCCCCGGAGATGTAGTACAGCACTTTAAGAGAGGAATGACCAACTCCGACGACCATAACGCATACCTCTACAAGATCATCTGTGAGGCAATACACACGGAAACTAAGGAACCCATGGTCGTATATCAGGCATTATATGGCGACTGCGCAACCTATGTCCGTCCAAAAGAAATGTTCCTCGAAAAAGTCGATACCAAAAAATACCCAGATGCCACACAGGAATACCGGTTTGAAAAATATGCGGGAATCCCTCGTCTGAAGTCCGAAAAGGAAATACCCCGGGAACTCAAACATTCCCCATCTCGCTTCGGATACTGAATGCCTTACATACCATCGGGATCACCAGGTTCTCAGACTTTTCCAACCATACCAGGGATGAGATCCACGCCATCCCGGGGATCGGACCTCGTGCCATGCTGGAATTGGATAAAGAATTAAAAAAACGCGGAATCCACTACAAACAAAACCATACCGTCTGACAACTATCAGACGGTTTTTGTCATATTATGGAAAAACAAGGAGGCCACACATGAAAAGATTAACAATCAAAGGATTTAAAACAGCAAGGTTTCTGTTGAAAGCAGCTGCTTCCGGGATAGAATCCCTGTTAGAAGAAACATATCCCGTACTCAGAGAAGGGGCAAAACGGATCGGATTAAGCCCAAAAGACTTTACTCATATCGAGATTTCAAACAAAGCATTTAACGAGGCGACATCCATCAAAGGCATTTATCCATTCTGCAAGATCACGTATATTGCAGATCACATCGATGGATTCCAGTACCGAATCCGTATCGGCTGGAAGAAAACAGATGAAGATATTGTCCCGGATATTCTTTACATCCAGAAAGTCATGACAGACGGAGAATTTGATCTTGATTATATTCTTTCTTTCACAGAAAATCCCGAGAAAGGATGTTGCTGGATCAGCGAAGGAAAACGTCCTCGTCGTATTGTAAACAATATCCCTGACGGGTGGATCGGTGTAGAAGAAGACCTGCCGGAACCGGGAAAGCTTAACGAGAACACTCTCGACTACCAGAATTATATGTGCCTAGTCCAGGTGGTGGAAGGAAAATCCGCGGATGCCCGCCCGTTAGCCTTTACGGAAAACCGTCAATGGGTCAATGGTAACGTAGATATGACAGATTACGTTTTAGCCTGGCAGGATATCCCGAAATGCAGGAATGAAAAAGTAGTTTTGCCAATTTAACCCCAAAAAGTGAATTCGAATTCACTTTTTTTAACTTTGTTTATCGGGTTCGGAATAATTATGATAACTGGAATTGGATGGATTATTTATAATACGAAGACCAAAAGAATCAGAAAACGCAAACATAAAAAATAGAATAAAAAACAAAAAAAAGAATAAGATAAAAGCTTGCATTAAAATGCAAGCTTTCATCTTGTTTCATATTAGTTATTTGGAACCCATTTTGCGTATAATGTATCTCCATTAGTTGCGTATGCTACTCCTTTAATTGGTTTTCTGTTTTCTCCTGGATTTCTTGTAGTAAACCATCCTCCAAAAGAGTAGTTATCTTTAGTAGGCGTTGGAATATTAGTAACGCTAGAGCCATCTGGCGCATCATATAACCATATTCTTTGTCCTGCGCATCCATATATTGTGTAAGCGTCTTTCCCGTTAATCAAGCCGCCGTTTGCATCAAATGTAATGGAACCCTTAGCATCTGGATTCGTACATGTGAATTCTTGAGTCCAGTAATACATACCGTTTGCTGATTCATAAAATCCAACTCCCATATATGAAAAATCTGGTTTTAATAAAGCAGCTCTATGACCAGAGCTATTCATCCACCCGTCGACAACGTCTTCTGGTGAACCGTATCCCATTGCGATGTTTTCGCCGCTAATTACGGATGCGCCAACATCAATTCCGGCAGTCGAGCTGTCTGTCCCATTTGGTCTTGTATGTGAAAATTTAACAGAAATCTCTTTGGCTCTTATCATAGCTGCGTCCTGAAGTGTTTTATTATACTTCAAAGGCTGAACCCCTTCCTTGGCTCTTTCGATATTCGTGAGTCGTAATACTTCTGATGCCATAGCAATCGGGTCTACCGGGTCGTCAAAATCATCGTCATTGTCACCATAATTATTGTTTCCGTCGCCTGGCTCTGGTGTAGGTGTTATATTTTTCTTGACCTTGATGCTTACGCCTGTACTTCCATCGCCATAAACTTTAAGTTTACTGTTATATCCGACAACAAAATAAGTGTTCGTAGTACCTTCGACAGGATTCTTATCTTCGTATTTCGTATACTTGGATGAAACTGTTGCAATTTTTATAAGTACCGAATCATTTGCTTTACGATATACTACATAATGCGTTGTGCCGCCGGCAGGATTCCAGCTGACATTTACGGTGTTATCTCCAGTCAGGCCTGCGCCAAGTCCATATACGGTTGCTGGAATAGTTCTTGTTGTTAAGCCTTTCTTGTTATAGTTTCCCGACTTCTTCGTATTCTTATTATACGCTTTAATCGTATACTGGTATTTCTGTCCTACAACAATAGGATATTTTGTTGAAGAAGTGTGAGTATAACTGGATTTTTTATTATCCAATGTTTTCACCTTAATCCATTTACCACTGCCGGCTTTTTTATAGTATACGATGTAATTCGTAGCCCCGGAAACCTTCTTCCACTTGATGTTGATTTTATTATAGTCAACAGCCTTGATACTTGACAGCTTAACCGTTCCGGGCTTGACTGCTGCTTGAATGGATGTCGGCATCAGTAGCATGATAGCTAGAACCAACAATGTCAAGAATGAAAATCTTTTTCTCTTCATAAATCGAATCCTCCTTTATGGTTATTTACATATTGTACTACTGTATTTTTAAGGAAGCAAGGTATATATCAGATTACAGAAATCGAAACACAGCCAGATAAAGCTTTGTTAAAAGAACCGATTTTTTTACTCTGCCGATGACAATGACTGCAGATGAAACTAATAAATATGGAAATACTGATTTTTCATCTACGAAAGAAGATGTTGGAAAAAGCTTGCATTTTAATGCAAGCTTTTATGCTGTTCTACATTAATTATTTGGAATCCATTTAGCGTATAACATCATTCCGTTTGATGTATATATTGCCATTTTTAAAGGTTTTCTATTAGATGATGGTGTTAAAGTGTCATACCATCCAGCAAAAGTAAATCCATCTCTAATTGGTACTGGTATATTTGTTACTTCAAATTGTTCTGGTGCATCATAAAGCCAAACTTGTGAACCAGCTGAACCGCTAATCGTATATGAAGATTTTCCATTAATTAATCCTCCGTTTGCGTTAAATACAATTGAGCCGGATGCATCTGGGTTTCCTGTTGAAAAATCCTGAACCCAATAATAATTTCCATTGTCTGATTCATAAAATCCAACGCCAAGATATTGATATCTATTGTCAAGCATTGTTACTTTATGCCCTGAGCTACTCATCCATCCTTCAACAACAGATTCGGCATCACCATATCCCATAGCTATATTTTCTCCATTTACGCAACCTAAAATGGTTTTATAGCTTGTCCCATTTGGTCTTTCGTGTGAAAATTTAACAGAAATTTCCTTGGCTCTTATCATAGCCGCGTCCTGAATCGTTTTATTATATTTTAAAGGCTGCGCCCCTTCTTTGGCTCTCTCAATATTCGTGAGTCTCAGTACCTCTGATGCCATAGCAATCGGGTCTACCGGGTCGTCAAAATCATCGTCATTGTCCCCATGATTATTATCATTGTTGTTATCGCCTGGTTTTTCCGGCTTTGATGTTGGTTCTGGCGTAGGCGTTACTTTTTTCTTTACCTTGATACTTACACCTGTATTGCTTCCGTCTCCATAAACTTTAAATTTGCTACTGTAGCCAAAAACAAAATAAGTATTCGTAACACCTTCGACAGGATTTTTGTCTTCATATCTTGTATACTTGGACGAAATTGTTGCAATTTTTGAAGGTGCTGAATCATTTGCCTTACGATATATCACGTAATGCGTCGTACCACCGGCAGGATTCCAGCTGACATTTACAGTGTTGTCTCCAGTCAGACCTGCGCCGAGTCCATATACGGTTGCGGGAACAGTTCTTGTTGTTAGTCCTGTTTTGCTATAGCGGCCAGACTTCTTCGTCTTCTTGTTATACGCCTTAACCGTATATGTGTACTTTTGACCAACCACAATTGGATATTTAGATGAAGAAGTATGAGTGTAATTCGTCTTTTTATTGTCTAATGTCTTCACCTTAATCCACTTCTTGCCTCCAGCTTTTTTGTAGTATACGATGTAATTCGTAGCCCCGGAAGTCTTTTTCCATTTGATGTTGATTTTGTTATAATCAACAGCCTTGATACTTGACAACTTAACCGTGCCCGGCTTGGCTGCCGCCTGTACTGGAATCTGCGCGATGCTAAAAGAGAGCAGGAGCGCTGCGAAGATTGAAAGTATCTGGTAAAAATATTTCTTGATATTTACTGTATCCATTCACACATCCTCCTTCTGAGTGTTTATGTATCTATTGTACTACGGAGATTTCTCAGAGACAATAGGGAAACAAAGACCTTGCAAAAGAAGATACAAACTATACGAAAAAATGGTATTTCTTTGTTTGCAAGTATGAAATCAAAAACAATCAGGTATTCTTAATGCCGATGACCGGTTCTGATGGAACCTGGATGTATGGCTTTGTAGGATTTGCTGCAATTGCATTTACCGGATGCTTATATTTACTTCTTGATGAAAAGAAGAAAAATAAGAGGAAACATAGACGGAAAAGAAGATAAATCTGAAAAAGCTGAAAAGTAAAGGTAGCAACAGAACAAAAAAAGCAACGCATCTGACGATGCGTTGTTTTTTTGCGTTTAAGATTCGGAAATTGGAGTCCAGGTAGCAATTACTTTGTCAGGTCTTGACTGAATGCGAATACTACGTAAATTTTCTTCCCATCCATTAAACGAATATCCTTCTTTGCTTGGAATTTCAATTTCAGATGCATAAATAATTTTTCCAACTGGTCCAGTAATTGCTAATGTATTACTTCCGTTACTATTGAATACTCCTCCGTCTGCATCAAAAATTACAGTTCCCTGTATGTCTGGATTATATGAAAAATCCTGAACCCATAACCACTGCCCGGTAATTGGACTTTTACATATCCCGACGCCAATATGCGTTGCATCCGGGTCAAGGATTGCTGCTTTATGTCCAGGGCTGTTCATCCATGCTCTGACAACTGCTTCTGGGGTTTTCTGGCCTGCAGCAATATTTTCGCCGCATGAACATGAAACTCCGTTTTCATATAATGCTGTACTACTGTCTGTACCGTCTGGTCTCGTATGAGAGAATTTTCTTGTAATCTCTTCAGCTCTGACCATCGCTGCTCTCTGGAGCCCTGCGTGATACTGTAACGGTGAACGTCCTGCTTTAACTCTCTCGATATTTGTCAGTCGGATAACCTCTGAAGCCATCTCCTCAACACTCATTTCCGGTGTCGGTGTCGGTGCTGCTGGTGTAGGAGTAGCGGTAGGAATCGGCGTTGCGGTTGGTGTAGGTGTTGCCGGCTTCTCTGTCGGTGTCGGGGTAGCAATAGGAGTCGGGGTTACCGGCTTCTCGGTAGGTTCTGGAACCTTTGTAGGTTTCGGAGACGGTGTTGCGGTAGGAGTTGGAATCACCGGTTTTTCTGTTGGCTCTGGTTTCTCAGTAGGTTTTGCTGCATTAGCCGGAACCTTGACGGAAACTCCGTCCTTGTCGTAGCTTCCTTTCGTCTTCTTGCCGCTGTAATAACTGCGTACCATATAGGTATTGACTTCACCTTTTTTGTAAGCTGCATCTTCATATGATAATGAATTTTTCAGTGCCAGCATTTTCCACTTACCGTTATCTTTACGGTATACAAGATATTTGTCAGCGCCTGCTGCCTTATCCCATGTCAGTGTTACAATACCGTCTTTATATGCAGCTTTAATGTTTTTTACCATTGCCGGCTTGGTATAAGCCGTAAGGCCTTTCTTATTGTAATACCCTGCCTTTTTGGTCTTTGTATTGTAAGCCTTTACGGTATAGATATATTTCTGACCTACAACGATTGGATACTTCTTTGAAGAAGTATGCGTATAGCTGCTCTTGGAGTTGTCAAGCGTTTTGATTTTTGTCCACTTTTTCGTTCCTTCTTTCTTATAGTAAACGATGTAATGAGTGGCGCCTGATGTCTTTTTCCATTTGACATTGATTTTGTTGTAAGCCGGAGCTGAAATGCTGCTAAGCTTAACCGTTCCGGGTGCAGATGCAGCCTGAATGGTTGCCGGCAGCAGCATAACTGCCAACATAAACAGCAGGCAGAGAAACAATCTTCTTTTTTTCATAAACAGAATCCTCCTTATATGGCTGATTATAGTACCGAAAAATAGTAAAGTCAACTAACAAACATCCAGGACATTGGCCTGAATACTGACAGTTCCCTGCCATTCATTTAAGTCCGGATAATACAACATTTTGAAATCATTGAGCTTACCATCCTGATTCAAGATCCGCTCTTTTTCTTCAATGTCATGAAAACAGACACCGTTCCTGCATACAGCACTGTTAAAGGCGATCTTCAGAACATTTTTGTTTTTTCCAATGATCTGTGCCTGGCTTGCACTGACATTTTGCTGGGCAAATACAGGTTTTTCATTTCCTTTACCAAAAGGCTCCAGGATATCCAGCTGTCTGATAAACCATTCTGTCAGATAATCTACCGGCATAACCACATCAATCATGACTTTTGCTACAAAATCCGCTTCCGTCAATCCGCAGCGCACATTCAGCTGTTTCCGGAACTCTTCCAGGTTTTCTTTTTTTAAGGACAGACCGGCAGCCAACGGATGTCCGCCAAATCCCAGCATCAGGTCTCTGACTTCTGACAGTTTTTCAAACATTGAATAAGCTTCAATGGAACGTCCGGAACCTTTCAAAAAGTCCCCATCCCCATTGGTCAAAACAATTGCAGGCTTGTTATATCTTTCCCTTACTTTTCCGGCAATGATCCCGGCAATACTCTCATGAATCCCCGGAATGTAAACGACCAGTACTTTATCATTCTTCATTTCTGTGTCAACGATACGGAAAGCATCTTCCATTCCGGACTTTGTAAGGTCCTGACGCTCCACGTTCAGCTTACGCATCTCTTCCGCCTTATCCAGAGCCTTTTTATGATCCGTTTCCATCAAAAGGTTAAATGCTTCGTTAGCCGTATCCAGACGTCCTTCTGCATTGATACATGGTCCGATCTTAAACCCGTAGTCATAGGATTTCAGTATCTTATCCTTCAGTCCCAGAACTTCCATCAGTGCCTGCATCCCGACATTGTTGGTTATCTGCATTTTTTTCATACCTGCTTTCACGATCGCCCGGTTGTCTTTCTGGAGATCCATGACGTCACAAACAGTACCCAGTGATGCCATTTCCAGAAAATCCGAATTCCTGAACTCATCTTCCATCCCGAATCTCTTATACAGGCGTCCCATAAATTTCCATGCAACCACTGCTCCGCAGATTTCCTTAAACACATGGTCTTCCGGACGTTTGGGGTCGATCACAGCATCCGCGGCAGGAAGGATATATCTTCTACCATCCGGCTCCTGGACAAACGGGACTTCATGGTGATCCGTCACAACCACAGTCATCCCAAATTCTTTGGCCAGACTGACTGCCTCCGCAGCAGCAATCCCGTTGTCACAGGTCAGGATGACTTCCACTCCGTCTTCCCTGGCTCTGCGGATGGCGTTCTCATGAAGCCCGTAACCGTCTTTAATACGGTGCGGGATGAACTTGTCACATTTTGCATGAAGCCCGATCAGACCCTTGTAGAGAATGTAGGTACTGGTTACGCCATCCACATCGTAATCGCCTATGATGCGGATATGCTTTCCGGCTGCTATTGCATCCTGAATGATGCTGACACCCTTTTCCATATCCGTCAGTTCTGAACCATCGGATACCTTTGACAGATCTGCTGCAAGAAATACCCGGATATCTTCTTCCGTTTCCACTCCGCGGTCAGCAAGGATCTTGATGATCGCAGGGTGGATGCCTAATTTATTGGATAACTCACGATCTATTTTTTTATTCTTATAAAACCATTTACTCATATGACTCACCTCGCTATCAGTTTTCTTATTCTTATTATACAGGATATTTTTTAATAGTGCTGTGGTACGGGGATCCTGCAATGGAAAAAGCAGGACCTGTATCCCAGGCCCTGCTTACTGTACCAGATCTCGATACGTTTTATTTTCTTCTCAGCAGAAAAAACAGATCTCCGTCCAAAGTACCATGATAGCTTTCCTCGGACAATGCTCCTCCCACTAACATATCCGAATCCAGGTCTTCATCCGGCTCTGTTACTTTCCCGGTAAGGTCTTCCGAACCGGTATATCCGTATCCGTCAACCAGCCAGATTGCATCATCTTCTGCGTCACCTGTTTTTTCCACTGCAAAAGTATAGGTTCCATCACCTTTGGCATCCCAGCAGATCACATTGCTGTCAGGAAGATTTTCGGACAATCCTTCCGATAAACAGATATCCTCCCCTTTTTGTACCGCTTCGTCCAGACTGTCATATGCCCTGTATCCGTCGGTCAGTTTTCCATACCCGGTTACAAATTTGCACCCTTTTGGGAGAAGTACCTGGACACTTCCGGAACCCTGGTTTACAACCGCTGTATATTGGACAAAATCATAGTCGTTTCCGCCAATTTCTTCCTGAAAAGTATAGCTGTACAGGGAAACCGGGAATTCATCTGGATCTTCATCTCCATCGTTACAAGAATCCTCTTCATCCAGGGTTCCCTCATCTCCAAAATAAGCACCGATCATGTGATCCAGCTGTTCATCGGAAAGGTCCCCGACATGTTCTTTGATAAACTGTTCTTTTACCCCTCTTTCTGAATGCTCTTTCAAGTAATCCTCCCAGATACTGCTCTTATTGCTGCTTTCTGTTTTAGTCAGTTCAGGCATTCTTCCTGCATACACCATCGCACTTTCCATACTTCCAATCAGAACACCTGCCAGAACGACCATCATTATTTTTTTCTTCATAAAATCTCCTTTCTACTTTTTCTGTAATATGCAGAAATCTAATTTTTTCTACTTATCAATCCAGCTGCCATCTACAGCCATTTCTTTTCTCCACGCTTCGGACCTTTACTCCAAAACATGAAAGGATACCGCTGGCTTTAATTCCTACCTCCTTTTTTCTTAATAATATGCCAAAACACACCTCTCCTTTTACCACACGAAAAAAACGCATATTTTCCATGCACCAACTACGAAAGGAGAAAAAAATGAACATCAATCTACCAAAGTACAACCAGACGGTATATGCAGAACTTCTGCAGGCTATGGTCTGGAACAACAAATGCGCCTTATGCGCTGCAACAGGAACCGGCAAGAGCTACATTGCCGCAAAATTTGTCCAGGAGGCAGTAATAGAGCAGGATACACTCATTCTGGTCCCATTCCGGGCAAGTGCAAAGATCTGGAATACGCTTCTTCCTCAGGCAACAACCATGACCTACCAGGGGCTGCTATACAACAGACCTGAGCTTGCAAAATATAAGCTGATCATCTGTGATGAGATGCACCATCTTGGTGCGGATGAGTGGGGAAAGGTTTTTAACGAACTAATGGAAAATTATCATGGAAAGCTTCTCGGGCTTACCGCCACACCGATCCGTTTCCTGGATGGAAACCGGAACATTGCAAAAGAGTTCTTTGACGGAAATGACATACAGGGTGTACAGCTTTCGGAAGCCATCCAGAAAAAGATCCTTCCAACTTTTGAGTATGTAACTGCCTTGTACGATCTTCCCGAAAGCAAAGGAAACAACGAACTGACAGAAAAACTGTACAGCCGTCTGGATTTCCTGCGAAATGAATACTCTTTCCAAAATATCCTTAGAAAACATCTTGCAGGCAGGCATCCTGTCAAGGCGATCGTCTTCGTGGATTCCATCCAGGAGATACCCAAAGTCATGGATTCCTGCAGGGAGATCTTCCCGGATGCTGTTCATCTGGACGCACATTCCAAATATTCAGGAAAGGAAAATGCCGAAACCTATGAACAGTTCGAGAACATCAACGGGGACTGCTTCCTGTATGTTGTAGACATCCTGAACGAAGGCATTCATCTTTCTGGAGCAAACACAGAGATCATGTTCCGCCGTACCCGCTCTCCCATCGTTTACCTGCAGCAGCTTGGAAGGATCCTTTCTGTCAGCAACGCTGAGAACGATGTTATCATTTTTGATTTTGTTGCGAACCACATGAACATGCGGGAATATACAAAAATGCAGAATGATACCGTATCAAGACTTTCTTTCGATATCGGGGATCCACGCCGACAGATTGTGCAGTATGATTACGCCCTGGAGGAATTAGAACTCCTGGAAAAACTGCATCAGCTGGAAAATAATCTCTGGACAACGGAAGAGGATGATCTTATGAAAAAGTATTATGAGAAAGGAAAAGGGATCGATCATCTGCTTACTATCCTTCCAAACCGGACACGCATCTCCATCATCCACAGAGCAAAGATCCTTGGACTGGCAGGCATCCGCAGAAAATATTCCGAAGAGTTTAAGGATGATATCAAGAAATATTATTGTCAGAAAAATGGAATCGACCTCATCCTTCAGAAATATCCCGGATACACCCGCGCAGGTATCACCAACATTGCTAACAGGATGGGACTTACCTTTCGGGACAGCCAGCCATGGACAGCAGAAGAAGACGAGCTCTTGAAGCAAAACGCTTCTCTTTCCATTTCGGAACTTCTTAAGATATTCCCGGACCGCACAAAGGCAGGCATCACTGGAAGAAAGCACAATCTTGGGATCACAAATCGAAGCATGCATACCTGGACAGAGGAAGAGATCTCCATCCTTAAAGCGAATGCAGACCTCACGTCAAAGGAAATCCGCAGCAGATTTTTCCCGGATCTGACCATAAGCAATATCAATTCTGCCAGACGTAAGTATGACTGCCGCAAGGACAGAAGCTGGAAACCGGAAAAGATCGAACGCTTTTGTGCACTGTACAGCAAAGGCGGATGGAACGCCGTAAAGAAAGATCCTGAGTTTTCAGATATGAGCAAAAAGGCCATCAACGGTGCTGCCCATCGATACAATGTCCGCTCCGCAGCATCACACCCCACAACCTGGACTGAAGAGGAAAAGGACATCTGCAGGGAATGGCTTGCGATACCGGAAAAAGAAAGACCTCCGCGGAGAGAATTAGCCAAAAGGATCCCGGCTCACTCAGAAAACGGGATCAAGGATATGTGCCGCAGACTTAAGACAGATTGATAGCAGGAGATACTTCTCTCCTGCCGAAAAAAAACCGCCCAAACGGACGGCTTATTTGTTGTACTTCCAGATTTTTTTGATCTCTTCTTTTCTAAGCTCCCAGAAAGTTGCCTGCACATGAGGAGCCTGATCGATCTCGAATACCCTGTACCAGGACTCTTTCTTGAATTTTTCCTTTCCTTCCATATCCGGATTATAGTACCAGTCCAGTTCTTCGTCGTTTCTACACCATGCCGTGTCGTTAAGCTGTGCGACCGGCCAGATCTCTTCGTCAGAGAGAACGACCTGGGAATCTTCTTTCTCCAGTTCGATCAGCACCATCTCCTTTGCGGCACCCCGAAATTCCACCCATCGCAGGTCAGGACGGGCCTGTCTTGTGCGGAGCCTGTACCACGCCCATACCGGATATTTAATGCCTTCCGGAGGCGGTCCGATCTTTTCTGTCATATACCCGGACATCCAGTCATATGCATTGGCAAACTGCCGGCCTGAATCGTCCCAGGTAAGTACTTCGCTCTTATCCGGATCGCACTGGTAGATTCCTGTTTTCTCAATTGTTTCTTTGTATACTCTTGCAGGCATTGTCGTCCACAGCCTCATTCTTCCACCTCCAAACGAATTATGTATTTTCTATTATACACGAAACCCATGTTCAGAAATATTTCTATACAAAAATCCCTGCCAGGCCGGTACATTCTGTCTCATACCGGCTGACAGGGAAAAACTTATTTTACTTTGACTTTTTTAACCTTGCTCCAGCCAGAGTAATATCTCTTTCCGTTAACTGTTTTGTATGTACGGATACGGATATAATAATTCTTATTGCTGCGGAGATTTTTAAATGTGATCTCCGTTGTTTTTTTGCCAGCTGTCGTTGTCTTTGGCTTTTTCATATTTTTCTTCAGACTGTACTGCACCTGATATCCGCTTACGGACTTCGACGGCTTCCAGGATACAACAAGCGTCTTCTTTCTTCTTGATTTCGTTTTGAGACTTGTAGTATTCTTTGGCTTTTTCACAGGAGCCTGTGTAGGTTCTGGGGTCTTTGTAGGTCCTATCGAGTTCGGCGTATCCGTAGGCTTCGGTGTATCTGTCGGCTTCGGCGTTGCAGTGGGCTTCGGTGTGGCCGTTGGTTTCGGTGTGGCCGTTGGCTTTGGCGTTGCAGTGGGCTTCGGTGTGGCCGTCGGTTTTGGCGTTGCCGTCGGTTTCGGTGTGGCCGTTGGCTTTGGCGTTGCCGTCGGTTTTGGCGTTGCCGTTGGTTTCGGTGTGGCCGTTGGCTTCGGCGTAGTCGTTCTGATTATTTTTGTAGTATCAGGGAAACATCGCTCTCCCACTTCCTTGATTGTGGAAGGCAGTGTTACACTCTTCAGCAATTTTGCGTCACAGAATACATATCCCTCAAGCGTCTCGATTCCTTCCGGAATTATTACCTCCGTAATTTGCGTACATCCAACACAGAGCATCCGGGTAAGAGTTTTTACTCCATTACCAAACGTGATTGATTGTAGATTCTCACAATTGCTCAAACAGAAATCATTAAGTGTCTTTACAGAATCGGAAATTACGATCTTGTTTAAATGACTATGATCAAATGCATTTGCTGTGATCCTTGTTACATCGTCCGGTACCCTGTATTCTCCGATTTTCTTAGCGGGAACTGCTATCAGATAGTAGCCTTTCCCTTCTTTTTTATACAGGACTCCATCCACAGCCTTATATACCTTATTACCACTTGCTACCTTGAATTTCTTCAGATTAGTCATTCCGCGGAAAGCATTGAAAAATGTTGCATCATTTATGGAAGCCGGAAGTTCCAGTTCCGTAATGCCTGTTCCGGAAAATACATCTGCCCACAATTCCTCTACGCTATTTCCCAGTTTTACATCTACCAGCTTAGGATCATCGGCAAACGCATTGTATCCAATACACGCTACATAGTTTCCAACCGTTACTTTCTCAAGATTTGGGCAATTTGAAAATGCATATTTTTCAATATAATATATGGAATTGCCTATTACAACCTCTTTAATTTCATCAATATAAGGAAATCTGTATTTCTCATATCGATCTCCGGAAAAGTAATATTCATATATCCTTCCGTAACCAGAAATAGTTAAAACCCCATCTTTTAATGTCCACGTCGCATCATCCCCACATTTACCACTCTTTTCACCCGTTGGTTTTTGCGTTGGTGTGGGAGTTTCGGTAGGTTTTGGTGTCGCAGTAGGTTTTGGTGTTGCTGTCGGTTTTGGCGTTGCTGTCGGTTTTGCCGTTGCAGTAGGCTTCGGAGTTGCAGTGGGCTTCGGCGTGGACGTAGGTTTCGGAGCTGCAGTAGGCTGTACAGCCTTGACTGTAACATCCTTCTGCGCCGAGATATCTCCAACCTTCAGCGTGATCGTTGTATTACCCGCCTTTTTTGCAGTCAGTTTACCATTCTGGTCTACAGAAACAATACTGTCATCCGCAGAAAGCCACTGAACACTGTCAATCGGATAGCATGTTGAATTTTTGTATATTAATTTAAACGTCGCATTTGCCGTTTTTCCCTCTTCCAAAGAAGTGTCCGAAAGTACGATCTCCGCAGAGATCTGTGTCTTGTCCACATCTATGGTCTGAACCGTTGTACCGGAAACGCTGCTCATGGATTCATCTTTACTTCCCATTTCCCCATCCATACAGAACTCCGCGGATGTGGTGTTCCTTCCAGTTTCATCATTAAGGAAGGAAGAGACTGCGATATATTGATACTCCGGAGTGATCAAAGACTCGTAATGGCCTGTTACCCTGCCAGTCTGATTAACCCAGTCATTTTTTTCCCCATACCATTGGTTGATCCCATAGAGCATGTCATTTGCACTGTTCCAAGCCAGATTTTCTGCATATGACGTAGTTCCACCCGGTGCCCAGATACTTTGCGGCCACATATTACAAGGACGAATATGTTCTCTGCGGACAGATGCCTCCGCGGAACGTATCCTCGCAATATACTCCAGATCAGACGACCACTTTAAGGGCACATAATCAGCCATGGTAAGTTTCTTAGATGAATCCCGCGGATCCTGCACTCCTTCTTCATATGCCTCCCTGCGGATCTTATTGATCCGGTCAAGGACTGCCTGGGATGCTGCCAGATAAGAGCCTTTGATCCCAACTTGCACTTTTTCCGTTGTAGCAGCAGGATGCACTGTCTCATCTTCGGTTTCAGGCACCTCCTCCGATCCGTCTGAGAATAATTCATCTTCCTGAACTTCATCTGAAAAGTCCGGTACTTCCACAGCAGAATCGCCTATGTCCACGGCACCAACATAGGAACAGTTAGAAACCACAAGCGTGATCCCTAACAATACAGATATCAGCTTTTTCTTCATCGTGCTTTCCTTCTTTCTTTTGTGTTTTCAGATATTACCATTGTAGCACTTGAAAATATCATTTTCCACAATTTTCTCCCAGAAAAATATTTTTTGTAATACATTTTTTGTCAGAATCACTCCTCTTCTTATCGCAGTATTTTGAGGGGTGTTTCCGCGGAGATATCTTCCTCATATATCTATTGTAGCCGGATACCAGGCAACGTCTGATCTGGTACGAAAGATCGGCATATTACAAAAAATATTCTGGTCTGAAAACCTGTCAAAAAAATGAGATTACTGATTGGTCCTGCTGCGGATTTTTCATCTCTGCTTCATATCAATCATTTTATTTTTTCAACGAAATACAAAAGAAGACGAGAAAATATAGTTGCAAACAAAACATCTGCATCTTTAAGGATAAGAAAACACCAACTTCATTATTCAGAAATATTGATGCTGCTCAAGAAAAAATCAAGTACGACAAGTATGTAAAAGCAATACTTAAGAACCGTCAGGTTCTTTTAAGGATATTTCAGCGGGTGGTGCCTGAAGTTAAAGGATTATCATTACCTGAAATTGAAGATTGTATCGAAAAAACAGAATTAAATGTCAGTATTTATCCAGGACTATCCAATCTCGACCAAATACAGGGAATCGACACTGAATCTGCTATTGGAGAAGAAGGAAAGGCTACTTTTGACGTAAGAACATACATCATGGTTGTCATCGCGTGGTTTACCGGACTTAACCAACAAATAAGAATTCCTGCATGGACAGCTATCCTTATCATACTTGTTGTACTGCCAAGTCTGTATGAGACACTACTGGGAGATCAGTGATCCAGAAAGATTATTATCTCCGCTTTTTCGCGAAGATTACGTGATTTTCGAATACACATAAGCGCAGATTAGCTTTTCGCATATTACCCCAAAAAAGAGGCACTATATGGGATACAGATCGAACTCAAAAACAGAATAACCGGAGAAACAGCCAAAATGAGACATCCGCAGTATGTCAGAACGGGAAATCTCTGGGCTGTGACAGAGCCGGTAACAGGAAAGCTGGCACCGGCAGAGCAGACGGAAGCCGATATCGACATTACCTACAATTACAGTCGTTACTATTATGAAGCTACGGACGGAGATATCTGGTTTGCTCATGAGGATGTTTCGGCTTATCACGCAGATGAGACACAGGGACCGGCAGAAACAGAATATGGCATCCGAGGATTGTACGGTTCTACTTCCGCGGAGTCCATTCCAATGCTGATGGATATGATCGTCATGGCAACGAACTGCCTGATGGGAAAAGATATTGTCTGGTCCGGGGGACTGAAAAAAAGAAGAGCTCAATGCTTTTCTTTTCTGATTGTAGTACAATAATTTGAATTCGAATTCACTTTTTTTCCGATGGAAACCGGGAAGGATATCTCTTTCGGCTTCTCTTTTCTCTGCCATATGATGCATTACCAGCCCGATGCAAAAGATCGTCATCCAGGATTACTTCTGCGTCATACATGCCTTGGTATTTTGCGATATTCTGTTCTGGAAAATGGGCAATCACTACAATCTTACCCAGATCATGTAGCGTCCGTATCACCTGTACGTAATCTGTATCCCCACTCACCAGGATTGCTATGTCATAGGCATTCTGAAAACCTTTTGCTATCATGTGTGTGGCAATATTAATATCCGTCTCCTTTTCTTCTGTCGTGTAAGTAGAAGGATCATTAATATCAAACTCGACCCCATGAATACGATGTATATCCTGCCGTCCTTCGATTACTTCCAGATACGGGGTCTTTTTCATTCCGTTAAGCCAGTTGTAGTATCTCTGATAAGGCTCCAGCAGCATCAGCTCGTCACAGGGCTTATATGCAAACAAATATGTTTTGATCACTTCCGAATCTAACGGGATCTGACGGTTTATCAGCCGTCCCAGTTTTTTGTAATCAATTGCTGGAGGCTTTTTTCCCCTGTTCTTCCATTTCCAGGATATAAAAAAATTTTGATAATCAATAAATACCATTACTTTGTGCATCTTTTTGTACCTCAGGCATTACTGCCATCCTTGTCTTTTTTCTTGAGCATAGAAAGGTAAGAAGTTCTCGTTGTATCCTTCATGGAATATCCCAAAATCTCCAAGACATTTTCTATCTGCTTCAATGCTTTTGTTCTTTCTTCTTCCGCATCTGTCAGTATCTCCAGCTCCAGGTAGTTACCCAGCCCTTTTACCTCATCCAGACATGCGGTCATATTATCCTTTCGGAGATACAGTCTTTGTTTCTCTACCGGAGATACCGGACAGAACCCGATAATCTCCAGTATTTTTCTGACCGTTTCTCCATCCCCGACTTCTGTCTCCAGTTCCTGCCTGGTCATAGATACCTGATCCAGTTTTGCACCTTTGTATGTGATCAGGCATGTCTCTTTTCCGGATTTCGGATCCTCTACTTTCCGGATCCTCAGAGCCTCACCTCTTGCAGTAAAATCATGATGACTGGAAGTATAGTATGTATCCGTTTCTACGACATACCTGCCTTCTAGAAATCCTATTGTTTTAAGGGAATCGATTACCTGTTTTTTGTTTTTGATCTTCAGTTTGATCTCAACCTCAATGCTCATTCCCGCATCTCCTCTTTCCGTTATTCTTTCAGTATAAGCGAAAAACAGGAAACCGTCAAACAGCAAAAATTAAACTATCGGATCTTAGATCTTTAAAAATCCTCATATTATTAGAAAAATGAGAAAAGGAGATCATGCAAATGGAAAGAACCTGTGTACCAATTCCATCAAGTGATATAAATGCAATTATGCACCTGGAAATCTGTGCACCGGAAAATAAGAATAATCTCAAAGGACTCATCAGATCTGTCATGGTATGACGGAATATATGGGCCGCTATGCAGATTTTGTACAATATTCTACTTCCCGTGGATACATCGTCTTTGGAAATGACATCATCAGCCATGGACGCAGCATTACAACAAAGTCATCCTGTCTCTACCTCAGCAACTGGAATGATACCGTCAAAGACATGATAACAGCAAGGGAATATGTATCAAACAAATACCCGGAGCTGCCAATCTCTCTTCTGGTTTTTTCTCTCGGTTCCTTTATTGTAAGGACAAATGCAGATCTGTCCCCTTACAAAAAAGAGATTCTGATTGGTACCGGAGCGCAGTCCGCTTTCCTGATGAGGATAATGAGAACATGGATCTGGAAAAAATATACCGAAAGGATGTCCTGTGCTTCCGATGAGATCTATGATCTGATGTTCGGTACATACAGCAAAAAGTTCAAAGGAAGACCAGCCAATTACTGACTCCTGACAGATAATGAAAAGAGAAAGGAATACACTGGTGACAGTCTTATTCGTCAGGATGTGTCTCCTGCTTTTTTCTGCGAGTTTTCCAAAGGCATGGAATGTGCTAGCAGAAACCTTAAAAATTCGAATAATCCCATCCCAACTTTATTCCTGTATGGAAAAAAAGATCCGGTATCCGGTTTTGGAAAAGGCATCCGAAAGGTATACAAAGCATACAAAGAAAACAATCCGGATACGGAGATCAGAAGTTTTCCCGGAACCCATGATATCCTGCATGACTCCGGATGCGAAGCCTTGTTTAAAGAAATTGAGGATTTTATAAAAAAATAAACCGCAAATTAGAACCCTGTTCTATTTTATTGTCTTAGACAATGTGCTGTGTGTTTTAATTTTTTATCCCGATACTATTACATTCATGGTAATTTCTATACATTTTTTACATACTTTCCATTTCGGGAAGTGCGGCAATCCCACGACTTTAGTCGTGTGGAGTTTTAAAATCGGAAACCAGTTTTGATTCTGATTGCAGCTATGAATAGATTTTCTCCTATCGAAAATGCAGACAATATACTCAGTATCTGCAGTACAATGACCATATATCAAAAATGAAAGAAATGTGAGAACGAATTGCCAGATGATCAAAACTGCTCCGCAGGGATCTAATAATATAGGCGTAGCTTCCATTACTTTTAATTCAGAGACACTGCGGTGGGTCTCCCCACCGCAGTATCTCTTATACTTGATCTATCACCATTGGTTCTGTCTCTCTGTAGAACCGCCGCTGCTCTACCCTGAAGAACTGCTCCAGCCGTGCAGGGCTGTCTAATCGTCCTTCGTACTCCTCTTTATTCTCAACACGTATAATAAACGGGGCAATATCTGCTTGCAGGCATTGCATAAATGCAAGGATGCGGGCTGTCTTTGCGTCACTGCCAGCTTTAATCCACTCTATATGAAACACTGCAATGTCTCTAAGAGTTTTGGGTTGTTCCTCTATATTTCCAGGTATGTTCTGTCCCGCTCCAAGCCGCATCTGTATCTCCTGTATATCTCCGCCAGACAGACTATATATACACTGTGTAATCGCATACTGCAGCGCCGCAAAGTGTCTGTCTGCATTTATGATATCTTCGGCGCGAAACATCATCTCTCCTTCGTTTGCATATATAAGCCCGCTCTCAAACATACTGATGATGTTTTGTTTTGACAGCTCGCCGCCGTCTAACCTGCCCTCATTATAAGCAAATTCACGCTGTACATACTCATAAACACCGCCACCCCTGCCGCATCTGCTCATAGCGCAAGAGCCTTCTAATAAAAGCTGCTGCTTCAATCTTCTCATATATTCATCCACGCTTTACACCTCCCACATTGACAGTATAATACAAAAACGGTGGGGCTTCAAACCGTATTCACCTATCCTTGGTCCAAAAAGTCCAGTATTCATGCGGGTTTTCGGGCTTCCCTCTCTCAGTAAACCCATAGGTAAACCCACGAAATCGAGGAATTTTTGGTGCAGTTTAACGCAACCCGAATGCGGCATTCACAACGCTGCTTAATTCCTCAGGTTTATTATACTTGACTTTCGCATAGATGACCATAGTCGTTTTACTGTTCTCATGGCCTGCCAGATACTGCACCGTCTTTGGATCAACACCTTTGTAAATCAGATTGGTGATGTAGGTGTGCCGTAGCATGTGCAGAGTCACCTTGAAGTCCATCGTATACACCAGCTTGGGATTGTTCGGCTGATGCTCACCAAGCCTTGGCTTTATTCTATGCTTGATGGACTGCCCATTTACATAGGTGTAATAACAGCGTTCTGCGGTAGAACGGACTGTTATGTACTTCCAGACCCTCACAAACTGCGTTTCCGTCAAAACAGTTCCCTTTGAATTGGAGATCACATATTCCGATTCTGATTTTCCCCTTGCTTCCTTGAGACAGGCTACCAGACATTTGGGAATCGGAACATCTCGCTTCGCTGCCGGAGTCTTCAAAAGTGTGTTGACCACCGGCTCACCGCCTTCCACATGCCATGCACGCCTTACAGAAATGTACGGCGTTTTTTCATCCAGGAATACGCAGTCCCATTTCAATCCAAGAATCTCTTCTCTACGCAATCCCGCGTACAAGCCAATCATTACGAAAACATACGGTGGTAGCTCACGAATGCTATCCAGCAAAATGGCAGTCTGTTCATCCGTCAACGCCTCGCGCCGTTTCGCGGGCTTTCCGCCTCTTGCGCAAATCGTTTTGGATGGATTCTCTTTGATTACCTTGCTTTCTTCTGCCGAATTAAAAATGTTCTTAATCAACATATTGAGCTGACCATATATTCCGGAAGAACCTTTTGATAATGGAACCATCAGCAGCCGCAGGTCATCTGTGGTCACCTCGTCCATATACATCTGTCCAATCGGACCCACGATGTACCGATTCACCATCCGTGCGTATCCTTCCAACGTATTAGTTCTTACCGTTCCAGACCGCATCAGCAACCATTTTTCACAGTACTCTTCCACGGTCGGATTCTCTCTATGGAAAACCACTTCCGCGATTTTCTTCTGGGCATCTTCCACCCGGTCATACAATTCTTCGCGTGTCAGCCCATAAATCGCCACTCTCTTTCCGTCTACATCTGTAATCCGGGTGCGGAAATACTGTACCCCTTTCATCATCACTGTTCCGTATTCCGGAAGTTCAGCAGGGCGCTTTTTTCCTTTAGGATGACAAGCGAGTAGATGAAAGCGCACGGGCAAACTTATGTTTGCCTATTTTTTATAAATATGATAAAATAAAAGAAAGGAGGTTTCTTATGGCGAGACCACGTGCAAAAAAGAAGAAGGTTTCATACGGCACCCATACGCGCTCTGTTTTTTTATACGGAAGTCCAAACGCAGAAAAGCGCAGTGCCCTTGAAAAACTACAGGCAGATTATACGGATGCAGTCAACTTTTACATCTCTCTCCTTTCTGACAGGGAGGATTGTCTTTTGCAGCTGCTGCAGAACAGCAAGAAGGATCCCCTTCTCCGCAGGCTGGAGAAGGAGTCACGCGTAAAGGCACTCAGCTCTGCATACAGTCAGAATGCTTTTGATGAGGCGGTAACGAAACTGCATAACCGGCTGGATAATATACGGAAAGATGTCATCGCGGCAACAGGAGGCTCTGTTTTTGCAGTATCCATCCTGCTGTTCCATGCGGTGCTCACAGGGCAGTCCAGGGAGGAAATGTGCGACCTGCTCGCGCGTATCCGTGACAGTTATAAGGCTAAGGAGAAGATCCAGTATTATGATAAACTGCGTGATACCGTAAAAACAATGGAGGAGAAAGAATTCCATGACTCTGTCTCAGAGGTAACGATGTTTTACCATATCATCTCAGATGAATACCGTATCCCGGTGGTGGAAAAGGCCCATGTCATGATGGATACCCGGCTGTGCTGCCTGGAAAAGGCAAAAGATGTAACAACATCCCATGTCCTTTCAGTCACCATCCCCGACAGGAAGGGGGAAAGGATGGAGGTGCCGGTACAGGCGGACCGGGATGCCCTGCGCAGGATGGAACAGTATGGGATATCCGGTTCCATGCGCTATACCATCACCGCCGGAGGATCCCTTAAGCTTACCTGTTCCTTTGAGAAGAAGACCCAGACACCGGAAGAACATTCCGCAGTCATCGGTGTGGATGTCGGCATCACGGATGCCTTCCATACCTCAGAGGGCCAGGCGATCGAAAGCTTCCAGCCTGTCATAGAATTTTACCAGACGGAAGTAGAACCTGCTTTTGGAAACCTCTCCGCTTTGCGGAACCGGAAACAGCAGTTACGCCGGTTCTTAAAGAAGCATAAGGGGGTATTGCCGGAAAAGGTCATCCTTAACCTGCGGAAACGGATGGACCATCTGGAAAAAGATATCCGGCAGGCACACGCCCCGTACCGGAAGAAACGGCATTACTACCAGCTTGTAGAGCATACCATCCGCAATGCGGTAGATACTTACATAGAAAGCCTGCAAGGGGATAAAACAGTACTCACAGCAATGGAACTGCTGGATATCAAGGAGTTTAACAAAAGCCGCAGGGTAAACGGGATGCTCTCTGTTTTTTCCAGAGGGAAGCTTGCGGAGAAGCTGATGGAAGAACTGTCCTGGCATGGATTTCCGTTTGTGCAGGTAGAACCGGCATATACAAGCCAGATCTGCCCGGTGTGCGGATGTCTTGACAAGGCAAGCCGCAACGGGAAAGTGTTCCACTGTACCTGCTGCGGGCATACCGATGATGCAGACCACGTTGGCAGCATCAATATCAAAGCCCGCGCAGAGGATAAGGAACTTATCGGTATCTGTGAAAAGTATCCGTATTCAAAGAAGGAACGTCATGCAGCGATACAGGCACTGCAGGCAGAACGGAACAGGGAGTGGAAGAAGGAACAGGCTGCGACTGCCTGAAGCTGAACAGGGCTCCGGTCCTGTCATATGGACTACCAATGGGATACTCTGCACTTGTGCAGGGCGTGTCGGTCTAAAGAGTGTGTACCATTGCCAGCCTACGCAACTGGCAGAAGAGGCATTCCTCGGAAGACAACGGCTGCTGGATAACTGAAACATAAGAAAAGCCCCGATCTGATCGGGGCCCAGTAAGATGCTCGGCTATTCAATAGCCGTAGTAGTTCACCATATACAGCCCCTTGCTGTCACCGCCGAACAGCTCCATCTTGGTAATGAGGTCAGCGGCGTTCTTCTCCTCCTCGCCCTGTTCCTTGATGAACCAGTCCAGCATCTGCATGGTGCGGAAGTCCCTGACCTCGTATGCGGCGGCGTAGATGGCATCGATGCTGGCGGTGACTAGCTTCTCGTGCTCCAGTGCCTTTTTCAGCGGGGTCATGTTGTCGCCTCGTTCCCACTCCGGCTTTGCGATAGCCTCAAAGGTGACGCCCTCGCCGTTATTCTGCAAATACTGATAAAACAGCATGGCGTGATCCCGTTCCTCCTGCGCCTGTACCCGATACCAGTTCTCAAAGCCGTCCAGTCCGACGGCGGCGTAGTAGTTGGCAAAGTCCAGATACAGATAGGCGGAGTAGAACTCCTTATTGATCTGCTCGTTGAGCAGCTTAGATACGTTAGCGTTCATGATACTTCTCCCCCATAAGATTGTCTTTTTCCTGCTCCCGGCAGGGGGCAGATATACCGTACCCAGAGCGATGCTGGGATGCTCCCTTTTCATCTCCAGGAACACCTGCTCCGCCGTAAGATGCTGTTGCAGCTCCGTTACGGCGGCCAATATCTCCTCTGCGTATTTTGGCATACCGCCAACCCTCCAAATGCAAGAATGAGTCTTATTCTTATGCTTTTATTATACCTATATTTTTTTCTCTGTAAACAACCACAAAGGGCTTGTGCTCCAAAAGCTGCCTCGAAGTACCTTGACCGTTTTAACTGTATCTTTTATATTTCAGTATAACCTGTATCAGTAGCAAATACAGTTGCGTTGGAGGTTGATTATGCGTCAGATATTACTTTGTGCGGCACTTACCACCTCGCTTGCGCTGCTGAGCGGCTGCACGCTGTCCAAGACAAAAGCGGACACGGCGGAGGACGCTCCAGGCAAGGCGGCGTATCATAAGATCAGCGCCGAGGAAGACTATGAGATGATGGTCTCGCAGGAGGTCGTGGTGGTGGATGTCCGCACCCGGGAGGAATACGATGGCGGGCATATTGAAAACGCCGTCCTTGTGCCCAACGAGAGCATCGGGAGCAAAATGCCCGAGACGCTGCCCGATAAGGAGGCGACGCTGCTGATCTACTGCCGCAGCGGCCGCCGCAGCAAGGATGCTGCACAAAAGCTACTGGCGCTGGGGTATCAGAGCGTCTACGACTTCGGCGGCGTCATCGACTGGCCCTACGAGCTTGTGAAGGAGGGATGATTGTGGACAGTTCTTTTAATCTGGCCGTCCATGCGCTGGTCTGCCTGAGCCACAGTGGACGCTCCCTCAGCAGCGAAGCGCTGGCGGAGAACATCTGCACCAATCCCACCCGCGTCCGCCGGGTGCTGACGGGGCTGAAAAAAGCGGGAATGGTGGAGATCCGGGAAGGCTTGGACGGCGGCTACCGCCTGACGGCAGACCCCGCAACCCTTTCTCTCCGGCAGGTAGCGGAGGCGGTGAATACCCGCTTTGTGGACTGCGCGTGGCACAGCGGCGACATTGACCGGGACTGCGCCATCTGCTCCGGCATGGCGGGCGTGATAGATGCGCTTTACCGGAGCATGAATGAGGAATGCGCCGCCTATCTCTCGCACATTACGATCACGGATATTGAAAAACAGCTTTTCACACAGAAATAGGAGGATTTTACGATGCTTACCATTACGACCAACAGCTTTGATAATGACGTCCTGCACGCGGACAAGCCCGAGCTGGTGGATTTCTGGGCCCAGTGGTGCCCCTACTGCCGCCGTATTGCCCCGGCCTTCGACAAAGTGGGGGAGTAAGTACGCCGACACGCTCATCGCTGGCAAAATCAACTACGACGAGGAGCCGCAGCTCATCGAGCGTTTCGGCATCGACACCATCCCCACGCTGATGCTCTTTAAGAGCGGCTAGGTGATCGGCTCTGCGGTAGCGCCCGGCTCCAAAGCCGCCATTGAGACATTTATCCGGGAAACGCTGGCGCAGTGAGGGCGTGGCTATGGAGCAGATCTATGATACGCTTCCATGTAGCACTTCGTGTCTCCTTAGAAACCGAGGGCAACGGTCAAAGCCATCCGTTTGCACCATGGTCAAAATGCAAAAAGCGCAGCCGCAGAGAACATCTGCGGCTGCACTTCGATCCATTTTCAAAGCTTCGGCATCACTCAACGCTATATTGTTGTCTAAATAAATCAGCGACGATATTTTGCTTTTGAGGCATCGGGCGGACAGACGAAGCCAGATTCGCCGCCTACTCCGCGCAGAGCTCCGCCACCAGAGCGTCCATCTGCGCTTCGCTGGTTTGGTTCAGTGCGCCGCGCAGCGATACATCTGTTTCACACAGTCGGAGTTCCTTCATCTTTTCCAACTCGGCGCGCATCAGCCGCGCGGCAGCAGGGGCCCATGAGCCGTTTTCCATGAGGCCGATCCGGCGGTTTCGGAATCCCTTTGTCTGTAAATGATCCAAAAAGGCCTTCATGGGCGGGAACAGTCCTCCGTCATAAGTGGAGCAGGCCAACACCAGTTTCCCACAGTAGAATGCGCTGGTCACGGCATAGGAAAGGTCTGTTGCCGTCAGATCGCACATGGTGACTTGCGCACCTTTACCCTCCAGCTTGCTCTTGAGGGCCTCCGATGCATATGCGGTATTTCCATGGATGGATGCGTGAGCGATCAGGATGTCCTCCGATTTTTCCGGTTTCCATTGTGACCAGAGATCATAGAGCCGCAGATACTCCCCCAAGTCTTCTGTGAGCATGGGGCCATGGAGCGGGCAGATCGTTTTGATCTCCAGCGCGGAGATTTTTTTCAGCAGCGCCTGCACCTGTGCGCCATACTTTCCGACGATGTTGTAATAATACCGCCGGGCCTGCGGCGCCCAGGGGGCACGAGCAGTCCGTTCCAGTGAACCGAAGCGGCCGAAGGCATCCGCCGAGAACAGAATCTTTTCCTCCTCTTCATACGCTGCCATCACCTCCGGCCAGTGTACCATCGGCGCCAGCAGAAAGCTCAGCCGGTGCAAACCCAAGGAAAGCGTATCTCTTTCGCCAACCTCCAGCATACGGTCTTCCGACAATGCACCTGTGCCGAAGAACTGCTTGATCAGGGTAAATGTTTTCGCGTTTCCCACGATCTTCATCTCCGGGTACTTTTGTGCCAGCCGCATGAGGCTGCCGGAATGATCCGGCTCCATGTGTGTGACCACAAGATAGTAGGGGCTGCGCCCCTCCAACACCCGCGCCACATTGGAAAGCCATTCTTCCGCCGCCCGTACGTCCACGCTGTCCATCACGGCAATCTTCTCATCCAGAATGACATAGGAGTTGTAGCTCACTCCCATAGGCTGGACGGGGTACTGGTTTTCAAAGAGTGCCAATGTGTTATCATCCACCCCTACATAGCGGATGGCATCTGTTACCGTTTGAATGGTCATAATACAAAACAACTCCTTATCATCTATTCAGGACCTGCATCTCCGGGTTCTTCTCCCCGAATTTCTCGCGCAGCGCACTGCAGATATCCTCCCGGGACTTGCCCTGCTTCTCACCGTTTTTAATGAGCTTGTACGCCTGAAACAGCGCAGAGGGGCCGATCTCGCTGCTGAAAAAACCGATGCCCTGATTCCATGCCAGCAGCTCGAACACGTCGTCCAACGCGGCGCTCTCCACACCGTGGATATATGCCTTTACCAGCTCCCGCGCCGCCTGCCTCATCCGGCCCGCACCGACAGCGTTGGTCAGGGACAGCAGCAGCGTTTCGTAGGGCAGTACGCGCTTCTCGCTCTGCCATGTGGTCTCCCAAAAATCCACGGCGATCTGCCCCAGCTTTTCATCAATCATGGGATAGTTCAAAAGAGCCAGCGGCTTGAAGGGAGCGGAGCTGTCGCCTGCATTCTTCTCCACACGGCAGAACCAGACATGGAACTCCGCCTCACTCCGCTGCTCGGTGTGGTGCTCGTAGCCCAAGCCCTCCATGACAGCGTACAGTGGATGCGGCTCAAAGGTCTGGATGATGTGTAATCCTTCGCCCACCACAATCATATCATAAACATGATTGTTGTTCATATCTGAACCCTCCGTTATTTCGCCAAGGCTTCCTGAATGAAACGGTCGATCTCTGCCTTTGAGCCGGGCGCGGTGATGGAACCCACGGCCTTTCCGTTCCGGAACAGCACCAGAGTCGGGATGACCTTGATCCCCTCGGCCCCCGCCAACTGCGGCTCCTCGTCAATATTAATCTTGCCGACGGCAAGGCTGTCCGCGTATTCCTCTCCAATCTTCTCATACGCAGGGCCGATCCTCCGGCAATAGCTACACCAGGGCGCCCAGAAATCCACCAAAACAGGCTTTTCCTCCCGGATCAACTGCTTAAACTGCTCCTGATTCATGTTCATAGCTGCCATATCTGCCAGCTCCTTTCCTTTGTTTTCTTATAAATCGTCTATTAGTGCGGTACTCTTGGCGTAAGCGGTACTGCGTGCCTCAAAGAAATCGGTCTTGACCATGTTGGCGTCGGCGTACTGGCTGACCCATTCCATGCTCTCCGGTTCGCTCTCAAAGCCCGGATACAATGCCGGATAGCCAAGGCTCGTCCAGCGAAGATTGCCGAGATAGCGGATGTAATCGCTGATCATCTGCCGGTTCAACCCCGGGATGTCGTCGCCGATCACATAATGCCCCCATGCGATCTCCTGCTCCACGCCCTCATGCATCATCTCGCGCAGCGCTTGTACGCTCTCAGCGGTGAACAACTCCGGCTGCTCCTTTTGCAGCTCTGTGATGATATTGCGGAACAGCCACAAGTGCGTGTTCTCATCGCGGTTGATGTAGCGAATCTCCTGCGCCGAGCCGGGCATCTTCCCGTTTCGGGAGAGATTGTAGAAGAACATAAAGCCGCTGTAAAAATAGATGCCCTCCAAAATATAGTTCGCCATCATCACGCGCAGCAGCGAGGGAGCGTCCTTCCGCTCCTGAAACTCGTTGTAGCAGTCCCCAATGAAGGTGTTGCGGCGCAGCAGATGCTCGTCCGTTTTCCATTGGTAGAGGATGTCATTGCGCTCCACGGGGGAACAGATGGTGTCGAGCATATAGCTGTAGCTCTGTGAGTGGACACACTCCTGAAACGCCTGAATGGACAGGCAGAGATTGACCTCGTTGGCGGTAATGTAGGCGCCGATATTAGGCAGGTTCGCTGTCTGAATGGAATCCAAAAAGACAAGAAAACTCAAAATTTTATCGTAGGCGCTGCGCTCGGCTGACAACAGGCGGGGATAGTCCTTCACATCCTGCGAGAGATTGATCTCCTCAGGGATCCAAAAGTTGTTCATGGCCTGCCGGTACCAGTCGCTGACCCAAACGTACTTCATATTGTTGAAGTCGTTGAGGTTGGTGGTATTGCCGCCGATCATGCGCCGCAGGCGCACATTAAGGTCGCCCTCCGGGTTAAAAAGGGGCTTTTTCTTCAGTTCCGTCATGCTATCCTCCTTATGATGAGCAGCTTTCGCAGTCCTCGACCTCAAGGGCCTTGCTGCGGACATAGTAAATGGTCTTGGCGCCGACCCTCCACGCCTCTAAATACAGTCTGAGCACCTGACGCATGGAATAGTCATTGGTGATATAGAGATTCATGCTCTGCGCCTGGTCAATATGTCTCTGGCGAAGGCCCGCGGCGCGCACCGACCAGCTTTGGTCGATCAGATGCGCCGCCTTATAGTACCACCATGTATCCATAGAAAGCTCCGGGGCAACGCGGGGCAGCATGCTACCCTTTTTCTCCTCTAAGAAGAATTTCTTCATAATTGGATCGATGCCTGCTGACGTGCCGGAGAGGATAGATGTGCTGGAGGTCGGTGCGACCGCCAGCAAATAGGCGTTGCGCATTCCCTGCACCGCCACCTTTTCCGCAAGCGCCTGCCACTTTTCGGAGGTATAACCCCGCTTTTCAAAATACGCGCCCGTCTGCCAGTCGCTGCCCTCAAAGAGTGCGTAACGACCCTTTTCCCGTGCCAGTGCTGCGTCCGCCTTGACGGCGGCGTAGTTGATGTGCTCGAACACCGCGTCGGTGAAGGCAAGGTGCTCCTCGCTCTCCCAACGGATGCCGCGCTTTGCCAGCATGTGGTGGTAGCCGCTGACGCCCAGGCCGATGCTGCGGTACTTCTGATTGGTAAGCTGCGCGTATTCCAACGGGTAGAAGTTGAGGTCGATTACATTATCCAGTGCGCGGATGGCCGTTTCCACCGTGCGTTCCATATAGGCCTCGTCCTCCACCGGCAGATTACCGAGAGACAGACTCGCCAGGTTGCAGACCACAAACTCACCTGGGCGTGTGGCCGTCACCACCACTGTGTTGCCGCTCTCCGTGTGCACCTCAGTGCTGATATGCTCGATGGGCGCCATGTTCTGCGCGATCTCCGTGCAGAGATTGGAGCAATAGATCATTCCCGTGTGGCCGTTTGGGTTCATACGATTTACGCTGTCGCGGTTGAAGGCGAAGGGCGTGCCGGTCTCCACTGCCGAGCGAAGCACCATCCGCACGATGTCCTTGACGGTGACGCTGCGCTTTTCGATGCGCGGGTCATTGACGCAGTCCAGATACCGCTTCTCCCATTCCGTACCCCAGTAATCCTCCAGTGCGTAGCCCTTGACCGTGAGGATCTCATGCGGACACATGAGATGCCACGGCGCGTCTATGTTCTCCTCCGCCAGTCGCCAGAAGAGATCCGGATAGCACACGGCGGGAAACACATCATGCGCCTTCATGCGGTCGTCGCCGTTGTTAGTGCGCAGTTGAAGGAATTCCGGCAGATCCCGGTGCCATGCGTCTAAGTAAACCGCCACAGCGCCCTGCCGCATCCCCAACTGATCCACCGCCACGGCGGTGTCGTTGACCAGCCGAATCCAGCGGATAACACCGCCCGCCGCCCCTTGAAAGCCGCGGATGGTGCTGCCTGCAGCGCGCACCTTACCGAAGTACATCCCCATTCCACCGCCGAATTTAGAGACCTTTGCGAAGTTGTCCAGCGAGCGGTAGATGCCGTCCAGACTGTCCGGCACAGTGTCCACAAAGCAGCTTGAAAGCTGATGGTAGGGCTTTCGCGCGTTAGACATGGTAGGTGTCGCCATCGTGACCTCCATACGGCTGAGAATATCGTAAAAGCGCTTTACCCACCCCATGCGGTCAGAGCCTTCGTTCATAGCAAGATGCAGCGCGATACCCAAAAACATCTCCTGCGGTGTTTCCAGCGGCACGCGGCTGCGTGACTGGATCACATAGCGTTTGAGCAGCAGGTCAAGGCCGGAGTAGGTGAACAGCTCGTCCCGTTCCGGGCAGAGAAAGTCCTCCGCCATGGCAATCTCCTCGTGGGTATAGTGGGCAAGGATATAGTCACCGTAGAGTCCCTTATCCGTTAGATAGCGAAGCTTGCCATAGAGGTCGCCGACGCCGCGCCCCTCCCATTCCTGTGCGTTGCGACAGCGAAAGGAGTGGTTCAGAAGCCGCGCCGCGATGAACTCCCACTTGGGTGCCTCTGCCGTAGTCAGCTCTACCGCCGCCTTGGTCAGTGCCTCAGCCCGCTCATCCTCCGTCATGCCCGGGCGACAGAAACTCTCAAACTTCATTTGAAGCGCCGCGAGGGAGTAGACTTCCTCGGTAAAATCCATCTGGATGCGGCGCAGCACCTCGTCAAGCGAGTCATCCCCAACCGTCCGCGCGATGGTATGCCGGACACGGCGCAGCGCAGACCGCTTTTCTCGGTAGAGGATGTACGCCTTGGCCACCTTATAGTGTCCGCGCTCCATGAGCGTTCGCTCCACCTCGTCCTGCACACGTTCCACGGTGAGCGGCACTGTGACGGAGAGATTGTCGAGAACGGTGGCGAGGATCTCATCCAGCTCTCTGCTCCCGATCTCCTTGCCCTGTCCGTCAAACGCCTTTTTCATGGCGTTGAAAATTTTCTCCTGTTGAAAGGGAACAAACTCCCCGTTTCGTTTTCTTATCTCCATTTCGATTCTCTCCTCTTCTCCGGTCACTTGCCTAATAGGTTTTCCTTGGGGATCTTCACGTCGTTGAAGATCAGCTCCGCCGTAGAGGAGGAGCGAATGCCCATCTTGTCATAGTTGTCGCCGAACTCAAAGCCCTTCTCCACGATGAAAGCGGAGATGCCCCGGGTGCCGATGTCCGGCGTGATGATGGCGAAAACCACATAGGTGTCCGCCTTAGGGGCGTTGGTAATGAAAATCTTGCCGCCGTTGAGGAGGTAGTAGTCCCCCTTATCCAGCGCCGTGGTCTCCGTGCCGCCGTCCACACGGGCCAGCTCCTCGACCGCGATGGCGTAGCTCAGGGCATCAAGACCGGCACCGCCGTACTCCTTGGGGTAGGGAATGCCCATCCAGCTCAGCTTCCCCAGCTTCTTGACAGCCTTCTTGGGAAACTCATTGTTCTGATCCATTAAAAATGCGAGGGGATTGATCTCCTCCTCCGCAAAACTCCGGATCTTCGTGCACCGCCGTGGTTTGAAACAGCATACGGGTACCTCCTCTTAAAATTTTACAGTTCGCTTGTATCTTGGGGATCGTATCCTCCGGTCAGCAGCCTGCGCAGGCTCACGGCGCGGAACGCCTCGTCCTGCTTTCGCTGCAAGGCCGCCAGCTGATAGTGGATGGCGCACCGCCCGTGCTCGTTCTGCCAGCGGCACTCATATCCCGGCTCCATGCAGGCATGCAGGACGCCCCGCTCCCCCATGACCCCCATGAGATCGTAGAGGGAGGTCGCGTCCGGGTCACAGGACAGCGCGCAGCCGCCGAGGGCGCCGCGGCTCACCCGCACCAAATTGCCGGCGGAGAGCTTGCGCAGGATCTGGTAGGCAAACTGAGTGGGGATCAATTCCGTTTTCGAAATCTCGGCCACCGAATGCTTCTCCCCGTCCAGCAGCACCCGCAAAATGCGCATCGCGTAGTCCGTCTCTTTGGTGATGATCATGCTCCGCATCCTCTTTTCGCTTGCTTGTTAGTGCCATCATATCAATCTTGATAAATTTTGTCAAGATAATTTCAAAAAAAATTAGCGCTTTAACACAGACCGCCCCAGCCCGGGTCAGCTTCGCTTTCCATTCAGCGAAAAGCCATGTTCCTTACAATTATAGAAGCCGAAAAAGCTGTGCCGTGGCAGTCCGCCGAAAGCAGAAAAGACTATGACTGAAAACCAGAAAGCGGAGAAATTGGTTGGGGCTCGCAGGGGTCGCCCGCCCAGGGCGGATGAGACGATCCCTGACAAGCCTAAGCCGTCCAACCGAAACAAGCAATAAAGTGCGTACTTTTCATTTTATATTCGACGCATTATGTTAAGATGTGCAGTAGATGCTCCATTTTGCTGTCCCATTCTCTGCTGGAATCGGCGCACTCTTTCAGTTCAGTTTCGACTTCAGCATTTATCGGCAAGTTTTTCTTATAGCGGATGGTATGCTCAAGGCTTGCCCAGAAGTCCATAGCGATTGTACGGAGTTGTATCTCCACCGACACATGGATCTCTTTTTCCGCAAAGAATACCGGCAGCCGGATCGTCAAGTGCAGACTGCGATAGCCATTTGGCTTAGGGTGTGAAATATAATCTTTCTCCGTGATGATTTCAATGTCGGACTGTTTTTTTAAGCACTTTGCCATAAAGAACACATCCTCCTCGAAAGAGCAGATCACCCGCACACCGGCAATATCCATGATATTTGCCTGCATGGTCGGAAAATCCAGAGAAAGTCCGCGCTTCTGCATTTTATTCATAATGCTGGACGGCGACTTCAAGCGGCTTTTTATACTTTCTATCGGATTGCGATCATGCTGCAATGAAAACTCTTCGTTTAGAATTTCCAACCTGCTTTCCAGTGCTTTCAGCGCACATCGGTATTGCAGCATGACTTCCTGATACCTGCGATTTTCGCTTAAAAGGCGCTGGCACTGCAAATCATCTAAGCCTTTATCTGCCGCAACCGTCAAGCCAAATAAATTCTCACTCATAGCTTCTCCATTCCGCAGGGATAGGCGCTCCGCGCTGTCTGCCGCTCTTGTGTTACGAGTTGATAAAAAATGTATCCGCCGGAGAGATGGGAACAGATGAAACCGTACTGCGTCAAAAGTCGGCAGGCCAGATAACTGCGAAGCCCTGTCTGGCAATTCACATAAACAGGCTTACCCCGGTCTAACTCGTCTAAATGCTCCCGCAGATCGTCCAAGGGAATGTTCCGAAAGCCGTCCAGATGACCCCGCTGATACTCCCACGCCGTGCGGACGTCCAGCAGCGTCGCACTGCCATCGCAAGGCAAGTCCTCAACATCATTCAAATGGAACTGCCGTACCTTCCCGCTCTCTAAATCCTCGATCATAAAACCGGACATATTGACCGGGTCTTTGGCAGAAGAATAGGGCGGTGCATAGGAAAGGTCAAGCTCCGTCAGTTCCAGAGCTGTCATTTCTGCGCGAATGGCCGTTGCCAGTACATCAATGCGCTTGTCCACACCGTCGCCGCCAACGATCTGCGCACCGAGCAGCCGCAGGCTTTCTTTTTCATACAGCACCTTCATTACCATAGACTGTGCACCGGGATAATAGGCCGCGTGGGATGCCGGGAACAATACGACTTTGTCGTAAGCAATCCCTGCTGCCCGCGCTGTCTTTTCATTGATCCCCGTAAAGGCCGCTGTCAAGCCAAACAGTTTCAGAACAGACGAGCCTTGAGAGCCGTGATAGCGGCTGTTTCCGCCGCAGATATTGTCAGCGGCAATGCGTCCCTGCTTGTTGGCGGGTCCCGCCAGCGAAATCAGCACTTTCTGTCCGGTCACGAAATGGGTAACCTCTACGGCATCGCCCACAGCATAGATGTACGGCACGGAGGTTTCCATCCGCTTGTTGACAGCGATACTGCCACGAATACCAAGCCTGAGCCCGGCTTCTTTTGCCAAATGCGTATCCGGGGTAACACCGATGGCCAGCAGCACCATATCCGAATGCAGTGGTTCACTTTCTTCCAACAGTGTCAGCACGGAATCTCCGTTCTGTCGGAATCCGGTGACGGTTTCACCCAACCGCAGAGCCACGCCGTGTCTGCGCATTTCCGCATGGACAAAACTCGCCATATCCGCATCCAGCGGCGCTAAAAGCTGCTTGGGACGCTGGACGATGGTGACGGAAACACCCATTTCTGCAAGGTTTTCCGCCATTTCCAGACCGATAAAGCCGCCGCCAGCCAAAACAGCGGTTTTCGGCTTCTGATCCTCAACAAAGCGCCTGATGCGGAGGGTATCCTCCACGGTGCGCAGCGTGAAAACACGCTCACTGCTGACACCGGAAAGCGCGGGAACCGTTGGCTTTGCGCCGGGGGCAAGAAGCAGCTTGTCATAGGTTTCCGTGTAGACCTTCCCACTGTCCAGTGCACAGACGGTGACGGTTTTCTCTGCGGGATTGATCTCAGTTACTTCCTGCCGTACTCGTACATCAATGCGAAAGCGATCCCAAAAGCTCTCCGGAGTTTGCAGCGTCAGTTCTGCTTGCTCTTTGATCACACCGCCCACACAATACGGCAGGCCGCAGTTGGCATAGGACACATAGCCGCTGCGCTCGATCATGATGATCTGCGCGTGTTCATCCAAACGGCGGATGCGGGCAGCGGCCGAAGCACCACCCGCCACACCGCCTACGATCACAACTTTCATCTTGCGCTCTCCACCATTGCGGCGATCTCCGACTTAGGCCGATAGCCCACCGACTTGGCGACGGCTTTTCCGTCCTTGAAAACGACCAGCATCGGAATGCTGGATACCTGAAAACGCATTGCCAGCTCCATCTGCTCGTCTACATTGATCTTGCCCACCTTGAGGGCACCGCTTTTTTCTTCGGCAAGCTCATGCAGTATAGGAGAGAGCATTTTGCACGGTCCGCACCAGTCCGCGTAGAAATCCAGCAAAACGGGTTTGTCGGAATGCAGTACCTCGTTTTCAAAATTCGCAGCAGTAATTTTCAGTTCAGTCATGAGAATGACTCCTTTCGTTGATCTTTTATGATTCTTTGTTTTTCAGCTTGCAAATACCCAGCGTCATGGTTCCCATCGGGCAAAACGCACACCATGTCCGGGGCTTGTAGAGAACCATAACGATCAGACCCAGCAGCAGAGAGGTCAGCATGAGGCCATATAAGCCAAAGCTGAACTGCGCCACCCAATCAGAGACTGTACCTGCTGTATAAGTCCAGCTCCACGGCACACGGAATGTCCAGAACAGCTTAACGGCCTCCCGCAGGGACGCAGCACCCGCAGCGACCAGATATGTCTGGAACACCATGTTGCCGAACATCGTCAGGAAAAAGAGCAAAAAGCCATAACGGAACCACTTAGAGGACATCCAGCGGGGCGTTGGCTTGCAGCGGGAGCATTTAAGGTCTGTCCCCAGCTTGCTGAACAGTTGACCCCGTCCGCAGAGGTGGTTGCAAAAGAATTTGTTCCCGCCGAAGATGGCTAAGAACAGCGGCAAGAGAAAATCGATCATGCCCAGCCACGCGAACAGGATATTGAAAAAGCCCAGTGCAAAATAGATGATGGCATATACCCACAGGTAATCGTACCAATGCTTTGCTTTCATGCGTCAGCCCTCACTTTCACCTCAATGCAGCCGACGGGACAGAGCTTTGCGCACTTCCCGCAACCTACGCAGCGTTCTTTCTGTACTACCGCATAACAGCCGCAATGCACCTGAACAGCTTCCAGCGGGCAGGTATTTTCGCACACACCGCAGGCAACGCATCGCAGCTTATCTATGACAGCCAGTTTCTTTGACAGCATGATGCTCCTCCTTTACTCCTGCAAGGACTTATAAGTAAAGCATACAGTGGCAAACCCCCTCGAAGTCTGGGTCTGCGATCTGCTCCTTGAACTCCTGACATATACATTTGGTTGCCTCTGTACGCTCTATGCGGCAGGGACAGTATCCGCCGGTGCGCTTGAGTCCCTCCCTGATGGTCTGAACGACCTCTTGATCTGGATTGAGTTTGATTTTCATGTTCGCCACCTCTTTCTTTATCGTGGCTTTATCATACCGCATGGCAAAGCATTTTTCTGTGACGAGGTCACATTACGGAAATTTTTGTACAAACCCAAAAGAGCCGTGAAGCGGTATCTTACATACTGCTTCACGGCTCTTTGTTTATAGGTTTTGTTGTGCTTCCTTACTCAGCCACAGAAAACTGGTCTTTGCCAACTGAACATAAGGGGCATTCAAAATCATCCGGAATATCTTCCCATTTTGTACCCGGTGCAATGCCGCCTTCCGGATAGCCCTTTTCTTCATCGTATTCCCAACCACACACATCACATACATATTTCATAATGAATTTGTTATATCTAACTTGTTTCAAGTATATTGAACAAAGCACATTTCGTCAAGAAATTACTTCAGATGCCAAAAGGGACACATCGGCGATATGTCTCATCTGCCAATGTGCCCTCTTTATTTAATCAAATCAAGCAATTAGTGAAGCGGTTGATTTTATCCGCTTGACTAATTAAAAGTCAACCTCTGTACCATAATATGTGCATGTAAGAAGTTTCTCCATATTTGCAGGATCGATTGCTCTCGGATTGGAGCCTGTACATGCATCACCAACTGCAAGCTCTGCGATTTTGGCAACTTTTTCTTTAAATTCTTCTTCCTGGATTCCGAAGTCTTTTAATGTCTTTGGAATGTTCAATCTTACATTAAACTCGTCAATCTTCTCGCAGAGGCTGTTGATCAGTGCCTGCTGGCATGTTCCTTCCAGTCCCATTCTTCTTGCAATCTCAGCATAACGTTCTGCTGCTACAGGATCTTTTGCATTGTATTTGATTACATATGGAAGATAAATTGCGTTTGCGCATCCGTGCGGAATATGTCCTGTAGAGAATGCTGCACCTGTCTTATGAGCCATGGAATGTACAATACCAAGCAGTGCATTGGAGAATGCCATTCCTGCCAGACACTGTGCATAATGCATCTGCTCACGTGCTTCCATATTCTTATTATAAGATGCCGGCAGATATGCCAGAACCATCTCGATTGCCTGCAGTGCAAGCGGGTCTGTATACGGACAGTGAAGCGTAGAAACATATGCTTCAATTGCATGTGTTAATGCATCCATACCTGTATATGCTACCTGTTTTACAGGAAGTCCCTCAACCAGTTCCGGATCAACAATTGCTACATCCGGTGTGATGTTGAAATCTGCCAGAGGATATTTAATCCCTGTATGATAGTCTGTAATTACGGAAAAAGCAGTAACTTCTGTAGCAGTTCCTGATGTAGATGGAATTGCTGCAAATTTTGCTTTCTGCCTTAATTCAGGGAAACCAAATGGTGTGATAAGATTTTCAAATTTTGTATCCGGATATTCATAGAATGTCCACATTGCCTTCGCTGCATCGATTGGGGATCCGCCGCCCATCGCTACAATCCAGTCCGGCTGGAATTCCTGCATTATCTTTGCACCTTTCATAACAGTTTCTACTGACGGATCCGGTTCAACACCTTCAATCAGCTGAACTTCCATTCCGCCTTCTTTTAAATAATTAACTGCTTTGTCCAGGAATCCCTGACGTTTCATTGAGCCGCCGCCTACAACAAGAACTGCTTTCTTTCCTTTTAAATTCTTTAATTCTTCGAGACATCCTTTTCCATGGTAAATGTCTCTTGGTAATGTAAATCTTGCCATTGCTGTTATCTCCTTAAAAAATTATGTCTGTTTACATGTTACTGCAGAAGGCATTCACTTCTTCTGTTCGCTTGCATTATATCATTGTTAATTTTATAACGCAATAGTTTTTTGAATCATTTTCATTTTTGATATTTTTTATCGTTTTTCCTATATTATCATCATATATTTACTGTTTTTTTATTATATGCTATTACCTTAGTACTATTCTCCTTATATAAATTGTTATATTTTTAACTTTTGTATCATGTAAATATTCGCAATTGAGGCAGATACCCCTTTATATCAGCAAAGCTAATGTTCCTGCAACTATAAGCAGCAGTCCTGATCGCAGTTCCAAGATTTGAATTGACATCCTGAATTCCAATCTTTCCCAAAATAGAGGTAAGACTGGCAAAAACAGCGG